>Ga0105240_10009256_pt1 | contig 13968 bp, 7 predicted proteins | sample KBSC54metaG_FD_80426 | JGI IMG/M metagenome (GOLD analysis project Ga0105240, IMG submission 80426) | Corn rhizosphere microbial communities from Kellogg Biological Station, Michigan, USA - KBS C5-4 metaG | ecosystem: Host-associated > Plants > Roots > Rhizosphere > Soil | place: Michigan, USA... | reverse complement strand
TGTAAATCAAGGAGCTACTACGATTGATGTTAATCCCAAAGACCAAGCGATTAAACATGGCTTGACTCAATCTTATTCCGCCATTGAGTTGGATCAATTTAATAATCCGATGGCGACTCAACCCGCTTCTTTTGCTTGGACTTCCACATTGCCCACCACAGTGAATTCAACGACGGGTTTATTAACCGCGGGAACCGCAGCAACGCCAGCTGGCCCTTTCACAATTACGGCCATAGACGGTGGATTATCGGGCAGCGCCAATGGAACCATTGTGAATGCGGCTCCCAATACACCAAACTTAATTGCCAGTCCGAATCCGACCACCACAAAAACATCGGATATATCCGGCACGGACACCGATGATGATGATGATTCAACCTCTTTAACCTATACCTGGTCGGCACCAGCCGGTGTTACATTTACAAAAGCAAATCCAACGACGGTCTTAAGTAATACAGCACAGTTCCCGCATATTGGCGTGTTCCGCATTCAAGCGATCGCGACCGATCTGGCGGGGAATAATTCCTCTGCAGGATTTGTTGACGTTACAGTCACTCAAGGCGCGTCTACGATTGATGTGAATCCTAAAGGACAAGCGGTTAAACACGGAACCACCCAGGCTTATACCGCGACCGTAGTCGATCAATTTGGGAATGCCATGGCGGTGCAACCCCCCACGTTTACTTGGACGTCCACATTACCGACCACCATAAATTCGGGTTCGGGCCTTTTAACAGCGGGAAGCGCTTCGACGCCGGCGGGACCTTTCACGGTTACAGCCACCAATAGCGGACTGTCCGGCAGCGCGGATGGCACGATTACCAATACGGCACCGCATGCGCCTACTCTTACAGCAAGTCCGAATCCCACGACGACTAAAACATCCGCAATTACCGGCACAGATTCAGACGACGATGATACGGCGGCTTCGCTCACCTACACGTGGTCGGGGCCGGCTGGAGTAACCTTCGTTACTCCTAATCCGACCCCAACGCTCAGCAATACGGCGCAATTCCCCAGTATCGGCGTATTCCGGATTCAAGTCATGGCGACGGATCCGGCGGGAAATAATTCAGCGATTGGATTTGTCGATGTGACGGTGAATCAAGGGGCAACATCCATTGATGTAAATCCCAAAGGACAAGCGGTGCCGCATGGAAAAACACAACCTTATACCGCCACAGTCGTCGATCAATTTAATAATCCGATTATCAGCGCTCCGGTCACTTGGAGTTCGACATTGCCGACCACGATTAACGCAGTCAGCGGTTTGTTGACCGCAGGAACCGCTTCGACGCCTGCGGGGCCTTTCACGGTCACAGCCACTTTAGGCAGCATCTCCGGCAGCGCCAATGGCCTGATTACGAATGCAGCGCCCAACGCGCCGGCGCTGACTGCCAATCCCAATCCTACAATCACCAAAACATCCGATATCAGCGGAACAGATTCGGATCCGGATGATGAGACAACCGCTTTAACGTATACATGGTCAGCTCCTGCGGGTGTGACCTTCACAAAATCAAATCCGACCACGACATTAAGCAATACAGCGCAATTCCCAGGTCTTGGTGTGTTCCGCATTCAAGTCATGGCCACTGATCCCGCAGGAAACAATTCATCCGTCGGCTTTGTCGATGTCACAGTTAATCAAGGCGCGAGCACGATTGATGTCAATCCCAAAGGACAAACGGTTAAACATGGAACCACGCAAGACTATACCGCGACCGTTCTCGATCAATTTGGGACGGCACTTCTCACGCAGCCACCCGCTTTTTCCTGGACTTCCACATTGCCTACCACGGTTAATTCCACGACGGGACTTTTAACCGCGGGCACAGCATCCACACCCGCAGGTCCATTTACCATCACGGCCACCTTCGGCGGTCTTTCCGGTAGCGCTGACGGAACTATCACCAATGTCGCGCCTCATGCGCCAAGCCTCATCGCCAACCCGAACCCGACGATCACGAAAACATCAGATATTAGTGGGACAGATTCCGATGCCGACGATGATGCTGCGTCTTTAACCTATAGCTGGTCAGGCCCGGCGGGCGTTACGTTCACGAATGCCAATCCGACCTCAGTACTAAGCAATACCGCACAATTTCCAGGCCTCGGAATATTCCGTATCCAAGTCATTGCGACGGATCCAGCAGGAAATCATTCTCCTGCAGGATTTGTCGATGTGACCGTCGATCAAGGGGCGACAACGATTGATGTCACTCCTAAAGGAAAAGCGGTGAAGCATGGAACGACTCAAAGCTATACCGCCAGGATGCTCGATCAATTTGGCCAGGCGATGGCCATACAGCCGCCGTCTTTTGCTTGGAGTTCTACGCTACCTACGACGGTCGATCCAGTCTCAGGAGTTCTGACGGCAGGCACAGGGTCTACGCCGGCGGGTGCTTTCACAATCACCGCCACCGCAAGTGGACGGTCAGGCAACACCGATGGCACGATTGTCAATGCAGCCCCGAACGTTCCACAGATTTCCGCCACCCCAAATCCGACGGTGACAGGCGCCACAGATATTAGCTTTACGGATACCGATGCGGACGATGATACGTCTTCGTTAAATTACCAATGGTCCGTGCCGCCGGGAGTTACGTTCTCAAATCCCGGACCGGGCCTTCTTCATTCGGCTGGAGACAACACGCATGTAGATTTCCCAGCCTTGGGTCTCTACCATCTTGTTCTAACTATTACCGATCCGGCAGGCAATCAAAATACGGGATCCGTGGATGTTTTAGTTAGCAAAACTCCAGTGATTTATACGTTATCGCCGAGCTCGGCCCCAGCGTTGAGCGGACCATTAACGTTATCCATTGATGGGGATTTCTTTGAACCGAATGCTCAGGTGCTTTGGAACGGTAGCCCGCGACCGACGATTTATGTGAGCTCGCAGAAAGTGACGGCGACGATTTCCAAACAAGATCTAGGTTCCATTTATACAGCGAATATCACCGTGAAAGACCCCTCGCCCAATCTGACTTCTAATGCTCTGCCATTTGACGTCTATGGCGTGCTCAGCAAAGTAGTCGTGGATCCGGATGGAAAATCAATCAGCCTCGGCGATCAATTGCAATTTACCGCGCGCTCTTATAATCAATTAGGTCAGGAAATTCCGAATCAAAGCTATCGTTGGCAGACGTTAGGCGAAAGCGGCAGCATATCGGCAGCAGGACTCTTCCGCTCGCCAACGGACTTCCATGGCAAAAGCGTTTTCACGATTCAAGCCACAAACAATGGAGTCACAGGAACAGCGCATGTAACAGTTTACGTGGGGGGAATTCCACAAAATGATATTTGCGGCGTTGTTCCTTATCCGGTTCCCTATAAATCAAATTCTGGCCTGGCCGGAATAACCTTTACGCGCATGGCACCGGGAACGAGCGTGCGCATCTACTCGATCGATTCCCGCCTCGTCCAAACATTGGTCTCAGAAGATGGGCAAGACGTGCTGTGGGACGTGCGTAATTCCGCCGGCGACAAGGTGGCCAGCGGCGTCTACTTCTATCTCCTCAACCAAAACGGAACCTGTTCCACTAACAAAGGAAAACTCGTCGTCATCCAATAACGGCTCCGATAACTGACTTTAGTTTTCATTGTCGTGGGTCCCAGGCGCTTGGGGCTGATTGGCCAGATACCGTTGGAATGTCCGGAAGCGATGAATATCGTCCCGTGTCACGGGAAAAGAACGCCGCTTTGCGGGTTTGATAAGCGTTCCCGGGTCAATTCCCACCAGAACTCCCGTGGGGGTCGGCAACACAATAATCATCGCACGCTCCAGCGTTTTGGAGCTGGGCGCACCGATAATTTAGGTTGGACTTGGGGTATCCGCTGCGTCGATATCCGCGTCAGCATGTCTTCCAAGGTCTCCACCCGGTTCTTCAATTCCTGTATTTGTCTTTCTTTATCTTCCAGGCTTTGCCCGGCAATGGCCAAGCTATTCAGCCGGAACTCTTCTGCCGCTTCTTCAATGGTATTCATTGCACACTCTTTTCTCGATATCCTGAGACGAAAAAAAACCCATCCTTTGGAAGGATGGGCGCTTTGGGATCAGGAGGTCTGTATTTTTTTAGTCTTTGATCGTTAACTCTCTCCGTCCAAAAGCACCCTGGCCGCATCCGCCGTATCCCACATAGACTTAGGCATACGGCATACCGCCGCTGAAAGATGCATCACGATGGAGAGTTTATTTTTCATGACAAGAAATAGAACAAGCCAGAACCTAAAAGAGTTCCCGGAACTTTTAATTTAATCAGGTTGCCAATTCCATTGGGCCAGAACAGGCAAACCATTCTCATAAGCAAGAATGCTAATCGATGCTGTGGAAAGGGCAAAATGTTCGGCATTTACCGGAGGAATTTGCAACCAGCAGGCCGCGAGTATTCGCAAAATGTGCCCGTGGGCGACAAGCGCAACATCTCCGGAAGCGGCGCGCGCGCGTTCCAAAACCTTTTGCGCCCGCTGAGCGACTTGGGCCAATGTTTCGCCGCCTTCAACCCCATGCGTCCAGATCGACCAATCCGGAATTACTTTACGAATATCGTCTTTGGTTTTTCCATCATAAGCGCCATAATTCCATTCCATGAGATTGTCATCGTACTCGGGCGAGGTAAATCCTACGAACTCCGCTGTTTGACGGGCGCGCTGTAAAGGACTCGACAAAATGAGCGCGAAGGATTGCCCTTTTAAATGGGGGCGCAGTCGTTTTAATACGGCCTCGGATTCCGGCAAAAGCGGAATATCGCTGCGTCCGGTATGTTGTCCGGTGCGACTCCAGGCCGTTTCCCCATGACGAATGAGCCAGATTTTTTGCGACATGAAAAATAACATACCAAACAATGGGAAGCAAAGTTTATACTTAGACAGGCATGAAAAAAATATTCATTTTGACCTGTCTTTGTGTGGGCAGTTTAATTGGATTTTCTACGCTTTTAAAAAATGGCGCCTTTATCCGTTTTCTCGATGAGCATCCCGATCCCCGTTGGGTCCCATCCGTCGAATATTATGTCGGTGGGGGGTATTATCTTTTTCATAATTTGCAACAAGCCGCCACCTACTATTTCCGCATCCCTGAACGCTATCCCCAATCGCCTCTGGCTGATGATTCTTATTGGGCCTATCTCAACGCACTCGATGATAACGCCGCTGTACCACGTGCAGCCTTAATTGAAGCTTATGGTAGTTATATCGAGCGCTATCCTAACGGACAGCATATCGAAAGAGCGCAAAACAAATTCGATAGCTACAAATCAGGCTCCCGCTAGAGAGAGGGCCTATTTCTTTCGGGACTACATAGCCGCTGTTTAAAACCATTTAGTCCTATCAAAATGAATCTTTTTTTCACATTCCGTTAACATTGTCTTTGTATTCTTTGCTCATGAAAACAACCCATTTAGTCGCTTTCACTTTGACGTTTGGCATCCCTGGATTAATTTCTCTGATGGTAAAACCGGCTTTTAGTCAAACCAGCTATCAGGGAGAACAACCTTCTATCTACACCTCTCCCACATTAAAAAATGTACAGCAGCAACTGACGGAGTTTCAAGCCCATGGAGTGGCGGCCGATGCTTTTGATACATCGACTCATCGGATCAGCAAAGTGACAACCCGTGATACGGGCTCTACAACGGCTAGTACGACGAAACCCCAAGATTTTCCCGGCTATGAACCTATTTTAACGGTCTGCCCCGATGATTACGGGTTGGACGGAACCGATTGTGAACGCATGGATACGGCTGATGATGGGACGACCGTCCATACGTTGATTTATTACAACGCCAATGGAACCCACAAACTTTTCAACGCCATGTCAGGCAAAGGAAAAGTCGGAATCATAGACCAAATCGTAAAACCCGTTGATGGTCCACCCATCAAATACACCAATGAATTCGTATCCGCCGATCAGTTCGCGGGCGAAGTCAGCATGCTAAAGTCACGTGGTTATAAAATTCAGTGGCAAACCCCTGATGGACCCAATCCCAGCGGTATTTATCAGATTCAGTATTATTGGCCTGGCGGCACTAGCGGTTACACCAACTAACTAAACTACGCAATAGGCGTACCTCCTAGTCGTTGTTTGTATTTATTACCTATAAATTGTAGAAGTTTCTCTGTTCGATCTTTGCTGACAGGGGAGCCTTTATATGCCAAAAGTATATATCGGATTTATAATTTTGGCTTTAGCAGTTTCGCTTCATGCCGCTGTCGGGATGACACCGATAGAAACGGGAAAAAGATTCGATCTTACCTCACTTAGCCTCGAAGAATTATCCACACTGGAAGTGACTTCCGTTTCCAAAGCACCAGAAAAATATTTAAAAGCACCGGCGGCCATTTACGTCATTACGCAAGATGACATTCATCGGTCCGGCGTAACGAGCATTCCAGAAGCACTACGCATGGCGCCCGGTGTCAATGTTGAACGCATCAATTCTAATCAATGGTCAATTGGCGTCCGCGGCTTCGGCGACCGCTTAGCCCGTTCCGTTCTCGTGTTAATCGATGGCCGCGCCGTCTATTCACCGCTTTTCGCTGGCACCTATTGGGAATTACAGGATTATCCTCTGGATGACATCGACCGTATTGAAGTGATCCGTGGACCTGGGGGAGCGCTTTGGGGAGCCAACGCTTTTAATGGCGTGATTAATATCATCACGAAAAGTGCAAAAAATACGCAGGGCGCACTGGTTTCGGGCGGTGGAGGAACCGAAGAGCGCGGATTTGGCACGACACGATATGGGGGGAAAATCGGCGCTGCGTTTAACTATCGTGCATATGGAACGTATTTTAATCGGGATTCCAGTTTTCATGCCAACGATAACAACTTTGATGCCTGGCAAGTCGGGCGCGGCGGTTTTCGCACAGATTGGGATATGACCTCGCGCGATAGCTTAACCATGCAAGGAGATCTCTACAAAGGTGAAACGGGAGACATGTTGACGAATGCCACCTACGCGCCGCCCTTTTCGCAGACGCTAACACAAAATGCGGATGTCTTCGGAGCTAATGTTTTGGGCCGCTGGAAGCGCGACATTAATACGACCTTAGGACTTTCGCTGCAATGGTATTACGATCGCACCAATCGCACCGATCTCAACTTCACGGAACTACGCGATACGATCGACGTAGATTTCCAATATCGTGTAGGCGCCTTCTGGCGCCAAGAATTAACCTGGGGCACGCAGTACCGCATGAGCGCCAGCCGTATCACGTCGATACCTACGATTGTTTTCGATCCTTCCAATCGCACAGATCATCTGGTTACCGCTTTCATTCAGGATCAAATTCCTTTGGTCGAAAATGTGCTTGCTTTAACGTTTGGAACCAAAGTGGAGCACAACGATTTTTCTGGCTGGGAAGAAGAACCGAGCGGCCGTCTAGCCTGGACGCCGACACCCCAGCAAACGCTTTGGACGGCGGTCTCACGCGCCGTGGCGACACCGTCCCAAGTGGATCAAGATTTCACCGCGACCCTGCCTGGCCTGCCTGGCGCGCCTGTATTTGTCCGCCTGGTCAATAACAAAAATTTCCAGACGGAGAAGCTGACGGCTTATGAAGTGGGATACCGAATTCAGCCGGCTGAATCGCTATTATTTGACCTCTCTGCTTTCTACAACCGCTACGATAGCCTGCTCAGCGGGGAAGCGGCTACGCCGTTTTTCGAGTCCACTCCTTCTCCAACGCACTTTGTCTTTCCTATCGTCTTAGGCAATAAATTTGAAGGAGAAACGCATGGTCTGGAATGGGCATCCACTTGGAACCTGTTTAGTTGGTGGCGCTGGCGGGCGGATTATTCTTTATTACTCATTCATATGCATTTAACACCCGATAGCACAGATCCCTCGGCTAGAGCAGCGATTACGGCGGGCAGCAGTCCTCGTCATCAAGCATCGCTTCAATGGTCTATGGATCTTCCCTGGCATTGGGAATGGGATCCCACCATTCGTTATCAAGACCATCTTTCCTATTCACCGATTACCAATGCTAAACCGGGCATTTCCACTTATTGGAACCTCGATATGCGGGTCGCCTGGCATGCCACTTCGCACTTAGAGCTTTCTTTAGTCGGTCAGAATCTACTTGAAAATCATCATGCCGAAGCCATTCCTACCGAGGAAATTCAACGTGGGTTCTACGGCAAGGCGACATGGCAATGGTAAGCGTATTAGGCGGCGACAAGTGTGGCCATGCTGAAGGATCTCTTAGCTAAATTTTGCCTTTGTTTTTCTAAAACCTCTTCCGTCGAAGAATCCGTGGGGACCAGCAAAGCCACAGGAGATGCGCCGGATCCCGCGCGACGGCCGGCCGTCACGACATCGATAGAAAGCAGAAGGATTTTTCGCGGCTGACGAACCCAGTCTAGGAAACGTTTAGCCAGTTGTAACATCCACGGCCCAAAAGGAGTGTGATAGATTAAAAGATAAGTGCTCAAGGATAATGCCGTCAGTCCAGCCAGGAGTGCCAGAGCCTGCAGAAGAGCCGCCGTTCCCCACGCATGATTTACACCCACCAGAAGCATGCCCATAAAGGGCAAGAGGCCAAAAGCGCCCGCCGCGGTCTGGACAAAGGCTCCTGTGTTTCCAGTTTCACGTAAATGTGTTTTCATGTTTTGGCGAATTTGCTCATTGACGACGCCGGAATACAGAAAAGCGCTGGACGTCCCCGTCGGAATGACCGCTCCAATCTTCGTAATCTGGGTTTGGTTTTGCAAATCAAACACAAATTGGTGTTCTGGATTTTTATCTGAGGCGTAAAGCGCCCATTTGCCGACGTAGTACGCTTGACCGTTAAGTTGATCTTCATCAATCAACCGTCTTAAAATCGCGGCCACAATGAGCGCCGCTTCGACGGCTGTTCCACTTTGACCGATGGCCGCGCCTATTAAAAACGGTTTATTGCGTCTGATGTTTTCACTAATTGCTACAGAATGTCGAACTTCATTGAAAACCGTCTCTAGCAATTTCGCTTTCGCTTCCGGCGGGACACTCCCCCTTGGATACACCGGGACTGTTTGTAAAATTTTTTCATACAGTTGATTCAGGTTAAGGTCATGCGACCAATCCACAATTAATCTCTGATTGGCTGATAAATCATTTATATAACCGCCGTTTAATAGATGACCGCGCGGGTCATAATAATTAACACCCCTGATTTCATAACGCCCGGGTTTCGTTAAAACTTCCTGGGCCACTTTTTCTGCTGCGCTGGTGATCGCCGCGGCATAATCCGCATTGGCAAGTAATACATCTATTCCATGAGCTAAATAAAAGATGCGATCTAAATCTTTGCGCATCGGCTCTTGACGGGCGGTATCTTTAAATATTCTCCGAGCCAGTGTAACCATATCCGCGGCGGCGCTAACGACAGGAATTTCCGGCTTCCGACTCTTAGCCGTTCGTTGGAGCGCCTCTTCCTCTTCTGGAGTGGGAAGACGCCCTAAATTATGTTTAAAGTATTCCTTAATAAAACCATGCGCGACTTCTTCAGCCATCAACACCGGGGGCAGTTGGCGTTCGCCCGCTATTTTCAAAATTTGTTGATATTCCGTTTCGTCAGGCTGACGACCGAGCACAAATACAAAAATGGATTCAATTTGATTTTTTGTTAGGGTGACCATTCTCGAAACAGTGTTAGGGATTTTCCAGCGAGGAGAATGTTTTTGCATCTCTAACGTTTTGTTTATCATAACAGCGGCTTCTTGTTGATTAAGCGAAAGCCCTGTTAGCGTTTTGTACGTATCGCTTGCCATCCGCTCCATCATCGCGAATACAATTTCAGTGCTTGTCTTTTTTTCTTGGCTCATTTGCGCCAACATCTGATTCTGTTGATCGACGGTCATCGGCTTGCCCATTAAGGGTTTAAAATGCGCGTCCGCGCTGTTGATATCTTGACTAAATTTTGACCTTAATTGATGCATCTCTGGCTCTGAAATTGTTCCCGTTTGTAGAATGGTTAATTGGAGGAGCGCCTCTTCCGTCATAAAAACCAAATCATCGCCATCAAAAGATTTGTGATAGGGCACGCGTGCCACCAGCCAGCCCTTATCGGATTTTCGAACCAGCGCATAATGGACCCACACAGCGCCATGTGGACCCCACTGCTGAACCTTCATAAACAGACCTTCATACCACTCTGATATTCTTGCAGCTGAATGAAAAACATGGGTTTGTAATTTCTGGTCGTTGTTAATTAATGCCATCGCTCGAGCGGAGAGATGATATTTTTTGGCGAAAGAAGATTCCAAATAATTATGCGAATAACTACTTTCAATCTTTAACACGCTCAGCTTCTTACCAACAAAATATCGACTTGCACGGATTCTCCATGTTATTTCTGCAGCCGCCCAAAACTGTGTCCAAAAATAAGCCATGAGGTCTTTATCGGTGGCATAGCCCTCGTTTATGTACCCCGAGCGGAAATTGCGCCAGAATACTTCCGCATTAAAAATAAGCGTGAATAGCGAGTAAAAAGCTTCGAGCCATCCCACCGCCGAATGGGGATGAATCCAATAGAGGGCAGCGGCGGAGACGAGTATCAAACCCATATTGGCCATCATTCCTGCTGAAGCGGTCACCCATGCCCAGGCGTACAAACGTGCCGCACGCAACGGCGTTCCATTTTGCACATCCTTCTCCCAATCCGCGAGAACCACTTTAGGATCAGGTCCTAAGTGAATTTTAGGCCACAGTTCACCCCCGGATGAATATGCTGTGATACTGAGGAATACAGCCGGAAACCAATGACCGATTTCATGGCCCGGATTCGCCAAACTCCAGTTCCAACGCAAGCGCTGCCAGAGAGTCACTGGTTTAGCGACGCTTCGCAATGCCGCTTGAATCGTCCAATCCCGTTTCTTAGAAAATGTCCTCTCCTCTACGCGCTGCGGAATAAACATATGCTCTTGAGTCCAGCGTTGATATTCGAGGACTGTTTCATCAACTCCATCAGTCATATTAAAAGAATGAATAGTCCAGTCTTGCTTCATCTGGCTCCATTCATAAATCATGTTTTTTTCAATTTTTAAGAGCGCATTGTCGTGGATATATTCGCTACCTTCAAGGAGGGGGAGATCTTCTAAGGGTTCTGGGAATGCCGTACGGATCCTTTTATATGTCGATTTCAAATTTTCTTGTTGTTTAGCTTGGTTGTGATAGCGTTTAAAAAGGATCTCGATTTTTTCGGCTTCTTCGTCGCTGGTCGTATTAAGTTTTTGTTGAATTAGAACACCAAGGCGGCCTTGCAGAATATCGACCATCGTCGCCACGCCCTGTTCGAGCGCCCAAGCGGCTTGTAAACGCAGCTCATGCGCTTCGTGCCGCGCCTTTTCTATCGTTCCGGCATAAGCAGTCCATCGGCCGCGGCCGGCATGATCTAAATTTTTAAGGGCGGGATCGATAATCACCAAGATACCGTCCCGCTCAATCCAGATCATGGTTTCGCCAGCCTGGTAAGGATTTTCGCGCGTGTACTTATTTTTGTGCGCAAACGAACGAAAATCATAAAAACCATCCGGTCCTGGCATCAGGCCTAATCTTTTCCCTAACGTTTCCAACTTAGACTTAATTAATGCATTGTAAATTTGGTGATCTTCCCAAGTGCCTAAGCCAATAGCATCTTCATCTTTTCCTTGGATAGTAAAATCTTTAATTTCGGGAGAAAGGTTCGCGCCTGTTGGGACGAGGCGATGCCAATAGCTGTTTATGTAAGCGATCGAATCCGCCAAATTGTGACGATTCATCCAGTGCCAATAAACGGCCAGCGCGGCCAAAGAACTCAGTGTAAACAAAGCGACATTCCGCCCTGGGGCTAATGCTGAAGCCGGTGCGAGGGGATCGCGATCTTTAGCGGCCAATTCGTTTTGCTGCGCCGTTTGAAATACCTCTTCAGCTGTTAAATGGTCGCCATTGAGACGTTTCACATAGAGCGCGTGATCTTTAGCCGAAATTTGATTCACCGTGGGAGTAATGACGATATAAGAAATATTTTTTTCACGCAGCAGTTGTGTTATCGGGGATGTGTGAAAACCACCGGTGACTAAAACGGCGTGGTTTCCTAAGAGTCGTAACGTGTGATCCACTATCGGTTTGTTGCGCATCATGGCTAAGGCATAAAAATCGACGCTGCTGGAAATTAATTGTTTCAGCTCTGACTCCGGAATCCTGATACCTGTCTCTTGATGTGCCTTCAATAGGGTTCCGCCCATGGCTACAAATTGGTTCATTCTTGGCGCGAAGCTACGTACTTCGGACTCCGTGGCTTGAAGGTCGGTTATGCGCGTTAGAAGCGCTGCGTCATGTTGCAGCTGAATAAAATCTTTTTCTTCCGGAGATTTGGCTAAATGCTTTTTAACAAGGAAAGATAATTCTCGCGCTTCGAAAAGCACCTGATCCATGCCCGCGGTTTGTGAGGTATGAACATACTCAAGATAATTGGCCAATTCCGGTGGAATCACTAAGAAAAGTTGATGTTTATAAACCAGGTCATAGAGATACTGATAGTACAGGGTTGTGGAACCTTTGGCATAAAGCGCCAAATCGGCGCGTTCTTCGGTGGAGAGGGACTCTTGAATACTTCGAATGAACTCCGTCGTTTTCATGCGTAAAGCATCGCCTGACAGCGGGACATAGGTCGGATCCAATATGCGATCTAAAAATGTGGGGCGATGACGAAGGCTGGATTCCACCCCTGACTGAGCGGCAAAGGTCGCTAGACTGGGGACTATTTTTTTGAGATCGTTAGGCGAGAACCCTTGCTGCAATGCCCGCTGCATCACATCGGCTAGGAATTGTTCCGTCGAAAGCTCGCCTTTAGTAAAAGCTTTTTCGCGCGCTTCTAAACCCCGTACATGTTTTGAGCAAATGCGGGACGCCACATGATCCAGTTCGTTTTGAATCGTCTGTAAGGTGTGGACTAATTCGCTGCGCGCAGATAATGTTTTTCGAAAAAGTTCACGATTTAAAGTGTAGTACTGATTATTTTCTACGCCTATTAAAGCGCGCGGCAAGCCATGATTAATCGCGAAATAATCCGCGCCTGTAAGTTCGCCTTCACGCATCAAATAATCGCTAGCCGCCATGCGGACGTTGTGGTCCGGAAAAAGCGCAAGCACGGAATTGTCTACGGGGCCTTCAGCACCTTCTACGGCCACGGCGAACGGCAGAGTGGGGGATGGCGAGAGAGAGGGATGGGGAGCAACGGAAATTTTTTTTTGAAAGAATTCTAAGAGTGCTGCGATATTTTTTTGGACACCGTAGTGGGCATGCAGGTCTTGGATCAAAATGATTAGCGGTACACGAGGCTCAAGGCTCGAGGCTCGAGGTGTCCCCTGGAGCTTAGAACTTCGAGCCTGGTGCGCCGTATCAGTTTCCGTTGCATTGTAATAGTCGGAAATTCGGCCTAATGCGGCGGGGGGAATGAATTGAAATTGGGGTAAAGCCGAAGGTCGAGCCCATAGCTCAGGAATCGCGGAAGCGCCCTGAACGGTCCCTTGAGAAGTCCATGCGATGCATAATGAAACGACCGTGCTGAGCGCCTTCTTTAACAAGTAAACAGCCCTCCATAATCAAGACAGAGTTGGAACACTTCATTGTAGTTCTCGTCTGTTACGCTTGTATTTCAGGACTATTACATGTTTGTAGAAGGGGCCTAGGGATTTTTACCCCATTTGGCAAGCGAGTCTATTCGGCCTAGGTCTTAAGGGAAAAATGTTTGTCCCACGCGCTTCATCGCACGATGGTGTAAGAGGGGTTACATCGGAAGATGCGAATCACCATTATCAAAAATCGGCTTCGGGCGGCGCGCCGGCTTTGGTCACGCGGGCACGGGAGTATGGATGTATCCGCCCAGCCTGGTTTTGTTGAAGGGGTGATGCGCGGGCTGCTTGACGCCTTGCATATTGTTCAAGACACGCAACGCGAAGATATTGCTAAAGCCAAAGCCCTACGCCGACCGATGACACGC
>Ga0105240_10009254_pt1 | contig 13969 bp, 14 predicted proteins | sample KBSC54metaG_FD_80426 | JGI IMG/M metagenome (GOLD analysis project Ga0105240, IMG submission 80426) | Corn rhizosphere microbial communities from Kellogg Biological Station, Michigan, USA - KBS C5-4 metaG | ecosystem: Host-associated > Plants > Roots > Rhizosphere > Soil | place: Michigan, USA... | reverse complement strand
GCGTGCGAGGTTCGGCATCAGGCCGGCGGCGGCCGCGCCGGCGGAGAACCACCGCGGTGTGCGCAGCTGGTCGACCATCACCACCAGGACGTTCGGCGGCCTGTGTCGCTTGCCCGAGCCGACCCCGCCCTTCTTCTCCTTGGCGGCCTCGCCGCCGCTCTTGGCGGACACGGTCGCCACACGTCTTGCGGCGCGCGCCCCGCCGGCCAGCCCGGTCGGCTTTGAGATCAGATCCGCGAGCGCCGCGCCGCCGCCGGCCAGCGCGCCGCCGGCGAGCAGGCCCCCCTTCAGCAGGGTGCGACGATCGAGCAGCGGCCGTCCTGCCTCGCCGTTGGGCGGCTCAGGCACAGGGGCATTGTCGGGTGTCTCGGGCTCGATTTCTGCCATTCGTCCTAGTCACGCACAAGCCTCGCACGGCGGCCGGCACCATCCCAAAGGTAGCTGGCCCGAGGTTGAGCTGCGATGAGGGCTGTGTTGCTAGACGTTAGACGAGCAAGACGTTTTAGAGGACCGGCCCACGGGTATCGCCGAAGCGGCGTCGCGGACCGTCGCTGGCTGGCGGCGCCCGCGGCGCCGCGCAATGCTCGCTCGTTGCTCTCCCTACCTGGGGCGGCTGCCGCTACGGCTCGCGCCGCTGCTCGCTCAACGGCGTGCCCTGCTCGTCGGCCGCCTGCGCAGGCGGCCACGGCCCGAGCCAATCGTCGCGAGCTCCGTCCATCGTCAGCACCGTGCCGGAGAAGAAGTCGCCCGCCGGTGAGGCCAGGTAGGCGACCAACCACGCCCACTCTTGCTCTGAGCCCATTCTCCCCAGCGGGATCGTCTGGGCGATCCGCTCGACGATCGCCTGCGGATACTTGGTCAGCAGCGTCTGCGTCTCGAACTGGCCCGCCGCCAAGGCGAGCAGGCGGACGCCGAAGCGCGCCCACTCGACTGAGAGCGTGCGCATCAGGTTCTCCACCGCTGCCCGCGCCGCTCCTGAATGAGCCATGCCCGGCATGCCGTTGTGTGGGGAGAGCGTCACGCTGAGCACCTTGCCGCCGCGCCCGGAGGGGATCATCGCCTTGGTGGCGACCGCATGGGTCATCAGCCACGTTCCCTCCACGTTCAGACGGATGACGGTACGAAAGCCCTTGGGCGTGATCGACTCCGCGGGCGCCATGAATTGACCCCCGGCGTTGTTGACGAGCAGATCGATCTGGCCGTGCTTGGCCAGCACGGAATCCACCAGCGCGTCCACCTGCTCCTCCTCGCGAATGTCGCAGACGATTGCCTGCACGCGGCCGTGCGGGTCGGCGGCCACCGTCTCTGTCAGCGGCTGCTCGCGCCTGCCGCAGATGACCACTGTGGCGCCGCAGCGGGCCAATTCCAGTGCCGTCTCGCGGCCCAGGCCGCTGCCGCCGCCGCTCACGATCGCCACCTGGCCGTCGAGCATCGTCGGCGAGAACAGGAGCGAGCGCTGATCGGGCGACACGGCCGCGCAGCTTATGGCTTCGAGGAGACCGCCGCCCTGATGTACGTGCCTAGGAGATGGCCGAGACGCTCATGCAGAACGCCTGTTCGTCCGACAACTGGATATGGCGGCGCTCTGAGCGGGTAGAGCTTCCATACAAGCTTTGCGGAGCTTTCGGCCTTCTGGCGGGTTATTTGCCTGCGGGAAGGTCTTCGCGTGGCCGGTGTCGAACCAGGTCGAACCCCCAAAATTCAAGGGAAAACGCGCTTTTAAGCCGCCGGAACTAAATGATTGACAACGCAACTATTGTGGCCTATAATTCCGACTCCAAGCCTCGGATATAGAGAGTTCGCCATGCCAGATACCACAACAAAGACAATCACCCCCACGTTGGACCTCAGCTCCGAGATCTTCATCCCGGAGTCGGTCGACCAGCTGCTCGCGCATTCGCGGCGCTATCCCCTGCTCACGCCCGAACAGGAGATCGAGCTCGCCCAGAAGATCGAGCGCGGCGACCTCCAGGCCAAGGAAAAGATGATCAACTCCAACCTGCGCCTGGTCGCCTCCAACGCGCGGCGCTACCAGAATCAGGGGCTTCCGCTCGCCGATCTCGTCCAGGAGGGCATGCTCGGACTGATCCGCGCCTCGGAGAAGTTCGACTGGCGCAAGGGGTTTCGCTTCTCCACCTACGCCACCCTTTGGATCAGGCAGGCCATCCAGCGCGGACTCGAGAACTCCGGTCGCACGATCCGGCTGCCCGTTCATGTAGCGCAGCGCTCCCGCAAGGTCGGGCGCGTCGAGCGCGAGCTGTCCGTCCGCCTTGGCCGCGAGCCCACGCTCGAGGAGCTGGCTGAGGAGACAGGGCTCGAGATCGAGCAGGTCGAGGAGGTTCGCCACCAGCGCGCCGCCCTGGTCTCGCTCGACCAGCAGGTCGGCGACGACGGCGACACCGCCCTTGGCGACCTGCTGCCCTCTGACGCGGAGGCGCCGGAGGACACGGCCTGGGATAACGAGCGCGAGCGGATCGTGCATTCGGCGATCTCCAAGCTGCCCGACACCGAGCGCACGGTGCTGACGCTGCGCTTCGGTACCGGGCGCGAGGAGCCGCAGACGCTGACCGCGATCGGCAAGCGCCTGGGCTTCTCGGCCGAGCGCGCCTCCCAGCTCGAGCAGCGGGCGCTGAAGAAGCTCGCCGAGTCGCCCGAGCTGGCCGCGCTTCGCGAGGCTGCCTGAGCGCACCGCGCCGTCGAGCGCGTGAGAAAGATCGTTCGAGCCAACGCCGCGCGCGGATGTTCGCGCGCGGCGCCTCGTACCGGCTATTTGACGACCAGCGTGCCTTCCATGCCGGCCTGCCTGTGGCCGGGCACCGAGCAGAAGAACTTGTACGTGCCCGGCTTCAGGCTCAGCGACAGCGTCTTTGAGCCGCCCTGGAAGGTGGGCGTCGCGCCCACGACCGAGCCCGAGGAGGATTCGACCGTGACGTCGTGCGAGAGCGGCGCGTTGTTGGTGAAGTCGATCGACACCTTGCCGGCTTTGGCGCTCAGCGAGGTCGCGCTGTAGGCGAGCTGGCCTTCGCTGTTGGCCGACAGACTGAGCGCGGCTCCCGTCGTACCCGAGGACTGGCTTTCGCCGCTGGAGCTGGTGGTCGCCGGCGCCGCCGGTGTCGATGACGTGGCGCTCGAAGCGGAGGAGCTGGCGCCTTTCGAGCCGCCGCAGCCGGCGATCGCCAGGGCGCCGACCACGAGGGCGAGCGACGCCACACGCCCTCGCGTCCACCACCGAGTCCGAAACGTTGCTGGATCTGCGCTCTGCTGGCTCAAGGCAATCCTCCGTCGGTTGGGGTTACACACCAAGGTAGGACACCGCCCGGTCCGAATCCTTCCACCGCCCCCGAGAGCAGCCTCGGACAGCGGCCGACGCTCGTGCCAACATCTGGGACAACAGCGGAACAGGAGGAGGAACGATGGAGAAGAGGTCCCTGTGGGAACGCGCCGTCGAGCTGACGATCTCCGTCGGCGAACGCATCCTCACCCCGATCGAGCGCTTCATCGGCAAACGCTCGCTGGTCGGCGACGCCACCTTCTTCGAGAACGAGCGCTTTCCCTGGATCGCCGAGATCGAGGCCAACTGGCAGACGATCCGCGAGGAGGCCGAGCGGCTGCTGCAGGACCGCGAGGCGCTCGCCAACTTCCAGGACATCTCAAAGGACCAGATCGAGATCACCGACGACGATCGCTGGAAGACGTTCTTCCTCTACGGCTACGGCTTCGAAGCCAAACTCGGCGTACAGATGTGCCCTAAGACCGCCGCGCTGATGAGACAGATCCCGGGGATGACCACAGCGATGTTCTCGATCCTCTCGCCCCGTAAGCACATCCTCGACCACCGCGGGCCCTACAAGGGGGTGTTGCGCTACCACCTCGGGCTGGTCGTGCCGCGCGAAGCCGAGCAGTGCCGCATCCGCGTCGGGCAGGACATTCGCCACTGGGAAGAGGGGAAGAGCCTTACCTTCGACGACACCTTCAACCACGAGGTGTGGAACGACACCGACGAGACCCGCGTCGTGCTGTTCGTGGACGTGCTGCGCCCCCTCCCCTCCCCTTGGGATCGGATCAACCGGATGATCGTCAAGGCGATCGGGTGGTCCCCGTTTGTGCTAGACGCCAAGCGCAACCAGGAAGCCTGGGAAAAGCGGTTTCTCGAACGCCGGCCCGCCGCGACCGCTTAGCGGCGCTCAAACGCTGGATACGTCCAAACCGGTGCCCTGAAGCAAGCGATTGGCTTCGGAATTGAGCACCGTGAACTCGCCACTGACGATCAGCACGCCGAGCACGACCATCACGGCGCCGCCGACGCCGACGATCACCGGGAAGTGGCGCTTGACGACTGCCAGCGCGCCCGTCATCCGGTCGAAGGCGACCGCGATCAGCAGGAACGGGATCGCCAGGCCCGCCGAGTAGAAGGCGAGCAGCAACGCGCCGTGGGCGGCCGAGTTCGACACCGCGGCCTGGGTCAGGATCGCGCCGAGCGTGATGCTCGTGCACGGCGTCCACGCGATCGCGAACGCAGCGCCGGCTATCATCGGGCCGCCCCGGCCGGCCAGGCGCATCAGCGACTCGGAGCGCCATTGGAAGTTGAGCGCGTCGACAAAGGGCGTGGCCAGGAACAGGACGCCCATCGCGATGATCAGGACACCGCCGAGGGTGCGCAGGGTGGCGATGTGATCGTTGAGCAGAGAGCCGACCTGGGTGGCCGTCAAGCCCAGCAGGATGAAGATCAACGAGAAGCTGGCGATGAACAGCAGACTCGGCACGAGCACCCGGCGAGCGCCGGCGTGCTGGATGTCCGCCGGAGCGACCCCGATCACCGTCGAGAGATATCCGGGCACGAGCGGCAGCACGCATGGCGAGAGGAACGACACGAGCCCGGCGGCGATGGCCAGCGGAATGCCGACGCCGGTGGCGGTGTCCGACGAGGACTGAGCGGCGGCGAAGATCAGCGCTGCGTGCGTCACGGCTGTATGACCTCGCGCAGCTCGGCGACTTCCCGCTCCAGCCGCTCCACTCGCTCGCGCAGGCCGCCGTCGACCGCGCTCGCCGGGCCGTTTGGCGCGTACCCTGCCAGGACCGGCTCGGCAGCGAACTGGATCGGTTCATCCGTCCCCTCGGCGCCTTCGCCGAGCAGCTGCGCGTAGCGTTCCTCCTTCTGACCGGCCCGGCGGCTCAGCCGGGCGACCAGTTCGCGGTCGATCAAGGCGCTCAGGGTGGCGTGCACCTCAGCCAGATCGACGAACGCGTGGATGCGCTCCCCGCGCTGCTTGAGCTCACCAGGCGTCTGCGGCCCGCGCAGCATCAGCACGCACATCACCGCCTGCTCGGCGCTTGACATCGGCAGCGCCTCGGCCAGCAGGTGGCGATACTTGGCTGCCCTGCCGGCGCCGGCCAGCCGTGTGTAGCCGCGTCGCTCCAGGCGGTGCAGCGCGTCGCGGATCGTCGCCTCGTCGTACTGGACGACCGGCTCGCGGTTGGTGCTCTGGTTGCAAGCCAGGCGCAGCGAGTTCAGCGACAGCGGGTAGTGATCGGGCGTGGTGCGCTGCTTCTCGAGCAGGCAGCCCAGCACGCGGATCTCGGCGCTCGATAGGTCCATCGACTTCAATCCTACGATCCCGCGTGACAGTTGGCGGCAAGGTCGCCCCTAAGATCGGGTGGTGAGCAAATCGGTCCGCGCCGACGTCGAGTCAGCGCTATGAGCAATCAGCCATTCGGCGGCGGGCACCGCGGAGAAGGGCGCCGTGACGCGCGTTTGCGCCGTGACCGGGCCGACCCGGCTCCCCAAGACCTTGCGGCGGCGCACGTGTCCTTGCGCCGTATCAGCTCTCTGTTCAAGCCCTATCGTCTGCGTCTGAGCGGTCTGCTCACTCTGATCTTCGTCGCGGCCGGCCTTGGCGTGATCAGCCCGTTCCTGCTGCGCGAAGTGATCGACAAGGCGATACCCGAACACGACGTGACGTTGCTGTCGTTGCTGGTCGGAGGCATGATCGCGCTGTCGATCGTGGGTGGGGTGATCGGCGTAGCGCAGACCTGGATCTCAAACCAGGTCGGCCAGCGCGTGATGCACGACCTGCGCGCCGCGGTGTACGCGCATCTGCAGCGAATGTCGCTGGCCTTCTTCACCCACACACGCACCGGCGAGGTGCAGTCGCGGATCGCCAACGACATCGGCGGCATCGACAGCGTCGTGACCTCCACCGCGACCTCGATCGTTCAGAACGTCACCACCGTCGTGGCGGTGGTCGTGGCGATGATTCTGCTCGACTGGCGACTGGCCGCCTTCTCGCTGATCCTGCTGCCGTTCTTCGTGTGGCTCACGCGCCGTGTCGGCGAGGAGCGCAGGCGCATCCAGTCGGTGCGCCAAGGACGCCTGGCCGACATGTCCACGCTTGTCGAGGAGTCGCTGTCGGTCTCGGGCATCCTGCTCGGCAAGACGATGGGGCGCTCTTCGGAGCTCGTCAAGCGCTTCAGCGACGAGTCGGGCGAACTGGCCGACCTGGAGGTGCGCGCTCGTATGGCCGGGCGCTGGCGAATGGCCTCCGTGCAGATGAGTTTCGCGATCATGCCCGCCGCCGTCTACTGGTTCGCGGGCTACTCGATCGCGCACGGCAGCGCGGCGATCTCGATCGGCACGGTGATCGCCTTCACGACATTGCAGACGCGTGTGCTGTTCCCGATCCAGTCGTTGCTCTCGGTCGGGCTTGAAGTGCAGACGTCGCTGGCGCTGTTCGGGCGCATCTTCGAGTACCTGGACCTGCCGGTGGACATCGAAGAGCGCGGCGATGCGCGGACGCTGAGCGGCGTGCGGGGGGACGTGCGGATGGAGGACGTGTGGTTCACCTACGCGCCGGAGGATGAGCAGCGCTGGACGCTGCGCGAGGTCTCGGCTGAGATCCCAGCCGGCACGCGCACCGCTCTCGTCGGTGAGACCGGCTCGGGCAAGACGACGCTCGCCTATCTGGTGGCGCGACTGTACGAGCCTCAGCGCGGGCGCGTCGAGATCGACGGAGTCGACATCCGCGATATGACGCTCGCCTCGCTGGCGGCGACCGTCGGGCTGGTCTCCCAAGAGACCTATCTCTTCCATGCCTCGATCCGCGAGAACCTGCGCTTCGCCGGGGTGGGTGGGCGTCAAATCACCGACGAGGAGATCGAAGACGCCGCCCGTGCCGCCCAAATCCACGAGCTGATCGTCTCGCTGCCCGACGGCTACGACACGCCCGTCGGCGAGCGCGGGTATCGCTTCTCCGGTGGCGAGAAGCAGCGAATGGCGATCGCCCGCACCGTGCTGCGAAATCCGCCGGTGCTGATTCTCGACGAGGCGACCTCCGCGCTGGACACCGAAACCGAGCGGGCCGTCCAGCGCGCGCTTGACGATCTCTCGCGGGGACGCACGACGATCGCGATCGCCCACCGCCTCTCCACGATCCGCGACGCCGACCAGATCCTCGTACTCGACGGTGGGCGGATCGTGGAGCGCGGTAAGCACGAGCAGCTGCTCGATCTGGGCGGACGCTACGCGGCGCTGCTCAGTGGCGCAACCGTGGCAGGGGACCGACCCGACGACGATGACCGCGCCCACGACGAGAGCTGTCCCGGCGAGCAGGACGGCGCCGGCGCGGACACACCGGCCGCCTTGGCCTGAGAGCTGCAGCTAACCGCACAGGGCCGCCAGGAGCTCCGACAGCTGCCCACCCTGCCAGGCGATTGGCGAGTTGCCGGCGTCCTCGACCACGAGTCGAGCGCCGGGGATCGACTCGGCGTAGCGCTCGCCGACCGCCAGCGGATGGCTCGGGTCGGCCTCGTCGCGGCTTGCGATCACAATCGCCGGTGCTGAGATTCGTTCCAGGTCAGTCCACGACTCAAACGGCCTGGAGCGCGGGATCGCTTCGAGCGCGTCGGCCACCGCCAGCGGATGATCATGGGCGGAGAGCCTTTGGCGCAGAACAGTCGTGACGGTCTCACGCCAGCGCTCGGGGACCGAATCGCGGTCGTAGGCGGCGACGAAGCCCTCCACTCCCCCCTCTCGCAGCCCACGCGCAAGTCGATCCCAACCCGAGTACGCATTCGTGCCAGTCGACGCGTCTGGGTCGAACGCCGGCGTGATCAAGCCGAGCGCCGCTACCCGCTCCGGACGGTCGAGCGCAAAACGAAGCGCCGTCTGCGCCCCCATCGAAGCGCCGGCAAGAACCGCTCGCTCGACCTGCAGCTCGTCGAGGACCGCCAGCAGATCGCCTGCCAGCAGCTCATACGAATAAGCGTCAGGCGTAGGCGCTGGGCCGGAGCGACCATGTCCGCGTGCGTCGTATGAGATCACGCGGCGACCCGAGCGCTCAAGCACCCGCGAGCCCATCACCACGTAGCGGCGCGTGGCGGTAAGGCCGTGAAGCAGCACGATCGGCAGCCCCTCGCCAGCCTCCTCGCCGGCGAGCTTCACGCCATCGGTCGTCGTTAGCTTGAACTCGACAGCCGGGCTAGGCATTGACGAGCGCGTGCTCGCGCACGAGCTTCGCCGTGTGGGCTGGTTCCTCCAAGAAGAACATGTGCCCAATCCCGTCGAGGATCTCAAGGCGAGCGCCGGGAACAAGGCTGGCGATCATGTGGCCGTTCTCTACCGGGAGCAACTGGTCGAGCGTGCCATGGATGACCAGCGTCGGCGCATTGACGTCGGGCAGGCGCGTACTCGTGGCGTGTTCGGTGATCGCGCGCATCTGCTCCATGATTACGGGCAGGGCCAAGCCGTAGCGCAGTCCCCGCGCTAGGAACGTCGCGTAGACGTCCTCGTTGGCGGCGAAGGCCGGTGAGACGTTGACCTCCCAGGCAGTGCGGATCGCGCGTTCGCGATCCCCGGAAGCCATGCCTGCGGCCAAGCGACGCATCGTCTCATCGCTTGCGAGCTTGCTGCCCTCGCCACCGCAGTAGGTGCAGCCGAGCGTGAGCGCTCGCACCCGTTCGGGGTGGGCCAGCACCAGCTCCTGGGCGATCATGCCGCCCATCGAGATGCCCATCACATGAGCGGATTCCATGTCGAGCGCTTCCAGCAGCCCAGCAGCGTCTCCGGCCAGGTCGGCGATCGTGAACGGCTTGCCGGTCTTGGTCGAGTCGCCACAGTCGCGGTGGTCGTAGACGATCACCTCGAAGTCTTTGCGCAGATCCTCAAGCACCGCATCACCCCAATGGTGCATGGTGCCGCTCATGCCCATGATCAAAAGCAGCGGCGGCCCGTCCCCGGCGCGGTCGTAGCTGAGCTCGATCTGACCGATGTTGGCGAGCGGCATCGTGAAGAAAGCCTACACCGACACTACAGAGGCAGCGCGAGTTGATCGGCTGGCTCCTTCGCGCCGTCATCGCTCCCCGATGCCTCGCGCGACACGAGGCCCGCTACACGCACCCCGAGCAGGCGCACTGGCCTTGGCGGCGAGTACTCCTCGAGCAGCGCGAGCGCCACGCTCGTGACCTGCTCGGCCTCGCACGTCGCCTCAGGCAGCGTGCGAGCGCGGGTCACGGTCGAGAAGTCATCCAGGCGCACCTTGATCCCGATCGTGCGACCGTGATGCTCGTGGCGCTGCAAGCTCTCGCACAGTTCGCTCGACATCCGCACGAGCGCCTCGCGCAACGCTCCGGCGTCGCCTACGTCGTAGTCGAAAGTGCGCTCGCGCGACTCAGAGACGACCTTGCGCTCCTCGCTGACGATGCCGTCCTGTTCAAAGCGCGCCCGGCGCAGCAGGTCACGCCCGTGATTGGGCCCGAACCGTTGCACCAGCACCGCTTCCGGCGCGCGCGCCAGCTCTCCCAGCGTGTGCAGCCCCATCGTCTCCAGCTTCGTCGCGGTCTTCGGCCCGATGCCTGGTATCAACCCCGGAGCTGCGCCCGCAAAGCGCTCGCATGCCTGCTCCCGGGTGAGCACGCAGAACCCGGCGGGCTTCTCCGCGTCGGAGGCGACCTTGGCGACCAGCTTGTTCGGCCCGATCCCAACCGAGCAGACGAGCTGCGTCGCCTCCTTGATCTCGGCCAGGATGCGTCGCATCGCCGCCCGCGGCGAGTAGAGCCCGCTCAGATCCAGATAGGCCTCGTCCAGCCCAACCACCTCCACGCGCTCGACGTTCGCGCGCAGAATCGCCATCATCCGCCTCGACACCTCCCGGTAGTGAGCGAAGTCAGGCGGCAGGAACACCGCCTGCGGGCACAGCCTGCGAGCTCGCGACGCCGGCATCGCCGACCCCACCCCAAACCGCCGAGCCTCATAGCTGGCCGTTGTCACCACCGCCCGCGGCCCGGTCCCCGACACGATCACCGGCAGCCCACGCAGCTCAGGCCGGCGATTCAGCTCGATCGAGACGTAAAAGGCGTCCGCGTCGAGATGTCCCGTGCTGAGCGCCTGCGTTGACGCCTGCCTCTCCTGTTCGCCGACGGTCCCCATCGACGTCAGCGTGCCAGACCTCTCGGATATTCACCAGAGTCTTTTGAGGTCACAACTTGTGATCTCAAAAAGTAAACCGCCGGACAGCGTTATGCTACATTCATGTACATGAGTGCCAACGTAGGCGTAGCCGAGCTGCGCCAGAACCTCAGCCAGTACCTGCGGCGTGTCGAAGACGGCGAGCGCCTGGTGGTGACCGATCGCAATCGGCCAGTCGCAGAGCTTGGGCCACCGGCTACGACAGGTGCCGCTCTTGACCGTCTGATCGCGGAAGGACGCGTCACACGGCCGGTGCGCGCGGCGCTGCCGAAGCCTTTGCGCCTAGCCGGTGACCCGCGGGCGCTCACGCGAGCACTGGACGAGATTCGCAGCGACCGCTGAGTGGCGCTCTTCTATCTTGATGCGTCGGCGCTTGTCAAGCTCGTTCGCGAGGAGTCCGAGAGCGCGGCGTTGAGCATCTTTCTTGAAGCGGCGGACCTCTTGTCAAGCGAGCTTGTTCTCACCGAGGTGCCGCGAGCCATCCGTCGTGCCGCGGCCAACGAGCCAGAGCTCTCACTCGATCGGCTCATCTCGCAAGCCGAGGACGTGCTCAATTCGCTCGCGACTTTGCCCGTGGATCAAGCCATTCTTGTTGCAGCGGGCGGCTTGCCGGAGCCCGCTCTGCGCGCTCTCGATGCGATCCACGTGGCGTCGGCACTTTCGCTATCTCCCATCGATGCGTTTGTCACCTACGACGAACGTCAAGGCGCCGCTGCGCGCCTCGCCGGATTGCGGACCGTGATGCCAAACGCGTCGTGATCGGCTACGCCACGGCCTCGATATTCAGCCGCACGTAGTCGATCCGATACGGCTCGCCGACAATCTCATGCACGGCATCCACGAACGGCTCGCGCAACTCCTCCGGCAGCCGCAACAGGTGCGAGCCCAGGTTGACCGTGCGCAGGAACTCGCGCGGCTCGGGTGGGTGGACGCTGACGTCGTGCAGCCAGCAGCGCGCCTCTTTGAAGCCCGCGGCCCGTAGGCGCTGCTCGGCCAGCTCGGCTGAGCTGAAGTTCCATGGGCCGTCCCAGCCGCGCATGTACGGCTCGAACGGCTGGCGGGCGCCTACCTCCTGAGCCGCTTCGCGCGTGCGACGGACGTTGCCCTCTCCCCCGCACTGCGCGACCAGGCGACCACCGGGGCGAAGCGCGGCGTGCAGGCGCGCGAACAATCGCTCGTGGTCGGGGATCCAATGGAACGTGGCGGTCGAGAGGATCGCGTCCAGCGGCTCCTCCAGCTCCAACTGTTCGAGGTCCATCACGCGCACGTCCACGCGCTCGCGTGCCTGCGCCCCTTCGTGGGGTGTGCCCTTCAGGGTGCCGAGCCGCTCGCGCGCGGCGTTCACCATCGACGGTGAGGCATCGACGGCGATCACGCGACCCCGCGGCAGACGCTCCAGCAGCATCTCGGTGACGCGGCCCGAGCCGCAGCCTGCGTCCAGCACCAGCTCGTCGCCCGCCAGCGGCAGGCGCTCCAATACTTCCCTGCCCCAGCCGGTCTGGGGGGCGGCGATCCGATCGTAGGTACTACCGTCCCAGTCGCGTACCTCGGCCATACAAATGTACGTTATCACATACGATGTAAAAGGCCCCTTGTGCGCCGCGGGGGGGACCGGCGCTACAGCAACGCAGCCAGCCGCGCCCGCTGGCGCTTGGCGCCGCCGAGCAGCGCGGCATCCACCAACGCCCGCTTGTACAGCCAGTGCACATCGGCCTCCCAGGTGAAGCCGATGCCGCCGTGGGCCTGGATCGCGCTCGCGCACACCTCCACGCCCGCCTCCGATGCCGAGGCCTTGGCCATCGCCGCCGCCTGCCCCAAGAGCTCGGGGTCGGCGTCGGCCGCCCACGCGGCGTAGGCGGTCGCCGAGCGGGCGCGCTCGGTGTCGAGCAGCATCTGCGCGCAGCGGTGGGAGACGGCCTGGTAGGAGCCGACGGGGACGCCGAACTGCTTGCGCTCCTTGACGTAGGCCACGGTCATCGCCAGCGCCCGCTCGCAGACGCCGACCAGCTCGGAGGCGACAGCGACGAGCGCTCGGTCCAGGCCGCTCGCCACGTCGCCCTCGAGCGCCTCGCCGGCCCGCTCGGGAGCGCTGACGTGCGCCGCGGAGCGGGTCGGGTCGATCGATGCGACCAGTGCGACCTCGGCTTCCTCGGCGCTCAGCACACGCGCGCAGGGACGGGCAGGATCCGCGTCGATGTCCACCAGCACGAGCACGTTCGCCTCCCCTCCGCCGATCACGAGCTCCGCCCTGTCGCCGTCGCCCGCCCGGTCGTTGCTCGCCACTCCCACCGCCGCGCCGTGCTCGCCGGAGGCCAGCGCCGGCAACAGGCGCTCGCGCTGCTCCTCCGAGCCTGCCTGCTCGATCAGCGTGGCGGCCAGCACCGTGGAGAGGAACGGCACCGGCGCGAGCGAGCGACCGAGCTCCTCGCACAGGATCGAGAGCTCCATGCAGCCAAGCCCTTGGCCGCCATAGCGCTCGGGGATCGAGATGCCGAGCCAGCCCAGCTCGCGCAGCTCGCCCCACAACGCCTGATCGGGCCGCCTTGCCTCGGCGTGCTCGCGAACCCGCTCGGGGGTCGCACGGGCCGCCAGCAGCTCGCGCGCGGTGCGCTGGATCTCGCGCTGATCGTCGCTCAGCCCGAAATCCATCAGCGCGGTGTCCTACCGGCGGGGAACATGCGGCGGTGAGGAAGCGCCGCGAGCACGCCCAACTGCGCAGCCGCGCCAGCGGCGGAGCCCATCCCCATCCAAACCACCTACGCGACCGCCTTCAGGCGCGGCAAGCCAAGCACGCGCTCGGCGACGATGTTCTTGAGCACCTCGGTCGTGCCGCCCTCGATCGTGTTGCCGCGAGCGCGCAGCAGCTCGTAGCTCCAGCTCGTCCCGTCCGTGAGCGCGTCGGCGCCGACGATTTCGGCCGCCAGTTGGGTCAGGCGCTGGTTGGTGTCTGACCACAGCCACTTCACCAGCGAGCCCTCGGGGCCGGGCTGGCCGTAGCGTTCGATGTCGGTCAGGCCCTTCCAGGCCAGCAGGCGGATCTGCTCGCAGCGGATGTGCAGGTCGGCGAGCGCGTCGGCGTACAACGCGTCTTTGAGAAGGTCACGCTCGCGTGCCGCGGCCAGCGTGTCGTCGAGCAGTTGGCGCAGGCGCACTTGCAGCAGGAAGCCCAGCCCCGCGCGCTCGTTCATCAGCGTCGTCAGCGCCACCTTCCAGCCGTTGCCCTCGCCGCCGACGACGTTGGCGTCGGGGATGCGCGCCTGATCGATGAACAGCTCGTTGAACTCGGCCTCGCCGGTGATCTGGCGCAGCGGGCGCACCTGCACGGCCTCCTGCTCCATGTCCATCAGGAAGTAGGTCAGGCCCTTGTGCTTGGCCGCCTCGCCGTCGCTGCGCGCGACCAGCATGCACCACTTCGAGTACTGCGCCCCGCTCGTCCACACCTTCTGCCCGGTCACGACCCATTCGTCGCCGTCGCGGACCGCCCGCGTCTTCAGCGAGGCCAGGTCCGAG
>Ga0105240_10009253_pt1 | contig 13971 bp, 12 predicted proteins | sample KBSC54metaG_FD_80426 | JGI IMG/M metagenome (GOLD analysis project Ga0105240, IMG submission 80426) | Corn rhizosphere microbial communities from Kellogg Biological Station, Michigan, USA - KBS C5-4 metaG | ecosystem: Host-associated > Plants > Roots > Rhizosphere > Soil | place: Michigan, USA... | reverse complement strand
CGCAGCGGCGATTGCCGATCGAAATGACGATTCCGCCGAGTTTCCGGAAGGTCAATCCGTCGGATTTTGCGATCCTGTTTATCTCGCTGGGTTCCGAGACGCTGCCGCTATCAACCGTCAACGAATACGGCGACATCACCATTGGGCAGGCGCTGTCGCAGATTCAGGGCGTCGCCCAGGTTGTGATTTTCGGCAGTCAGAAGTTCGCGATCCGGGTGCAAGCCGACCCGGAGGCCGCCGCGGCGCGCGGAATATCGCTCGAAGACGTCCGCGCCGCGGTCTCGCGCGCGAATTCGTCGACGCCGGTCGGCACGCTGAACGGCCCGAAACAGGACGTCGCGCTGCAGGCATCCGGCCAGATGGACAAGGCGGTCGATTACCGGCACGTGATCGTCGCCTGGCACAATGGTTCGCCGGTCCGGCTCGACGAGATCGCGCACGTCTATGACAGCGTCGAAAACGACAAGATCGCGACCTGGTTCAACGGCACCCGCTCGATCGTTCTCGCCATCTACCGGCAGCCCGACGCCAACACGGTAGCCGTGGTTGACGGCGTCCTGGCGAAGTTGCCGTCGCTACGGGCGCAGATTCCGCCGTCGGTGCAAATCCAGGTCGCGATGGACCGCTCAACCTCGATCCGCCAGTCGGTGAGCGACGTCGAGGAAACCCTGCTGATCGCCATCGGTCTGGTCATTCTCGTGATCTTCCTGTTCCTGCGCTCGGCGTCCGCGACCCTTATTCCGGCGCTGGCGGTGCCGATTTCGCTCTGCGGCACCTTCGCCGTCATGTACATGCTGGACTTCTCCATCAACAACATGACGCTGCTGGCGCTGACCTTGTCCGTCGGTTTCGTGGTCGACGACGCCATCGTCATGCTGGAAAACATCGTCCGCCACATCGAACACGGCATGCGGCCCTATGAGGCGGCGCTGAAGGGCGCGCGCGAAATCGGCTTTACCATCATTTCGATCACCTTCTCGCTGATCGCGGTGTTCATTCCGGTGCTGCTGATGGGCGGCATCGTCGGGCGCGTGTTCCGCGAATTCGCGGTTACCATTGCGGTTGCGATCGTGGTCTCCGGTTTCGTCTCGCTGACGCTGACGCCGATGCTGTGCGCGCGCGTGCTGAAGGCGCATGATGAAACCAGGAAACCGAATATCATCCTTCGCGGCTTTGAACGGATGTTCGAATCCTGGCTTCGGGCCTACGAATGGGCGCTCGATCGGGTGCTTGCCCGCAAGGCGACGATGCTGGCGGTAACCTTCGCGACGCTTGCCGGCACTATCGCGCTGTATATCGTCGTGCCCAAGGGGTTCTTTCCCCAGGAGGATACCGGCTTTCTGTCGGGCGTCACGGAAGCCGCGACCGACACCTCGTTCGAGGCGATGACGGTTCGCCAAAAGGACCTGACCGATATTTTGAGCCGCGACCCGGCGGTGGACTACATCAACTCTACGGTCGGCGCGGGCGGTCCCAACGTGACCGCCAATTATGGCCGGCTGTTCATCGCGTTGAAACCGAGGAAAGAGCGGGAACCGGCGGCCGTGGTGATAGCGCGTCTGCGCCAGAAGGCCACGCAGGTGCCGGGGATGCAGGCGTTTTTCCAAAGCATCCAGAACCTGAACATCGGTGGGAGGCCGTCGAAGAGCCAGTACCAGTACACGTTGCAGAGCGGCGACACCGAATCGCTTTACCGGCTGGCGCCTGAAATGCGCGACAGCATCGCGAAAGTGCCGGGATTGCTCGACGTCACCACCGATCTCTACATCAAGAACCCGCAGATGACGGTCGACATCGACCGCGAGAAAGCCGCGGTCTATGGCGTCACCGTCGATCAGGTGCGCAACCAGCTTTACAATGCCTATGGCGCGCGCCAGGTCGGAACCATCTACATGCCGTCCAACGATTACCAGATCATCCTGGAAGCGCAGCCGCAATTCCGGGTCGATCCGTCCGACCTCTCCAAGCTCTATGTGAAGACGGCCAACAACCAGACTATTCCGCTGGACGCGGTGGCAAGGCTGGTGCCGACAGTGGGCCCGCTGCAGATCAACCATCAGGGGCAACAGCCCGCAGTGACGATCTCGTTCAACCTCGCTCCGAATTACTCGCTGGGCTATGCGGTGGACCAGATCACCGCGATCGAGCAAAGCTCAAACCTTCCGGCCACCATCGCCACCGGCTTCTCGGGCACGGCGCAGGTGTTCCAGGATTCCTTGCGCGGGCAGGGCGTGCTGATCCTGGCGGCGGTGTTCGCGGCGTTCGTGATTCTCGGCATTCTCTACGAAAGCTTCATCCATCCGATCACCATCATCTCCGGGCTGCCGTCGGCAGGCATCGGCGCCATCCTCACGCTGATGCTGTTCAACATGGAACTATCGGTGATCGCGATGATCGGCATCGTGATGCTGGTCGGCATCGTCAAGAAGAACGCCATCATGATGGTGGACTTTGCGCTCGAGCGCCGCCGCGTCGGCTTGAGCGCCGAGCACGCCATTCGCGAAGCCGCCCTGCTGCGGTTCCGCCCGATCATGATGACGACGTTCGCGGCGATCTTCGGCACCTTGCCGATTGCGATCGGCGCCGGCGCAGGTGCGGAGCTGCGCCAGCCGCTCGGCGTCGCCGTGGTCGGCGGTCTCTGCGTGTCGCAACTGCTGACGCTGTTCATCACGCCGGTGATCTATATTTATCTCGACCGCATCGACCGCCGCCTGAAGCGCCGGCTCGAGCCGCAACTCGACGAAGCAGAGAACGTCGAGCGGCCACACGTCGTCGCGGCGGAGTAAGCGTGGGCCGGCCGGTCGGTCGTCAGCCAGGGTCATGCCCGAATGTTTTCACGCAGCCGCTCCTAGCGGGCGGGCGCGTTTGATCCGCTCGCGCTCGCGCGGCGAATGCATAGCCTCCCACAGATCGCTGCGTCGCTGCACGTTCAGCCAGAAGTCCGGGCTGTTACCGAATACACGGGCAAGGATGAGCGCAGTCGGGGCGGTCACGGCCCTGCGGTTGTTGCACAGTTCGTTGACGTGTTTGCGTGGCACGCCCATGGCCTCAGCCAACACGCCCTGAGTCAACCCCATCGGCTTCATGAATTCCTGAACCAGGATTTCGCCGACGCTTGCCGGCTTCCGCTTCGTCATCAGCATCGCTCACCTCACACATAGCTGTGGTCATCAAGATAGATGCTTGTCGCCTCGCCTCGGCCCCCATCCCATTGGAAGATAAGTCGCCATTGCTTGTTGACGCGCATCGAATGAAAATCGGCCAGCTTGCCGCGCAACTTTTCGAAATGATTGCTCGGCGGCACGCGCAAATCCTGATCTGTCGTCGCGTCGTCGATCATTTGGAGCTTGCGGAACAACCGGCTTTCCAGGTCAGACGGAATGTTCCGTGACCGGACGTCATCCACGAAGAAGGCGCGTAGCCACTCATCGCGGAAACTGACGATCATTCCCTCACTCCAAATGTGAGTTAATGTACCGCTCTATGGGTCATTTGTCAACGTGACAGTGTAAACGGAATCACCTTGGCGACCCGCTCGCTATTGCAGTTCAATGAATCGCAAGGCGATGGGCCGGACAGCGGGGTCGGGCCGGCTGCATTGCTCCTGCTGAATACGCGAGGGCTCAGATCGAAAAGCTGGTGCCGCAGCCGCAGGATGCGGTGGCATTGGGATTGACCACGCGGAACGACGCGCCGATCAGGTCATCGACGAAATCGACCTCGGACCCCGCCAGAAACGGCACGGAAGCCGGATCGACCAGCACCACTGCGCTGTCGCGCGCGATCACCAGGTCATCCTCGGCCTGCGCCCGCTCGACGTCGAATTTGTACTGAAAGCCGGAGCAGCCGCCGCCTTCGACGCTGATCCGCAGCATGGCGCCGTCGCCTTCGGTCTTGAGGATTTCCCCGATACGGCGGGCTGCCCGCTCGCTGATGGTGACGGCTGCTATCATGACGTCGCTCCGTAATCCCCGCGGATTTTCAAGCAATTTGAATTGCCCGCAAGAGGTAGTTAAGTGCGCCAGGCACCGGAATCAAACCTTTAGGGGGTTAATACATCGTGTCGGTGGGAATGGCTGCTCCTCGTTCGGCCTATGCCTGCGACCCCGACCGCAGCCGTGGACGGCTGTTCGCGGAGCCGCCGAGCAGGACCCGCAGCCCGTTCCGGCGCGATTGCGACCGGGTGATTCATTCGACCGCGTTTCGCCGCCTGAAGTACAAAACCCAGGTTTTCGTGTTCCATGAAGGCGATCATTACCGCACCCGACTGACCCACACGCTGGAAGTGGCGCAGATCGCCCGCGCCCTGGCCCGCCAGCTCGGCCTCGACGAGGACCTCACCGAGACGTTGGCGCTAGCGCATGATCTGGGTCACCCCCCGTTCGGCCACGCCGGCGAGCGGGCGCTGGATGCCTGCCTGCAAGCCCATGGCGGGTTCGATCATAACGCGCAGAGCTTGCGCGTCGTCACCTCGCTGGAGCATCGTTATCCCGGTTTTGACGGACTCAACCTGACCTGGGAATCGCTGGAGGGCATCGTCAAGCACAATGGCCCGCTGACCGAGCGAAGCGGGACTGCAGTCGGGCGTTATCGCGGGCACGGCATTCCCTCCGGGATTTCCGAATACACCGGGACCTACGATCTGGAATTATGGAGCTTTGCGTCGCTGGAGGCGCAGGTCGCGGCGATCGCCGACGACATTGCCTATGACGCCCACGACATCGACGATGGGCTGCGGGCTGGCCTGTTCGGGATTGACGATCTCAAGGTCATGCCGCTCACCGCCGAGATGATCGCTGATATAGCCAGGCATTATCCCGGTCTCGATGACGTCAGGCGCGGTGCGGAACTGGTGCGCGAGCTGATTTCCTACCTGATCGGGGCGGTCGTCCTGGAGGCGTGCAGGCGTCTGGAGTTAGCTCAGCCGAAATCGGTCGACGATGTCCGCAACCATGGTGAGGTGTTGATCGCGTTTCCCGCCGCCGCCGCGCAAGCAGAGGCAGAGATCAAGGCGTTCCTGAAACAAAGAATGTACCGCCATCCGCGGGTGATGCGGGTCATGGGCGAGGCCGAACAGATCCTGTTCGAGCTGTTCGCGCGCTACCAGACGAAGCCCGCCGATCTGCCGGCCGAATGGCTGCCACATGGCGGGGAAAGCGAGACCGAAACCGAGCGTGCGCGACGGATCGGCAACTTCATCGCCGGGATGACCGACCGCTTCGCACTGACCGAGCATCAAAGGCTTTTTGACTCGACCCCGGATTTGCGTTAGGCGGCGGCCTGGCCGCGTGCGCGGCACAATCTCCGGTCCCAGTCAGCCTATGGTCGTCTCCAGTCAACCGCAGCATCTTTTCGCCGACGTGCTTGCGCGCGTGCGTGCCGTATGTGCGGCCGAGCTTGGCGCCGGTGTTGATCTGTCGCGCGTTGTGGTCGAGCCGCCAAAGGATTCTTCCCATGGCGATATGGCAACCAATGCCGCGATGGTGCTGGCGAAGGAGGCCAAGGCAAAACCGCGCGATCTCGCCGAGCAGATCGCAGCCAGATTGCGCGGCGACGATTTGATTGCCTCCGCCGATGTCGCCGGTCCCGGCTTCATCAACCTTACCTTGAAGCCATCGGCCTGGTCGGACGCGCTGCGTAGCGTGCTGCGCGACGGCGACGCCTACGGGCGAAGCGCGATGGGCGCGGCCGAGAAGGTCAATGTCGAATATGTCTCGGCCAATCCGACCGGGCCGATGCATGTCGGGCACTGCCGCGGCGCGGTGTTCGGCGACGCCTTGGCAAGCCTGCTTGTCGTCGCGGGCTACGATGTCGCCCGCGAATATTACATCAACGATGCCGGCGCCCAGGTCGATGTGCTCGCGCGCTCGGCTTTCCTCAGATATCGCGAGGCATTGGGCGAGGAGATCGGCGCCATTCCGGATGGGCTGTATCCCGGCGACTATCTGAAGCCGGTGGGGCTGGCGCTGGCCGCGGAGTATGGCGGCGCCCTGAACCAGATGCCCGAGGAACGGTGGCTTCCGATCGCGCGCGCCAAGGCGATTGCGATGATGATGGAAGAGATCAAGGGCGATCTCGCCGCGCTCAATATCAGTCAGGACGTATTCTTCTCGGAACGCTCGCTGATCGACGGCGCCACCGATCAGGTCGCGGCGACCATCGAATTTCTGCGCGCCAAAGGCGACGTCTATGAGGGCCGCCTGCAGCCGCCCAAGGGGGCGCCGGTCGAAGACTATGAGGATCGCGAGCAGACGCTGTTTCGCGCCACCGCCTATGGCGACGATGTCGATCGGCCGTTGAAGAAATCCGACGGCGGCTACACCTATTTCGCCTCCGACATTGCCTATCACAAGAGCAAGTTCGACCGCGGCTTTCACAACCTCGTCGACGTCTGGGGCGCCGATCACGGCGGCTATGTCAAGCGCGTGGAAGCTGCCATCAAGGCCGTTACATCGGGCAAGGCCACGCTGGACGTCAAGATCGTGCAGCTGGTGCGGCTGTTGCGCAGCGGCGAGCCGGTGAAGATGTCGAAGCGGTCCGGCGATTTCGTCACCTTGCGCGAGGTGGTCGACGAGGTCGGCAAGGATGCCGTCCGCTTCATGATGCTCTACCGCAAGAACGATGCGGTGCTCGATTTCGACCTCGCCAAGGTGATCGAGCAGTCACGCGAGAACCCGGTGTTCTACGTGCAGTACGGCCATGCCCGCGGTCACTCGGTGTTCCGTAACGCCCGCGAGGTGGTTCCCGACCTGCCGGAAGACGCCAGCGCGCGGGCGGCGTTTCTTGGCCAGGCAGCGGTGGAGCGGCTGACCGACCCTGCGGAACTCGACCTTTTGCGGCGGCTGGCGCTTTATCCCCGGATCATCGAGGCGGCGGCGGCGGCACACGAGCCGCACCGAATCGCTTTTTATCTCTATGATCTCGCCAGCGAATTTCATGCGCTGTGGACGAGGGGACGCGATTTGCCCTATTTACGCTTCATTATCAATAATGATGCAGAGATAACAAAGGCGCGGCTGGCTTTGGTTCAGGGCGTCGTCTCGGTTCTGGCATCGGGCTTGGCCATTCTTGGCGTCCATGCTCCGGACGAGATGCGGTAGTTAGGGGCAATCGTCGCTCACGTGCGGGCCTGTGGGGGCATCCGGCAGGGGCTGGTTCGTTGTAAGGGCGGGTTGGCGGGCTTTCCCGAAGGGGACGCATCATCACGATGGCTGATCGATATCAGGACAGACCTATTCCCGCTGACGATCACGATGATCGCGGCGGTGACCAGCACGCGCCGGCAAGCGGCGAGAGCGATCCGCTGGCGGAGCTGGCGCGGCTGATCGGTCAAACCGAACCGTTCGGCAGCATGGGACGCGCCAATCTAACGGCACAGCCGCGCCCGAGCGCGCGCGATCAATACCAGCCGCCGGCGCCAGATGACGGCCCTCCCGCTGGCCCGCCGCCATGGGTGCAGCGCGCTGCCCGGCACGAGAGCCCACGGCAAGAAGACTACCCGCAGGATTACCCGAGCGCCGTCCATCCGCTGCAGCGTTACGCCGCCCAGCATGCCGCGGCTGAGCCGGATTATCACCAGGCGCCGCCATTTTCTGACGCCGGTCAAGAGCCCGATCCGTCGCGTTATGACGATGCGCTGTACGGCCAGCTCGATTCCGATGCGCAGGCATCACAGCATGATCCGGCCTACGCGGATGATTCCTACGCCTATCAGGACAGCTATGACGAGGTGGCGGAAGACCCGGTCCGGAAGCGTCGCGGCGGCATGATCACCGTTATGGTCGTTCTGGCGTTGGCGGTGGTGGGGACGGGCGCCGCGTTCGCCTATCGCACCTATCTCGGAGCGCCCCGCAGCGGCGAGCCGCCGATCATCAAGGCTGACGCGGGCCCGACCAAGATCGTGCCGGCGCCGGCCGACGCGGCTCCCAAGGTGCCGGACCGCATGGCGGCGGGCGATGGCGCCGAGAAAATCGTTCCGCGCGAAGAAGCGCCGGTCGACGTCAATGCCAATGCCGGCTCTCGCGGGGTGTTTCCGCCGGTGAACCAGAATGGGAGTCCGCCGTCGGTGGCGAGCGTGGTCCCGGCTAGCCAGCCGCTGGCAAGCGCCGGGAATGGCACCATGCCGAACAGCGAGCCACGCAAGATCAAGACCTTTTCCGTTCGGGGCGACCAGCCTGATGGCGCCGCGACGCCGGTGACGTCGGCACCGCCACCGGCGACAAAACCGGCCCCCACTGCGAAAACAGCTGCGGCGCCGGCCCCGCGAAGCCCACCCTCGGCCGCCAATGCGAGCGCCAATGCGCCGCTGTCGTTGACACCACAGCCCAGCCAACCCGCGCCTGCTGCGGATACGCGAACCCGGGTAGCAGCTACCAGCCCGGTGCAGACCGCGCCTGGTGGCGGCGGAGGCAGCGGCGGATACCTGGTTCAGGTCTCCTCGCAGAAAAACGAGGCCGACGCCCAAGCCTCCTATCGGACGCTGCAAGGCAAGTTCCCGGCGGTGCTGGGATCGCGCGCGCCGCTGATCAAGCGCGCCGACCTCGGCGACAAGGGTGTTTACTATCGCGCCATGGTCGGTCCGTTCGGCTCTTCCGATGAAGCGTCGCAGTTCTGCGGCAGCCTGAAGACTGCCGGCGGGCAGTGCGTCGTTCAGAGGAATTAGCGGCCATTTCCTTGACCCTCAGGTCGTCAGCGGGCTAATCGGCCCCATGAACAACCGCGCATTCATCACAGGCGTAGCAGGACCCGAACTAACAACCGTAGAGCGTGAATTCATTCGCTCGGAGCGGCCGTGGGGCTTTATTCTGTTCAAGCGAAATATTGAAACCCCTGCGCAAGTAATTCAGCTTGTTCTCGAATTAAGGGATACCCTTGGTGAGCCGGGAGCGCCTGTTCTGATCGACCAGGAGGGCGGCCGGGTGCAGCGCTTTGGCCCGCCGCACTGGCCGGCCTATCCGGCGGGCGCCATCTTTGGCGCGCTTTACGACATCGATCCCAAGCTCGGTCTCGCCGCGGCGCGGTTGAGTGCGCGCCTGATCGCAGCCGACCTCATCGAAACCGGCGTTACCGTCGATTGCCTGCCGCTGGCCGACGTGCCGGTTGCCGGCGCCGATGCGGTAATCGGCAACCGGGCCTATGGAACCGAACCTGGCAAGGTCGCCGCGATCGCGCGCGCCGTGGCCGAGGGGCTGGAACAGGGCGGTATTTTGCCGGTGCTCAAACACATCCCGGGGCATGGACGGGCGACGGCGGATACCCATTTTAGGCTTCCGCTGGTGCATACGCCCAGCGTGGAACTGGAACGGACCGATTTTGCTGCGTTCCAACCGCTGGCGGACCTGCCGATGGCGATGACCGCACATGTTGTGTTTAGCGCGCTGGACCCCGCCCATCCCGCGACAACTTCTGCGACAATCATCGAACAGGTGATTCGCGGCGTGATCGGGTTCCAGGGTCTGTTGATGAGTGATGATGTGTCCATGAACGCGCTGGCGGGATCGATTGCCGAGCGGACCCGGGCCATTTTTGCCGCTGGCTGCGACATGGTCCTGCACTGCAACGGCAAGCTGGACGAAATGCGCGAAGTCGCAGCCGAGACGCCGGAATTGTCTGGGCAGGCGCTGGAACGCGCCAGCCGGGCGCTGGCGTCGCGTCGGGCACCGCAAGCCTTCGATCGGCTGGCGGCGCGGGCTGAACTGGATGCGTTGATCAAGCGAGCAGGAATGGCGGGCGCATGAGCGCGGAAATTCTATCATTTGAGACCGGACGGCCCACCGAACTGTCGGACGAACCGGCGCTGGTCGTCGACGTCGAAGGCTATGAGGGCCCGCTCGACCTGCTGTTGGCGCTGGCGCGGCAGCAGAAGGTCGATCTCGCCAAGATTTCCATTCTGGCGCTGGCCAACCAGTACCTGGTGTTCATCGAGGCGGCCCGGAAGATCCGGCTCGAGCTTGCCGCCGATTATCTGGTGATGGCGGCATGGCTGGCGTTTCTCAAATCGCGGCTGCTGCTGCCCGAGCCTGCGACCGCGGACGGGCCGAGCGCCGAGGAAATGGCAACCGCGCTTGCCAACCGGCTGCGCCGGCTGGAGGCCATTCGCGAAGCGTCGAACCGGCTGATGAACCGCCCGCAATTGCAGCGCGACATTTTTCCGCGCGGTAATCCGGAATCGATCGCCGAAATCCGGCATCCCCGATTTACTGCGACTCTGTTCGACCTGCTCACCGCCTACGCCGCGCAGCGCCAGCAGCGGGTGTTGGCAACCGTGCATCTGACCAAACGCACGGTGTGGTCGCTGAGCGAGGCGAGAGCGTCGTTGGAACGCCTTGTTGGAATGGCCGAAGACTGGAGCCGTCTCGACGAGTACCTCATCAGCTACCTCGTCGATCCCTCGCAAAAAGCCACGGTTTTTGCGTCCAGCTTCGCCGCGGCGCTGGAAATGGTCAGGGAAGGCGCGGTGGAACTGCACCAGAAAGAGGCGTTCGCGCCGCTGTATTTTCGAAAGCGTCCGCCGCAATCAGTATCCGACGCGATGGCCGCGCCGGATCTGCCGACCGAGTAAGTGAACGAAGGAGACCGTGCCATGGCTAGCCTGGCGGAAAAACGCAAAGCCGATGCGGAGGAGCGCTCCGTAGATCCGGAAGTGCGGCCAGAGGAATTGCGGCTGCTGGAAGCGCTGTTGTTCGCCTCCACCGAGCCGCTCGATCAGGCCACGCTGGCAAAGCGGATGCCCGATGGCGTCGACATCAAGGTCGCATTGGCGCAGTTACAGGCGGACTACGCCTCGCGCGGCGTCAATCTGGTTCGCGTCGCCAATAAATGGACCTTCCGCACCGCGGGCGATCTGTCCTGGCTGATGACGCGGGAGAGCACCGAGACGCGGCGATTGTCGCGCGCGGCGATCGAGATGCTGGCGATCATCGCCTATCACCAGCCGGTCACCCGCGCGGAGATCGAGGAAATCCGTGGCGTGATTACCTCCAAGGGGACGCTGGATGTCTTGCTGGAGACCGGGTGGATTCGCCCGCGCGGCCGCCGCAAGACGCCGGGCCGTCCGCTGACCTTCGGGACCACGGAAGCCTTCCTGTCGCAGTTCAGCCTGGAGGCGCTTGGCGATCTGCCGGGCCTTGAGGAGCTGAAAGGGGCGGGCCTGTTGGATTCGCGGCTGCCTTCCGGCTTCGGTGTTCCGACGCCGTCGGATGACCCGGCCTTGCGCGAGGACGAGGATCCGCTGGAGATCGGCGATCTGGAACTTGCGCTGGCCCCGCCAGTGGAGCCGGAGAGTGGGGGCGGAAGCTAATTCCGCGCAAAGCCGGCCGATCTGCCGCCGCGGATTAACGGTAGCGGCGCGCATGATCCGCCAAACTGTGAGCGGTTCGGCGGTAAGATCATGCGCTATTAACAATTTGGAGCGCGATCGCTGGACAAACGAAGTCGTTTGTCCGGCAAAACCGGCTTCCACTTTTGCTGATCGCGCTCGGCGCCGCGCTAACAGCGATTTGACGCGGCTTAAGTCCTTGTTTTTGACACCTCCTGAGCCTACTTTCCGGTCAGATTAGGCTGGGTCGCCGGCCTCTCGTGTTTGGAGGATTGCAGGATGGGTTCGCTTAGCATTTGGCACTGGATCGTCGTGATCGCAGTGGTCCTGCTGTTGTTCGGCCGCGGCAAGATTTCGGACCTGATGGGCGATGTCGCGCAGGGCATCAAGGCCTTCAAGAAGGGCATGCAGGACGATGAAAAGACCGCGGAAAAGCCCGAGCCCGTAAAGACGATCGACCATAATGCACCGTCGTCCACGGCGGCGCGGTCGGATGTCGGCAGCAAGGTTGTCTGATTAGCTTGCGGTACGTGTGCGGCAAACCCGCCGCGGCGCGCTGATCTCGCGACGGGCGGGCGGCAGGACCGGTTGAGGGAGACGCGGGCGGCCCAAATCTTGTTTACAGGCATTGGGGATATCGCCTCGCGTAAGCGGAATTTTTCATGTTCGATATCGGGTGGAGTGAATTCGTCGTCATCGCGGTGGTCGCGCTGATCGCCATCGGCCCGAAGGAGTTGCCGGGCGTGCTGCGCATGGTCGGGCAATGGATGGGCAAGGCGCGCAAGATGGCCGCCGAATTCCAGGGCCAGTTCCAGGAAGCCATGCGCGAGGCCGAAATGGCCGACCTCAAAAAGAGCTTTGACGAGGTCAAGGAAGCCGCAACCGGTTTCACCAGCGGCAATATCATGACCTCGCTGGAAAAGGACGTCGGCAACGCGCTGCGGATCGACGATATCGACAAGCCGGCGGCGGCAGCAGCCGATACGCCTGCGATCGATCCTCCGGCCACTCCCACAACTCCGGCGACGTCGAAGGTCGACGCGCCGGCGACGTCGAAGGTCGACGCGCCGGAAGCCCCGATCCCCGAGACATTCACCGAAGCCGACGCGCATGCGGCCGCGACCGAGCCGCTGGCGATCACGCGCGAAGTCCAGGCTGAGCCCGCACCGCCGGAGCCCGCGCCTGACGTGCTCAAGGACGCCAAAGCGTCATGAGCGACGAGGACATCGAGGCCAGCAAAGCGCCGCTGATGGACCATTTGATCGAGCTGCGCTCGCGGCTGATCAAGGCGCTGCTCGCATTCGGCGTCGCCTTCATTTTCTGCTTCTTCTTCGCCAAGCAGATCTACAACGTGCTGGTGTGGCCGTTCGTCTGGGTCGCCGGGCCGGAGAACTCTAAATTCATCTATACCGCGCTGCTGGAATATTTCCTGACCCAGTTGAAGCTGGCGCTGTTCGGCGCCGGTTTCATCTCGTTTCCGATCGTGGCCGCGCAAATCTACAAATTCGTGGCGCCCGGTCTCTACAAGCACGAGCGCGGCGCGTTCCTGCCCTATCTGATCGCGACCCCGTTCTTCTTCGTGCTGGGATCGATGCTGGTGTATTTCGTGGTGCTGCCGATGCTGGTGCGGTTCTCGCTCGGCATGCAGCAGACCGCCGGCGCGGAGACCGCGCAAATCCAGCTGTTGCCGAAGGTCGGCGAATATCTGTCGCTGATGATGTCGCTGATTTTCGCGTTCGGCGTGGCGTTCCAGCTGCCGGTGATCCTGACGCTGCTGGGACGGATCGGCATCATCACCTCAAAACAGCTGCGCGAGAAGCGCCGCTATTTCATCGTGGTCGCCTTCATCATCGCCGCCGTGCTGACGCCGCCTGACGTCATCAGCCAGGCCTCGCTCGCGCTGCCGCTGCTGGCGCTGTACGAAGGCTCGATCCTCGCGGTGCGCATGGTGGAGAAGAAGGCCGCTACCGCGAAGGCCGCCGCCGCGCCGCCATCCGCCGCCCCGCCGCCGCCGGCCGCCAATCCGGCCGAGTAGTTTACGGGACGCCCTACACCGCCGTCATCCTGAGGGCGGCCCAAAAAGGGCCGCGTCTCGAAGGATGGCCACGCGGGCACCCGGCCATCATCCTTCGAGGCTCGCAAGTGCTAGCACCCTGGGGATGACGACGAGAGGCCTTTCGCTGTTCCAAATCACCCCTATTCGGGTTACTGGATGCCCGCCTTCGCGGGCAGGACGCCTTAGGACTGAACCACCATGCACGACATCAAATCGATCCGCGACAATCCGCAAGCTTTCGACGCAGGACTAAAACGGCGCGGGCTGGAGCCATTGTCCTCGTCGCTGCTGGCGATCGACGAGAAGCGCCGCGCGGCGATCGTTAAGTCAGAGCAGGCGCAGGCGCGGCGCAATGTGGTGTCTAATGAAACGGGCGACGCCGAGAAAGCCAAGGACGAGGCGCGTGCGGCCAAGCTGATGGCTGAAGTCGCCGAGCTCAAGACCACGATGCCGGAGCTTGAGCTTGCCGCAAAGACTGCGGACGAGGAACTGGCGAAAGAACTTGCCGCGATTCCGAACCTGCCGCTCGACGATGTACCCGAAGGCGTAGACGAGCATGGCAACGTGCAACGCCACCTCTATGGCAAGATCCGCAACT
>Ga0105240_10009251_pt1 | contig 13972 bp, 11 predicted proteins | sample KBSC54metaG_FD_80426 | JGI IMG/M metagenome (GOLD analysis project Ga0105240, IMG submission 80426) | Corn rhizosphere microbial communities from Kellogg Biological Station, Michigan, USA - KBS C5-4 metaG | ecosystem: Host-associated > Plants > Roots > Rhizosphere > Soil | place: Michigan, USA... | reverse complement strand
TTCAAAAATGCCGGTATCATGGTAGGCGGATAAATTACCTTGGCGCCAAAGTAGGATAGCTCCATCGCTTCGGTATAGGTTAGCTCCGGCAGGGAAAAGGCTTTTTTTACCATGCGTGGGTCGGCGGTCATCATACCGTTTACATCAGTCCATATTTGTATTTCACTGGCATTTAAGGCGGCGCCAAATATAGCTGCGGTATAATCGCTGCCGCCTCTGCCGAGCGTAGTTATTTGGCCCGCGTCGTTAGAAGCAATAAAGCCGGTTATAAAAAGTACCTTATCGCTATGTTCCTGCTGAAAACCGCGGATAAGCAATTCGGTCAGGTCCATATTTACTTTTGCATTGCCGAAAGCGCTGTCGGTTTTTATCAGTTCAGATGCGTCAACACAATGCGATTCGGGGAAATATTGTGCCGCTATTTTGCAAATCATTATAGTTGAGCAGCGCTCACCGAAGCTTAAAACCTGGTCTCGGGTTTTAGGGGTAAGCTCGCGCAGGGTTAAGATGCCTTGCAGCAAATCCTCCAGCTGGTTAAAAAATATTTTAAGCCTGGTAAAAGCTGGATTCTGGTTTTGAACGGTAAGCAAGCTTTTTACCACATCAAAATGGCGCGTTTCCAGTTCTTTTAATGACCCAGAAAAATCAACGCCGTTTGCAGCGCCTTCAGCCATGGAGAGCAGCAGGTTAGTTACCCCGCTCATGGCCGACAGCACAACGACCGGGCGCTCGCCGCTTGCCACTTCTTTTTTTAGAATGTTTAATAAGGTCTGGATGCTTTGTACAGAACCTACGGAAGTACCGCCAAATTTTAATATTTTCATAATGGTTATAAAACAAAACGCCTTCCCCGTTTCGGAGGAAGGCGTTCATTTGGTTTGTTTATGTTTTTACACCATACGACTACTTTCCTCCGGATTTTACGCCGGTGGTTGTTGTGGTTGTCGATGTGGTAATTGTAAGTATCATATTATGTCTGTAAAGAAAGTAGATATTTTTTTAAGATGCAACAGTATTTTGTTTTTTATGAAAATTGGAATAAATGCAGCTATTTAATCAACGTATTTGCGATTATGTTAAAGATTGACAGGGTTTTGTAGAGACACAATACTTGTGTCTTTTGCGTGCGTTATTAGGTGATTCCCAAATAAATCCATTCGGAAAATAAAAGTATATATTTGATACTATGAAAAATAGGTTATCGAAGTCAGACGAAGAAGCGGAACAACGCAGAAAAGATATGGAACGTCAGATTATCGAAGAAGTTCAGATTTTGAACAAGCATGATTGTAATGCAGAACTTATCGAAGAATTTGAAGTTGCTTCATTAACCGATTTAAACAAAAGTTCGGAACAATAGCGCAATAATTCAACAATAATTCTCCGGCTTAAACCGCTTCGCCAATAAGCCCGTAGCCTTACCCAAATCAATATCAGCAACAAATACTCCCGGCTCCCCATAAACCGAATGTGCAACGCATTTACCGTCAGGTGCAATCAGTGCACTGGCTGAATCGGGAAACAATGATGCATAGTTCGAACTGGCAAAATAGATGGTGTTTTCAAGCGCACGCATCATCATCGCTTTTTCGTAGTAGGGATTGTCTTTGTGGCCAAACTCGGTAAGCTGCGGCCCATCAATATTGCTGCCGCTGCAGTGCGGATGGAATACTATTTGCGCACCATTGCGTGCAGCCCAGCGCACTGATTCCGGGTAACGGAATCCTTCATGGCAAATCGTAACGCCAATTTTTACGCCGTCCAATTCAAAAATTTCCCTTTCGCAGCCGGGTGACCAAATGTTATCTTCGCTTGGGTCTAACTGATTTTTTGCCTGGTAGCCCAGCACTTCGCCGGTGCGGGAAATTACGTGTGCGATGTTAAAAATCTTATCATCCACATACCAGTCCATGGGCAAAATAATCGCAATGTTGTTTTCAGCGGCAATAATGCTTGCTTTGTGCAGGGCAGCCTTCATTTTTTCCGGAGAACCGGGTTCGATTTCGAGTTCTTCCAGGGGGTAGCCGGGAATGAACGATTCCGGGAAGCAAATCACATCGGCGCCTTTGACGGATGCCTCTTTGGTTAGTTTTTCGAGCCAGTAAAGGCCGTCGTTTATGGGTTTTGGAAATGGGGGAGATGCAACGGCTACTTTCATAAGGAAGCTAAACGGATGCTAACAAATTTAATACCTTTGCCTCACAATGCAGGGATTAATTACAAAATCTACAGGAAGCTGGTACCAGGTGCAAACACCCGACGGGCAGGTTATTGATTGCCGCATCAAAGGGAAGTTTCGCATGAAAGGTATTGTTACCACCAACCCGGTAGCGGTGGGCGATATTGTAGACTTTGAAATGGAACCCGATAGTGAAAACGGCGTTATCACCAACCTGCATCAGCGTAAAAATTATATTATCCGCAAGTCTGTAAACCTCTCCAAACAGGGGCAGATTATAGCCGCCAATCTCGACCAGGCAATGTTGGTGGTTACTTTGGCTTCGCCGCGTACTTCCTTAGGATTTATCGACAGGTTTTTGGTGACTGCCGAGGCTTATGATATACCCGCCAAACTTGTTTTTAATAAGCTTGATTTGTTTAGCGATGAAGGATTAGAGGTTTTGGCTGATTATAAAGCCATATACGAGAACATCGGTTACCCATGCTACGAAGTTTCTGCACTGGAAGGTACGAATATAGACCAGGTGCAGGATTTACTTAAAGATAAGGTAACGCTTTTTTCCGGCCACTCAGGTGTGGGCAAGTCGAGCCTCATTAACGCCCTGTTACCCGAATTAGGCTTACGTACGCATCAAATATCCGACTGGAGCGACAAAGGCATGCACACCACCACATTCGCCGAAATGTATGAGCTGCCACAGGGCGGGTTTATTATAGATACTCCCGGCATACGCGAGCTTGGCGTTATCGATATAGAAAAGCAGGAGCTAAGCCACTTCTTCCCCGAAATGCGCGAACGCATGCACGACTGCCGCTTTAATAATTGCCGACACATTAATGAACCGGGTTGCGCTGTACTGGCCGCGCTGGAAGAAGGTGAGATTGAACCGTCGCGTTATGAAAGCTATTTGAGCATTTATAACGGGAATGAAACGCGGGGGTAGTAAAAACTGGTGCGGTAATTTTATTTTGAAGAAATAAGCCTACCTTTAATGTTATGAGTTATAATACGCTAAGTATCATCGCATCTACAGATAACGCGGATGAATACGCAAAACTACAGGCTGATCTCACTGAGTTGTTCCCCGAGGCAAGTATCCGAAAAATTGGGCATCCTTTTAAGGGAATTATTGGACAACTAGACTTTAAGGCGATAGAAAAGGCAGATTTTGAAGATAGCCTGCGAGATAATCAGGCTGTATTATCGAAACGAAATCCGGCTAACAGAATAGCATTTGTTGAAGTGGACTGCTTCGGCGGCAAATGTACCTCTGAAGGTGCGGTGATGCTTGACGGCGAAGTGCTGCTTGAGGAGGAAATCGACCATATAGCTCATGTTAAACTACTTAAACTCATCAGCGATAATTATCAAACCTGGCATTTTGAGCCTTTTACAAGGGAGTATTTTACAAAAAAAGGAGGCATTTGGGGGCAAATTGACGATGAACCTCTGCGGTTTTTTGGGCTTGGGCTGGCTGTGGCTTATAAGGATAATCCTTTGTTCAGCGTTGATATGACGATGAACGAATTGTTGCTGGAAAGACACGGAAAATATAGTTTATATCTTATGGAGCCTTTAGAGAATAAGATAAAGGTTTTAGGGACGATTTATGACGATTCGCAGGAAGTAGTGAACGAATTAACAGCTATAATAAACGAACACATATTGCATGCGAAAGCCTACGTGTTTATAGACCTGATAGAGAAAGAGGAATTTATTAAACTGGACAACTATGGCGGGGATGGTTTCAGAGAATCACTTTACAGGTTTAAAGCTTTTAACGAGCGGCCTTTTGCAGTCCCCCAAGCCCCCGAAAAGCCAGTCTCTGTTCGGCCCGTACAGAAACAACGACAGCCGGAGGTTGAAGAGGAAGATACTGAACCTACAAAAACTTTTTGGCAATCTATTAAATGGCTTTTCGGCAAATAGTTCTGAAGAAGCTTATTTTGTTACCACGTCCGCCCGTCTCAGCCCCTTTTTTGCCGGTTTCGCCGATGCTAAAAAATCGCGGAAATAACTGCATTCGTTGATTGCCGTCTTGTAGAACTTAGTTTTTGAATAATCGACTTTCAGGGTGGTAAAGTAAAAATTATTTCTTAGCGCCTTTTCGTAACGACTGGTTTTAAATTCATAGATTGCTTTGTCTATGGCCCAATCCTGCGGTTCATATATCCGCGTTTGTCTGCATTTTGCTGCCATAAATGTGCAGCGGGCGCCAAATTCTGTGTCAACGCTTAGTGACCGGGCTTTTAGAAACCACTTTTCCGCGTTACGATTTCTTAGATAATCGCCATCATAATATAATGCCCTGGTGCGGTATTTATCATCGTTGGCGGCGCTGTAAGCTGTATAAATCCATGCGTTTCCATAATACGAAGTGTTATACAGGCCCAGGGCCATTTTATACCAGTTCTTCGCCGCTCCTTTAGGATTAATTTGTATTTGCCGCTGCAATTGGGCCATAACCTGGGCGTAGGCCAGCTTATTATAACCTTCTGTTTTCTTTAACGAGTAATTGTGGTAGTTGAGCAGATTGTCATAAAATGGGTTGGCGTACTTCCTGTAATGTTTGGAGAGCGAGTCGTTATAGGCATCATTTGTCGAGCTGTCAAGCTTATTAACATCAATGTGTTTAAAGGCTTTAACCGCCGCCGCGTATCTATGTTCACGCAGGCAGGCTGTACCCAGCAAGTCGTATGTGGCTGCCAGCGTTTCATTGTCATACTTTTTACCTGCCTTTTCTATTTTGTACGATTTGGTCCAATGCACTATTTGGCGCGTCACAGGTTGTTTGTACGCCGCCATCAATAATTTTAAGTATGCACTTTTAGCAGGCGATAATTGCCAGCCGAGAATCTTTTTTAAATGATAAGAATGTAACTTATTTTGCCAGAATGATGGCATATCAAAGCCAAGCCCGCGATCCGGATATTCCTCCCAAATAGCTTTATCCGGGATAGTTTTTTCACTTTTTAATATGCATAGCGCGGCTTTTACCGTGTCTTTTTGTTTAAAATATAAAGGGGCCAGTATCTTAGTGTAGAAATCGCGGGCGGAAGCAGAGTAATGTTTAAGGTCATATTCCCCCCTGTACCGCTCTTCGTCAAACTTGAACGCTTTTTCGTGTTTTACTTTTCCTTCAAGCCAGGTTAGCGATGGCAGCAGTCGGTTTTCCGCTTGTTTATCAATTATTTTAATGCTTTGCGATAATAACAGCAGGTTTATCAATTGCTTTTGGTCGTTCAGCTTATCGCGCAGGTGTTTATTCCTAATAGCTGCAAGGGCGGTAAATCCGGCTTTGTAGTCTTTTTGCATCCATGACAGGTAGGCAGATGCAAGGTTCCCAAGTTCAGGTTCATACTGACGTTCGTTTGAGATGCGATTGCAAAATGCTTTAAGCCTGGGGATATATTTTACAAAGCTGCGCTTTACACTGTCATATTTTGTGTGCTCATAATAACCTATATCACCATAATATTTGCTGCCGTTTACTTTAGGTGTTAAATAGCCTTCTTCAATTTTGTTAATCTCCCTTGCCAGCAAAATGCTTACAAATTCGGACTGCGGATCAGTTTTATAGACCTGCTCCAGGCCAGCCAGGCCTATATGTGGATTGTGTAAACCTTTTATAGCATATATAGCAGCTTTTTCACTATTGTTTTTTGTCTGTTTAACAACGCTTTCAACAGGTACTTTAAGCGATAGAAAGTCGTAAAATGAGTTGATACGCCTTTCAGTACAGTCCGTAAAAACCCTCGAATAAAGGTAGGCCGCCTTAACTGCATCACCCAACTGCCCGAGTTCGCCGGCTTTCAATGCCATTGCCCAGCCCTTTACATGACTTTGAGAACGCGTTACTGCGATATACTTATCGTAAATATCCGAAGCTTCTTTAAAATATTTGCCATAATGCATTAGCCGCTGTGCCTGGTAATAACAACGCAGCTTTAAAAAGTCGTCATGAAGGCCCTGTGCCATTTTGATGTATTTTAAAGCGAGTTCGTATTGCTCTTTTTTTATTGATCGCCTGGCATCCCACCGGTCGTCTTCTGATGGGTTAACCAACGGTTCGCCCTGTTTGGCAAGGACGAGGTAGGAGAATTTGACTTCGTTAGTGACGAGGTATTTTACGAAAGTGTTGTTTTTTAGGCTATCAGGCATTTTAGCATTACCCTTTTTATAGCCCCTGAAATAAAGCGAGTCGGTTTTTTTGTCCAGCTCATATAAAACATGGGCGATATCTTTATAAGTAACGCGGTTGCCGCAGTAAGCCATCCATTCCTTTACGTTTATATCACCTTCCGCAATTTTGTTGTCTCGTTCTGCTTCATAAACTTCTCCGTTTAAAAAGGTATACCCGTTGAAATAAAACCGTTCATAATCATCGTTTTTCTGAAGGTTATTATGGAAAAAGGAAATATAATAATCATACGGATCTGGTTGAGGCCCGCAGGCCAGGTCGATAACGATACCCAGCAAAAAGTAACAAAAACAGGTAGCGCAAAATATTGCAAACTTTTTCCGGGGGCTCATCTTCGTATTGATAATGGCATTGGCTATTTCTGTGTTATCGTCAGCCAGCCTTCAGGTTTAACGGATTTATTCCTCTCTTCTAACATTCGGGTACGATGCTTTTCCCTTAGTTCTTCCGGCTAAAAAATCCCGGAAATAACTACACTCATGCATGGCAGTTTTGTAAAAAGCCGTAGTAGAATAATTTTTCCGTAAATCGGTGAAAAACGGGTTTCGCCTAACTGCTTGATCGTAAGCTCCATACTCCCTTTGCGACCAGCCGACGTCATCCGGGGCGATAATTTGTTTCTGGGCGCATTTGGCTGCCATAAACGTGCATTTGGCTTTGAATTCCGGATTGTTGCTTAACGCGCGTGCTTTCAGGTAATATTGCTCCGCACTTTTGGTTTTAACGTAATCGGCATCGTAGCTGTAACGGCTTTCCCGACCATAATCAGCGCTCGACCAATCGTAAGAGATCAAATAATAGGCATTGCCATAATGCGAAGCATTGTACAGCCCCGTTGCCATCTGAAAATAGGCTGATGCAGCCATTTGGGGATTAGCAGCTTGTTTTTGCAGCGCTATCATACGCCGGGCAAATAGTGGCTTATCATAGGCTGGCGAATTTTTTCGGGTAAATATTTTCGGATAATCGCTTAATTGATTTATAAAAGGGTCGCCTATAGCGTCCGGTCCCACATAAGCGAGCTGGTTTTTTGGTAATTTACCAAGGCTTATTTTTTTGAATGCGTTTACAGCCTGGCTGTAGCTATGTTCACGCAAATATGCTGTACCCAATAAATCATACAAATCGTTGATATCATCATTTGCCAGGATACTTACAAGGAATTTATCGTAAGGAGCTGCGGCATTTTTTTGCAATGCTAATAACTGGTTTATAGTTGTTGAGCTAAGGTAATGCTTCCAAAAGTCAGGCAGTGCATTCCAAACCGCGTGCTGTTGCGAGCTATCGATGGCGCTGGTAGCTATGCTGAATTCCGTATTAACTTGTCGCCTGCTTTTTAAAATACAAAGCGCTGCTTTAACGGTATCATGCTTTTTTAAATAAACTTCGGATAATACCAGGTTATAAAAGTCGCGCGATGATGCTGCAAACTTACTTTGATCCGATGCGCCGTAGTAATATTGATAATGCGGCTTTGCCTGCCTGGCTTCCTTTTTTACTCTCTCATCAAGCCATTGCAGCGCTGGCAGTAATTGCGCCTCATCAATTTCGCTTAAGCTTTCAAATTTTTGTGTAGATAGTAATAGTTTTACTAATTGTACCTGGTCGTTCAGTTTATAGCTTAAATGCTGGCCGTTTATTTTATTGAGCAGGTTAATACCTTCGTCGCGATGCCCGCCTTCCATCCATGTCAAATAAGCGGCCGCCATTATACCCAAAGCAGGTTCCGGGTATTTGTTATCTGCCGATAATTTAATGCAAAACTTTCGGAGCAGCTGCAGATGGGCAATACTAACTTTGTTCAGGCTGTCGGCATACTTATCTTTGTAATAATTAAAATTGCCAGTCAGCTTTTCATTAAGTTTTGTAGTAAGGTATTTTTCCTCGAGCTTATTTATTTCGCGCGTTAGCAAAACGCCCGCAGCCTCCGATTTGGGGTCGAAGTTGTAAACGTGTTCCAGGTTGGCCATTGTCAATTCAGGATTGCTGAACCCATCGATAGTATAAATAAAAGCTCTTTCTCTGTCATTAACGGCCAATTTGGCAACCTCCTCTGCGCTTACTTTGCAAAAGTTATAGTTTTTATAAGCCTGTATGCGCCGCTCAGGGTATAGGGCGAAAACTTTGGAGAACAGGTATGCCGCCTTTACCGAATCGCCCAAGCGCCGTACTTCACCTGCTTTTAGCGACAACGCCCATCCCTTAATATGGCTATTTGATTTAAAATTGCCGATGTACTCATCGTAAACTGCCATAGCCTTTTTATAGTCTTTACTAAAATGCAGCAAACGTTCGGCCTGGTAAAAGTAACGGAGCTTCAGGAAATCGCCTTGTTCGGTTTTGCCCAATTGCAGTGCCTCCAACCCGGCCGAACGCAGGCGCACTGTATCAACCGGCGTGGGGTCCCATCTGTAGTATATGGTATTGGCGGTACGCTCAATCCCTTTCGCGAATAAATAATATTTCAGCGCGGCGTCGTATTTGCCTGATGTGATGCTAGTTAAAAATGAGTTGTTTTTTAAGCTATCCGGGATTTTACCGAAGGCGATCAGTTTATCACGAACCATCACCGAATCATCTTGTTTTTTTAACCGGTACATTGCCCGGGTGATATCAGCTTCTTTAACACCGTGCCCAAAGTAAGCCGCCCATTCTTTTGAATTGATTTCCGGCTCGCTTTCAGGTTCGGTTTCACTAAAAACGTAATTGTAGCTTAGATAAAACGCGCCGTAGTTGTGTTCCCCCTGTACGTTGTTATGAAAAAAGGAAACATAATAATCATATGGATCGTCTTCACCCGAACAGGCTAAGTCGACAGCTATGCCGATAATGAAAATACTGATAAAGCTAACGCAGTAAATTATTAACCTTCTCCAGGTCGTTGTAGCCAAAAGGTTTAATAACTGCTTCATCCAGGTGGAAGTATATTACGTTAGTTGTGTCTGTTTTTATTAGTGATGACAAATAACCCGCAGCGGCCTCCAAATCGGGCACAGAAACAGCCTCCCAACGTACTTCGTCGGCTTTCTGTAATCCAAATTCGGGAAGGTCTTCTGCTGCTTTGTAAATGTTATTTCCTATAAATATAAATTGATTTTTATTATTTAAATCAACAAATTTTATTCTTTTTGAGATGCCGATATATTCCTTATCGCGGAAGGCCACAGCCCAACTAAAAAGAGGTAAACCAACATCTACCGGCATGGGGTAAGCGCCAAGGTTATCACCTAAATACTTCTTCATTTCCGGTAAATCGAGTATGGAATTCTGGCTGCCGTACTTGCGTAAATTGCCCATATTGTAGCACATCAGCATCACCCGGTTAACCGGCGGCACGCCCATTTTCTGTTGACTTTTAAGCTGATGCAGGCGGAGTGTGGCTGATATTGTTTTATTCTTAAGCGTTGGGTTTTGCTTAATTTTATTCAGTAAGTAAAAATAGGCGTTGCGGGTTGTTGCCGTCCAGTCGCAATCTACTTGCAGCTCGTTGAATTTTGTTTTGCCGGCCTGGTCAACTTTGGCCGCTACAAAATTAACCAACTTACCGGCTAAATCATCCAGCCGGTCTTTTTTCATCGATTTTAAAACATCATTAACGATAAAAACCACCGGTACAATCTGCACACTGTCCGGCAGCTTATCTTTAAACGTTATGGGTGATACAGGCACAGGTGTTGCGCCATCATCATCCATATTTACGTCCATTATGCGGACGTATAATTTATGAACTTTAAAATGATGAAGGTAACCTTGTTCTGTTTGATTGCTCTTATAAACAGTTTTCCAATAATAAAAAGAGGTGTTTACTGTTTTGGGGTGATGGCAAGAGGGAAGAACAGACACAAGATACAAGAGGACAAGAATCAAGAAAATATGGACGTTTCGGTTTTTCATTCTTGATTCCTGGCTCTTCCAGTCTTGATTCTAGCCTAAAGCTGTTTTAAAATCTTCCAGCAAATCATCCAAATCTTCAATACCTACTGATAATCTTATCAAGGAGTCATCAATACCCATTTCAGCGCGTTTGGCAGCGCCAAGCTCGTTAAAGATGGTATGGGCTACAGGAATAGCCAACGTGCGGGTATCGCCCAAATTACTCGATTTAATGACAAGCTTTAGCTTATTCAAAAATCCAAACAGGTCGATGCTATTATCAAGTTCGAAGCTCATAAGTGCGCCATATTTGGTGAATAACTCGCCGGCAAGCTGGTGCTGCGGGTGCGATTTCAAACCGGGATAATAAACTTTTTTAATCAGTGGATGCGATTCAAAGAAAGTAGCCAGTGCAAGTGCGTTGGTGCATGCACGCTCCATACGCAAAGCCAAAGTTTCCGAGCCTACCGATAAAACATGCGCGGCTTCCGGTGCCAGTGTGCCACCGGCATCGCGCAATCCTTTTTTGCGGATTTGTGTCATCCCTAAAACTTCGGGCTTAACCTGGGTTTTAAATGTCGGGAAAATATTAGGGAAGTTGCTCCAATCGAACAGACCTGTATCGGTTACACTGCCACCCAATGCGTTGCCGTGACCACCGATATATTTGGTAAGTGCATTTATCACAAGGCTGGCCTTTACATTAACCGGCTTAAACAGGTAAGGCGAGGTCATGGTATTATCTACCACGTAAATAATGCCTTTCTGCTGGCACAGGTCGCCTATTTTTGCAAGGTCAGCAATCTGGGTGCCCGGGTTGGCTATGGTTTCAACAAAAACCATACGGGTGTTTTCTTTAATTCCAGCTTTTATATTGTCGATAGAAGTTGCATCGGTAAAAGTAACATCCAGCCCCAGGTCAATAAACGACTGGAACACACTGCGGGTATTGCCAAACAAAAAAGAGCTGGCCAGCACATGGTCGCCATGTTTCATCAGCGAAAGTATAGTCGCCGATATAGCCGCCATACCTGTAGAAAAGCAGATAGAGGCCATGCCGTTTTCCATCTGCGTTACCTTGTGCTCCAAAGCCGAAACTGTAGGGTTTCCCTGGCGTGAGTAGGCGTATCCTTTCTTCTTATTTTGAAAGATATCAACCAAATCCTGCACGTCGTCGAACCCATAGGTTACAGCTGTATGGATGGGTTTATGCAAAGCGCCGTGTTCAGGTTTGCCTAATCTGTCGGAATGAAGGATGGTAGTTGTAAAGCCTCTGTTGGTAGTCATAATGGCGCGAATTTAAATAAAAGCACGAATTTTCACGAATTAAGGCGAATTACACGAATTTTAATAAGGCACGATTTTAATAAGGCACGAATTTTCGCGAATTGGAACGAATTACACGAATTACTTTTATGAGAATTTTAGAAAAAAAGTTGACATGTCCCGAACTTGATTTTGATAATTAGTTTCTTCGTGAAATTCGAGCAAATTAGTGAGAATTCGTGCTACTTTAAATTAGGACTCTTTGTGATTCCAGGGAAGGCTTACCAAAGTTTATCACTATGCCTAGCTTAAGACCGGATGCTTTAAGGTAGTTCAAGGTTTGTTTTATGTAAGGGTCACCAATATAAGCGCCAATTTTTATCTCCAGGATAATAGTATCATAAACGACAAAATCGGCAATAAAAAAATGCTTCAGTTTTTGTTGTTTGTAAGTTATTGTAAATGGTTTTTCTCTTACAAAAGGTATTTCAAGTTTTATGAATTCAAGTTCCAGCGCGTCTTTATAAACGGCTTCGCTAAAACCATGGCCTAAAATTTTATGGACTTCAAAGCACGCACCTATAATTTTGTACGATTCTTCTTTAAACAGTATATCAGCCATAACAAGTAAACACGAATTGAATAAACACGAATTACACTAAATTATTCGAATTTTCACCAATCGTTATTTTTAATTCATTCAATCTGATTTCATTTGTAAAAATTCGCTTTTATTTACTTCTACTTAATTCGTGAAATTCGAATAAATTCGTGCCAATTAGTGTTATATAATATATGAGAGCCGTAATTCAACGCGTAACTGAAGCAAGCTGTAAAGTCGATGATAAAATTACCGGTGCTATAGGCCTGGGTTTTTTAGTTTTAATTGGTATCGAGGATGCTGACACCGATGAAGACCTGCAATGGCTCGCTCAAAAAATAGTTAACCTGCGTGTATTTGGTGATGAAAACGGGTTAATGAATAAAGCACTGGCCGACATCGACGGAAGTATATTGCTTATCTCGCAGTTTACTTTGTTTGCTCAAACCAAGAAAGGGAACCGGCCATCATTCATTCGTGCGGCCCGGCCAGATAAGGCGATTCCGATGTATGAGCAAATGATAAAAGTTATGACTGAACTTACCGGCAAAAAGATAGAAACCGGAATATTTGGAGCAGATATGAAAATAAGCCTGCTTAACGATGGCCCGGTAACAATTATTATGGATACGAAGGACAAGGATAACCATTAAGGAACACGAATTAGCACGAAATAATTCGAATTTCACAAATGTAAATTCGACAAAACAATTCGTGTAATTCGTGAAAATTAGTGTTATCTACTAAAATTAGTGTCAAATATGACTATTGAAGAAGCACAACAGCTGGTTGATAACTGGATAAAAACTACGGGTATTCGCTATTTTAACGAACTTACCAATACCGCCATATTGATGGAAGAGGTAGGTGAGGTGGCCCGCATTATGGCCCGGCAATATGGCGAGCAATCCTTCAAAAAATCGGATACCGAAGTGAACCTGGCCGATGAAATGGCGGATGTGCTTTTTGTACTGATATGCCTGGCCAATCAAACAGGTATCAACCTGGCTGACGCGCTTGAAAAAAACCTGCAAAAGAAGAGCATCCGCGACGCCGAACGGCATAAGAATAATGAGAAATTGAAGTAGAAAATAAAGGAGGATAATTAAATGCAATTTTGTTGCATTTAATACAATTTTATTTGACGGTCCCCGTTATATGGTCAAATAAACTAAACTCCTTATTATGAAAAGATTAATTTATCCGGCGCTTTTATTGCTTTTAGCCGCCTGCGGAAAAGTGGACGTAGAGCACAAGGCTAAAATGATGAACCTCGAATTAAAGGCTCCTACGCCCGCACAGAAAAACGTTGCCGCAATTTCTGACATAGCTTACGATGAACAAAAGCCTGAACAGCCGAAAGAAAGCACTCATGAAGTTTCAAAGAAAATTATCAAGGAGGGCGATATCAGTTTCGAAACGAACAATATCCGCCAAACCAGGAACATCTTATGCAGCTCACTATCCAAACTTGGTGGTTATGTTGGTGAGGAAAAGGAATCGAACAATAGCGACAATAACCGGAAAGAGTATAATTTGAATGTGCGTATTCCCTCCGGGAATTTCGACCAGTTTCTAAATGGCGTTGTTTCGATAGCAGAAAAGATCGACTCAAAAAATATCCGGCGGACGGATGTTACCACCGAATATATAGACATTACTACCCAATTGGCCAACAAAAAAATACTTGAAGGCCGTTATCTTGAATTGCTTAAAAAGTCAAGCAGGATGGCTGATATGCTGGAAATAGAAAATAAGCTGACAGAAATCCGTACCGATATAGAATCGACACAAGGTAAATTAAACTACCTGGTAAAGCAGGTTGATTACAGTTCGCTTGATATTACCT
>Ga0105240_10009249_pt1 | contig 13974 bp, 8 predicted proteins | sample KBSC54metaG_FD_80426 | JGI IMG/M metagenome (GOLD analysis project Ga0105240, IMG submission 80426) | Corn rhizosphere microbial communities from Kellogg Biological Station, Michigan, USA - KBS C5-4 metaG | ecosystem: Host-associated > Plants > Roots > Rhizosphere > Soil | place: Michigan, USA... | reverse complement strand
GCCTTCTGCCGAACGACAGCGCCGTCCCCGACCTGACGCGGGACGCTCCACGACAATCGCGCGGCACGGAGATCGAGCCTGCATTTGACAGGGGCGACATGTGGGGCGCCGCCTGCATCGTGGCGGCGACGGGATTTGTCGGCCTGCTTTACGAAATCGCGTGGACGCGCGCAGCCGCGTCGCTCCTGGGGCCGACAACATACGCGTTTGCCGGCATCGTCTTTACGCTCATCGCCGGCCTCGCCGTTGGCAGCGCGATTGGCGCGACAACGCTGCTGCGGCGAATGAACCCGTATCTCGTGATCGGCGCCGTGCTTGGCGGCACCGCGCTGGCGGCGTGGTGGGGCAACATCGCGCTCGGCACGCGTATTCCCGAAAATCTCGCGCATGCCTTCGCCGCAGCCGGCGACCTCGGATGGCCGCTGCTGACCCGCATGGCGCTGACGGTGGCGCCGCTCGTGCCCGTCGCGATCGGCCTCGGCATTTCGTTTCCGACAGCACTCCAGCTGGCGGGCACGCGCGATGCCCATCGCCGCATCAGCCTGCTCTACGCCATCAACACCGGCGCCGGCGTCGTCGGAACATTTCTGGCGGCGCCGCTCCTCGTCGCGCTCGGCCTCGAAGGCACGCTGCGGATTGTTCCCGCGGCAATCATGACCGCCGCGGCCATCGCGCTCGCGCTGTACTCGCGCTTCAAACAGTTGCTTCCGACGCTCGGGGCGTTTGGCATGCTCGCGTTCGCCGTCTCCGCGTCTGTCGCGCCGCTTACCTGGGATCGCGAGCTTCTGGCCAGCGGCATATACAAGTACGCGAAGACGATCCCCGCGGACGTGGATCTCGACGCCGTGTTGAAGGCGGCCACGCTCGTGGACTACCACGACGGCGAGCATGCGACCGTCGCGGTTACGTCGTTTGCCGGCACCACGTCGCTGGTCGTGGACGGCAAAGTGGATGGCTCGAACGGCGGCGACATGCTGACGCAGGAGCTCGTCGCTCACCTGCCGCTGCTGCTGCACGAGCATCCACGCGATGTCCTCGTGATCGGCCTCGGCACCGGCGTGACGCTGGCGGCCGCGGCGACGCATCCGGCCGAACGGATTGACAACGTCGAGATCTCGCCGGAAATCGTGCGCGCATCGGCGCACTTTTCCGAGCAGAACAGGAACGTGCTCGCCGATCCGCGCGTGCACCTCATCGTCGGGGACGGCCGATCCCAGCTGCGCCTTGGACGGCGAATGTACGACGTGATCATCTCGGAGCCGTCGAACCCGTGGGTGGCCGGAATGGCCGCGCTTTTCACGCGCGAAACGTTCGACGCGATCCGCTCGCGCCTTGCTCCGGGCGGCATCGTGTCTCAATGGCTGCACACGTACGACATCAGCGAGCCGGATCTGCGGTCCATCGTCGCCACGTTCGCCTCCGTATTTCCGAATTCGACGCTGTGGATGGTCGGCGACGGCGATCTGTTGCTCGTCGCGTCCAGCGCGCCGCTCGACAACCGGCTTGGCAACATCGCCCGTGCGTGGCCGAGGCCCGGCGTCGCCGCGGATCTCGCGCGTGTCGGCGTCATGGAACCATTTCACATCCTGTCGATGTGGGCCGGCGGACCGCGCGAGGTCGCCACGCTCGGCACCGGCGCGGCGCTGCAAAGCGACGACAGGATGGCGCTCGAATTCAGCGGTCCCTCAGCCGTCTATCGTTCCATGGGGTCGAATCAGGTGCTCCTGATGCGGCACATACGCGATCACGCGGACGTGCCGGCGACGATCGCGAACGCACGCGCAGCGGCGACGGCAAAAAGCTGGCGCGGGATGGGCGCGATGCTGGAGAAGATCCACGTGTTCGACGAAGCGTACGAGGCGTATACACGTGCGTTCGACATGGATCCGTCCGACGATGCCACCGTGTCCGGGTTTGCGGTGGCTTCGATCGAAGCCGGTAAGACAACCGAGGCGATCGACAAGCTGACAGCGCGCGTCAAGACGGCGCCTGCGTCGAACACGGCACGAGTCGCGCTGTCGAAACTGCTCTCGTCGAGCGGCCAGCACGCCGCGGCGATCGCCGCGGCGCAAATTCCCGGCGACGATGACGCGGCGTTCGTCCCGCTGCTCGAGCAGTTGGCGGCGCTGTACGCGGACGGCGGCGACATCGCGGGTCTCGAGCGAACGGTCGAGCGGCTGCAGGCCATCCGTCCGAACGCGTCGAGGACGCACTATCTGTCGGCGACCGTCCGGTTCATGCAGGGCGCCTATCCCGACGCGCTATCGGAGGCCCGTCGCGCGATTGCCGCGGATCCGAACGACGGCGATGCGCTGAACCTCGAAGGCGACACGCTGGCAAACATGGGAAAGTTCGACGAAGCGCAGAAGGCGTTCGAAGCGGCACTCGTGCGCTTGCCGGCGGACGCGACTGTGTTCGCGAACCTTGGACAGGTCGCGCTCGCCAAGGGCGAAACGGCGCGAGCGGAGAAACGATTCGCTGCGGCGATTACGCTGAGCCCCTCGATGGGCGCGGCACGGGAGGGCTTGCGTCGTGCGCAGGCGATGCGGTCTGGGAATTAAGCGCACCGCCGCGGCGCTCGCCCTCGTGCTCGTGACGTGCCTCGGCGGCCCGCTCTCCGCGCACGTCGCATTCAGCTCGGTGGAGCTCCGTGTGATTCAGGGGTCCATCGAGGTGACAGTCGTGTCGCAGGCATACGACCTTGCGCACGAGCTCGGCGTCGATCCGCCCGAGCGTCTTGTCGATCTGAACTACCTCGCTTCACAGCACGACGCGCTCGCCACGCTGATGAACCAGGCGCTCACGATCGAGCGCGACGGCGCTCTTCTGGACGAAGCGCGATGGGACACACCGGCGGCTGCGCCCGAGCAGCAGCTCATTCGAATGCATGCGACGTTTCCCGCGCAGGGCGGGACCGGCCGACTGACGATGACGTCGCGCCTTTTCTCGTACGACACGGCGCATCAGACGCTCGTCACCGTATACGAAGGCGACGCGCTCAAAACGCAGCAGATGCTCGACGCGGCGCGGCCGTCGTTCGACTACTTCACGGGCACGCGCGCAGGTATCGCGGCTGGCATTCGCCGATTCTTGGCGGCAGGCTTCGAACGCTCGCTCACCGGATATGACCATCTGCTCTTTCTCGCGGCGCTGCTTCTTGTCGGCGGCACACTTGGCCGGCTCGGTTCGATCTTTCTCGCGTTCACGATTTCCTGCGCCGCCGCGCTCGCAGCCGGCGCCTCTGGCGTGCTGGCGGTTCCTTTATATATCGTGGCGCCAGGCGTCGCGCTGAGCATCGTGTACGCCGGGGTCGACAACGTCCTCGCGCGCGGCGGCCGCGACATGCGTGTCTGGGTGGCGCTTGTGTTCGGCGCGTTCCACGGTCTTGCGCTCGCCAGCGTGCTCGACGCGATGGATCTTCCGAGCGGCCGGGGTTTCGCCATCGCCGCCTTCAACGTCGGCGTCGAGTGCGGCTTCATCCTCGCCGCAATCGGCGTCGCGTCGATCTCAGCCGTACTGCTGGCGCAGGCCGCAACCCCGATGCGCAGGATGTTTACAACGGCGGCATCCGCGGCAATCGCCATCGCCGGCATCGCAACATTCGTGTCCAGGCTGCTGTCGCCGTAGAATTGCACCATGCCCGAGCCCATCGTCGTCGCCAGAACGGCGCACGGAACAGATCTCCAGATTCTTCCCGCGATGGCCAATCGCCACGGCCTGATCACCGGCGCCACGGGGACCGGAAAAACCGTCACGCTGCAACTGCTTGCCGACAGTTTCTCCCGCATCGGCGTGCCGGTTTTTCTTGCGGACGTCAAAGGCGACCTGTCCGGCGTGGCCGCGGCCGGCGCGATGAGCCCGAAGCTTGCCGAACGGCTGCAGGCGATCGGCGCACAGGCGCCGGCCTTTGCGGCGGACCCGGCCGTGTTCTGGGATGTGTTCGGCAAACGCGGCACGCCCGTGCGCGCGACAATCTCCGACATCGGCCCGCTGCTGCTCGGGCGGCTGCTCAACCTGAACCCGACGCAGCAGGGCGTCCTCACCCTGGTCTTCAAGATCGCGGACGACGCCGGACTGCTGCTGCTCGATTTGAAAGATCTCCGGGCGACGCTGCAGCAGGTCGGCGACCATGTGGATCAGTTCACGACGGAGTACGGCCATATTTCCTCGGCCTCGATCGGCACCATCCAGCGCGCGCTCCTCGAAATCGAACAGCAGGGCGGCGACAGGTTTTTCGGCGAGCCGATGCTCGATGTGGACGACCTGCTGCAATCGGATCGCGGGCGCGGCGTCGTCAACGTTCTCGCCGCTCAGGATCTGATTCAGGCGCCGAAGGTGTACGGCACGTTCCTTTTGTGGCTGCTCTCGGAGCTCTTCGAACGGCTGCCCGAAGTCGGCGATCCCGACAAGCCGACGCTCGTGTTTTTCTTCGACGAAGCGCACCTGCTCTTCGCAGATGCGGAGCCCACACTCGTCCAGAAGATCGAGCAGGTCGTGCGCCTGATCCGATCCAAGGGTGTTGGCGTATATTTCGTCACGCAGAATCCGTCGGATCTTCCAGACACGGTGCTCTCGCAGCTGGGCAACCGCGTGCAGCACGCACTCCGCGCGTTCACGCCGCACGATCAGAAAGCGGTGAAGACCGCCGCGGAAACGCTGCGCCCGAACCCGGCGTTCAACATGGAGCAGGCGATCACCGAGCTGTCGATCGGTGAAGCGCTCGTCTCCTTCCTGGACGCGAAGGGCAGCCCGGGCGTGACCGAGCGCGCCTGGATTCTGGCGCCCGCGTCGAGAATCGGCCCGCTGAGCGACGCCGAGCGCGACGCGGCACGGAAGTCGGCCGCCGCCCTATACGGCCACTACGATCAAACCGTCGATCGCGAGTCGGCGTACGAAAAGCTGCGGGCACGGACCGACGACAAGACGTCCGGTATTGCGCCGACACCCTCGCCGGCGCAAACCACCACGCCGTCGTCCGGCACGAGCGCCGCGGGAAAGCTCGCCGCCGGGGCGAGCGCCACCGCCGGCGCGCTCGCCACCATCCTGCTCGGCAGCACCGGACCTCGCGGCGGCCACCACGACGGCCTGGTCGACTCCGCCGCCAGAAGCGCTGCGCGCGCGATCGGATCGAATCTGGGACGCGCGATCCTGCGCGGCGCGCTCGGATCGATTCTCGGAGGCGGACGCGCGCCCGCCGCTCGAGGGCGGCGCTGACGCCGCGTTGGTTCACATGCGCACGCGCACGCTCTCGCGGGTCGTGTGTGTCGCCGCCGCGGCCGCCGCGGTGATGGCGGCGCGGGCCTCCGCGCAAACGTTCCGCAGCGCCGTCAATCTCGTCGTCGTGCCCGTGTCTGTGAGCGATCCGGCCGGCCAGCACGTCGCCGATCTCACGCAAAACGATTTCACGCTGCTCGAAGACGGCCACGAACGCCCCATCGACGATTTCTCGGCCGAGCGCGTGCCCGTCAGCCTCGGCGTCCTGATCGACATCAGCGGCAGCATGGCCGGGACGCGCTTCGCCGACGCCCAGCAGACCATCAGAAAAATCCTGGATCGCCTTGCGCCGGAAGATCGCGTGTTCCTCGCCACGTTCAACGAAACGTTCCGACTTGTCACGCCGTGGACGACAAACCGCGAGGACGTGGTGCGGGCCATGGCGAACGTGAAACCGAGCGGCGGAACGTTTCTGTATCGAGCGTTGTCGAGCGCGCTGCCGCTGCTCGACGATCAGGTGAACCGCAAGCGCGCGCTCGTGCTGATTTCCGACGGCGACGACAACGAAAAACCCGGGGGCATCGTCAACCGGGACGGCCTCGCTCGAGTCATCGCCCAGGCAACAACGTCGGACGCCGTGGTATACGCCGTGGCGATCGGGCGGGCCAAACCATCGATCGACGAGATGCTGCGTCAGAACGCCGACCCGGACGAGCGGCGTCGCAATCTCTACGATCCGCCGATCGACATCGATCAGATGCGTCGGTTGACGGATCCGACGGGTGGGTACTCAAAGCTGATTCCGACGTCCGCCGATCTCGCTCCGGCGGTGATCGAAATCGTAGACGACGTGAGCCGGCAGTACGTGCTGGGATTCGAGCCGGCCAATCCGCGCGACGGACGGACGCACACGCTCAAAGTCACCGTGCGCGATTCAAGACTTCGTGTCCGCGCGCGCACCGAGTACCTCGCGGGCTCGCCGTAACTCTCCGTAACCGGTCTGATCGGTCTTCCCGCCCTTTCGTGCAGTTGTGTGCGTGCGGTGACAGTCCTGTCATCACCACCCGTCCCAACCCACCCCCGCTCAAAGAAATTCAAGGAAAAGCGGCGTGCCGTCGAGGTGGCATTCCCTGTGCTGTTGCAGCCGATGCTCAATCGAACGGCTGGATGCCCGGCCGAAGCGATTCGAAATAACGCACATGCTTCGCACGCGACACTCGTTCGCTATATCGCTCCTCGGCGAGCGCACGCGCCCTTCGCGCGAGACGCTCGTAGAGCGCGCGGTCGTCCCACAACGCGCACACCGCGTCGAACCACGGTTGCGCGTCGTGTTCGGACGGCAGCGTGGACGTGCGCGGGGTCATGCCGGCGGGCACGGCGACGACACGCCCTGCGCCCCCTTCGCTCGCATCACCGCCGATCACCTGCGGCAGCGAGCCCTTGTCGCTGACGATCGGCGGAATGCCGTTGATCATCGCCTCGGCCGCGACGCGACCGAACGGCTCTTCCCAGATCGATGGCACGACGAGCACGCGCGTAAGGGCGAAGTAATCGGACGGCGTGGGCACGGGCGGCGCGGCCATGATCTGCGGGTAGCGGCTGAAGTCGAGGCCGGGAATGGCGTTGAAGCCGCCGCCGCTTCTGCCGGATTGCACGACGAGAATCGGAATGTCCGGCCGGTGCGAGCCAAGCATGTCGGCGACGCGTGCGAACAGAAACAGCCCCTTGTGCGGCGACGGGTTGACGAACGTGACGAAGGCGCGAGCCTCCTCCGGTGCGACGACAGCCGACCAGTCGATCGGCGGCTCGAGCGGCGTGCTGATCAATCCGATGTCGCGCCTATAGGCGCCGGTCAAGAATTCACTGCACGTGAACGCGTGGTCGACGTGCTCGAAGTACGCACGATCGTCGTATCCGAAACCGCGCACGGCAAACGCGGTGGTGATGCCGAGGGCGCGCGCGCGCGCCATCGCTTCGAAGATCATCGGATGACCGTTGCAGGCAATCACCTGATCGGGCGCGACGTCGTTGACGAGCGCGTCGAACACGCGCAGGTACTGCTTGGCTTCGCGGATGTCCGGGCGCGATTCGTCGTTGTGCCGCGTGAGCAGGAGCGTGACAGGCACGCCGCGCACGGCGTACTCGACGACAGGCCGTTCGCGGCCGCGCCCGCTTGTTTTCGCCGGCGGCGTCAGCGCCGGCTCCGCAACGCCAAGCGATCGCAGGTGTTCTTCGATCGCGAACGTGACGGCGCTTTCGAAACGCGCCGTGGTGAGGATCCGGCAGGTATGGCCCGCATCGGCCAGCCACTCGGCGATCGTACGCAGGCTTTGCGTGACGCCGGCGGTCGGATCGCTGATGCAGTGGTTGTTCACCATCAGGAATCGCACAACCGAGCGTAGCACGCGTCCCGACAAGCCTCCCCCGAGGAGTGTTGGATATGTCCCAGGAAGTTGCGCAAACAGACGTGCGTGAGCACACCGAACGGCTGCTCGACGGCCCGCTGAAGCACGTCCGCGCCGCGGCTCTCGCCGCTGCGCTCCTCCCTCTCGCTTCGATCGTCGCGACGCCGGCGTCGGCGCAGACCGTGTGCCCGTCGGGCGGCATCTGCGGGTTCGTCTTCAACGACACGAACAACAACGGGTTCCAGGACGCCGGCGAGACCGGAATCGAAGGCGTAAAGGTCACTCTCTTGGACGGGACCGACACGATCACCGTGGACACAGCACCGGACGGCACATACGACTTTCTCGGGCTGCCGGACGGCACGTACCCCATCTCGGTGGTGATTCCACAGGGGACCGAGCCCTCGCCGGCCAACGTCGGCACCGACGATTTCGACAGCGATGGCGTAGCGGACGGTCTCGGCAACAGCGTCGCGACCGTGACGAGAATCGACGGATCCGCACTCTCGACGGACTTCGGCTTCCACACGCTTCCGGTGCAGCAGCCCGGAACGGGAACGCCGGGGTACTGGAAGAACCATCCGAACGCGTGGCCCGTCAGCAGCATAACCGTGGGCGGCGTGACCTACTCGAAGACCGCGGCCATCGCGTGGCTTGGGAAGGTCGGCAAGGACAAGACGACGACGATGTTCAGTTCCCTCGTGCCGGCGATGCTCAACGTGCTGGTTGGCAATGACGGAAGCTGCGTGCAGAGCACGATCGACGCCGCGAACGTGTGGATGGCGACGTACGGGCCGGTCGGCAGCAACGTGTCTGCATCGAGCTACGCGTGGTCGATTGGCGAGCCGCTGCACATCCAGATGGACAACTACAACAACGGGCTGCTCTGCGCCCCGCACAGAAACTAGGCGTACCCCGACGTCGGGCGGCGCGCGGCAGAATGCCGCGGCCGCTCGACCGTTTCGGACAGCTATGATGGGCCAATGGCGGCGCTCACGATCTACACCATCGGCCATTCCAACCGTTCGATTGACGCGTTTCTCGCGCTTCTTGCCGCGCAGCAGATCGAAATACTTGCGGACGTGCGGACCATTCCGGCCTCGCGGCACAATCCCCAGTTCGGGCGAGATGAGCTCTCGCGATCGCTCGAGGGCAGCGGCGTCGAATACGTGCACGAGCCCCGCCTCGGCGGCCATCGGCGTCCCCGGAAGGATTCGCCGAACGCCGGATGGCGCAACGCGTCCTTCCGCGGCTACGCGGATTACATGGCGAGCGACGCATTCAAAGCGGGTCTCGACGCGCTGCTGTCGATCGCGGCACGCGGCCGCACGGCGATCATGTGCGCCGAAGCGGTGCCGTGGCGGTGCCACCGCTCGCTTGTCGCCGACGCGCTCATCGCGCGCGGCTGCACCGTGCTCGACATCATCAGCGACCGCGCGCCAACGCCGCACAAGGCGACGCCCTTCCTAAAAGTGCAGAACGGGGAGCTGCTCTATCCTCCCGAGCAGCCCGTGCTTGACGACCTTACTTCAGGCTGAACACCCAGACAGCCCCACCTTCCGGCACTTCCGGAAAATCACCCGGCGCGAGCTGATTCAGGCGCTGCTGCATGCCGCGGGAGTCAACGCCCCAGCCCGACATCACGGCAACGTATTGCTTGCCGTCAATGGAGAAAGACGAGGGCTGACCGAGAACGCCGGAGCTCGTCGGAAATTCCCAGAGCAGCTTGCCCGACACGGCGTCGAACGCGTGGAACTTGCGATCGTTTGTTCCGCCGGTGAACACGATGCCGCCGCCGGTGGCAAGCATCGGCCCCCAGTTCGCCGACTTCGCGTACGTGTGCGTCCACACACGCTGACCGGTGTCAACGTTCCACGCCTGCACCTCGCCGATATGATCCGCACCCGGCACCATCGTCATCGTTGTTTGCGCGCCGGTATATGAACGGCCGGCAGCGTAGTTCACGGTTGCGGCGCCGATCGACGTGCCGCAGAGATTCTCGTTGGCGGGGATGTAAATCATGCGCGTTTTCGGGCTGAACGCGATCGGCGGCCAGTCTTTCCCGCCCCAGAGCGACGGACAGAAGTCCGCCATCTTTCCGGTACCCGGCTTGTGCGCCGGATCGACATCGGGACGTCCGGTTTTCGGATCGAGCCCCCTGAACACGTTCTGGTGGACGAACGGCTTGCCTTCGACGAAGGCAATCGGTCCGCTCGATCGTTCGAGAAACCACATGTAGCCGTCGCGCCCGACGTCGATGAGCCCCTTCACCGTTCGGCCGTTGCGCTGGTAGTCCACGAGAATCGGCGGCGACACTTCGTCCCAGTCCCACGATTCGTTCGGGTTGTACTGAAAATGTCCTTTGATGCTGCCTGTCGCGACGTCGATCGCGATTGTCGAGGCGGTGTACAAGTTGTCGCCCGGGCGACGATCGCCCATCCACGGACCGCCGTTGCCCGTACCCCAGTACGCAACGTTCGTGGCGGGATCGTAATTGCCGGTGACCCACACGGATCCGCCGCCGGTTTTCCACGCGTCACCCTGCGGCCACGTTTCGCTTCCGGGTTCGCCCGGCGCCGGCACCGTGTACGTTTTCCAGAGCGGCGCACCCGTGCTCGCGTCGTACGCCGCAACGAAGCCGCGGATGCCGAGCTCTCCGCCCGACGCACCGACCATGACCTTGCCGTCTGCAACGAGCGGCGCGAGCGACATGTAGTAGCCGCTCTTGTTGTCGGCCACTCTCGCGGTCCAGGCTTCGCGGCCCGTGCGCGCGTCGAGCGCGACGAGCACGGCTTCGGCGGCTGCGAAATACACTCTGTCGCCCAGGAGCGCGACGCCCCGGCTCGTGTTGTGCGCCTGCACGAGGTCCGATGGAATCGGACGTCGATAGCGCCACAGCAGCGCGCCTGTTTTCGCGTCCATCGCAATCACCTGATTGTTCGGCGTCGACACGAACATCACGCCGCCATTCACGATCGGCGCGGCCTGATGTCCGCTCGTCAGGCCCGTCGAGAAGCTCCATTCAGGCTGAAGCCGCGACACGTTGGCGGGTGTGATCTGATCGAGCGGGCTGTAGCCCCAGCCGTCGTACGTGCGGCGAATCATGAGCCATTCGCCGTCGCCAGGGCCCTTCAGGCGAGCGGCATCAACAGGCTTGTAGTTCTGCAGCGCCGCTGGAACGGGTACGCCGGAAGGCGCGGGCTGCTGCGCAACGGCAACGGCGGCTGCGGCGCTGGCGAGCGCAGCGGCAAACGCGAGCGACACGGCTTTCCGGGCAGGCATGGCGGCTCCTCTCGGTGGCAGATGCGCCGCGATTATACGGCGTCAGTTGACGCGGCGAACCGACGCCTCTCCCGACACGGTCTTGGTCACCTCAGGGTTTCCGATGTACTCGATTGTGGCCTCGCCGCTGACATGCACGTCGAGGCGATCGCTCACAGCAATGAGCGCCTTGCCTTCGCCTGAGACGTCGATCCTCGCGCTGGCGGTCTTGAGCTGATCGCCGACGAATCTTCCGGATCCGGAAATACCGATGCTCACATCGTCCGCTTTGCCCTGTGCGGAGACGGTGCCCTCTCCGCTCACGCCCACACGAAAGCGAGGCGTGTTGATCCCCTTGACATCGGCCGAGCCTTCGCCGGAAATACCGAGTTCGTCGAGCGAGGTCGTCGTGAGGCGATAGACGATTCCTTTTGTTGGCCTGAGGCTCGGAGACGTCATGGAGTCGCCGAAGCCGAGCTGCAGTTGATCGCCACGCACATCGCTCCGAATGTGCGACAACAGGTTGTCGTCGGTCGTGATCGTCAGTGAGTCCGCGGGCCCCTGCTCCACGAACAGCTGCCCGGTGCCGCCCATGGTGACCGCCTTGAAACCCGAGACCTGGCGTGATTCCGTGATTACTTTGCCCGAGCCCTGAATGACTTCATTCATGCACGCGCTGGACAGGGCGGCAACACACAGAAGGCTTCCCGCGGCGAGACGATGCATGGCTCCTCCTTCGGAAAACGGCAACTATGTGGCATTACGAATTAGCCAGCAGCGTAGTTCCCGAATTATTCGGCCAACGCAACCACCGGGCTAATACGTGTCGCGCGCCGCGCGGGCAGCGTTCCCGCGACGATCGCCACCGCGGCGAGCACGACCGCCACTCCGGCGAGGACGATGGGGTCGGCGCTGGTCACGCCGTAAAGAAGACTGTCGAGGCTTCGCTTGAGCGCGAACACGCCGGCCGCGCCGGCGACGAAGCCGACACCGACAAGCGTGAGCCCCTCGCGCAGAATGAGCGTGAACACCGCGCGCGTGCTGCTGCCAAGCGCGAGGCGGATGCCGATTTCCTTCGTGCGCTGGGCGACAAGATAGGCGAGCACGCCGTACACCCCAATCGCAGAGAGCAGCAGCGCGATCGCGCCGAACGCCGACGCCAGCAGCATCGGCGCGCGCCTCGTCGTCAGCGAGCGATCGAGGCGCGCCGTCATCGGCTGGACGTTGTAGACGGCCAGCTCCCGATCGAGATCGTTGATTGCCGCCCGCACCTGCCCGGCGATACTCGCCGGGTCCCCACCCGTCCTGATCGCGAACACCACGTTTCTGCGAGGCATCTGCGCGGTCGTAAAGAACACCGCGCCGACAGTACCTCCGTTGTCGACAAGGTTCGCCATCTTCATGTCGTGAACAATCCCGACGACGGTGAAAAACACCGTATTGCTCGTGACGGCGGTGAGGTTATTCGGATCGGTCGGATAAAAAAGACGACGGCCGATCGCATCCTGCTCGGGCCAGAACCGCTTCGCCAGCTTTTCATCGACCATGGCGACTTTCGGCGCGTCGGCGCCGTCGCGCGCATCGAAGAACCGCCCCCGCACCAGGCGCGCCTGCATCGCCTCGAAGTAGCCCGGCGTCACGGCCACCGTTGTCGGCGAGATGATCGATTCACCGGGGCGCATCTGATAGCCCTCGGCCAGAATCAGGTTCTGGCTTCCGTTGCCCGAAAACGGAATGGTGTCGGTGCCGCCAGCGGCGGTCACGCCTGGGATCGCGCGGAGGCGTCCGAGCGCTTCGTCCGCAAATGTCCGGACCGCCGTTTCGTTCGCATAGCGCGTCTGCGGGAGCGCGATCGACGCCGTCAGCACGTGATCCACGGAAAAACCTGGATCGACGGCGAGCACGCGCTTGAAGCTCGCGAACAGGAGGCCCGCGCCCGCCAGGAGGACGAACGCAAACGCGACCTGCAGCACGACGAACGCTCGGCGCAGGAGTCTCGTCGCGCGGCCGCTCGTTCCGCTCCGCCCCTGCTCGGTGAGCACAAGCGCCATGTTCGCAGACAGCACGTGAACCAGCGGCACGGCCGCCAACGCCAGGCCGACCAGCGCGGCAATCGCCAATGCGTAGACGCCGACCACGGCGTCGATCCGGATCTCGCTTCCCCGTGGCAGGTCGAGCAGGTTCAACACCGCGAGCACGCGAAGCCCCGCGAACGCCAGCGCGACTCCAACCGCGCTCGATGCGACGGTGAGAACGACGTTTTCCACGGCCAGCTGACGTGCGATACGCCAGCGGCCGGAGCCGAGCGCCATGCGCGTCACGAGCTCACGTAGGCGCGCCGACGTCCGCGCGAGCAGGAGATTCGCCACGTTCACACCGCCGATGAGGAGCACGAAGAGCGCGCCGCCCCACAACCAGAAGAGCGTCGGCTTCACGTCGCGCACCAGGTTGTCCTCGATCCGGGTCACGTCGGTTCGGAAGCGCGCGTTCAGCAGGAGCTCGCGGAACTGCGGAAATCGATCAAGATTGCGCGCGTTCAGAAGGTTTATTTGTTCCTGCGCCTGCGACACCGTCGCCGAAGGTTTCAGGCGGGCAATGTGCTGCCAGCTGTTGCTGTGGCGCGCGTCATCCGACTTCTGCTGCGGCGTGAACGCGAGCGGACGCCACAGCGCGGTGATGCGATCGGGTGTGTTGCCGTCGAGATATGAAAAGGACCGCGGCATGACGCCGACAATGGCATATGTCTCGTCGTTGACGCGCAGCTCGCGGCCGAGAGCCCCGCGATCGCCGCCGAACATGGCCCGCCACAACCCGTCGCTGAGGACCACTTCATGCTCGTGGCCTGGCTCCGCCTCGCCCTCGGTGAAGGTTCGGCCAACCGCTGCCGAAGCGCCGACCACGCGAAAGAATGACGGCGTGACGTTCATCGTCAACACACGGGCGGGCGTGCCATTTTGATCGATCGTGCCCGTGCTCCACTGAGACATCGCCTGCTCGTCGAACACGGTCGTTTCGCGAAGACGATCGAAGTAATCGGGGACGGAATTCGACGTGCCACAGCAGCCGCCGGCGCCGGGATATTGATTCCCCATCT
>Ga0105240_10009248_pt1 | contig 13978 bp, 8 predicted proteins | sample KBSC54metaG_FD_80426 | JGI IMG/M metagenome (GOLD analysis project Ga0105240, IMG submission 80426) | Corn rhizosphere microbial communities from Kellogg Biological Station, Michigan, USA - KBS C5-4 metaG | ecosystem: Host-associated > Plants > Roots > Rhizosphere > Soil | place: Michigan, USA... | reverse complement strand
GCCGCCCCAGGAGCTGGTCTTGTCGGCCAGACCGACGAAGGCGCGCTTGGTGAAGATACGGTCGCCGTGCGCGATGGGGCGGTACCACTCGTAGGTCACGTCCGCCTGCAGCTCGCCGACGCCGCGCAGCGGGTCGCCCTTCAGTTGCTCGGAAATCTCCGGCTTCAGCTTGCGGGGCGGATCTATATCACCGTTGAAGGCCCAGATGATCGTGGGGGCGGCGAGCATCCGGCCCCAGTGGGTCGTCGCGCCGTAGTCGGGATCGCAGTAGAGCGGGTTGTCGTCGCCGTAGCCGTTGACGAAATGGCGGCCTGTGTCGCCCGACAGCTGGTGGATGAAGCCGGTGCTCTTCGGCTTCCAAGCCTTCGCGACCTCGGGGTCGAGCGGCAAGTAGTTGTCGGCATCCAGGTCAAGGCCGATGCGGGCTTTGAGCGCCGCGACGCGCTCGTCGGTGATCTTGCCGTAATTCGGATCGGGCATCTGAAGATCGCTCTCGAATATGAAAAACCTGAAGGGGCGCGCCTTTACGCAGGCTTGGACTCGAACATGGCGCGCAGGTCCGGCTGGCTGACCTTCATGGACGGCGTGCGCGGGAGCTCCTGGGCGGCGAGAAACCGGACGGGGACCTGGTAGGGCAGCAGGCGGGTGCGCAGGAATTCCCGCAGCTCGGCATCGTCAGGCGCGGTCGCGCCACTGCGCAGCAGATAGGCCGCGGCCGGGACCTGGCCGAGACGGTCGTCCTTGAGGCCCACCACCGCCGCCTCGCGGATCGCCGGGTGTTGTTCCAGCGCGCGGACCACGTCGTCCGGCATGATCTTGAAGCCGCCGCGGACGATGGCGTTGTCGTAGCGGCGGCGGACCCAGAGAAAGCCGTCGGCATCGAGCACGCAGACATCCATGGTGCGCACCCAGGTCTTGCCGTCGAGCAGCTGCGCCGCGCGAAGCTCCAGCAGCCCTTCCTCGCCGAACGGCTTGGGCTCGCCGGTGTCGGGGTCAACAACCCGGGCCTCGACGCCGGGATTGAGCCGCCCGACCGAGCCGCGCTTGTCCTCGTGGTGTTTCCTGAAGTCGGCCAAGGTCCAGCCGGCGACGCCGCCGGCGAACTCGGTGGCGCCGTAGTTCTGCAGCACCGGGATGCCGTAGCGCCGGTAGAACTCGTCGGCGAGGTCGGGATCGAGGGGCGCCGTGCTGGCGCGGAACACCACCAGGCTCGCAAGGTCGTCCTTCGGCACGTCAGCGTCGAGGATCATGCGCAGCGCCGACGGCGGCGCGCCGGCCACCTTGGGGCGGTGGCGCCGGACCGCGTCGGTCCAGTCCGCCACCGTGAACCGTTCGAGCAGGCAGGCTTGGCGGCCGGCGGCGAGGCAGTTGAACAGGCCGAACGAGCCGCCGATGTGGGTGAAGGGAGTGTTGAGGATCTGGATGCCGGGCCGGAGGCGTGGCGGATCGTCCTCGCCGCGGCCGTCGAACACGCCTGCCTCCAGGATGCCGTGGGCGAAGGACGTCGCCTTCAGAGGGATGCGCTTGGGCGGACCGGTGGTGCCGCTGGTCAGCATCTCGATGACGATGCCGGGCGCCTCGCGGTTGTGGTCGGCGCCGCGCACGGTCTCGAGGCCGGGGACGAGGCGGACCGGGTGGCCGGGGTCGTCGCAGAGCATGACGCCGAGACAGCCGATGGCCTCGGCCGCCTCGCGCAAGGCTGGCCGTTCCCAGTCCCGCTCCAGCGCCACCAGCGCCGGCGGTCTGAGACTGCGGATGTCGCCGGCCAGTCGGTCGTCGGGCAGCGCCGGATTCAGGGTGACCACGCAGCGGTCGGAGACGACAACCTCGATCAGCATGGCCGCCATCACGGCATGGTTGCGCATCACCCCGCCGATGCGTGCGCCGGGACCGAGGCCGGCTGTTTGAAACGCCCGGTCAAGATCGCGAACAACCCGATCCAGCTCGCCCCAGGTCCACCAGCGCTTGTGAAACTCCAGCGCGGGTGCGTCGGGCTCCAGCGCCAGGACGCCCCGGATCAGGTCCGCCAGCTTGGTCATGCGCGGGCCTCCGAGTGGGCGCGGGACTGGGCCGCCTCGGCCAGGCGCGCGGCCCCGGCCATGTCCGAGATTTCGCACGCGGCGATGTACTCCCGCCGCAGCCGGCCAATCAGCTCGGCGACGGTCGGGATATCGGAGATCAGCTCGATCCCCTGGCCCGCGCTCCAGATGTTGAACCAGGGGCGCAGCCCTTCGGGCAGGTGCGCGTGGCCGCCCTTGGGGCCCGGCTCGGGCAGGTTGTCGGGATCGAGGCCGACGTGTCGAAGCGAGGCCTTCAGCCAGTTGGCGGCGCCGCCGGCCACCTTCGGCGTATAGATCAGGTCAGCGGCGGCCTGGCTGACCAGCATCGCCTTGTAGTCGGGGTCGGCCTTGGCTTCCTGAGTCGCGATGAACCGCGTCCCGAGATAGGCGAGGTCCGCCCCGAGGATCTCGGCGGCCCGGATCGCGGCGCCTGTCGAGACGCCGCCGGCCATGACGATCGTCCCGCCGAACATGGCGCGCACTCGGGGCACCAGGGCCAGATGGCTGACCGTTCCGGAATGGCCACCGCCTCCGGCGCCGATGCAGGTCAGCCCGTCAGCGCCCGCCGCAATCGCCTTCTCGGCGAAGCGGATCGACGTCACGTCATGGAACACCTTGCCGCCCCAGTCGTGCACCCGCCGGATCAGCTCCGTGGGGTCGCCCATGGCGCTGATGATGATCTCGACCCCGTACTTGCGGCAGACGGCCAGGTCTGCCGCGAGCTCGTCGTCCGAGCGCCGGGAGAGGTTGACCGCGACCGGGCCGATGGGGGCGTCTGGATGCTCGGCGGCGTGGGCGTCGAGCTCGCCTCGGATCTCGCCCAGCCAGGCGCCGAAGCCCTCGAGGTCGCGCACATTCTGCCGCGGCAGGCCGCCGATCAGGCCCCCCTTGCACGCCTCGCGCACCAGGGCTGGGTTCGAGACGCGGAACATCGGCGCACAGATCGCCGGCAGGCTGAGCCGGGCGCGGAGACTTGGATCTAGGGCCATTCCCATCCCTTGACGCTGTGCCGGCGCGGCCGTTGCGAGTCGGCCTTAACCGCACATTTCGACGACGTCGATAGCGATATAAAAAAGCGCGCGCCTATGCAAGTTCCCGGGACAGCGCTGCAACCTTTCAGCCGAACAGATCGATAACGAGCCGCGAGCCCGTGCGCTTCAGCCAGACCTGGCCAGCGTTTTCCATATGCGACGTCCAGTGCCTGGCGGCGCCCTCACCTTCGCCGGCCTCGATCAGGTCGACCAGCTTGACGTGCGACGACAGGCCGAAGCGTAGTTGGCGCAGGCGGTCCGCCTCCGAGACCGGCTCGCGCATCCTCTGCGCATTCACCAGCGCGCGCTCGAACACGTCGTGCAACGCCAGCGCAAGGATGCCCAGGGTGCCGTTGCCGCACTCCTCCATCAGCAGCTTGTGGAAGCCGGCGATCGCCCTCGACACCAGCAAGGCGTCCTGGATCACGTCGAACTCATGGCTCACGAAGGCGCGAAGCGCCTTGGCCGCCGTCCTGGGGCGGCGCTCGGCCGCCAGCCGCGCCGCCGGCGCCTCGATCAGCATGCGCGCCTCGTAGAGGTCGCTGATTGTGATGCCGCGGGTCTGCAGCGCCAGGCCGGCCGCGCGCGCCACGATGCCGGCATCGGGACTGACCACCCGTCCTCCCCCGCGCGCGCCGCGGCTGACCCGGATGATGCCTTCCGACTCCAGGATCCGGATGGCTTCGCGCGCCGTCGGCCGGGAGATTTTGAACCTGGCCATCATCTGGGTCTCGTTGGGCAGGCTGTCGCCGTCCTTGAGTTCCCCCGTAACGATGGCCTTGCGGACGCGGCCGGCCACCAGTTCGGCGGCCTTCGGCACCCTCACGTCCTCGACGTCATCTCCTTCAAGCATTCCGACGCGCCCCGACAGCAAGCGCTTGTCTATATCGAAGGCGCGGCCGACCGCCATACGCGGGACACGACCGGGAATCTGCGCACCGCATCAGACCCCCTGGGGAATCTGGCTGAAGGGGATATCCTTGTCGGCGCGTTGATCGCCAGGCAGCCCGAGTGCGCGCTCCGCCAGCTGGTTGCGCAGAACCTCGTCGGCACCGCCGGCGATGCGCGAAGAGGCCGAGGTGATGTACTCGTAGAAGCGGTCCTGCCCCGCTGGCGCGTCTTCCGCTTCGACGATGCCCCCGCTCTCGTCCAGGTCCATCAGGAAGGCCTGGACCTGCTGGACCCGGCGTGTCGCCGTCAGCTTGATCACGGGGATGTTCAGTGGCGGCGGGCCCCGCAGCGCCAGCTGCTCCTGAAGCCGAAGGGTGAAGTTCTTGATGCCCTGGGCCTCGGCGTGGAACTGGGCGATGCGACCCCGCACCGCGGCGCTGTCGAAGGCTGAGCCCGGACCACGACGGGCCGTCTTCGCGAGACGGATCAGATTGCGCGCCGAGGTGGCCGACTGACGCTTGTCGCCGGCGCTGATGTTCTTGGTCGTGGTCCGCTCGACGGCGAGCACCGACATGGCCACGGCCCAGCCGTTGCCGACCTCGTCCAGGCGATCCTCGTCCGAGACTTCGGCGTCCACGAAGAAGGTCTCCGTGAATCCGGTCTGGCCGTTGATCTGCCGGATCGGACGGGTCGTCACCCCCGGTTGGCGCATGTCGATGATGAAGAAACTCAGGCCCTTGTGTTTGGTGGCCTCAGGATCGGTACGGGCCAGCAGGACGCCGTAGTCGGCCAGATGGCCGCCGCTGGTCCACACCTTCTGGCCGTTCACGATCCACTTGGCGCCGCGCCGGACGGCGCTGGTGCGCACGGCCGCCAGGTCCGAGCCGGCGCTGGGTTCGGAGAACAGCTGGCACCAGTAGATTTGGCCGGAGTAGGTCAGGCCTTCCCATTTGCGCCGCTGTTGCGCAGTCCCATGCTTGGTGATGGCCGCCATGGCCTGGGAGAAGCCCATGCCGCCGAGCGGCATGGCGAGCCCAGCCCGCGCCTCCTCCTGGCCGAAGATCTGCTGCTGGCGAAGCGTGCCCCCCGCACCCCCGAGCTCGCGCGGCTGGACGATGGCCGAATAGCCCGCGGCATGCTTGGCGCGGGCCCAGCGCTTGGCCAACGCGGCCGCATCCTCGGTTTCCCAGTGAGGCGAGGTGATCTTGAATTCCTGGGCCGCCTTGGCGAGCCAGGCGCGCGCCGTCTCACGATATTCAGCGTCCTCGGGCGCGTCGGACGGGCCGCGCAGCGCGGCTGCCCGCTGGCTGCGCGCGGGCGCGTCGTCCGAGTCTGACTGCAAGGCGTCCATCAGCCGGTCCGACCAGAACTCCACCGAGCCTATGTTGAGGGCGAGCGTGCGGGCCCGGCGATAGTGGAAATGGCAGTCGGCTTCCCAGGTGAAACCGATTCCGCCGTGGAACTGCAGGTTGTCGCGCGCGATACGTTCATAGGCGGAGCTAGCGCCGATCCGCGCGGTGGCTGCCGCGGCGGCCACCGGTTTGCCGTCCGCCAGCAGTCGGGCGGCCTGCAGCGCGTTGCAGCTGGCCAGCTCGATCTCGGCGAAGTCGTCGGCCAGGCGATGCTTGATCGCCTGGTAGGACGCCAGCGGGCGTCCGAACATGAAGCGCTGGCGGGTGTAGTCGCAGGCCATCTGCAACGCCGCCTCGGCGCCGCCGACCTGCTCGAACGCCTGGTAGATGGCCGCGCGGTCAAGCAGTTCCGCCAGGGCTTCGGGGCCGCCGAGGGCGTTCATCGGCTCTGCGACGGCGTCCTCGAACGCCAGCGCCTCAAAGCGGCGCAGCTGATCGATGCTCCTCAGGGCGCGCCGGGTGACGCCGGCCTGGTCCAGTTCGACGAGCGCCAGGCCGGGCTCCCCATCGACCCGCGCCGCCACAATGCAGATGTGCGCGACGGCGCTGTCGGCGACCGCCGTCTTGTGGCCATTCAGCCGCCCCGCGACCAGCGTCGCCTCCAGCAAGCTGGCGTCAGGCGCGGTGTTTCCCTCCGTCCAGGCGATGCAACCGACCACGTCGCCGGACGCCAGTCCGGGCAGCCAACGGGCCTGCTGCGTCGGCGTACCCGCCATCAGCATGGCCTCGGCCGCCACAGCCGAGGAAATGAACGGCACGGGCGCAACGGCGCGGCCGATCTCCCGGGCCAGCAGCGCAACCTCGAACGGGCCCAGGCCGGCGCCGCCATGGTCGTCGGGGATGCCCGCGCCGAGGAAGCCGAGGTCTCCGAGCTGGCGCCAAAGGGCCTCGTTCCACGGCAGGCCGGCCTCGATGGTCCGTCGCAGACCGTCGTACGACGACTCCCGGGACAGCAGATCGCGCACCTGGTCGCGCACCAGCCGCTGCTCTTCATTGAGCGTGAACGTCATCCGGGCTCTCCAGGCCGAGAATAATACGTCGTCGTCATCAACGACGCTAGCGATTTAGGAATGCCTCAGGCCTGCTCGTGCACGTCCTGGATGTGATCAGACTGGAACACCTCGGCCCGAGTCACGTGGGCGTCGGCCAGGTCGGCAATCTCATCTTCGCTGTAGCCGAGTTCCCGAAGCACCTCGTCCGTATGTTCGCCGAGCTCCCCCGCCGGCCGGGGTGCCTCGGAGAGCTGCTGATCCACGATCGCGGGCTGACCGATGTAGGTGAACTCGCCCACGGCGGGATGCGCCACGCGCCGCACGATCTGTCGCGACTGTATGTGGGCGTCGGCGGCCACCTCGTCGAAGTCGCTGTGGGCCGGGCCCAGCGGCAGGCGGTGCTCCAGCGCCAGCCGCAGCCATTCCTCGCGATCCTTGGTATGCATGATCGCCTGGACTTCGCGCCGCAGCTCGAGCCCGCTGATCCGCGGGATCAGGTCGGGGCGTGCCACCAGACGGCAGAATGGCTCCCAGAACTTCTTCTCTTCCGGACAGAACAGGACGAAGCGGCCATCCCGGGTCTCATAGTACTGGTATCGCGCCACCGTCTCGGCATGGCCGCCCCGACGGATCCTGGCCACCCGCTCCGCATCGTTCGCCTGCGCCGAAGCCGCGATCCAGGCGCTGGCGATCACCGCGTCGCACGCCGCCACGTCGATGTAGCAGCCCTTTCCGGACTTCGCGCGCTGGGCGAGGCCCGCGGCGACGTGGAATGCGGCATAGACCGCGCTAGTGGCCGTGCCTTCGCCGCCGGACGAAAGGCTCATCGGCGCGCGCAGTTCGCCCTGCTTCGGCCGGACGAGACCGTCAGGGTCCATCTGGCGCGGCGTGGCGCCTGCCATCGCGTCCATCATCTGGCCGTGCGCCGGGATCTCTGCAAACAGGCCAGCGGCGCCGAAGCCCGTGTTCTGACAGTAGATCAGATCCGGCTTGATTGCTTTCAGTTGCTCGTAGCCGATGCCGATCCGATCGTTCTTCGAACCGACGGCGTTGGTCACGAAGGCGTCAGCCGTGCTGATCAGCCGGTGCATGGCTTCGACGCCGCGCGGCTTCTTCAGGTCGAGGGCGACGCAGCGCTTCCCCTTGTTGACCTGCAGATGCATGTGGATCGGGTGGGCGGGCTGGGCGCGCAGGTAGTCGCCCAGGAACGGGCTCTCCACCTTGATCACCTCGGCGCCGAGATCGCAAAGCATCATGCCCGTGGTCGCGCCGTTGAGCAGCATCGACGATTCGACGACGCGGTAGCCGCTAAGCAATCCCATCCCGTTGCCTCCTTGGTCACTTCAGTATCCTTTATTGATACGCACCCGATCGAAAATCGCAAGCGTTGCGGCCAACTCCGCCTAGTTCACGGGACGCCACGTCCAGCTGGCGAGACGATCACCAGGCCACTATTATCGCCGAACAAGCCCTATGGCAGCTCGCGCGGCTCATCACTACGGCGCAAGCTACCTGGAGCAGTCGGATTTGGGAGACCGCTGTTCGCCGCCGGTTTGCGCCGTTCAAGCTGGATCGCCAGTCCGCACGGGCGAAGATCAAGAGGCGCAAGGGCCAAGTCAAAACGGGCTTGACCCCTGATCGGGCGTCGCGTCTTTTCGGGCCGGCCGGTAGGGGCCGAAGGCCAGAAACAATGGACGCGGTCAACACCGAAGAGGACGGCGGCGGCCGGGTCCGAAAGCTGGGCGAGAGGATCGCCGAGCGCATCGTCGCCGAGATTGTCGAACAGGGCTGGCCCGTCGGCAGGAATCTCGGGACCGAGAAGGAACTGCTGCAGAAATACGGCATCGCCCGCGCCACGTTCCGGGAGGCGATCCGCCAGGTCGAGCGGCACGGGGCCGCGAACATGCGACGCGGCGCCGGCGGCGGCCTGATCGTCAGCGACCGCCCGCGCGCAGCGGCCATCCGCGCCATGATGACCTTCTTCGAGCTCACGCACGTGAGCTTCGCCGACCAGCACGAAACCCGTGAGCAGCTCGAGGTCGCCGCGGCCAGGCTCGCAGCCGAGCGGGCTTCCGAAGACGACATCGCCCATCTGAGGGCGCTCGTCGACGATTTGCGCAGGGTCGACGATGTCACGACCAACGTGCAAGCGAACATGAGGGTGCGCGTTGCGGTGGCCGAGGCGACGGGCAACCCGACCCTCGGACTGTTCATCGACGCGCTGAACGGCGTGATGCGCGAGATCCTGCGCGTACTGCGGTCGAGCCAGGATTCATTTCAGCGGGACAGAGAACTCTCCGCGGACTTCAAGCAAAACCTTGTCGAGGCGATCGCCGAACGAAACGCGGACAGGGCAGAGCGGCTTGTGCGCGGGGACATGCGCCGCCGCCTCCTGGCGATGACTTCTGCGATCGCGCGGCCAGTTCCGCCAGACGCCACCATCGACTACTCCGAGCGCCTGCCCGCCTGGTGGGCGGAGGGCGAAGGCGGACAGCTGAAGCTCGCCGACCAGATCGTCTCGCACATGGTCGCCGACGTCGCCCGCCTCGGTTGGAAGCAAGGGCACAATCTCGGCCGGGAGGCCGACCTGCAGGTGCGCTACGGCGTCAGCCGCGCTGTGCTGCGTGAGGCGATCCGCCAGCTCGAGCTACACGGCATCGCGCAGATGCGGACGGGACTCCAGGGCGGGCTGGTCATCGGCAAGATCAGCCCCACCTACACCGTGGAACTGGTCTCGACCTATCTGAAGTCAACGCACCTCGAAATCCGACACCTGTGGGAAACCGAGAGCTACCTCCACGTGTTCGCGGCGGGGCGGATTGCCCAGATCGGCGACGCCCGCGACCACGCCGCCCTGCAGGCGAGCATGGCCGAGCTTCGCACCGCGACTCCCCAGACCTACCTCGAGCTTGCCCACAGTCTGCATCGGCTGATCGCCGACCGCACGGGCAACCGCGCGCTGTCGCTATTCATCCGCGTGCTGACCCAGTGCGCGATCCCGTTCCTGCCCAAGGTCGACCCACGCAACCTGCCCTATATGATCGACGTGCACGAACGCCTGGTCGCAGCAATCTGCCAGCAGGAGCCAAAGGCGGCTGAAGCGATCATGACTGAACTGTACGGCCGCGCCAGGGCGTGGATGGGCGCGGAGCATGCGCCGCGCCGCCGGCGGACCTCTCCGAGCTGAGCCTAGCGCGCGCTGCCAGACCAACGGGATACACGGCGGTAGATCAAGTATCCTTATCCGGATCGAACCCGGCTGGACTGGGCGCGCCAGCCTGCCATAGCCCAGGTCCTCGCGGAGCGGCCGCCTAGTCCGACTTCGCGAATGGCCGCGCACGGCAGAATCCAGATGCCGTCTTCAAACCAGACGCCCCTTTCGCCCTCCCTGACCGGCCGCGCATCACTCCCGGGGTCCGCCTCATGCCGGCGATGGGCTCCATTGCGGATACGAATGGGCCAGCTGCTCGGACATGATGGCGTGCTTGATCTCGCTCGCCCGAGCCGATCTCGCTCTGCGCCAGGCGGCTGCGGCGGCGCCCCGTCGCCGCGTTCAGGTGTGGCTTCTCGGACACTCTTTTCAAGTTTTCCGTGAGACGTCGATCCGACGCCGTCGCCACGCCCTGGTCAACTTGACCGTCCTTTAGGGTCCTATTAGGTTCGCCTCAACAACAGCGCACTTGCAATCAGCGCGCACGGAGGGACCGGGCCGCCAGCGCCCAAAGCCTGGCCTCAACCGCAAATCGCCAGGGGCGCGCCTGTTCGCGCGTTCAGCCAAAGGGGGGCACCATATGTTTCGCATTCGGTTGTTTGCTACATCCGGCGTCGCCTTGATCGGCGCCGCAGCAACGGCGCTCGGATTTCCCGCGGCCGCCCGGGCCGAAACGGCGGCGGACGCGCCGGCCGCCACGGCAGCGACGACCTCGCTCGGCGACGTGGTGGTGACCGCGCGGCGCGTGAACGAGAACCTGCAGAGGGTGCCCGTCGCAGTGACGGTGGTTTCCCCGAAGGTCCTCGAGGGCGTCGGCGTGTTCCAGCCGCAGGACCTGGCCAACCTGACGCCGGGCCTGCAGGTCACGGCGACCACGTCCGACCGGAACAACGTCGTCTTCGCGATCCGCGGACAGTCCTATTCCTACGGCAACCTGTTCCCGGCGGTGATCACCTATTTCAATGAGGTGCCGATCACCCAGCTGGGTCACGGCCAGTTCTTCGACTTGCAGAACGTGCAGATCCTGCGTGGTCCTCAGGGCGTCCTGTTCGGACGGGTCACGGACGGCGGCAACGTGATGGTCTACGCGAGGAAGCCATCCAACCAGGTGGACGGCTTCGTCGAGACCAAGTTCGGCAACTACGGGCTGCTGGACTTCACCGGCGCCCTGAACGTTCCGATCATTCCCGACCGGCTGATGGTTCGGGGCGCGATGGAAATCAGTCGCCGCAGCGGCTTCACCACCAACTACTTCAACGGCCAGAAGCTCGACGACGTCGCCTACGAGTCCTACCGGCTCGGGGTCGTGTTCAAGCCCCTCGACAATCTCGAGAACGACACCACCGTCGCCTATGAGCGCACGCACGAGAACGGCACGGCAGTCGAGCTGGAATACATCAATACGCCCGTCGTCACCGGCAGCGTGGCCGGCCTCGCGGCGGGCTTCGGCAGCTTCTACGGCATCAACAGCCGCGGCGACGTGGTTCCCGCGGCGCCCGGACTGACCCCGTTCACGGCCGCCAACTACATCGCCAGCCTGCAGAGCCAGATCAACCGCCAGCACGCGATCGGGCCCCGCGCGGTCTATGACGACAGCCCGCTCTTCGACCGGCGGGAGAACCTCTACATCGTCAACGCCACGACGCTGGACCTGCACGTCGTCACGCTGAAGAACATCTTCGGCTACACCAAGGTGACGGACTTCGAGGCCCAGAACTTCGCCGGCGGCAACGGCGCGCTGATCCTGCCCTGCCACTCGGGCTGCCAGTACGGCTCGCAGTCCTTCCCGTTCAACTCGCAGGAGCAGTTCAGCGAGGAGCTGCGGATCGCTGGGAAGTCGTTCGGCGATCGGCTGAACTGGTCGGCCGGCTTTTATACCGACTACCAACATCCGGCGGTGGCGTTCGAGAACTACACCATCAACATCGCCATCCTGCAGCGCAACGGCGTGCAGATCACGAAATCCTGGAGTGTGGCCGGCTTCGCCAACGCCGAATATGACCTGAACGACCTGCTGTCCGGGCTGAAAATCAACGCCGGTATCCGCTACACGGCCGACCGCGTCCATTCGGACACGGCGACCTATCTGGCTCCGATCCCGTCGCCGGGCATTCCTGGCAGCACGTCGGTGCCGCACGGGGTCTGTGTCAGCTACGCCTCGGCGGTCGGCGCCTCCACCTGCGCCGACTACAGAGCAAACTTCAATGCGTTGACCGGCACCGCGGGCGCGTCATACCAGTTCGCGCCCACCCAGATGGCCTACGCGAAGGTGAGCCGGGGCTACCGTCCCGGCGGCGTCAACGGCACGGCGCCGCCCTCGATCGATCCGAATTACCTGCCGGAGTTCGACCTCTCGGTCGAGATCGGCCTGAAGAGCGATTTCAACTTCGATGGCGTGAAACTCCGGACCAACCTGGCGCTGTTCCACGACAACTACACCAAGATCCAGCAGCTGATCGTGTTGCCTGGAAGTGTCCCGGTGTCGATCGTACGCAACGTCGATGACGCCATTATCCAGGGCGTCGAATTCGAGGGCACGCTCGTGCCGTTCCGCGGCATGACGCTGGGTCTGGACTACGCCTACACCGACGCGCGCTACAAGCATCTGGCGACGGACGGCCCGCAGAATCCGCAGAATCCCTGCGACATCACCCTGAAGAATATCGCCGGCTTCTGCTCGGCGAACATGTTCGGCTTCACGCCCAAGCATCAGCTGGGATTGACCGCCGACTACGACCTGCCGTTCGACTCCAGCATCGGCGTGATCTCGGTCGGGGCCACCTTCCACTATCAGTCCGAGTCGGCGCTGACGACGACCAGCGTGCTCAACCCGCACGCCATCGAGCCTGCCTATGGCATCCTCGACCTGCGCGCGACGTGGCGCCAGATCTACGGCCACCCGATCGACCTGTCGTTCTTCATGACCAATGTGACCAACAAGCTCTACCGGACGGGCACCGACGACCTCGAGGCCGCGTCGTCGGTCGGCAGCCAGGCGAGCATCTATGCGCCGCCGCGGATGTTCGGCTTCGGCCTGAAGTACCGGTTCGGGGCTTCGGCGGGATCGTAGGCCTTTCGGCTTGCCCGGACGGCCGGCGCGGGCTTGACTCGCGCCGGCCCGATCGGTTCGCGGAAGGGAGTGCCAGTGGACCTGACCTACAGCGCTGAGCACGAGGCTTTCCGGGAGGAGGTGCGCCGCTTTCTGGGCGAGCACTGGCGCGCCGAGGACGCGGCGAAGGAGTCCGCTCAGCGCGCCTTCCGTGCGCTCGCGGTCGAGCGCGGCTACCTCTACCGCAACATCCCCCGCCGCTACGGCGGGTCCGAGCAGCCCGTCGACCTGCTGCGCGGAGAGATCATCCGCGAGGCGTTCCTGGCGGCCGGCGCGCCGATGGAGGTCGCCGGCGGCGGCGTGGGACTGCTCGTACCGACCCTGCTGCAGTGGGGCGCCGAGTGGCAGAAGCAGATGTTCATCCCGCCGACGATCAGCGGCGAGTTCAGGTGGTGCCAGGGCTACAGCGAGCCCGGGGCCGGCAGCGACCTGGCGTCGCTGCGCACCCGCGCCGAACTGGTCGGGGACAAGTGGATCATCAACGGCCAGAAGGTCTGGACCTCTCACGCCAAGCAGGCCGACCACATGTTCATGCTGGCGCGCACCGAGCCCGATGCGCCCAAGCACAGCGGCATCTCCTACCTGATCCTCGACATGCGGCAGCCTGGCATCGAGGTGCGGCCGCTGCGCCAGATCAACGGCGACTCGGAGTTCAACGAGGTCTTCTTCACCGATGCCGAGACGCCGGCGGACTGGATCGTCGGCGAACGTGGGCGGGGCTGGGAGGTGTCGCGCACGACGCTGAAGCACGAGCGGTCGAACCTGTCGGGCGTCCACTACCACGACGCCATCTTCAAGCGCCTCGTGGAGGCGGCGAAGCGCACGATCCGGAACGGCAAGCCGGCGATCGAGGACCCGATGATCCGCGACCGGATCGCCCGGCTGGAGGGGTGGATCATGGCCACCCGGTTTTCGAGCTTCCGCAATCTGTCGATGATCGCCGCCGGCCAGGATCCGGGCATCTTCCCGCTGCTGATGAAGCTGAACGGCAGCAACCTGGCCCGCGAAGCCTACCTGATCAGCCGCGAGTTCATCGACGACGATTTCCTGCTGGCGCGGCCGGGCAAGGACGGCGTCGGCCGGCCTGAGAACCGGGTCTGGGCGCGCATGGCCCTGACCTCGCTGCACCTGGCGATCGCCGGCGGCGCATCGAACATCCAGCGCAACGTGATCGCCGAACGGGGCCTCGGCCTGCCGCGCGACAGCCAGATGAAGTAGCGCCGGACGGCCTTCACCAGCCGGACAGGTCGGCGGCGCGGGCGCGGTGTACTC
>Ga0105240_10009246_pt1 | contig 13980 bp, 11 predicted proteins | sample KBSC54metaG_FD_80426 | JGI IMG/M metagenome (GOLD analysis project Ga0105240, IMG submission 80426) | Corn rhizosphere microbial communities from Kellogg Biological Station, Michigan, USA - KBS C5-4 metaG | ecosystem: Host-associated > Plants > Roots > Rhizosphere > Soil | place: Michigan, USA... | reverse complement strand
CAGGAACTTCGCCAGCAGCAGCCCCACCGTGTTGATGAGACAGACGGCCAGGAAGGCGAAGGCGAGGCCGACGAGTACCCGGTCGTCATTGCTCACCACATCGTTGGCCGCGAGCCAGTCGCTGACGTTGGTGAGGTGGTTGTTGCGCGGCCGTGGGAAGCGGCCCGCTTTGTGCTGCTCGGCCCAGTAGGAGTCGAGCAGGGTCTGCATTCTCTGCACCGCCGCGGAGTCGGGTAGCTCAACCCACATCTGCAGCCACACGGTCTCGGAGTTGAGGAAGTCGCGATATGATTTGATCTCCTCCGCCTTCCAGCCGTTGTTATTGCCGGCCGACACCAGCACCAGCGCCGGTCCCCAGCCAAAGGGCAGATAGACATCCTCCGATGCGTCGAATGCGCCGTTGTTGACATCGTAGAACTTGGGCATCGGGTTCCAGCTGTTCAGTACGCCGACGATACGGAACTCGCGATCGTTCCAGCGGATCGTGCGTCCGACGCTGTTGGCTCCGGCGAACAGCTTGTCGTTCTCCTTGCGGCTGATGACGATCTGCGGGCCCGGGGCGCTGTCGTCGGCGGCATTCCAGCCGCCGCCGTACAGGAAGGGCACGTCGAACATTGCGAAAAAGTCAGCCGTGGTGAGGCGCGCCATCACCGGCTCGGGCTTTCTCTGGGCCGGGGCGCCTGAGAGCACTCCGATCGCCTTGAACATGACGACGCTGCGCTCGGGGATTTTGGAGGAGTGCAGGTACATCGCGTCCCTGTACGTCATCTGCGGCGGTGGCAACGAGGGGTGGCGGGTGTCGTACGGTTTGGTCGGATCCCAGGTATCCATCGTCACGGCATACAGGCGATCGTTCTTCCACCAGATCGGGTTGCCCGACTTCGCGTGATACACCGTCAGGACCATCACGCAGGCGGCGATTCCGAGCCCGATGGCCCACACCATCAGCGTAGTAAGCCCGGGCGCTCGGCGGAATCCCTTCAGAGCCAGACGCAAATAGTAGCTGAGCATGGGTCGGGCCTCACAGTTGGACGGCGGAGGTGCCCTGGCCGGCGCTGCGCCCGGGGGCTGCGGAGCTCTCGCGCGGCTCGTACGCCTTGAACGAGGAGATCTGGCCGTCGACGACGTGCACGTTGCGGTGGGCTCGCCGGGCAAGCTCGGGGTCGTGGGTGACCAGGACGATCGTCGTGCCCATCTCGTTGATCTGCTCCAGCAGGTCCATGACCTGGCGCGCCATCAGGGAGTCCAGGTTGCCCGTGGGCTCATCGGCCAACAGGAACGCCGGGTCGCCGGCGATGGCGCGGGCGATGGCCACACGCTGTTGTTGACCGCCGGAGAGCTGCGAGGGCATGTGCTTCATGCGCGAGCGCAGGCCGACCAGATCCAGTGCGCTCTGGATGCGCTCGTTGCGATCCGCGGGCTTCAGGCGCCGGTAGCGCAACGGCACGTCGACGTTGTCGTAGACGTCCAGGTCGGGAATGAGATTGAAGCTCTGGAAGATGAAGCCGATCTTCTCGTTGCGCATGCGTGAGCGGGCGTTGTCCGAGAGATGGCTGACGTTCTCGCCGTCGAGCTCGTAGGTGCCCGAGTCGAACGTCTCCAGCAGGCCCGCGACGTTCAAAAATGTCGTCTTGCCGGAGCCGGAAGGACCGGTGACCGCGATGAACTCTCCCGCGGCGACTTCGAGCGAGAAGCTGCGGAGCGCATGCGTCTCGATGAGGTCGGTGCGGTAGATCTTGCTGATGTTGTGCATCTTGAGCATGGTTCGAAGTCCTTGGAGGGCTGAAGTCAGCGGCCGATGGTCACGGCCGGCGTATCGTTGAAATCGCGCATGTCCGAAATGACCACCGCATCGCCCGGCTGCAGGCCGCGAAGGACCTCAACCTCCGAGACGGAAGCGGCACCGAGCTGGACCGGAGTGCGCACGGCCCGGTCGCCGTGCCCCCCGTAAACCGCGCGAGTCGTCTCATCTGCGAATGGGCCGCGCTCGAACTTCAGCACGTGGTCGCGCTCATCGAGAATGATGCGCACCGAGGCGCGCTCGTTCTGGCGCAGCCCGGGCGGCTGCGTGGTGAACTTCACGCGCCCCGTGACCTCGTTCTGCCGCACTTCGGGCGAGATGGCCGTTACGGTGCCGGACTGGGTGCGGCCGCCGAGGGTGATCTCGGCCACCATCCCTGGCTTGATCGCGCCGGCGTAGGTTTCCGCTACCTGGAACTCGATCTCCAGTGCACGCAAATCTACTACGGTGAGGAGGGGTGTGCTGGCCGCTACCTGCGTTTTGTCCGGCTGCGCGAGGTTCGCGACCATGCCATCCACGGGTGAGCGGACGCTCAGCTCGCCCACACGCTCCTTCAGGTTCTGTACGATAAGAGCCTGGCGCTCGCGTTCCAGGATGCGAGTTCGCAGATCCAGGGCCAGGCTGTCGCGCTCCAGCGCCGCAGTATCTCTGGCGTGGACGAAGTTCAGTTGGGCGGTCGCTACGTCGTCCTGAGCGCGCTTGTAATCTCGCTCGCTGATTGCCTTCTGAGCCCATGCCCACTCGGCGCGCTTCATTTCACGCTGAGCCGCGTCGATCGAGACCTTCGTCAGGTCTGCCTGCTGCTGGCTGGTCAGGTTCTGCGCGCGGATCTCGATCTTCTGGCGGGCGAGGGCGGTGTCGAGACTCTGGAGCGTAGCGCTCTCACGCTGGTACTCGTTAGTCAGCTCGGGGCTGTCCAGAACCGCCAGCACCTGTCCCTTCGTCACCGTGTCCCCCGCATGCACCGAATAGGTGACAGTGCCATGAGCGATGGCGAAAAGGGTGGGGTTGACTGCCGCAACGACGGTCCCTTCGGCAGCAACGTCGCTCACGAAGTGACCGCGCGACACCGTCGCCGTTCTCAGCCGCTCACGCGGTATGACGTGCGCGCTGTTGGACCAGGAGAGAGCGAGCCATACGAAGGCGCCGGCGAGTGCGATCGCACCCACGGCGCCTCCGTAGGTCCACAGTCGGCGGCGCCTCGCGGCGCCGGTGTTGGTAACCTGAGAATCCTGTGCCTCTGTGCCCCGCACTGACGCGGGGGCGACGTGATGGATTTTGAGCTGAGCGAGTTTCATGTTGCGGTGTCCTCGCGCAACCATGGTGCACGCTGCGTGCCAGCGCGCTCAAGGAACGGATAAGTCGTTGATCGGCGATCGTTCTGGAGTGATCTGCCGACCTCGTGCCCGTCTCCGGAGTGTCCGGTACCGCGGTCACCGGACACTTCGGCGGACACTCGCGTCGCGCTTGCGTCTTGGCTTGCTATGCCGGGTCGCTTTCCCCAAGCTGCGGCCGCTCATCCTCAGGAGGACAAGATGGCAACTCGTCGCACACCCAGCACCAGCAAGCCCGAAACGACGCCCCTAGAGAAAACCGCAGTGACGAGTCCCCCCAAGACGACGGCTGCCAGAAAGAGCCCCCCGAAGAGTGCTCCGCGCCGCGCCGAAGTATCGGAGGACATGAGGCGCGGCATGATCGCGCAGGCAGCTTATCTGCGCGCCGAGCGCCGCAGCTTCAGCGGAGGCAATGAGGTCGAGGACTGGCTCGCTGCCGAGGCGGAAGTCGACGCGTTGCTCAGCGCGGGGTCACGCGGGACGCCGCAGTAACCCGCGAGCTCCTTGAGGCGCGAGTCGCGCGGGATGCCGCGGTAGGCCCCGGACCGATCAACGCCGGATCGCGTGCACCGGATGAATCAGCGCGGGGTCGCGTGCGCAGGAGCTGAGGCGCCTGGTGCGGCGGACGATCCCGATGTGCCCTTCGCCCCCGCGGACGCCTTGTCCGGCGGAGCGAGGCCATTCGAGTAGAGCACTCGACCGTCCGGACAGACGAATACGGCGTCGTATTGCGGCATCCGGTTGATGATCTCGAGCGCTTTCTCCGGCCCGAGCACGAAAGCCGTCTTGGACATGCCGTCGGTCTCGGTGGCCGTGGGCCCGAGGATCGTAGCGCTGCGCACCTTGCTGGCCGAGTGCCCGGTGCGTGGGTCGATGATGTGGTGGTAGCGGACGCCGTTCTCATCGAAGTAGCGCTCGTAGTCCCCCGAAGTCGACATGGCCGTGTCCACGAGCGGGATCCGTGTCACGACCTTGTTCTTGTCGTCGGGATTGCGGATGCCGACGACCCAGGGCCGGCCCATGTGGTCGCCGATGATGCGTGTATCTCCGCCAGCGGTCACCACGGCGTGCTTGATGCCGAGCTTCTGCAGAATGCCGATCCCATGATCGACGGCGTAGCCCTTGCCGATGCCGCCGACATCGATGCGCATCCCCGGATGCTCGAACCGCACGGTGTAGTTCACGGGATCGAAGAGCAGATTCTTGTAGTTGACCCCCGGTAGTGCCGCCTTGATCTGCGCCTCCGTCGGATGAATGTGCTCGGGGAAATTGTACAGGTGTCCGACGCTGGCGTACGTGATGTCGAATGCACCGTCGGTGATCTCGGAGAAGTGGATCGAGAGCTTCAGCAGGTTGAACAGCTCCGGATCGACCTTCACCGGCCTCTCGTAGGCATGGGCGTTGATTTGCGAGAGCTGGCTGTCGGGCTTGTAGTGGCTCATCAGATCGTCGATGCGCTGCATGTCAGCCATGACGGCATCGATGGCCGCATCTCCCTTAGCCGCATCCTCCGCCCACACCTCCACGTAGATGCGCGTGCCCATGATGGCTTCGGTCTTTTCCCGCCACACCGCCCAGGCGGGTGGCGGCAGGAGAGCCAGACCGAGGACGAGCAGTGCCACACAGTGACGCATCATTGGCCTTCCGAGATGAGCTGGTCGATACGCTTCAGGATACGGCCCCAGCCGCCGCTCATCGCATCGTACGCGTAATTGTTGTGCGGACCGAAGCCCTCGTGCGCCATCCGCACGCGCGTCCCGCCGTCCACGATGGTGAGCGTCCAGGTCACGGTCGAGACGAGCTTTGAGCCGTATTCTGCATTGCTGTCCGCTCCGCCGATCGGCTCCTCGACGATGATGGAGCGGGATTGCGCGGCGGCGTTCATGGTTCATTCCTTTTCAGCAGCGATGCAAGATTGTCGAAGCGCTCACGCCAGAAGGCTCCGTAGAACTCGAGCCAGTCGACCAGTGGCGCAAGGCCACGCGGCTCCGCCCGGTAGCGCACGTTGCGGCCCTCACGACGCTCGGCCACCAGTCCCGCAGCCTTCAACGCGCGCAGGTGCTGGGAAACGGCGGGCTGGGACACGGTGCTTCCCCGCACCAGCTCACTGACGGTGATGTCGCTGGAACGGGTGATCGCCTCGAAGACGGCGCGCCGGGTGGGATCGGCGAGCGTCTTCATGAGGCGGGTGACGCGAAGCATCTCGGGCATGAGATACATATAAGTGGTTGCTTATGTGAATGTCAATGCTCCCCACGTGGTCACCCGCAGGCTCAGGCATTGACTCATTCGGGGCAGGTGCGCAGATTGCCGGATTCAGTGGATGTCTCGTAAGCCATGCCCGCACCGCTGACCCGCCGGAGTTTTCTGAGCACTTCTGTGCCGGCGGCGGTGTCCGCGATGTCATTCCTCCCGCGGATCGCGAGCGCAGCAGACCCTGTCGTCTCTACACAGCTGGCCGAAGGCTTGTGGCTGTTCCAGGGTGATGGCGGCAATGTGGTAGCGGCGCGGGCTGCGGACGGGGTGCTCCTCGTCGACAGCGGGCTTCCCGAGCGCGGCTCCGAGTTGGCGCGACGAGTCGCGGCCGTGTGTGGCACCCGCCGGGTCGAAACGCTCATCAACACTCACTGGCACTGGGATCACACCGGCGGGAATGAGGTGTTCGCCAGATCCGGCGCCACGATCATTGCTCATGAGAACACCCGGCTCTGGCTGGGTACGCAAGTCATCTCGAAGTGGCAGAACCGCACTTATCCACCCCGGCCGGCGCGTGCGCTGCCGACCAGGACCTTTTTCTACGGCACTCAGCAGCTGACCTTCGGCAAGCACGAGATCGAGTACGGCTACCTGCCGCAGGCCCACACCGACGGCGACATCTACGTGCGCTTCCCGAATGAGAACGTGCTCGTCGCCGGCGGCATCGTCAGCGGGCGTACGTACCCGATCGCCGATTACTGCACCGGCGGATGGCTCGGCGGCATGCTGTCGGCTCTCAAAAAGCTCATCGAGATAACAGACGCCGGCACGCGCATCGTCTCGGGGCTCGGCCCGATGCGCACCCGAGCGGACCTGCAGACGCAGCTGGAACTGTGCTTCACGGTTCTCTCACGCATCGGCCAGAGTTACTACAAGGGTCAGACCTGGCAGGAGCTGCTGGCATCGAAGCCGACCCGGGAGTTCGACGCGCAGTGGGGCGACCCGGGCGTTTTTTTGCGCACCGCCTATGAGGGCGCGTGGCTGCACATCAACGAGATCCGCCGGATCACGCGATAGCCATGCGAACGCTCTCACTCGTGGCGCTGGCGGGACTTGTGGCGTTCGCGTGCGCGGGCGCGCAGGTGGCCGCTGCCGCGCCCGACGCCGGGGTTGGACCGGGCATGCCGGGCGCCGCCGCGCCCGTGCGCGCCAATTGGCATTTGCTGGAGGTGTACTGCGAGAAGTGCCACAACGCCACCGATTGGGCCGGCGGGGTGGCTTTCGACACGATGGCACCGGATTCGGTTCCCGCGGACGCGGCGATCTGGGAGAAGGCAGTCCGCAAGCTCGGCGGCTCGATCATGCCCCCGCCGGGAAAGCCGCAGCCGGACCCCGCAGCGCGTCACGCCATGGTGCTCGCCCTGCAACAGGACCTCGATCAAGCGGCGATCGCACACCCCAATCCCGGCGCGGTCGAGCTGCACCGGCTGAATCGGACCGAATATGCCAACGCGATCCAGGAGATGCTGGGTCTGCAGATCGACCCGGCGGCGCTGCTTCCCCGGGACGACAAGGCGGACGGCTTCGATAACGTCGCCGACGTGTTGAAGGTATCACCGGCGTTTCTCGAGCAGTACCTGTCGGCCGCTCGCCAGGTGAGCGTCGCGGCGGTAGGCAACCCGCACGCGCGCACCACGAGCACGGTGTATCCGGGGGCTCCCGATGCCGGGGAGTACGTCCACAAGGAAGGCCTGCCGCTGGGCACGCGCGGCGGCATGCTCATCGAGCACGATTTTCCCGCCGACGGCGACTATGAGATCAGCATCGACGGCCTGGTCGGCGCGGGCTATGTCTGGGGGGTGATGGATGAGAATACCCTGATCATCACCATCGACGATCAGAAGGTGTTCGAGCGCAAGCTCGGCGGAGACAAGGATCTGGCCGCGGTCGACGTGCAGCAGGCCGTCGGCGTGGGTGAGATCAACGGCCGATTCCAGCACATCCGCCGTCACATCAGCGCCGGCCCGCACCGGATCGGCATCACTTATCTGGAGAAGACCGCCGCCGAGTCCAACGAGATCCTGCATCTGTTCGTCCCCGTCGCCGGCATGTCCAACAACGTGAACGGCAACTCGCCTGGTCCGCGCATCCAGAACGTCGAGATCAAGGGGCCGCTGGTGGCGGAAGGTGTCAGCCAGACGCCCAGCCGCAAGCGCATCTTCGTATGCTATCCGCACAGTACGGCGGAAGAGCTTCCGTGCGCGCGCAAGATTTTTGCGCGCGTCGCCGAACAGGCCTTTCGGCGACCGATCACGAGCGAGGATCTGGAGGGCGCGCTCTCTTTCTACGCCCAGGGCCGCAAGAGCGGCGGGTTCGATACGGGCATTCAGAAAGGCCTGATGGCCATCCTGGTCAGCCCGAAGTTTCTTTACCGCGAGCACGCGCCTCCACCGGGGACGCAGCCCGGTGCGCAATTCCGGCTGGGGGACCAGGAGCTCGCCTCGCGCCTGTCCTTCTTCCTGTGGAGCGGGCCACCGGACGAGGAGCTCATCCAGCTGGGCGCGAGCGGGCAGCTGAATCGTGCGGAGGTACTGGATGCGCAGGTGCACCGCCTGCTGGCGGACCCCCGGGCGCATTCGCTGACCACCAACTTCGCCTTCCAGTGGCTGAACGTGCACGGACTGCAGCTGGTGGAGCCCGATCCGAATCTGTTTCCTGACTACCTGCCGGACCTGATCGACGACTTCAGCCGCGAGCTGGAGCTGTTTGTCGGAGGCATCTTCGAGCACGATCAACCGGTCACCGACCTGCTGAGCGCGGACTATACGTATGTGAACGAGCGCCTGGCGCTGCACTATGGCATCAAGGGAGTGCGCGGAGGCGAGTTTCAGCGCGTCACCTTGCAACACTCCTACCGGCGGGGGCTGCTGGGGAAGGGCGCTTTCCTGATGACGACCTCCTACGCGAACCGCACGACGCCGGTGCTGCGCGGCGCCTACGTGCTGGAGAAGTTTCTCGGGACACCTCCCGAAGCGCCACCTCCGGGTGTGCCGCCGTTCCAGGAAACACAGGAAGGCGGCAAGGCGCTCACCGTGCGCGAGCGCATGGAAGCCCACCGCAGCAATCCGTCCTGCAATGCCTGTCATGGCATCATCGACCCCATCGGCATGGCGCTGGAGAATTTCAACGCCGTCGGCCAGTGGCGCGAGAAGGATATCGACGCCGGGGTTGCGGTCGATGCCTCCGGCAAGATGATGGACGGCACACCGCTGCACGGCGTCGACGACCTGCGCAACGCTCTGCTGGCGCGCAGGGAGCAGTTCGTGCGGACCTTCACCGAGAACCTGATGACGTTCGCGTTGGGACGGACACTGCAGTACTACGACATGCCGGCCGTACGCGCCATTGTGCGCAATGCGGCTGGCCAGGATTACCGCCTGTCCTCGATCGTTCTGGGCATCGTCCACTCGGACGCTTTCCAGAAGGAGAGGGCGGCGCAGGATTGAGGGAAGAGCGATGTTCATTACCCGCAAACACATCAAGCGCCGCACGGTCCTCAAGGGAATGGGCGCCTCTGTCGGACTGCCGCTGCTGGATGCGATGGTGCCGGCGGGGACGGCGCTCGCCCAGACGGCGGCCGCCGCCCGGCCGCGCATGATCTGCGTCTACTTCCCGCACGGCGCGGTCATGGACAAGTGGACGCCGAAGAAGGAAGGCGCGGACTTCGACTTCCCGTATATCCTCGCGCCGCTGCAGCCCTTCCAGAAGCAGCTCACGATCGTCAGCGGCCTGGAGAACAAGTCGGCGATTGCCGCCCCGGTGCACGCGATCACCCCGGGAACCTGGCTGAGCTGCGTACCCCCGCGCATCAGCCACGACCCCTATGGCGGGGTGACCATCGATCAGATGGCGGCCAAGGCCATCGGACAGGACACCCCGTTGCCGTCGCTGGAAGTGGCCACCGAGGAGCAGGGGGGAGAGGGCTCCTGCGACCGTAACTACGGATGCAGCTACGGCAAGACGATTTCCTTCCGGACTCCCTCCACGCCGCTTCCGATGGAGCACAACCCGCGCAAGCTGTTCCAGCAGCTCTTCGGGCAGGGCGATACTGCCGAGGAGCGTGTGGAGCTCATTCATGAGGACCAGAGTGTTCTGGACCTAGTGCGGCACGACGCCGCGGACCTTGGCAAGACCCTGGGGCCGCGTGACCGTGCGCTGCTGGATGACTATCTCGGGACGGTGCGCGAGATCGAGCGTCGTGTCCAGAAGATCGCCGGCCGCGACACGTCCAGGCTGCATCTGCCGGATGCGCCGTCGGGCATTCCGAGCGCCTTCGATGAGCACATGCGCCTCATGCTCGACATGATGGCGCTCGCCCTGCAGGCGAATCTCACGCGCGTCATCACCTTCATGCAGGCCGCGGAGGTGAGCAATCAACCCTATCCCTTTATCGGTATCCAGGATGCCTTCCATCCTCTCTCGCACCATGGCAACAACGCGTTGAAGATGGATCGCCTGTCCAAGGTGCAGCGCTTCAACACCCAGATGTTCGCCGGATTCGTGAAAAAGCTGCAGGAGATGCCCAACGGCGAGGGCTCGATGTTGGATCAGTCCCTCATCCTGTTCGGTAGCAACATGAGCAACAGCAACATGCACGATCACTTCCCGCTGCCGACGGCCGTGCTGGGCGGCGCGTGCGGCAAGCTCAAGGGCAACCAGCACGTGCGCTGCCCGGATCACACCCCGATTGCCAACCTGCACGTGGCGCTGCTCAACAAAGTAGGAGTTCCTACGCATTCCATCGGCGACTGTACCGGCGAGCTCACGGAGATCTGACGTGACGCGCTGCCGATCCCCGAGTGCTGGCAGAGGCTCTCACGCCGACCGCGCCCGTGCCCTCCTGGCGATCCCCTTGCTGTTCTACGGCACCTGCTGCGCTGCAGGGCCCCTGGTAGACGCGGCTCGTGCGGGGAACCATGCCGAAGCGGTGGCGCTGCTGCAGCAGCATGCTGATGCGAACGATCGCATGGTTGATGGGACCACAGCGCTGCACTGGGCGATTCACCACGGCGATGCCGATCTCGCGCAACGCCTGATCAAGGCGGGGGCGGACGTCAAGGCGACCAACGAATACGGCGCGACTCCGATGTCGGAGGCCGCCGAGCGGGCGGATGCCCGGATTCTGGCGATGCTGCTGAAGGCCGGAGCGGACGTCGAATCCCCCAACCCGATGGGCCAGACCGCGCTCATGACTGTGGCGCGCACCAATCACGTCGACGCCGCGAAGCTGTTGCTGGCGCATCACGCGGATGTCAACGCAATAGAGCAGTGGCGCGGGCAGACAGCGCTCATGTGGGCTGCCGCACAGGGCCAGCCGGAAATGGTGACCTTGCTCCTGAAGCACGGAGCGAGCCCCAACGCGCGATCCGCGATCCGCGCGTGGGAGCGCAGAGTCACCGCCGAGCCGCGTCCGCAGAATCGTCCCCTCGGCGGTTTGACGCCGCTCCTGCTCGCCGCGCGCGAAGGATGCGCAGCCTGCGCGGAAGCGCTGGTGAAGGGCAAGGCGGATATCAATCTGGCCGATCCCGACAACATCAGCCCGCTGCTGATGGCGATATTGAATGGCCGCTTCGATGCGGCGGCTGCGCTCATCGAGGCGGGCGCCGACCCGAACAGGTGGGATACGTGGGGGCGGGCGCCGCTGTACTCCGCGGTGGACTACAACACGACACCGCGCGGCGGCCGGCCCGATCGGCCTTCCTCGGACCGTACGACGGCTCTGCAGGTGGAGGAGATGCTGCTGAAAGCCGGCGCCAATCCGGACATGCAGCTGAAGCTGTTCCCCCCATACCGCTCGTTGGGTCAGGACCGCGGCGGTGACGGCATGCTGACGGTCGGGACGACCCCGCTCATTCGAGCCGCCAAGGCCGGCGATGCCGCCTCCATCGGGCTGCTGCTGGCCCATGGCGCCAGGGCGGATCTGCCCAACGAGCTGGGAATTACGCCGCTCATGGCCGCCGCCGGCGTGGGCTCGACTACCATCGATACGCGCGGGCGTTTCCGCAACGAGCAGGAGTGCATCGAGGCCGCCAGGCTGTTGCTTGCCGCTGGTGCGGATATCAATGCGCACCGGGACAATGGCCAGACCTCGCTGCACGGTGCGGCGCTCTGGGGATGGAACGCGTTCGTACAATTCCTTGCCGATCATGGCGCGGATCTGCAAGCCGCCGATCGCGACGGCATCAGGGCTCTCGACATAGCGCTCGGCAAGGTCGGAGTGACCGGTCGTGTCGGGATCGCGGCGCCGGAGCCGCACCAGGAGACGGCGGCGCTGCTGCAGAAGCTGATGGCGGCGAACAATTAGAGCCTGTGGATATTTTTGCGGGGGAATCAAGCGTGAACCTGTTGCGAGACCTGAGTGCTTTTGTTTGTGTCGTGGCACTGTCGTCTGCCGCGTTGGCTGACCCGTCCGCTTCCGTCGACGCCAAACGGTTGACCCACGCCAACGCCGAGCCGGGTCAGTGGATGCTCGAGGGCAGAACCTACGACCAGCAGCGGTTCAGCCCGCTCAAGCAGATCAACACCGACACGGTCTCCAGGCTGGGCCTCGCCTGGTATGCGGACTTCGATTCCAACCGCGGCCAGGAGGCCACTCCCCTGGTGATCGACGGTGTCATCTATCTCTCCACCGCCTGGAGCAAGGTCAAAGCCTACGACGCGCGTACCGGCCGCTTGCTGTGGGCCTACGATCCGAAGGTGCCCGGCGAGTTTGCCGGCCGCGGCTGCTGCGACGTGGTCAACCGTGGCCTCGCAGCGTGGAACGGCAAGATCTACGTGGCCAGCTACGATGGCTGGCTCACTGCGCTGGACGCCAGGACCGGCGCGCAGGTCTGGCATGTATTGACCCTGGACCACAATAAACCCGTCACCAGTACGGGGGCTCCGCTGGCCTTCAACGGCAAGATCGTGATCGGCAATGCGGGCGGCGAATTCGGCGTGCGTGGCTACATCACCGCCTACGACGCGGAGACGGGCAAGCAGATCTGGCGCTTCTACACCGTTCCCGGCAATCCGGCGGAGGGTTTCGAGCAGCCGGAGCTGAAACAGGCAGCGGCAACCTGGAGTGGCGACTGGTGGACGGCCGGCGGCGGCGGCACCGTGTGGGATGGAATCCTCTACGACCCGAAGCTCAATCTGCTTTACTTCGGCACCGGAAATGGCTCGCCGTGGAACCGCAAATACCGCGGCTCCGGCGGTGGGGACAACCTCTTCATCGCCTCGATCATCGCCGTGAACGCGGATACGGGCGCGCACGTCTGGCACTATCAGGAAGTGCCCGGAGAGGAATTCGATTACGACGCCACCTCTCCCTTGATGACCGCCGACCTGAAGATCGCCGGCCGCTCGCGGCACGTGCTCCTGCAGGCTGCGAAGGATGGGTTCTTCTACGTGTGGGATGCGAAGAGCGGCAAGCTCATCTCCGCCAAGCCGTTCGTGACGGTCACGTGGGCCACTGGGGTCGACCCCCGGAGCGGACGGCCGATTCTCAACCCGCAAGCCTTCTATGACATGACGGGCAAGCCTGCGCTGCTGCAGCCGGGCGGACAGGGCGCGCATTCCTGGCATCCCTTCTCCTTCAACCCGCAGACCGGCCTGGTTTACTTCTCCGGGATCGAGACCGGCGGGGTCATGACGAACGCCAAGAGCTACACCTATCAGCCGATGGGCGCGAACACCGGAATCGGCTTCGCCTCGCCCGATGCGCTCACTCCGGAGCAGCGCGCCAAGCTGCCTCGCGGCGGCGAATCGACGCTGGTGGCCTGGGACCCGGTGCGGAACAAGCAGGTGTGGCGCACCGGCGTGCTGGGCAACATCGGCGCCGGCACGCTCTCGACCGCGGGCGGATTGGTGTTCCAGGGCACGACCAAGGGCAAGCTGGTGGCCTATCGCGCAACCGACGGCCAGGAGTTGTGGTCGATGGAGGCCGAGACGGGCGTCGTCGCCGCTCCCTCCACGTTCGAGCTGGACGGACAGCAATACCTCGCCGAGGAAGTCGGCTATGGGCTGGCCCGTTACGGCACGAGCAACCAGTCACGCCTGTTGGTCTTGAGGCTCGGCGGCTCCGTGAAGCTGCCGCCCGCACCGCCTCCACCGCCCGCGCCTGTGCTGGATCCGCCCCCCTCGACCGCCTCGCAGGCGGTCATCGAGGCGGGGCATCAGCAGTTCAGCAGCCACTGCGCCATGTGTCATGACACGCAGTATGCCAACCGCGCCCTGTTCCCCGATCTGCGTTACTCGCCCGCGTTGAACAGTGCTCAGGCGTTCGATGCGATCGTGATCCAGGGCGCGCTGCAGGGCTCCGGCATGGCCTCGTTCAAGGATCGCATCACCGAGCCGCAGGCGCAGTCGATCCGCGCCTACGTGATCGACTGGGCGAACAAGTTGAAGAACGCGCCGCCCGCGGCAGGGCCCGGGGGAAGGTAGCACGAGGGTCAGTCTTGCGCGGCCCTGGCCTGCAGACTTGCGCGTGCCAATGCGAGTTGCGCCTCCGCCAGCCTGATGTCAGGGCTCTGGACGCGCAGCTCCTTGAGCCGCTGACGCGCGCTCTTGCGGAGCCACTCGAGACTGGGACGCGCGGGGAGCGCCTTT
>Ga0105240_10009245_pt1 | contig 13980 bp, 13 predicted proteins | sample KBSC54metaG_FD_80426 | JGI IMG/M metagenome (GOLD analysis project Ga0105240, IMG submission 80426) | Corn rhizosphere microbial communities from Kellogg Biological Station, Michigan, USA - KBS C5-4 metaG | ecosystem: Host-associated > Plants > Roots > Rhizosphere > Soil | place: Michigan, USA... | reverse complement strand
TGCTGCTGTGGGTTCTGATCCTGGCGATTTTCGGCGGCCTCGTCGCGCTCTTCGGCCGCGGGCTGCCGAACCGGCTCCGCGCCGACGCGCTCGCCGTCCAGGGCCTGATCAGCCTCGCCTTCCTCGCCTTCATTCTCCTGACGTCGAACCCGTTTCTGCGGCTTTCCCCCGCGCCCTTCGAGGGACGCGACCTCAATCCGATCCTGCAGGATCCGGGCCTCGCGATCCATCCGCCGCTTCTCTATCTGGGCTACGTCGGCTTCTCGATCGTCTATTCGTTCGCCGCCGCCGCGCTGATCGAAGGCCGCATCGACGCGGCCTGGGCCCGGTTCGTGCGGCCGTTCACCCTCGTCGCCTGGGGCTTCCTCACCCTTGGCATCGCCGCCGGCTCCTTCTGGGCCTATTACACGCTCGGCTGGGGCGGCTTCTGGTTCTGGGACCCGGTCGAGAACGCCTCCCTCATGCCGTGGCTCGCCGGCACCGCCTTCCTCCATTCGGTCGCGGTGATGGAGAAGCGCGACGCGCTCAAGGTCTGGACGATCTTTCTCGCCATCCTCGCCTTCTCGTTTTCGCTGCTCGGCACCTTTCTCGTGCGCTCGGGCGTGCTGACTTCCGTCCACGCCTTCGCCAACGATCCGCGGCGCGGAGTCTTCATCCTGGCGATTCTGGCCGTTTTCATTTCCGGCTCGTTCGCGCTGTTCGCCTGGCGGGCGCCGATGCTCAAGCAGGGCGGATTGTTCGCGCCGATCTCGCGCGAGGGCGCGCTGGTCGTCAACAATCTCCTTCTGACCACGGCATGCGCGACGGTGCTGCTCGGCACCCTCTATCCGCTGGCGCTCGAGCAATTGACGGGCGAAAAGATCAGCGTCGGCGCGCCCTTCTTCAACCTGACCTGCGGCGCGCTCCTGCTCACCGCCTGCTTCGCCGCGCCGTTCGGCTTCTCGCTCGCCTGGAAGCGCGGCGATCTCCTGGGCGTCGTTCAGAGGCTAGGCTTCGCCATCATCGTCGGCGCGGTGACCATGGCTGCCGGGATGGCGTGGCTTCGCGGCTCGTCGCTCTTTTCGCCGCTCGCGATGGGCCTGGGCGTCTTCGTCGTCATCGGCACTCTGATCGAGGTCTTCATGCGCGCATGGCGGCCGGGCTTAAGCCCCGGCGCTGCGGTGAGGCGCGCGCTCGGCCTGCCTTTGTCGTTCTTCGGAGGCGCGCTCGCGCATATCGGCCTTGGCGTGACGCTGCTCGGGCTCTCCGGCCTCGGCTTCGGCGCCGAGGCGATCGCGACCCTGCACAAGGGCGCGCCGGTCGAGGTCGGACCTTATTCGGTCAGTCTCGATTCGGTCGGCGAACGGGTGGGGCCGAATTACAAGGAGGCCGTCGCCGAGTTGACCGTGAGTTCCTCGGGCGCGGTCGTCGCTCACCTCGAATCGATGCGCCGCGCATTCGACTCCCGCGCGATGACCACCACCCAGGCGGGCCTGAAAACCCTTCATTTCGGCCAGATCTATGTGGCGATCGCCGACCCCGCGCCGGACGGCTCGGTTCCCGCCCGCCTCTACTGGAAGCCGCTGGTGACGCTGATCTGGCTCGGCGCCGCCGCCATGGCGCTTGGCGGGGGATTGTCCCTCGCCGACCGGCGGCTCCGCTTCGGCGCAGCCGTGAGAGCTAAGGCCGGCGGCCGCGCCCTGGCGCAGCCAGCGGAATAGGCGCGTGTTCGGGCTCCGCATTAAGCCACTGGCGGTGAAATGGCGCAGTCGCGCCCCACTTCCGCCCGGACCGCGCGTGCCCTCGCGGGGAGAGTCCGTCGGACCGAACCGCAATCGTCATTGCGAGGAGCGCAGCGACGAAGCAATCCAGGGGCCGTGGAGCGCCCTACGTCCCCCTGGATTGCTTCGCCGCAGCCCGTCCGGAAGGACGGGCGTCTTTCGACGCCCTATGGCTCGCAATGACCCGGCGGTAGCGTCGAAACGAAAGGTTTTCCTTCTCCTCCCGCTTCTCGCCCTCCTCGCCGGTCCCGCCCTCGCCGTGCAGCCGGATGAAGTGATGAAGGACCCGGCGCTCGAGGCGCGCGCCCGCGCGCTCTCGTCCGAATTGCGCTGCCTCGTCTGCCAGAATGAATCGATCGACGATTCCGGGGCCGACTTCGCGCGCGACATCCGTCTCCTCATCCGCGACCGCATCGCCAAGGGCGAGAGCAATGCTCAGGTGCGCGCCTATCTCGTTTCCCGCTACGGCGATTTCATTCTCCTCAAACCCCCGTTCAAGCCTGAGACGTGGCTCTTGTGGCTGAGCCCCGCGCTCGTTCTCGGCCTCGGGGTCGCCGCCGTGGCGATCGCGCGGCGCCGGGCGCCGGGCGCGACGCCCGGCCTCAGCGCTGACGAGGAAGCGCGGCTCAAGGCGCTGACCGCCGGCGATGCGCCGCCCGGCTGACGTCGCGCGAGACGCCTGGCGCCGCGGGCGCGCGGCGCTCGCCGCCCTGACGGCTTTCGCCCCGGCGCTGCCAGCGTCGGCCGCGGCGGCGTCATGCAGCCCGGAGGTCGCAGCGCAAATCCGCTTTTCCGCGGGCCACGCCTGCTGGACCTATCGCGGCCGGGCGACCCTGTTTGTCGGCGATTTTTCGACCGGCGCGACCGTTTCGGCCCAGATGATCGGAGAGGCTACGGAGTACAATCCGCGCAGCGGGCGGGCCAGGACGGTTTCGCGGCCGCGCGACCCGAATGTCGAAGGACCGGGCGGTTTCTACTTCGGCGATGCGCAGGCGCCGGGCCTCCTTACCTTTGTCGTTCCCGCGACCGGAACCTATCGCTTCAGTTTCGCGCCCTGCGCCATGTGGGGCGCGCCCGGCGCGGTCCGGATCTGCGCGGGCTGACCGCGCAAGGCCTCCGTCGGTTCTGACAAGCGCAAGGTAATCGTCGCCAGAATTCTCAATGCAACCTAATTGTGACAAGCAAAACCTGAGAACGATTGTGACGTTACGACAACGGAAGCCCAATTCACGCTGCAGTGCACGCGCGACAATGTGACAAATCGTTGACATTGAGCCGTCTAAACATTGACTCTCGCGCGTTGAAAAGATTTTTTTGGGTCCTGACACCTTGAGAACAAATTCGTCCGTCATAAGATGCTCGGAACGCCAGCGAGAAAGGAGGCTGCTTATGATGGTTCGCGAGATCGTCCTGACCTGCTCCAACCCGCATGTCGCGCGCGCGGCGGTCGCCTCGATCGGCGGTGCTTTTGCCCGGCGCTTTTCTCAGGATGCGGCCAAGCGGAACCTCTCCAGCGGCATATTCGCCGCCGACCTCGTGCGCCGGTTCTCGCGCCACGCGGGCGAAGGGGACTGGCTGGGCGCCGACCAGGCGACGCGCGGCGCCGACCAGCCGGTGCTTTCCGGGCTCAGGTTCATTCTCGAACGCAGCGCCGAACTGGACGAGGACGACGCCGATCCCGAATGGAGCTGGCGCGCGGCCCCGCAGTCGCCGTCCTGCTGCGCGGCTTTCTGCCCGTGATCGTCAGCGGTTGGCGGACGGGGCGTCCGGCCGCCGCCGCCTGATCCGCGCCTGCCGGATGTGCCCGCTTGTGAGGTCCTGAGGTTCGGCCCACAATGCATCTATGTATCTAGGGCTCGACTGTGGAACCTCCGGGCTCAAGGCCCTCCTGACCGACGACGGCGGCGCTCCGATCGCGAGCGCCGCCCGCGCCTATTCGCCCGACCGTCCGCGTCCCGGCTGGTCGGAGCAGGACCCTGACGACTGGGCGGGCGCGATGGCCGGCGCGATCGCCGACCTCCAAAAATCGGCGGGCAAGGCGCTCGGCGCGCTGAAGGCGGTCGGCTTCTCGGGACAGATGCACGGCGCGGTGCTGCTCGACCGGGCCATGAAGCCGGTGCGCCCGGCGATCCTGCACAATGACGGGCGCGCGTTTCGCGAGGCGGAAGACCTGGCCCGCGACCATCCCGATCTGGCCCGGATCGTCGGGGTGAAGCCGATGCCGAGCTTCACCGGCCCCAAGCTGAAATGGATCGCAAGGCACGAGCCGGACAATCGGCGCCGCATGGCTTCGCTGCTGTCGCCGAAAGACTATCTGCGCCTCAAGCTCACCGGCGAACTCGGCTCGGACATGAGCGACGCCGCCGGAACCTGGCTTCTTGACGAGGCGAGGCGCGGTTGGTCTCGGCAAGCTTTCGACGCCTGCGAAGGCGATCCGGCCTGGGCCCCGCCCTTGTTCGAGGGCTCGGCGCCGGCGGGCAAGATTCGGCCCGAGGCCGCCGACGCGCTTGGCCTGCCGCGCGGCGTTCTGACGGCGGCGGGCGGCGGCGATGCGGCGGCGGGCGCGGTGGGCCTTGGCGCGATCGGTCCTGGGGAAGCCTTCATCTCGCTCGGGACCGCGACCCAGCTCACCGTTGCGACCGACCGGTACAGAAACGCGCCGGACAAGCTGGTGCATGCCTTCGCCCATGCGCTTCCCGCCCGCTGGTATGCGATGGCCGCGATGCTGAACGGCGCGGGCGCGCTTGCCTTCGCGGGCCGGCTCGTGGGCGCGGCCCCCGAGACGCTCGAGCGCGAGGCGGCGGCGGACTATCCCGGTCCCGGCGCGCTTCTGTTCCTGCCCTATCTCTCGGGCGAGCGCACGCCGCTCGACGATTCTTACGCGCGCGGCGTCCTGTTCGGCATGAGCGAGGCGACATCGAGGGCCGACGTCGCCCGCGCGGTGATGGAGGGGGTGGCGCTGACGCTGGCCGAAGCGCGCGATTGTCTCACCGCCGCGGGCGTTACAATCGAGCGCGCCGGGCTCATCGGCGGCGGCGCGAAGAGTTCTTTATGGACGCGCATGATCGCCGCCGCGACCGGCTTGACGATCATGCGCATGAAGGGCGGCGAGACCGGCCCGGCCTTGGGCGCCGCCCGCCTCGCACGCCTGGCCTTCACCGGCGAGCCGCCGGAGGCCGTCTGCGTGAAACCGGAGATCGCCGACGTGACCGAGCCGGACCCAAAGCTGGCGGCGCAATTCGCCGCGCAGCGGGAGCGGTTCAAGGCGCTCTACCAGGCGCTGAAGCCGGAGTTCCGGCGTCTAGCCTGAGCGGCAAAATATTACGCCACGCACGAAAGGCGGGCGCCAGCTTCGACGCCCCGAGCGTCGCGCGCGCATCAGGCTATGCCGTGGCGGACTTTCCAGCGGCGAACAGATAGTTCACGCCCACATCGTCCGAGAGGCGCCACCGCGAGCGGAATGGGTCGTAGACGATCCCGCGCAAGCCTACCCGCTTGAGACCCGCGGCGCGGGCGAAGGCGGTGAACTCGATCGGAGTCACGAATTGCTCCCAGCGGTGGGTTCCGGGCTCGAGCCAGCGCAGAACATATTCGGCCCCGACGATGGCGAGCGCGAAGCTTTTCAGCGTGCGGTTCAAGGTCGAAGCGAGAAGGAGCCCGCCGGGTTTGACGAGCCTGGCGGCCGAGGCGACGAAGGCCTTCGAATCGGCAGCGTGCTCGATCACCTCCATCGCGCTCACCACGTCGAACCGGCGCTCCTCGGCGGCCATGTCCTCGACCGTCGCGGCCCGATAGGCGAGCCGTGCGCCGGTCTCCTCGGCATGACGGCGGGCGGCCTCGATCGCGGCCGGCGCCGGATCGACGCCGACCACGTCCGCGCCCAGCCGCGCGAGGGGCTCGGCAAACAGCCCGGCCCCGCAGCCGACATCGAGGAGGCTCATTCCCCCGAGCGGCGCGCCGGGCCGTGGCTCAAGCTTGAAATGCCGCGCGATCAGGTCGCGCGCCCAGGCGATCCGGACCGGGTTCAGGCGATGCAGAGGGGCCATCGGCCCGTCCTCGTCCCACCATCTGTCCCCGAGCGCGTCGAAGCGCGCGACCTCGCGGTCCATGACGCTCGGCGACGGATGGAGAGGCATCGCGACCTTCCTTGAGCGACCTTCCGTTTCGCGGACGAGAGCGCGTTGACCCGCCCGGCGGGCAGCTTTATAGGGCGCCCGCACGCCTTGCGCGAGCCTGAGCGTTTCCCCCGAGCTTTCAAGGATCCATGCCGCGTCTGGTGATGAAATTCGGCGGCACGTCCGTCGCCGACCTCGGGCGCATCCGCAACGTCGCGGCGCACGTGAAACGCGAGATCGACGCGGGAGCGCAAGTCGCGGTCGTGGTGTCGGCGATGGCCGGCAAGACCAACGAGCTGGTCGCCTGGTGCAAGGAGGCGGGCTCCCACTTCGACAACGCCGAATATGACGCGGTGGTCGCCTCTGGCGAACAGGTGACGGCCGGGCTGCTGGCGCTCGTGCTCAAGGAGGTGGGGCTCAAGGCGCGGTCGTGGGCAGGGTGGCAGATTCCGCTTCTGACCGACGACGCGCATGGATCGGCGCGGATCGCGGCGATCGACGGAGCGCGGCTGGTTCAAGGGTTCGAAGCGGGCGAGGTCGCGGTGGTCGCGGGCTTTCAGGGGCTGCACAAGGCGACCGGCCGAGTGACGACGCTCGGGCGGGGCGGCTCGGACACGTCCGCCGTGGCTCTGGCCGCCGCGATTTCGGCCGACCGCTGCGACATCTATACCGACGTCGACGGCGTCTATACGTCCGATCCGCGACTCGTGCCGAAGGCGCGCCGGCTCGACAAGGTGTCGTTCGAGGAAATGCTGGAAATGGCCTCGCTCGGGGCCAAGGTTCTGCAGGTCCGCTCAGTCGAGCTGGCGATGGTGAACAGGGTGAGGCTCTACGTGCGCTCGTCGTTCGACGATCCGGCGCATCCGGGGCTCGGCACGCTCATTTGCGACGAGGAGGAGATCATGGAGCAGGAGGTTGTCACCGGCATCGCCTTCTCGCGGGACGAAGCGCAAATCACCTTGCGCCAGGTCGCCGACAAGCCGGGCGTGGCGGCCGCGATCTTCATGCCGCTCGCCGAGGCCAACATCAATGTCGACATGATCATTCAGGTCGTGTCGGGCGACGCGACGACGACGGACATCACCTTCACCGTGCCCGCGGCCGAGTATGAGCGCGCGGTTGGCCTGCTCAAGAAGCGGCAGGCGAAAATCGGCTACGCCAAGCTCAACGGGGCGCGGGACGTGGTGAAGATCTCGGCGATCGGGGTGGGCATGCGCTCCCATTCAGGCGTCGCTGCGCGCGCCTTCAAGGCGCTGTCCGAGAAGGGGATCAACATCCGCGCCATCACGACATCCGAGATCAAGCTCTCGATGCTGATCGACGACGCCTATACCGAGCTCGCGGTCCGCACCCTGCACACGCTCTACGGACTCGACAAGGCGCCTTGACTCAGGCGCGCAGTTTTGGCGCCGATCGTTTGTTTCCAAGCGCTTAGGCGCCAAAAACTGTCACAAGTCGCGGCTCGCCTTTCGATCCGTTCACAATGATATTGTACATAACAAAAATGTAACTTATGCCAGGCGGGACGCCTCGGGCAGGATTGAGCGATCGCGGCGGCGAGCGTCGGCCCTCCGGTCGGGCGCCGCCTCCGCCTCCAGCGCGTCGAGTTCGAGCGGGCGCTCCTTGCCGCGCACGGGGAATTCCCCAAGCCTGCGCCGCGCGACGCCGAGAGGCAGCGCGGCGAGGCGCTCGATGAGGGCCGCGGAGGCGATCACCCGATTGCCGGTGTCGCGACACGTCTCCAAAATGCGGGCGGCGGTGTTCATCGTGTCGCCGATGAGCGCGATCTCCCGCCGCAAGGACCCGAGCTCGCCGACCGCGACCGAGCCGCAGTGGAGGCTCGCGCGGAAGTCGGGAACGAGGCCGAAGTCGCGCTCGTAGGCCGGGCCTTGCGCGGCGATGCGGTCAAGGGCGGCGAAGACGGCGCTAACGCAGGCCGGAGGATTGGCGCCCGGCTTGAGGCGCCAGGTCGCGATCACCTCGTCGCCGACATATTTGTGAATCGCGCCGCCTGATTCCGCGATCGCGAACGAGACGTCGCCGACGAAGCGGTTGAGGAGCCTCAGATAGCTGACCTCGCCGAGGCGCTCGGCGATGGTCGTCGAGGCGCGCATGTCGATGAACAGGAGCGCGCGCTCCTCGATCCGGGGGTTGTGATAGCGTCCGGCGGCGAAGGCGAACAGGACGCCGGGGCCCAGGAGGTCGTTGACGCTGAAGAAGAGAATCACGCCAACCGTGAACACCAGCGCAAAGACGAGATCGGAGACGCGGACTCCCGCAAAGCCGGCTCCCGCCGCCTCATTGACGAAGATAATGACCAATGCGATGGCGCTGACGTAAAGGACCGAACGCAGGGCGAAATAGGCGAGAAACGGCAGCGGACGGATGAACCCGCCGGAATTGCGTCTCAGCACGAAGAACTCGAGCGAAATGATGCTGATGGCGCACAAGGCGCCGGCGAGACCGCCGCTTGCCGGCGATCCATGCAGGGCTCCGGCATAAAGCGCCCCGACCAGGAAGCCGGCGACGATGCGCAACAGGAAGAAGCGAAGGATCGACTGACCCGGCATTCCGGCCAGTATAGACCGCTTGGCGCCCCGCGCCGAACGCCGGGAAGCGCAGCGGCCTCAGGCGCGCTGCGTCCCGCGTTCGCAGGCTTCGGACTTTGAAGCTCAGCGCGCCGGCGCTACGTTCTGATTGGAGCGGAAGACGTTGGCGGGATCGTATTGGCGCTTGAGAGCCTGGAGCCGCGGATAGTTCTCGCCATAGGCCGCGCGGACTCGGTCGTCGCCCTCATCGCCGAGATTATTGACATAGACCCCGCCGGTGGAGAACGGACGGATCGCATTCCAGGCGCCGCGCGCCCATTCGATGTTCGTTCGGTCCTGCGACGGATCTTCCCAAATGGCGATCGGAAAGCAGTCGTAGAGAGCGTCGCGGTTGACATAGGCGGTTTCCGCCTTCGGCGCTCGGGCGATCGCGCCGCCGAGATGCTGAAGGACGAGAAGCGACGTGGCGGGGGCTGTGGCGTAGGCGTCGAGGAGTCCGTCGATCGCGCCATCAGTCAGGTCGCGCAGGAATTGCGCCTTCCAATAGTAGCGCTTGCCGCGCGCGAACGTCTCGTCGTTGCCGGATTGGATTTCCAGGTAGGGGATCGGCCTGATCGCGTCCTCGGCGGGCGGGCCGAACTGCCTCAGCGGCTCAAGAATCCGCTCGCCTTCCTCGACGGGGCCGGCATAGCAAGCCGACACGCGGAACGAGCGCTCGCCGGTCGGCGCGGTCGCGAGCGCGGCGTCGAGGCTCAGTTCGTCCGGGGCTTGGCGGGCGAAATTCGCGTAGAATCGCATGGCCTCTCGCGCCTGGGCGAAGCCGTAGGCGAGCGACCCCGCGAGCAGGGTCGGACCGACGGCGTGCAGGCGATATTCGAAGCTGGTGACGATTCCGAAATTTCCGCCCCCGCCGCGAAGGGCCCAGAAGAGGCCGGGCTCTTCGGTCGCGCTCGTTCGCCTCAGCCTGCCATCGGCCGTGACGATGTCGGCCGCGATCAGGTTGTCGCAGGCGAGCCCGTATTTCCGGGCGAGTTTGCCGAATCCGCCGCCAAGCGTCAGCCCGGCGACGCCCGTGTCAGAATTGACGCCCATTGTCGTAGCCAGGCCATGAGCCTGCGTCGCCCGGTCAAACTCGCCCAGCGTGAGACCGGCTTCGGCGCGTGCAACCCGGCGCGCCGGATCGACCTCGATCCGCTTCATGCGCGAGACATCGATGACCACGCCGCCGTCACGGACCGAGCAGCCCGCTATATTGTGGCCGCCGGCGCGGACCGATGAGGGCAGGTTTCGGGATCTGATGAACTGGAGCGTCTCGATCACCTCGGCCGCGCTCTCGCAATAGACAATCATGGCCGGCTTTCTGTCGACCGCGCCATTCCATACGCTGCGGCTCGCGTCGTAGCCCGGGTCGTCCGGAAGGACCAATTGGCCGGTCAGTCGCGACCTCAGGGATTCGACGCCCGACGCATCCGCGGCATGGACCTCTGGCAGGGGGGCAGTGCTTGCGACGCTCATGAATGTGCTCCTCGCGAAACCATCGGGCTCATGAGGCGGGCCCAGTTGGCCGCCCGTCTCGCGAGAATCCTTTCATCGCGCGTTTCACCCGACAAATTCGAAGTTCTCAGGTGACAGGTGAATTCAGTTCATCTAGCTTCGCTTTTATGAGGAGACTGCCGCCGCTCTCCACGCTCAGAGCTTTCGAGGCGGCGGCGCGGCGCATGAGCTTCAAGGACGCGGCCGCCGAACTCGGCGTCACGCCGACCGCGATCAGCCATCAGGTCCGCCTGCTTGAGGAGATTTGCGGACAGCGCCTGTTTCAGCGCCGGCCGCGGCCGCTCGTCCTGACCCGCGCCGGCGAACGGCTGTTTCCCGCGCTCAAGACGGGCTTCGACGCTTTCGCGAGCGCTGTCGCCTCGATCTCCGCTCCGGGCGAGGTCAAGCCGCTCCGGGTGAGCGCGCCGAACGCCTTCGCCAGCCGCTGGCTGGTTCCCCGCCTGGGCGCCTGGCGGGCGGCGCAGCCGGACGTTCCCCTCGAGGTCATCGGGACCGACGCGGTTCTCGATCTTCGGGGCGGCGAATGCGACGTCGCCATCCGCTATGCGCGGCGAATGCCGATGGACCTCGCCGCCGAAGAACTGTGCCGCGACTGCTTTGGCCCCATCTGCAGACCGGATGTGCTTCGCGCCGGTCCAGTCCGCAACGCCGCCGATCTCATCGGCTATCCGCTGGTCCATTTCGACTGGCTGGGTTGGGACCCGGATGCTCCGACCTGGCGATTGTGGCTGGCGGCGGCGGGGGCGGACGGGGCGGGTCTGGCGACCCTCGGCGCCCGCGGCAGGACGCGCGATCTAACGTTCCGCGAAGAGCTGCACGCCATCGACGCCGTCGTCGCCGGCCAGGGCATAGGAATCCTGAGCGATGTCGTGGTCAGTCACGAACTCAAGCGCGGGAAGCTAGTCAAGGCGCATCCGCTGGCGCTGCCGGGCTACGGGTTCTACATCCTTCGTCTGCCCCGCCATCCGAGGGAGCAGGTTATTCGAGACTTCGCGTCGTGGGCCAAGGCGTCGTTGTGAGCGGGCGCCTGAGACCGCAGAGGTTGCGCTTGAGGCGCCGCCGGCGGCAATCTGGAGACACCTCGTCCTTTTCTGCTAATCGTCCTCCGGTTTCGGCCCCAGGCAGGCGCGCATGAACGACCCCTATCAGACCCTCGGCGTCGCGAAGACTGCTTCGGCGGACGAGATTCGCAAGGCTTACCGAAAGCTCGCCAAGCAGCTGCACCCGGATCTCAATCCGGGCGACAAGAAAGCCGAGGAGAAGTTCAAGGAGGTTGCAGCCGCCAACGATCTTCTGTCCGATCCGGAAAAGCGGCGGCGTTTCGACGCCGGCGAGATCGACGCCTCGGGGGCGGAGACTGCGCCGCCGCATGCCCGCTATTACCGCGACTACGCCGCCGAGGGCGGCCACCCATACGAGGGCCGTGAGGCCTACGGGGACTTCGCGCAGGGCGACGACCTGTTCGCCGACCTCATGCGCCGCGCCGCCGAGCAGGCGCGGCGCCGGCCGGGCGCGGATCTGCACTATGAGCTGCCGGTCGATTTCCTCGACGCGGTCAACGGCGCGACCAAGACGATAACTCTGCCGCAGGGCGGGACCTTGAATGTGACGATTCCCGCCGGCGTTGAGGACGGGCAGACCTTAAGATTGCGCGGCAAGGGCGCCCCAAGCCCCGGCGAGGGCCCGCCGGGCGACGCGCTGGTGCAGATCGCCGTCCGGCCGCACCGCTATTTCACCCGCGAGGGCCGCGACATCCTTCTCGATCTGCCGATCACCATGAAGGAGGCGGCGCTTGGCGCGGAAGTGAAAGCCCCGACGACCACGGGCAGCGTCATGCTCAAGATCCCGAAGCGGTCGAGCACCGGCGACATGCTGCGCCTGAGAGGCAAGGGGGTGAAGGCTCGCGGCGGCGCGGGCGACGAACTGGTGAAGCTCAAGGTGGTGATGCCCAAGGAGGCCGAGCCCGAGCTTGAGGCCTTCCTCGCCGGCTGGAACCCGGCGGCGAACTTCGATCCGCGGAAGGAGATGTGAGCCCCATGATCACCGAGCGGGAGTTTCTGGAGCGCGCGCGGCTCGATCGGCGGACGCTCGAGGTCTGGATCGAAGAGGAATGGCTCATCCCGGGCGGGTCTGCCGGCGAGCCCGCCTTCACCGACATGGACCTGGCGCGCGCCGGGTTGATCCACGACCTCCAGGACAAGATGGGGGTGAACGACGCGGGGCTCGGCGTGGTCCTGCATCTTCTGGATCAGATGCACGCGCTGAGGCGGGCGCTCGCCGCCGCGCTTGAGTCCGCGCACGATCGGGGGCCGCCGCCAGGCGGGTGAGGCCGGCTTCTTCGCGTCAGCAAGGCCTGCAAGAACTCCGGCGCCGACCTCAGCCGCGGCCCTCGAAGAACTCCTTCATCTTGGCGAAGAAGCCGGCGCTTTCGGGGTGCGTCGTATTGGAGGATTCGGAGGCGAACTCGGCTAAAAGCTCGCGCTGGCGCCGTGTCAGATTTTGCGGCGTCTCGACATTGAGCTGAACAAAGAGATCGCCTGAATCGCGCGAGCGCAAGACCGGCATGCCCTTGCCGCGCAGCCTGAGCTGCCGCCCCGACTGGGCGCCTTCAGGAACGTTGACCTTGGCCTCCGCGCCATCGAGCGTGCGGACGGTGAAATCCCCGCCAAGCGAAGCCTGCACCATCGAGATCGGCACCCGGCAATAGAGATCGGCGCCGTCCCTTTGGAAGAACGCATGCGGCTTGACGGTGAGAAAAATATAGAGATCTCCCGCAGGCCCGCCCCGCATTCCCGCTTCCCCCTCGCCGGAGAGGCGGATGCGGGTGCCGTCCTCGACGCCGGCTGGAACGTTGACCGAGAGCGTCCGCTCCCGCGTCACGCGGCCGGCGCCGGCGCATTTGTCGCACGGGTTCTCGATCGTCTGCCCGCGCCCGTGACAAGAGGGGCAGGTGCGCTCGATGGCGAAGAAGCCCTGCTGGGCGCGCACGCGTCCATGTCCGCCGCACGTCTTGCAGGTCGTGGGTTTCGAACCGGCGCGCGCGCCCGAGCCGCCGCAGGCTTCGCAGGCGACCGAAGCCGGCATGCGGATGGTCGCGGTCTTGCCGTGAAACGCCTCTTCGAGCGTGATCTCGAGATTGTAGCGCAGATCCGCGCCGCGCTCCCGGCCCGAGGACTGGCGGCCGCGCCGCCCGCCCATCATGTCGCCGAACAGATCCTCGAAGATGTCGGACATCGACGCCGCGAAACCGTCGCTCATCCCGCCCTGGTCGAAGGCGGCATGGCCATAGCGGTCGTAAGCGGCGCGCTTCTGGGCGTCGGACAGATGCTGGTAGGCTTCGTTCAGCTCCTTGAACCGCGTTTCGGCCTGCTTGTCGCCGGGATTCCGGTCGGGGTGACACTGCATCGCCGCCTTGCGGAAGGCGGACTTGAGTTCGGCGTCGGTCGCTGTTTTGGAAACGCCGAGGGTCTCGTAGAAATCGCGCTTGGCCATCGTTCAGCGCGCCCGCAGCCTATGCATGTCTCAGCTCTGCTTCTCCTGCGCCGCTTCGCCGCGGGCCGACGGGCGCGATTCTCACACCGGCGCAAGCATCCTCGAGCGCCGTGTCCACGCCAGTCCGACCTCCGCCCGCCATCGCGGCGCCCCCTCCAAAAAGGCACGGGGCTGGCCGCGCTTCAGGCGGCCGGCCCGTTCGTTCACGACTGCTTCTTGTCGTCGTCGACTTCGCGGAATTCGGCGTCGATGACGTCGTCCTTGGGCTGCCCCCCGGCGCCGGCGCCCCCATCGTCGCCGGGCGCTCCGCCCGCGGCGGCTTGCGCCTTGTACATGGCCTCGCCGAGCTTCATCTGCGCCTGCATCAGATCGTTGGTGCGCGCCTTGATCGCCTCGACGTCCTCTCCCTGCAACGCCGTGCGCAAGGAAGCGACCGCGGATTCGATGGCGCTGCGATCGGACTGGGCGACCTTGTCGCCGTAGTCCTTGAGCGCCTTTTCCGCGTCATGG
>Ga0105240_10009243_pt1 | contig 13982 bp, 10 predicted proteins | sample KBSC54metaG_FD_80426 | JGI IMG/M metagenome (GOLD analysis project Ga0105240, IMG submission 80426) | Corn rhizosphere microbial communities from Kellogg Biological Station, Michigan, USA - KBS C5-4 metaG | ecosystem: Host-associated > Plants > Roots > Rhizosphere > Soil | place: Michigan, USA... | reverse complement strand
CGTCTACCAATTCATTCCGTTTGGCTTGCTGAATAACATTCCTTATGGTCTTTTCTTCATTAAGCGCGGGAATGACGACTGTAATCATGCAGTTACCTTTTAATGAATAACAACCTACGGAGCAGGTTGTTGGGTGAATACCTAAAACTATGCCAGGAAAATTATTATAAAAGTCTGACAGACAACAATTAAATTTGAATTAAAGCTAAATCGCTCACACTAAATGCCTATCGCGCCGGACGTATATAGGAAGATTATCATGGCCAAGCTGTATATGGACGAAAACTTTCATGAGTCCATCGACCTGGATCGCATATCCCGGGAAGCCTGTCTGTCGCGATACCATTTTCACCGCCTGTTCACCCGTATCTATCAACGCACTCCTCATCAGTACCTCACCCGCAAAAGAATGGAACAGGCTCGTCAGTGGCTGGCAGATAAAGACCTTACCGTATCCGAGATCTGTAACAATGTCGGGTTCGAGAGCATCGGATCGTTCAGCGTCCTTTTCAAAAAGGAGATCGGCTATGCCCCGCAATACTATCGTAACCAGGCCTGGTTAAAAAAGCAGCAGGCCCTCGCCCAGCCCCGTAAATTCATCCCCCACTGTTTTATCGAGACCTGCCTGAATGGTTGACCTGAACCGCAGAAGGCGGCTCGTCCGAAGGACAAGCGTCAATCTTAAAAAGCAATATTCGAGAAGCACTTCCCTGTCCAATGGCTTAGCTTTATCACCTAAATCTTTTAAATCTTTATTATGATAACAAAAATCTCCCATGTCTCCCTTTTTGTTCTCGATCAACAAAAGGCCTATGATTTTTATGTCACCACGCTTGGCTTTAAGGTCAACACCGACGTCACTATGGACAATGGCTTCCGCTGGCTCACCGTATCACCCCCTGAACAGCTTGACCTCGAGATAACGTTCCTCGCACCTCTGGCCGGCAATATGATGGGATACGACGACGAAACCCGCAATGCCTTCCGCATTCTCCTGGAAAAAGGGGCCCTGGGCGCCGGAGTCCTCTATACTCCCGACTGCCGCGCCACTTACGAAGAGCTGAAAGCAAAAGGAGTGCAGTTCAAAGGCGAGCCCAAAGAACAATTCTACGGCATAGAGGCTATTATCTCCGATGGAGTGGGTAATTGGTTTAGCATGACGCAGCCTACTGACGGGCCACCAGCCAAACAATAGTAAGGGCGTTCCCTATTGAGAGACCCTAATAAACCCTCAAAGAGGGTCCTTGATAGATTCCTGGTTGACCCGTTTAGTCTTGACCTGCTCAGCTTTGAACGTATAATTCTTTTGCGTGAGATAGCTGAATGTGACGACAATAATGGTAGTCAATATCTTGGCAAAAGTTGGATAAATGTGTACCTGCTCCACGAACAGCTTGATAAAAATATAATTGAGGCCAAGACAGATCACCACCAGGACAAAATATCGCCATAGCTGAACCCTTCCCTGCAGGGTGGATTGTGTAAAGACAATATTACGCATCAAAAAGAACCCTAATGGGAAGCTCACGCAAAAGGCTATGATGATGGAGGCAATATGGGGTTTCATCACAAAGAACCCCAGATCGAGGTCATGTTTGTGCAGTATAAAATTATAGGCAATGGCATACATGACGATGTCCACCGCGGTATTCGCACCCCCGCAGGCGGCATATCGGAAGGTCTGTAGAGGCATCCACCTGCTGAAAGGAGGATAGAAAAAATCGATAAATGATATGATCAGTTTTTTCGGCATTGATCCATTGCGTTGTGGCCACGAAGATACCGATAAATGCCCGTTTTTCCCGGATTTTAACATGCGGGAATTGGTCTTCACAGAAAATTAGCCCAATTCCCGCAAATCGCTAATGTTTGTCCTTTGGACGAGCCGCATCCTGCGGCTCATAACACCGTCTTTGGACACTTCTCCGTTTCGCCGCCATGCAGTACCTTCGCAGCCAATCAGTGAAAATGGATATTATCAGTCAGATCAGAACGGCCACCGGGAAGACCCTCCTTGACAGCTATCAGTATAGTATTGCGTCCCAGGATATTCAAATCAATGAGACCAAACCCGAATTCGAAGGCGACTATACCGTAGTGTTATTCGCTTTTGTTAAAAGCTTGAAAAAATCCCCAGAAACCCTGGGAAATGAGCTGGGGCAGACTCTTCTCAGAGACTATCCGCAGCTGTTCTCTTCCTTCAATGTAATAAAGGGATTCCTTAACCTGACAATATCCGATGCCTATTGGGCCGCCTTCTTATCCACCCATCATGCCAACCCCCGGTTTGGGATCAAGGAAAGCAATGGCCGCAAGGTCATGGTGGAATATTCCTCGCCCAATACCAATAAACCGCTGCACTTGGGTCATCTCCGGAACAACTTCTTAGGGTGGAGCGTAGCAGCGCTTTATAAGGCCAACGGCTATGACATCGTCAAGACCTGTATCGCTAATGACAGGGGTATCCATATCTGTAAGAGCATGATCTCCTGGAAGCTGTTTGCAAATGGCGCTACCCCGGCCAGCACCGGTATCAAAGGAGATCATTTCGTAGGCGACTATTATGTGAAGTTTGGCGAAGAACACAAACGTCAGATGGCGGAGCTGGAAGCAAAAGGCATGAGCAAAGAACAGGCGGAGAAAGAAGCCCCTATCATGAAGGAAGCCCAGCAAATGCTCGTGGATTGGGAGGCCGGCAAACCCGACGTCATCGAATTATGGAAGACCATGAACAGCTGGGTATACGCAGGCTTCGACGAGACATATAAACGTATAGGCAGTGACTTCGATAAGATATATTATGAGAGCGATACCTACCTGCTGGGCAAGGACCTGGTAGAATATGGTCTGAAAAAAGGCGTATTCTTCCGCAAGGATGATGGCAGCGTATGGATCGACCTGGAAGCCGACGGTCTGGATCAAAAGATCGTACAGCGGAGGGATGGCACGGCGGTGTATATGACCCAGGACATCGGTCTGGCAGTTAAAAAATACGAGGAATATCACGCGGATCTGAGCATCTATGTGGTAGGCGACGAACAGAACTATCATTTCAAGGTCTTAAAGCTCATCTGTCAGAAGCTGGAGATGCCCTCTGCCAATGGCATCTTTCATCTCAGCTATGGAATGGTAGAGCTGCCCTCCGGCAGGATGAAGACACGCGAAGGCACGGTCGTCGATGCGGACGATCTGCTGGATGAAATGACAAAAGAGGCGGAAGCCAAGACAAAAGAACAAGGCAAGACGGAGGGATTCACCGAAGAAGAGCTGAAAGACCTTTACGATATCATCGGTTTGGGAGGTATCAAATTCTTCCTCCTGCGAGTCGACCCGAAAAAAAGGATGGTCTTTAATCCCTCGGAATCTATCGATCTGCATGGCTATACAGCTACCTTTATACAATATGCTTATACGAGGATTCGCAGCATATTCCGCAAGGAACAGTCCGCTGCCGGGGCAGAGGCGGATGCCGACACCACCCTCCTGCCCCTGGAGAAAAAGCTTATCGTCCAATTGGAAAAATATCCGGCCATACTTAGCCAGGCAGTAGAAGAAATGAGCCCGTCCGTTGTAGCCGCCTACGCTTTTGAAGTGGCCCAGACCTTCAATTCCTTTTACGCAGGCCACAAAGTAGCCAATGCGGAAACACCTGCGAAAAAAACCCTGCGTTTGCAATTATGCCGGCTGACAGGCACGGTACTGCAGTCCGCCATGGGGCTGCTGGGTATCCGCATGCCGGAGAGGATGTAGATCACTTTAGCACGACGCCGCCCAATGCGGGCAAATGGACCTTTATCTCGTATCTGTCCTCGGCTTCATCCACCAGCCGGACGGATATCAATGGGTTATACACATCGCCAGTACCCCAATACTTTTTATCATCGCTGTTGAAGATCTCTTTCCATACAGACTTGCCGGAAGCATATATCGTCCAGTCCATACGTACCACGGGTGTCAGGTTCAGGATCACCAGCAGGTCGCCCGACGGGTCCTTCCCTTTACGACGGTATACGATGACGCATTCATCCTGGTGCGAAAGATCTATCCATTCGAACCCGTAGATGGAGAACTGGTTCTCGTATATGGCGGGTTCGCTGGTCAGTAGCCTGTTCAGGTCGCGGACACAATCTTTCAGCCCGCTGTGGCTCGGCCACTGCAGCAGTTCCCAGGGCAGCTCGCTCTTATAGTTCCATTCCGACGTAGACCCGAATTCATTGCCCATAAAGAGCAGCTTTCCTCCGGGGTGTGTCAGCATATAGGTATAAAGCAGCCGCAGATTGGCGAACTTCTGCCAATCGTCACCCGGCATCTTATAGATCATAGGGGATTTGCCATGCACCACTTCATCATGACTCAGCGGCAGCATAAAATTCTCATCATAGAAATACATCATGCTAAAGGAAAACTTGTTCTGATGATGCTTCCGGTGAACAGGATCGATCTTGAAATAATTCAGCGTATCGTGCATCCATCCCATCATCCATTTCATCCCGAACCCAAGCCCGCCCGCAAACGTAGGCCGGCTGACGCCAGGCCAGTCTGTAGCTTCTTCTGCGATGGTCTGCACGTCCTGAAAATCCCGGAAAACTGTTTCATTGAGATCCTTGATAAAGGCAATGGCCTCGAGGTTGCCATCCCCTCCATGCTCATTGGGCTCCCAGGCCCCCGCCTGGCGGGAATAGTTGAGCTTTAGCATGGAACTTACCGCATCCACCCGCATACCGTCGGCATGGAAGCAATCCAGCCAAAACCGGGCATTGCTGATGAGAAAGCTCTTTACCTCTCCCCGCCTGTAATTAAAGATATAGCTGTTCCAATCGGGGTGAAATCCCTTACGCATATCCGCGTATTCATAGGTATTGACCCCGTCAAAAAGGTATAGCCCATGTGCGTCATATGGGAAGTGAGACGGTACCCAATCGAGAATTACGCCAATATCTGCCTGGTGAAAGGCCTCTACCAGCGCCATAAAGCCCTGCGGATCGCCGAATCTTGACGTCGGTGCATAATAGCCCGTACCCTGATAGCCCCAGCTTCCATCAAAAGGATGTTCCATCACGGGCATCAGCTCTACATGCGTAAACCCCATTTCCTTTACATAAGGCACCAGCCGCTCCCGTATCTGGTCATAGCTGTTATACCGCTCTTCATCATGCTTGTCGGGACGCATCCAGCTGGCAAGATGCACCTCATAAACACTCCACGGCGCCTGTAGGGAATTATGCTTCTTCCTTTTCCGCAGCCAGTCCTCGTCCTTCCATGAGTACTTCAGGTCCCAGGTGATGCTGGCCGTATAAGGGCGTTTCTCCCAAAAATTTGCATAAGGATCCCCCTTGTCCAGACGTTGGCCGTCCACGCTACGTATATGGTATTTATAAGCCTCGCCCTTGGGGAGGTCAGGTATGAAACCTTCCCAGATGCCGGACCGCTCCAGCCTCACGAATAAGGGATGCGCGTCAGGATTCCAGTCGTTGAAGTGGCCGATGACAGATATATACGTGGCATTCGGCGCCCATACGGAAAAATAGTATCCCTCCTTCCCCAGCACTGTCACCCGGTGCGATCCAAAGAATTTGTATAGCTGATAATGGGTGCCCTGCTGGAAATTTCGGATATCCTCATCCGTGAATAAGGAATAATTCCATACGGGTTTCGTAGCATCTACGAAATGGATGTCTTCGTAACGGGGAATATAGGAGGTAGCCATATCACTTTGTCCTTTAACGTAAATTTAAGGGTTCGGCCTTGCATATCCTTTTTTTTACGAATAATTTGTACCAGGAACCTGTCAACTGAAAAATATTACTAAATCCATTATTGCTTCTGTCCATGCGCCTTCTAATTGCTATGATCGTGGCTATCCTTGTCGTTATACCCTTTCACCATGCTATATCCCAATCCGTCCCTCCGCCAAAACCATCCAGCGCCCTTGTAAAGGGAATGGTCTCGGACAGCACAGAAAAAAAGAGCCTTTCCGGGGGCTCCGTATTGATATTGCAAAAATCGGACTCCATCATCGTTAAACATACCCGCACCGACAATACCGGTAATTTTCAAATAAAGGACATCCCGCCCGGTCATTACCTCCTGCTGGTGACCTACCCTGCCTATGCCGATTATGTGGATGAGCTGGAAATAAAGGACTCCCTGCCCCATACGCTTCCTCCCATCGGTCTCGTATTAAAAAGTAAGCTGCTGGAAGCCGTCGTGGTCAGCGGCAATAAGGCCATCCGTATGAAAGGCGATACGCTCGAGTTCAAGGCGGACAGCTTCCACACCCAGGCAGGCGCCACGGTGGAAGAACTTCTGAAAAAGCTGCCCGGTATACAGGTGGACAGTAAAGGTCAGATCACCGCCCAAGGCCAGACGGTGAAAAAAGTGCTCGTGGATGGGGAAGAGTTCTTTGGCGACGACCCTACCCTCGTCACCCAGAACCTCCGCGCCGACATGGTAGATAAGGTGCAGCTATATGACAAGAAAAGCGAACAGGCCAGCTTTACAGGCATCGACGACGGTCAGAGGGACAAGACCATCAACCTAAAGCTGAAGGACAATAAGAAGAATGGGTACTTTGGCAAGCTCAGCGCCGGACAGGGCACCGATGGATATTATGACTACCAGGCTATGTTCAATTACTTCCGCAGAAAGGAAAAGATCTCTGGCTATGGCATTATCTCCAACACAGGAAAGACCGGGCTCAACTGGCAGGAAAGGGATAACTACGGGCAGAGTTTTGCGGGCAATCTGGATTATGACGAGGTCAATGGCTTTTCTTACAACGGACTGAACAATGATTTCGAATCCTGGGACGGCAAGTACAATGGTCAGGGTATACCTTCCGTAAAGACGGGCGGCCTGCACTATAACAACAAATGGGACGACGACCGGCAATCTCTTAATGGCAACTACAAGATCATGCAGCTGGATGTACACAATGTCAGCACCACCAATTCCAAGAACATCCTGCCCGATTCATTTTATTTCAACAACCAGACACAGCGGTCCTTCGATCATATCCTCCGCCACAGCATGGACGGCAGCTATGAAATAAAATTCGACTCCACCTCCACGCTCAAGCTGGCAGCCAATGGCGGGATGGACCACAAGACCACTTATAGTGACTTTACGTCCGAGTCCCTGGCAAGCGACAGTAGTCTGGTCAACCGCAATACCCGCAATGTGTCCACCGTCGGAGACAACCGTGCCGTCAACAGTGATCTACTCTGGCGGAAAAAAATGGCCAAAAAAGGCAGGACCTTTTCGCTCAACATCCGGGAGAATTATTCGAGCAATTCCTCTACCGGCATCCTGGGATCCACCACCGGATTCTATGACCATGGAGCGCTCACCCGTGACTCCATCGTCGACCAGCATAAGGATTTCCATACAGAAAATGTGCTGCTCGATACCAAGCTTACTTATACTGAACCCCTGTCAAAGGTCTCTTATCTCATAGCGACCTACAGCATGTCCATCAATAACAGTCATTCCAACCGCAACTCTTATAATAAGGACGCAGGAGGTAAATACACCAGCCTGGACTCGCTGTACAGCAATGACTACCAGTTCAACGTCCTCACCAATACGGGCGGGCTCAACTATTCTCTTATAACGAAGAAATGGAGAGTGACGGCCGGCTCCGGAATTGGCTTTACAAGGTTCGACCAGCGTGATCTTCACGCAGATACCAGCACGAAACGAAGATTTGTCAACTGGTATCCCAATGCCTCTCTCAGCTATGCTTTCAACCCCCAGAAAAGGCTGGAGTTCCGCTACAACGGCAGCATGAACCAGCCCAGTCTCAACCAGCTCCAGCCTATCCGGACCAATGACGACCCTCTCAATATCTTCATCGGCAACCCGGCCCTCAAGCCGGAGTTCCGCCACCGTTTTAACCTCAATTATAATGATTTCAAAATAATGACAGAACGAGGTATCTGGATGAATATCTCCTATGACTTCACCCAAAACGCCCTTAGCAATAGCTCGAACATAGATACCACGGGTAAAAGGACATCCCAGACCGTCAATGTCGACGGCAATCACTCTCTCAATGGCTATATAGACTATAATCTCAAATTGAAAAAGCTGGGGATGTACGCCGGCATATTTTCCAATTTCAACCTGAATAGCAATTCGAGCATTATCAATTCCCAAAAGAACAAGACTAACAGCAATAGTTACACGTTGGGTATCAGCCTATACAAATCCAAGGAAAAGAAATATGACCTCAGCCTTCGGCCATCCGCCACCTATACAGACAGCCGCTCGTCCATAAATACCCAAACCTCTACCAAATACTGGACATATACTATACATCCCGACCTCAATATTTATCTGCCGTTGAAGTTCTTTATCCGTGCCGACGCTGACGTCAACCTGCGGCCAAAGACAGCCGTGTTTACCAACAACCTCAATAACACCCTGCTGAATGCCGCGCTGGGCAAAAAATTCCTGAAGAATGATGCCCTGGTAATAAGTATATCCGGCAATGATCTGCTTAACCAGAATATAGGCATCAATCGAAATACATATAGTAACTTTATCAGCCAGAACACCTATAACACCATCAAAAGATATTTCATGCTCACTGCAGTCTGGAACTTTACAAAAGCCGGCACCCCCGCGCCCAACAACCGTTAATTTCTACAAGACCTCATCATGAAAAAAACGCACATATCGCTCCTGCTTATCCTGTCTGCAATCGTGCTGAAGGGAAGGGCGCAGAACACCATATTTCTTTCCCAGGGAAAGATCGAATTCGAAAGAAGGGTCAACCAATGGTCCCAGGTCGAAGGGGACGGTGATTGGGACGAGCTGCGAAAAAAGACCCTATCACAGTTCAAGACCACCTATTTCGACATGCTGTTTACCCGTAACAAGACCCTTTACAAACCCGGCACCCGTGAAGGCACGGGTAACAGCATGGGCTGGTTCTCCGAACAGCCGGGACAGGAGAATGTCGTCTACAATGACCTGGAAAACGAAAAAAACATCAGCCAGAAAAAAGTGTTTGAAGAGACATTCCTTATAACAGACAGCCTGCGCAAGATACGATGGAAGCTGACGGACGAAACACGCGTCATTGCAGGCTTCAACTGCCGCAGGGCCAACGCCATCATCATGGACTCCCTCTATGTGGTGGCTTTCTATACGGATGAGATCCTTACTACCGGAGGCCCCGAATCCTTTAACGGATTGCCTGGTATGATCCTGGGAATAGCCATGCCTCACCAGCATGTCACCTGGTTTGCCACCAAGGTCGAGTCGGTATCCGTGGCTGATACCCAGCTGACACCGCCGCAAAAAGGTAAGAAGACTGACAATGCCAAATTAAAGGAAACATTGAATAGCGCGTTCAAGGATTGGGGGAAGTATGCACAGCGGTTCATACAGGCCACTCTGTTGTGATCAGGGTTTCTTTAGCTCCAATATCCACATCTCACCAGCCGGGATGGCCGGAATATCCTGCAGGGGATAGCTTTTGCCTGTGATCACATCCACTGCCTGGCTGAACCCCGCCATCCGTTCGTTATACCTACCGATGTCCACCCTGGCCGGCAAGGAATCCGTATTCATGGCGCACAGCACTGTTTGTTTCGCATCCCAGCGAAAATAGACATACAGCCCATGATTTGGCAGATACTGCATCATTTTTCCTGTCTTCAATGCCGACGCCCCCTTTCTAAAATTCGCCAGTGTCCGCACCAGTTCCTGCACAGACTTTTCATCCGCAGAAAGCCCTTCGCCGGTAAAAGCATTTTTTCTATCTCCCTTCCAGCCGCCCGGAAAGTCGAGGCGTACCCATCCATCGGGATTGGAGAAGCCTTTCATCAGTACTTCTGTACCATAATACAGCTGCGGTATGCCCCGGCAGGTAAGCAGCCATTCAATCCCCACCTTCTGCTTGCGAACATCTTCCCCCACTTGCGAGAACCACCGGCTCATATCGTGGTTGTCAAGGAAGATGACATTGCGGCTGGGGTCCTTGTATAGAAAATCATTGCTTAACGTATTGTACAGCTTCATCACGCCATCGGTCCAGCCCGGCTTTTCGGTCAATGCAGGAAGAATGCCGTAAAAATTACATTGAAAATCCACAGCTCCCTGCAAATTGCTCTTGTAAGCATTTATAAGGTTGTTCTCCACAAAAAAGGCCTGGTTGGATACTCCATGGACCCATGTTTCGCCAAAGAATGTGATCTTTGGATACTCATCCACAAGCGCCTTGTTACAGCGATTCATAAAAGCAAGGTCGTTGTAGATATAGGTGTCGATCCGCCAACCATCCACTCCAAAAGTCTCCACACACCAGATGGCATGCTGAATAAGGAAATTGGCTGCGTAGGGATCGCTCTGGTTGATATCCGGCATCTCAGTGGTAAACCAGCCATCGCTGGTGATCTTTTTGTCAGCCATCGACGCATGCGGGTCCATGAGCGGCTGGTCCCTGAAGCTGGTCTGTGTAAATTTCGGCCACTGGTGCAGCCAGGCTGGGGAGGGTGCATCCTGCACGATAAAGTGAAAAAGTCCTACGTGATTGTATACGGCATCCTGTATCAGCTTCATGCCGCGGCGATGCAGCTCATCGCTTAGTTTTTTATACACCGGAGCGCCGCCCAGTCTCGGGTCGATGGTATAATGATCCGTAAACGCATATCCATGCTCCGTCCTGTTGGGCATATCGTTCACCAGCACGGGCGTCATCCACAAGGTCGTCACACCCAATCCCTGCAAATAGTCCAGGTGATCGATGACTCCCTGCATATCCCCGCCGTGACGCAGAAAAATAGAGTCCCTGTTCAGGGATTGATCACGCATGCCCGGCATATGGTCGTTGTCCGGATCGCCATTGCTCCACCTGTCCGGCATAAGAAAATAGATAAAGTCGGAGCTGGTAACTCCCTGGGCGAACCGGCTGCCATTCCCGGCTCTGCGGGGCAGCAATGCAAAGTCGATCACCGACACTCCACCTGCCGTCTTTATCCGGATCTTTATCGTCCCCGGGCGTGCTTCCTTCCCAATACGAAGATCGAGAAATATATAATGAGGATTCGCGACAGGCTGCACTTTCAATACCTGTAAGCCCGGATAGCTGATAGAGATGGAAGGAGCAGCCGTCCAGCCAGTGTCCCGTATCATCAATTGCAGATTTGGGTTCTTCATACCCGCCCACCAGTTGGTGGGGTAGCAGGTGCTTTGCGCCCGCACGCACAGGGACATACACAAGGCCACACCGGCAGTAATTAATGATCTCATATAGATGCCTTTGTCTCTTTCTCATTTACAAGCACATAACAGATCACGGATGCAAGCACCATCAATCCGCCTCCGATCTGGACGGCCAGCAGACGATCGTTATGCAACAGGTGTTTCATGATCCATCCAAAACCGAGAGAAGCAATGATCTCCGGAAGAACGATAAAAAAATTAAAGATACCCATGTAAACCCCGATCTTATTTTCGGGCAAGGCGCCGCTCAACATGGCATAAGGCATGGAAAGTATGCTGGCCCAGGCAATGCCCACTCCCGTCATGCATCCATAAAGCATATATTTGTTGGTGACAAAAGCCACACTGATCAGGCCGATGGCCCCACATAACAGACAAAGGGAGTGTGTAAGTTTGCGCCCCAGCCTGGCCGCGATGAACGGAAGCATAAAAGCAAACACAAAAGTCACGACATTGTAATACGACAGGGTCAGTCCGGCGAAGCTTACACCTTCACTATACAGCGCCTCTGTTTCGCTGACGGCCCCAAATACATTCCTGGCAACAGCGGTGCTATAATAAAACCACATCAGGAAAAGCCCCGGCCATGTAAAGAATTGTACCAGCGCCAGCGACTTCATCCGGCGCGGCATGTGAACGATGGCTGCAAATATTTCGGAGATGCCTCCACCAAACCCCTTACGCTCTTCCTTTATCTTCTCTTTCTCCGATATGTCCACAGGAGGGTATTCGCCGGAGGTAAATACGGTATACAGGACGGCAGCCAGAAAAAAGAACGCACCTATATAAAAGGACCATTTTACGTTATCCGGAATGGTGCCGCTGGCGGCCGTATTCTTCAAATGCAGCCAGTTAGTCATGATCCATGGCAGGGCGCTGGCGATACACCCCCCCAGGCCGATCATAAGACTTTGCATGACAAAACCACTGGTACGCTGCTCTTCGGGCAATTTATCCGCCACAAATGCCCTGAAAGGCTCCATGGATACATTCCCAAAAGTATCCAGCACCCACAGCAGTCCGGCAGCCATCCACAAAGCGCTGCTGTGCGGCATAAAGATCAGGGCAATGCTGCTGATGACAGCGCCGGTGAAAAAATAAGGCCTTCTTCTTCCCCATCGGGGATGCCAGGTATGATCGCTCATATAGCCGATGACGGGTTGGACCAGCAACCCGGTGAGGGGTGCCGCCAGGAACAGCAGGGGGATGGTGTCGGCATTGGCGTGCAGGTACTCATAAATGGGCCCCATATTGGCCCTTTGCAAATCCCAACCGAACTGTATGCCAAAGAAGCCTACGCTCATGTTCAGGATCTGGACAAAGCTCAGCTTGGGTTTGTGGGTTGCGAGTGATGCCATAGCAATCGTTGATTATGTAAAAAATACACGGTGCCTAGCTCAAAACTGCCCGGTCTTCCCGGGCAGTTTCAAATAATATTATATGACAAATCCATTCGGCAGCACGGCTCCCTTCTTGATCACAACAACCCCTTCCTTCACCGTGTACAGCGAATGATCCATATTCTCCAGATGATGTCCTCCATTGATCCGCACATCATCCCCGATACGACAGTTCTTATCGACGATGGCATTCCGGATATAACAGCGATGCCCGATACCCACCGTGGGAAGACCGTGAGATGTTGCCTGTTCGATCTCCTCGATGGTCTCATAATAATCCACCCCCATCAGATAGCTGCTCACAATAGTCGTCCCCGTCCCAATACGCGTTCGTATCCCGATAACACTATTCTCTATACGGGACGCATTGATGATACATCCTTCCGCAATGATCGTCTTCTCCAGGGTCGTACCGCTGATCTTTGCTGGCGGCAGCATACGCGCACGCGTATAGATCGCCTTTTCATTATCGAAAAGATTGAAATCAGGAATGTCCTTTGTCAGCCCCAGATTGGCCTCGAAGAAAGACGGTATATTACCAATGTCCGTCCAGTATCCATCATACTGATAGCTGACCACCTTATATTTCTCCAGGGATTGAGGAATGATCTCCTTTCCAAAATCCGTGGATTCCACATACTCATTCTCCAGCAGATCCGACAGCAGCTGCCGGTTAAAGATATAGATACCCATGGACGCAAGATAGTGCCGTCCCTGCGCCTGCATAGCAGCTCCCGTATCGCTGACCCAGGGCGGCAGCATATCCTTCTTGGGCTTTTCCGTAAAGGAAGTGATATACCCGCCTTCATCCATCTTCATGATGCCAAAGTCAGAAGCCTCTCTGTCATTGACAGGTATCGTGGCAATAGATATGTCCGCTCCCTTCTCCTTATGATGCGCCAGCATCTCCATAAAGTCCATCTGGTACAGCTGGTCGCCGGAAAGGATCAGCACATAGTCGCTGTCAAAAGGCCCCAGATGCCGCAGACATTGCCGGACAGCATCCGCCGTACCCTGGTACCACGTGGGATTATCAGGGGTCTGCTCCGCCGCCAGGATATCCACGAACGCCGAGCTGAAGGCGCTGAAATGATAGGTGTTCTTGATGTGGCGGTTGAGAGAAGCCGAATTGAATTGCGTAAGCACGAACATCCTCGTTATTCCCGAGTTCAAACAGTTCGATATGGGAATATCTACCAGCCGGTATTTACCGGCAATGGGCACGGCCGGCTTGGACCGGCTTGCGGTCAAAGGATATAACCTTGTACCGGCGCCCCCTCCTAATATCACGGACAAAATCTCTTTAGACATACTTCGCGGTTTATGATTTGAAACGATAGTTGATTACTG
>Ga0105240_10009242_pt1 | contig 13982 bp, 14 predicted proteins | sample KBSC54metaG_FD_80426 | JGI IMG/M metagenome (GOLD analysis project Ga0105240, IMG submission 80426) | Corn rhizosphere microbial communities from Kellogg Biological Station, Michigan, USA - KBS C5-4 metaG | ecosystem: Host-associated > Plants > Roots > Rhizosphere > Soil | place: Michigan, USA... | reverse complement strand
TACATCGCCCGACGTCACGGTTTCGACCAACCTCGGCGCCTTCGTGAACCAGCGCGGCCTGTTCCGCCGACGGGAGCTGAGGGACGTCTTCCAGGCGGCCAAGATCCCCTCGGCGCAGAAATGGTCAGGGGGTGGCGCCGGCCAGCACATCGAGCTGGGGATCGCCGAGAACAACCTGTTTCTGATGCTGACCGCGCTCGGTCTTGCCGCGCCGATATTCGGCACACGTCTTCTGCCGATCGGCACGGTCTACGATCCCTTCATCGCGCGTGGCCTCGATGCGCTCAATTATGGCTGCTACCAGGATGCGCGCTTCTTGCTGGTGGCGACGCCTTCGGGCGTGACGCTGGGCCCGGAAGGTGGCGCGCACCAGTCGATCAACTCTCCGCTGATCGGCATCGGCCAGCCCGGACTCACTTATTTCGAGCCGGCCTATGCCGACGAGCTCGCGGTGACGATGCGTTGGGCGTTCGATCACATCCAGGCGGAGCAGGGGGGCTCGGTCTATCTCCGCCTCACCACGCGGGCGATCCCACAGATCGAGCGGGAGGACGACGGCTGGGAGGCCGACGCCCTGAAGGGTGGCTATTGGCTCAAGCGCCCAGCCGAGGGCGCGGAGGCCGCGATCCTCTTCACCGGCGCGATAGCGCCCGAGGTGCTCGATGCCTGGCAGACATTGGTCGAGGACATTCCGGGTCTCGGCCTCCTGAACATCACTTCGCCCGATCTCCTGCATCGCGGATGGTCGGGGCGGCGTGCGGCGCGCTGGGTTGGGGCCTGCGCGCCGCATTGCCATATCGAGGCGCTGCTCGCGCCGCTGGCTGCGCATGCCGGCCTCGTCACGGTCATCGACGGCTCGCCGTCGGCGATCAGTTGGGTGGGCGGCGTACGTGGCCAACGGGTGTCGCCGCTCGGCATCGACCGTTTCGGCCAGACCGGCGATCTGCCGGATCTGTATCGCAGCTACAGGCTGGATGCCGACGCGATCGTCGAAGCCGCCGCCGAACTCTTCCTGGGAGCCTGACCCATGCCGATCGAACTGAAGATGCCGGCGCTCTCGCCGACCATGGAGAAGGGGACGCTCGCCAAATGGCTGGTCGGCGTCGGCGACCTCGTCAAGGCGGGCGACCTTGTCGCCGAGATCGAGACGGACAAGGCGACGATGGAATTCGAGACGGTGGACGAAGGCCGTATCTCGGCGATCCTGGTTGCCGAGGGCACGGACGAGGTGCCCGTCGGGACGGTCATCGCGACCCTCGTCGAGGCGGAGCAAAAGTTGCCGTCCACGCAGCGCGAGCACGAAGTGGCGCTCGCCGTCGAAGACGCGCATGCCGCTCCTCTCGGTAGCTCCACGCAGCCTTCTGCGCCCTGGTCCCCCGTTCGGGCGCCGATGCCGCTCGGGGCTCCGCGCGCGCGCCTGGCGGACAAGGTCAAGGTGAGCCCGCTCGCCGCACGCATCGCGGACGCGCGTGGTATCGATCTCGGTCGCTTGACCGGCAGCGGCCCCGACGGCCGCATCGTCAAGGCCGACCTCGGCCTCGAGACCGGCATCGCTGCGACCCCGCATCCGGCGCGCGAGCCGGCAGCTGAACCGGCCCGGATCCCGGACATCCCGCACGAGGCGACCAAGCTCTCCAACATGCGCAGGACGATCGCGCGGCGCCTGACCGAATCGAAGCAGACCGTGCCGCACATCTATCTGACCGTCGACGTCCAGCTCGATGCGCTTCTCAGGTTGCGCTTCGAGCTCAACAAGGGGCTGGCATCACGGGGCGTGAAGCTGTCGGTGAACGACATGCTGATCAAGGCGCTGGCGGTCGCGCTGATCGAGGTGCCGAGCTGCAACGTGATGCTGGCCGGCGACCAGCTCGTGTCGTTCAGCCGCGCCGATATCTCGGTAGCCGTCTCGATTCCGGCCGGGCTGATCACGCCGATCGTCACTTCGGCCGACACCAAGAGCCTGTCCGCGATCGCCAACGAGATGAGGGACCTCGCCGCGCGGGCCAAGGACGGCAGACTGAAGCCCGAGGAATATCAGGGGGGCACCGCCTCGCTCTCCAACTTGGGCATGTTCGCGATCAAGCAGTTCGAGGCGGTGATCAATCCGCCGCAAGGCATGATTCTGGCGATCGGCGCGGGCGAGAAGAGGCCCTACGCGGTCAATGACGAACTCGCCGTCGCCACCGTCATGTCCGTCACCGGCAGCTTCGACCATCGCGCGATCGACGGCGCGGATGGCGCCGACTTCATGCGGGCATTCAAAGGCCTGGTCGAGGAGCCGGTCCGGCTCCTGGCCTGAGACCGGCAGACCCGAAAGATAGGGATCCAGCCATGACCGCGCCATTCCGCAGCACCCGTCACGCCTTCCTCTCGCCGACCGAAGAGATCATCGACGAGGCGCGCAACGGCCGCATGTTCATCCTGGTCGACGACGAGGATCGCGAGAACGAGGGCGACCTCGTCATCCCCGCGCAGATGGCGACGCCCTCGGCGATCAACTTCATGGCGACCCACGGCAAGGGCCTGATCTGCCTGGCGCTCGGCAAGGAGCGCGTCGACCAGCTCGGCCTCAACCTGATGAGCCGCCAGAACGGCACCCGGCACGAGACCGCCTTCACCGTCTCGATCGAGGCGCGCGACGGCGTCACCACCGGCATCTCGGCCGGTGACCGGGCGCGCACGGTCGCGGTGGCGATCGATGCCGCCAAGGGGCCGGAGCATATCGTGACGCCGGGCCATGTCTTCCCGCTGATCGCCAAGCCCGGCGGCGTGCTCGTCCGCGCCGGCCATACCGAGGCGGCGGTGGACGTCTCGCGCCTCGCCGGGCTCAATCCGTCGGGCGTGATCTGCGAGATCATGAAGGAGGACGGGACGATGGCCCGCCTCGACGATCTCGTCGCCTTCGCGCAGCTCCACGGCCTCAAGATCGGCACGATCCGTGACCTGATCGCCTATCGCCGCCGCCACGACCACAATGTCGAGCGCATCGGCGAGGCGAAGTTCGAAAGCCGGTGGGGCGGCGAGTGGACCGCGGTCAGCTTCCGCAACAAGGCCGTCGATACCGAGACGCTGGCGCTGGTGAAGGGCCGGATCGATCCCGCCAAGCCGACGCTCGTGCGCATGCACGCGCTCGGCCTGTTCACGGACGTGCTGGGCATGGAGAGCGAGCGGGCCGGGCTGCTCGGCCGCGCCATGGAAGCGATCGCTGCGGAGGGCGCCGGCGTCGTCGTGCTGCTCAACAGCCAGGCAAAGGTGTCGCAGGCGGTACGGATGATGGCGGGCGAGAAGGTACCCGACATGCACGAGCTGCGCGACTACGGCCTCGGCGCGCAGATCCTCGCCGAGCTTGGCATCCACGACATGGTGCTGCTCACCAATTCGCACCACACCTTGGTCGCGCTGGACGGCTACGGCCTCAACATCGTCGAGGAGCGCGCACTCTGATGGCCAACATCCTGATCGTCGAGGCCCGTTTCTACGAGCATCTGAACGACCTGCTGCTGGACGGCGCGCGCGCCGCGATCGAGGCGGCGGGGCACAGCCACGAGACCGTCACCGTGCCCGGCGCGCTGGAAGTGCCCGGTGCGATAGCGCTGGCGGCGGACCATTACGACGCCTTCGTAGCGATTGGCGTGGTGATCCGGGGCGAGACCTATCATTTCGAGATCGTCGCCGGCGAGAGTGCGCGCGCGCTGATGGCGATGACGCTGGACGGCCTGGCGATCGGCAACGGCATCCTGACCACCGAGAACGAGGCGCAGGCGCTCACCCGCGCGCGGCGCACCGAGAAGGACAAGGGTGGCGAGGCCGCCAAGGCCGCGATCCGCATGCTGGAGCTGCAGCAGCGCTTCGCAGGCTGATCAGGCCGACAGCAGCGCCCGCACCCGTTCCAGCAGCGCGTCCGGCGTGAAGGGCTTGACCAGCAGCGGTTCCCGGCCCGGCCGGGTCGAGGCATCGGCACCGGCATAGCCGCTCATCAGCAGCATCCGCGTGCCCGGCGCGCGGACCAGCAGCTCGTCGGCGAGCGCGAAGCCGTCGAGGCGGGGCATCATGACGTCCGAGACGACGAGATCGGGCGCCTGGCTCTGACGCGCGAAGAGAGTCAGCGCCGAGCGGCCGTCATGCGCCTCGATCACGCGATAGCCGGCGTCACGCAGCGTCTCGACGACGAGCTCGCGCAGCGCGTCATTGTCCTCCACGACCATCACGCAGGCGGCGCGCGGGCTGGCCTCGATCACCGGCTCGCGCGACAGTATCACGCCATCGGGGATCGTCGCCGTGCGCGGCAGCCAGAGGTGCACGCCCGTGCCCTCGCCCGGCCGCGTGTCGATCGTGACGAACCCGCCCGACTGGCGGACGAAGCCATGCACCTGGCTCAGGCCCAGGCCGGTGCCGCGCCCTACCCCCTTGGTGGTGAAGAAGGGCTCGAAGGCACGGGCCCGCACCTCCTCGCTCATGCCCATCCCGGTATCGGCGATCGTGAAGCGGACGAAATCGCCCGGCGGCACGCCATGCCGGCTCGCCTCCGCCGCGTCGACGCGATGATTGCCGAGGCCGATCAGCAAGGTGGCGCCATCGCGGCCGTCCATCGCGTCGCGTGCGTTGACGGCGAGGTTCAGGATCGCGGTCTCGAGCTGGTTGACGTCGATCTCCACCGCCCAGATGCCACGTTCGGCGACCAGCTCTATGGCGACCGCCTCGTTCACCGCGCGCTCCACCAGCGGGCGAATGTCGGCGAGCAGGCGCGTGGGATCGACCGCGCGCGGCGCCAGCCGCTGCCGGCGGGCGAAGGCGAGCAGGCGCTGGGTGAGCGTCGCGGCGCGATTGGCCCCCTCGCCCGCCTCGGTCAGCGCGCGCTCCACACGCGCCGTGTCCCCGCTGCGCAGGCGACGGGCGGCGATGTCGAGATTGCCGACGATGATCGTCAGCAGATTGTTGAAATCGTGCGCGATGCCGCCGGTCAGCTGGCCGAGCGATTCCATCTTCTGCGCCTGGATCAGATCCGCCTCAGCGATGCGGAGCGCGGTGTCGTCACGGCCGATCGCGTAGATCAGCTCGCCCTCCCGCCGGAGCGTCCAGCTTATCGTGCGGATCGCGCGGTCGGCGCCGTAATATTCGGTGGTGAAAGGCACCGCGCCGCCGTCGGCGATCTCGCGCAGGCGCGGGCGCGCGGTGGGATCGACGAGGAAGCCCCGCATCTCCAGCGCGCCCGGCGCGGCCAGCGGACCGAACACCGCCTGCCAGGCCGGGTTCGCCGCCATCACCACGCCATCCAGATCGCAGACCAGCATGAGGTCGTGGGTCAGCGTCCAGAGCCGTTCGCGATCGCGCAGGGCATCCGCGCGGACGGCCGCGTCGATCCGTGCGATGCGCCGCAGCTCGATCACGGCGGAGGCCTGCCGGGCCAGCGCCGCCAGCGCGGGGGCGAGATCGAACCGGCCGCGCGGCCGCGTGTCGATCACGCAGACGGTGCCGATCGCATGGCCTTCCGGTGTACGGATCGGTGCACCCGCATAGAAACGGATGAAGGGACTGCCGGTGACCAGCGGATTGCTCGCGAACCGCGGATCGCGCGCCGCATCGAGCACGACCAGCACCTCTTCGCCCCGGATCGCATGATCGCAGAAGGCGACGGATCGCGGCGTCTCGGTCACGTCCAGGCCCGCGCGCGCCTTGAACCACTGCCGCTCGGCGTCGATCAGGCTGACTAGCGCGACCGGCGTGTCGGCGAGCGTGCGCGCCAGCTCGACCAGATCGTCGAAACCCGTCTCCGGATCGCTGTCGAGCAGTTCCAGCTCGCGCAGCGCCGCTAGCCGAGCCGCCTCGTCATGCTGGCCGGGGACCGTCACACGCCGCCCCGCACGGGATCAGACGCCGTTGCCGCCGCCGCCCGTCGGGTTGTCGGCGGTTGGCGCGTTCATGCCGGCGGCGCCCACCGCGCCGATATTGCCGAACAGCTCCTGGAACAGGCTGCGCTTGCGGCCCAGCGTCGGCGTCTTGTCGGCGACCGGGTGAATCTTCGCCGCGAGCTCGAGGCCGGTGCGATCGACGCCGGTGACGGTGCCCGCCTTGTCGAAATGCACGGCGAGCGTCAGCTGGTTCACCGGCTTGGGCAGGCCGAAGGAGAATTGCTTGGTCGAGCGCGACACATAATACCAGGTGCCGTCGTCGAACTGACTGGCGAAGCTCGGATCGCCCAGCGTCGCCTGCACCGAGCCGCGGTTGTCCACGCCCGGCTCCACCGAGGCGACCAGCGCGCGATCGACCACATAGCCCTGATGCTCGCGCACCTCCGCGCAGCCCGACAGTCCGGCCGCCAGCGCCAGACCCGCCACCGCGGCCGTCCCGGCGCGTACCATGCTGGCCGTCATTCACTTCTCCTCACGCCGCCGGCGCCCTGTTCCGGCTGAAACCCAGACCAAGCGCCATTGCATCGGCCGTCTTCCCGCTCAATATGCCGTGGACACGCGCCGCACAAGGCGGCTTGGCGCAAAGGGACGGAAGGTTTGGCGACGCTTTTCAAACGGCTGCTCGGCGGGCGACGCGACGCACGCGCGCTGGTGCCGCTCTACGATGCGATCGTGCGCGAGGCGCGGCAGCCGCACTGGTACGTCGAGGGTCAGGTGCCGGACACGCTCGACGGGCGCTTCGACATGGTCTCGACGGTGCTCTCGCTGGTGCTCCTGCGGCTGGAGGCGCTGGGCGAACCGGCGCGCGAGCCATCGGCAAGGCTGACCGAATTGTTCGTCACAGACATGGACGGGCAATTGCGCCAGCATGGCATCGGTGATCTGGTGGTCGGAAAGCATATCGGGCGGATGATGAGCCAGGTCGGCGGGCGGCTTACCGCCTATCGCGAAGGGCTGGCGGACGGTGGCGACCTCTCCGGCGCGATCGCGCGCAACGTCTATCGCGGCGCCGAGGTAACGGATGCGGCGAAGACGCATGTCGAGGCGCGGCTGCGGGCGCACGCAGCCGGGCTCGAGACGCGCGACCTGGCCGCGCTGATGGCGGGAGACATCGCATGAACAAAGGCGCCGAGTTCAGCCGCCCCTATCGGCTCGACGCGATCGGCGGGGAGCCCCGTGCCGTCCATATCGAGGCGGACGAGGCGGAACGTGCCGCACTCGCCGAGCGGTTCGGGCTGGTTTCGATCGAGACGCTGGCGGCCGATGCGACGATCCGTCGCGAAGGCCCGCGCGTGTGGGCCGAAGGGCGCTTCAAGGGCCGCGCCGTGCAGAGCTGCGTCGCGACCGGCGACCCCATCCCGGCGCGAATCGACGAGCCCTTCGCGCTGCGCTTCGACCCTGAAGGCGAAACGTCCGAGGACGACGTGGAACTGGAGGAATCCGATCTCGACCTGCTGACCTACGAGGGCGGATCGATCGACCTCGGCGAGGCGGTGGCGCAGGGTTTCAGCCTCGCGCTCGATCCCTTCCCGCGTGTCGCCGATGCCGAGCAGCGCCTGCGCGCCGCCGGCGTGAAGAGCGAGGAGGAGGCCAAGGAAGCACGAATCGAATCGAGCCCCTTCGCGGCGCTCAAGGCGCTGAAGGGCGAGTAATCCACAATTTGTGGACCGGCACAGGACTCCGTTAACCATCCGACTCTAGCGATTCGATCATCGCATCAGGAGACGCAGATGGCCGCCCGCACCGACAGCTTCACCCTCATCGGGCGCCGCATGCGCAAGGCCGCGCCGGTGTCCGTCGTCGAGGAGATGCCGTCGATCGCCGAAGTGCTGCGCCGCATCGACCTGGCGATCGCGCGAAAGCAGGCGGCCTGATCAGAACGGGACGTCGTCGTCCAGATCGCTGTCGAACGCCGATCCGGGGCGCGCGCCGCCGCTGCCACCGCCGCCGCCCGAGCGGCTCCCGCCGCCGAAGCCAGAGCCGGAGCCGCCGCCGAAATCACCGCCCGACGGCGCGCCCCATTCGTCACTGCCCGAACGGACGCCGCCGCCGCCGCCCTGAGCGCCGCCGGGGCCGTCCAGCATCACCATCGATCCGTTGAAGCCCTGCAGCACGATCTCGGTCGTGTAGCGCTCCTGCCCGTTCTGGTCCTGCCATTTGCGGGTCTGCAGCGCGCCCTCGATATAGACCTTCGAGCCCTTCTTCAGAAAGCGCTCGGCGGTGTTGGCGAGGCCTTCGTTGAAGATCGCCACCGAATGCCATTCGGTGCGTTCCTTGCGCTCGCCGGTGTTGCGGTCCTTCCAGGTCTCGCTGGTGGCGATGCGCAGGTTCACCACCTTGCCGCCATTCTGGAAGCTGCGCGACTGCGGGTCCTGCCCGAGATTGCCGACGAGGATGACTTTGTTGACGCCGGCCATGTGATCTCTCCGAATCTAGAGGCCGGCCCAGGTCGCGATCCAGAAGGTTGCCCCCGCCGCGACGTAGGCCAGCACGAAGAGGTAGCTAACCATGAACGCCGGCCATTTCCACCCGTTCGTTTCGCGTCGGGTCACCGCGATTGTGGATAAGCATTGCGGCGCGAAGACGAACCACATCAGGAAGGCGAGCGCGGTCGGCAGCGACCAGTCCTTCGCGATCTTCGGCTCGACGGCGCTGCTCGCCGCGTCCGTGTCGTCGCCGGCATCGATCGCATAGGTGGTGGCGAGCGCCGAGACCGCCACTTCGCGTGCCGCCATGGCGGGGGGGAGGGCCAGCGCGATGTGATGGTTGAAGCCGATCGGCTTGACCACGACCTCGATCGCCGAAGCGATCCGCCCGGCGATCGAATATTCGGTCTGCAGCTTGCCCGCCGGCGCCACCGGATAGGAGGATAGCACCCACAGGATCACGTTGGACGCGAGGATGATCGTGCCCGCTCGCTTGAGGAAGATCAGCGCGCGCGTCCACAGCCCCAGCCCGACGTCGCGGACGCTCGGCATCTGGTATTTGGGCATTTCCATCATGAAGCCCTGGCTCGGCCCCTTGGTGACGGTGCGGCGGAGCACGAGCGCGGCGATCAGCGCGCTGACGATGCCGAACACGAACAGGCCGAAGAAGACCAGGCCGCGCAGGCCGACATAAGGCAGCACATGGCGGTTCGGAATGCAGGCGGCGATGATCATCGAATAGACCGGCAGCCGCGCCGAACAGGTCGTCAGCGGTGCGATCAGGATGGTCGTCAGCCGGTCCTTGGGATCGTCGATCGTGCGCGTCGCCATGATGCCGGGCACCGCGCAGGCGAAGCTGGAGAGCAAGGGGATGAAGGCGCGGCCGGAAAGCCCGACACGCGCCATCAGCCGATCCATGATGAAGGCGGCGCGGACCATGTATCCGGTCGCCTCCAGCAGCAGGATGAAGAAGAACAGGATCAGGATCTGAGGCAGGAAGGTGACGACCGCGCCGGTGCCCTTGATCACGCCCTCGGCGAGCAGGTTGCGAACGAAGCCGTCCGGGAAGGTCGCCTCGACCCATTTGCCGAGCCAGTCGAACCCCGCGGTGATCGCGTCCATCGGCGCCTGCGCCCAGGCGAACACCGCCTGGAACACCACGAACAGCAGGATCAGCAGCAGCGCCGGCCCCGCGATCGGGTGCAGCGCGATCGAATCGATCCGGTGGCTGACCTTGCGCGCGCCATGCTCCTCGCGGGTCGCGGCGAGTGCGATGGCGCGGGCGCGACGCTGGAGGACGACGAGATCCTCGTGGTGGAAGCCCGGCCCGGCGGCGATCTTGCGCGTGCTGCCGTCGCCGACCAGCACGTCCATCGCCGCCTTCAGCTCCTCGATGCCACGCTTCCTCACCGCCACCGTCGGGATCACCGGCACGCCGAGTTCCTTCGACAGCCGGGCGGCGTCGATCGTGAGGCCGTCGCGCTCGGCCATGTCGACCATGTTGAGCGCCACCACCACCGGCAGGCCCAGCGCGATCAGCTGCAGCGTGAAGCGCAGATGGTTGTCGAGGTTGGTCGCGTCGACCACGCAGAGGATGGCTTGGGGAAGCCGCTCGCCTTCCTGCTTGCCGAACAGCACGTCGCGGGTCACCTGCTCGTCGGGCGAGGCGGGCTCCAGCGAATAGGTGCCGGGCAGGTCGATCAGCTCGATCGGGCGGCCATCCGGCAGGCTCATCCGGCCCGCCTTCCGCTCCACGGTGACGCCCGGATAGTTGCCGACCTTCTGGCGGGCACCGGTCAGCGCATTAAACAGCGCGCTCTTGCCGGCATTGGGATTGCCGACCAGCGCCACCATCGGCGCGGGGTTCATGCCGCCAGTTCTACCGAGATGCAGTGCGCCTGAGCGCGGCGAAGCGCCACGGTCATGCGGCCGACGCGGCAGGCGATCGGATCCTTGCCGAAAGGCGCGACATGCAGCGCCTCCACCGTCACGCCCTCGTCCAGCCCCAGCTCGCGCAGCCGCCGCGCGGCGGTCTCGGCCAAGTCATCCCAGGCGACTGCAGAGACCTTGGCAGGGCATTTCAGCGGCAATTGATCGAGGCGCACGGGCAGATGTCCAACAGCAATCTGCGAGGCATTATCATTATCGCCGGCACCGCGCCAGCGCCGATCTCACGCAGCCGGGTAGCGCAGCCGGCCGAGAAACCGCGAGACGCTGAAATGGCGATCGGGATGCGGAGTGAACTGCGCCTTCAACTTTTCGAATTGCATCACGTTGTCGATGCGGCGGCCGAGGAACGCATGCGTATCCGCCTCGCCCTCGCTCTCGTCGTCGAGCCAGGCCAGCAGTGTCGACGCATAGACGGCGGAGAGCGTCATGCGCTTGGTATAATGGTTGAAGTCCGTCGCGGTGTCTCCGGCGATGCGCCACAGCGCGTCCGCCGTCCGCCAGCCGAACTTCGCGGCTCCGCCGAGATTGCGCGGCTGCGCGAGGATCGCCAGCGCGCTGCGCACCGCCTGCTTGTGGGGGCGCACCATATCGATCCGCGCCAGCACCAGCGACGATATGCGTTCGCGGATCTTCATCGTGGCGACGCGGTCGGCGGGAAAGTCCATGGCGAGCCGCGCATCGAGACTGGCATACCAGGCGTCGATCATGCCCACCGCCCCGTCCGGAAAGGCCAGCTTCGCGTGCGCCGGGTCGATCCGGAGCGCCTGCGCCGCCATCACCAGCGCCGCGTCGGTCCAGCCGTCGAACACGGCATGCGCGGGCAATTCGGCACCGAGCGCGAGGCGCATCTCGTCGAGAGTCGGATCGGTGGGGAGCGGAATGGCGGCCATGTCGGCTCCCTTAGTCCCGCCCGCGGATCAGCACCAGCGCGGCGGCGAGCGCCAGCGCGCCGGCGATATCCGGCCCGGTCATCCGTTCGCCATAGGCCGCCCAGCCGACCGTTGCCGAAACCAGCGGCTGGGTCAGCAACGCAACGCCCACCACCACCGGCGAGAGCCGCCCCATCGCGAACACCACCAGCCCCTGGCCGATCACCTGGCTGCCGATCGCGAGGCACAGCAGGGGCGTCCAGTCGTGCGGCAGGACCGAGCCGTCGATCGCCTCCGCCATCGGCCAGAGCGAGATCGCGCCCACCACCGTGGCGATCGTCAGCACAGGCCAGGTATCGAGCCGGGTTCGCGCCCGCTCCACCGCGATCATGTAGACGACATAGGCAAGCCCCGCCCCGATCGAGAGCAGATCGCCCGCCAGATGCTCGCGCGACAGCTCGTAGGAGCGGCCGAGCAGCAGGACGATGCCGACGGTCGCGAGCAGCAGCGCAAAGGCCTGCATGCGGCTCGGCAGGCGGCGCGCGACGAGGAAGCCGTAACCCGCGAAGAAGAAGCTGGAGATATTGCCGAACAGCGTCGAATTGGCGAGCTTGGTGCGCAGGATACCCTCGTGCCACAGCGCGAGATCGGCGGCGAAGAAGAAGCCCGCCACCGCGATCATTGCCCACAGCTTCGCATCCGGCCGCCCGAACCGCTGCCTCGACAGGCGCGCGATCAGGAACAGGAAGGGGATCGCCAGCGCCAACCGCCAGAAGCCCGAGGCGATCGGCCCGACATCGGCCATCCGCACGAACCACGGCCCGATCGCCAGCGCGGTGCTGCCGGTGAGCAGGGCGGCGAACGCCAAGGCGTCGGTCCGCGCCGGCGCAACCGCTTCTGTACCGGGCGGTAGAACTTCTTCCTCGAAGATCGGCTGGGCCAAAGCAAGGGAGGCTGGACGCTCGGTCATCGCGCCCCATATACCTGCGCCCGACGGCTTGTCCCATTGCAAAGGGAAACGAATCCATGCCGACCTTGTTCGATCCGATCCAGCTGGGCGCGATCTCCGCGCCGAACCGCATCCTGATGGCCCCGCTCACCCGCGGGCGCGGCACGCGGGAGCATGTGCCGACCCCGCTGATGGTCGATTATTATCGCCAGCGCGCGTCCGCCGGCCTGATCATCACCGAGGCCACCGGCATCAGCCGCGAAGGGGCGGGCTGGCCCTATGCGCCGGGGCTGTGGACGGACGAGCAGGTCGAGGCGTGGAAGCCGGTGACGGCGGCGGTGCATGAGGCTGGCGGGCGGATCGCGGCGCAGCTCTGGCACATGGGCCGCGTCGTCCATTCGAGCCTGAGCGGCAGTCAGCCGGTCTCGGCCTCCGCCACCACCGCGCCGGGCAAGGCGCACACCTACGACGGCAAGCAGCCCTACGAGGAGGCGCGCCCGCTCGCGCTCGCCGAAATCCCGAGGCTGCTCGACGATTACCGCCGTGCCGCCGCCAATGCGATCCGGGCCGGCTTCGACGGCGTGCAACTCCATTCCGCCAATGGCTATCTGATCGATCAGTTCCTGCGCGACAATTCCAACTTCCGCGACGATGCCTATGGCGGATCGATCGACAACCGCACGCGCCTACTCGACGAGGTGACGCGCGCGATCGTCGAGGTGGTCGGCGCCGATCGTACCGGCGTGCGCCTCTCGCCCAACGGCGATTCGCAAGGCGTCAACGACAGCCGGCCGGTCGAGCTGTTCACCGCCACCGCCGCCAAGCTCGATGCGATCGGCATCGCCTTCCTCGAGTTGCGAGAGCCGCCTGCGGGCGGCACGTTCGGCCGATCGGACGTGCCGGCGGTGTCGCCGGACATTCGCAAGGTGTTCCGCAACGCGCTGGTGCTGAACTCCGATTACACCGCCGAGCGCGCAAAGGCGGCGCTGGACAGCGGCGTGGCCGATGCGATCGCCTTCGGCCGCCCGTTCCTCGCCAATCCGGACCTGCCGCGCCGGCTGGTCGAGGGCCTGCCGCTCAACCCGGACGACATGGCGACCTGGTACAGCCAGGGCGCCGAGGGCTACACCGACTATCCCTTCGCCGAGGAAACGGTGGCGGCGTAATCGAAGCGCAAGCCCTCTCCCGTGAAGACGGGAGAGGGAAATTACCGCGCGATGCCTGCCGCCGCCAGCACCGCCAGCGTCATCAGGTCGCCGGCCGATGCCGTCATCGACGCGATCTGGACCGAATGCTCCATGTTGATGAGCATCGGGCCGATCATCCGCTCGCCGCCCAGCTCGCGCAGCAGCTTGGCCGAGATGTTGGCGGATTGCAGCCCGGGCATCACCAGCACGTTGGCCGGGCCGGACAGGCGACTGAACGGATAATGCTTCTTGAGCGCGGGATTGAGCGCCACGTCCGGCGCCATTTCGCCCTCATATTCGAACTCGACGCCGCGCTTGTCGAGCTCGGCCACGGCCGCGCGGATATTGTCCAGCCACTTGCCCGGCGGGTTGCCGAAGGTGGAGTAGGACAGGAACGCGACGCGCGGCTCCTGCCCCATGCGCTTGGCAACCGCCGCCGTCTGCTCGGCGATATCGGCGAGCTGCTCGGCGCTCGGCCGCTCGTTGACCGTGGTGTCGGCCAGGAACACCGAATGGTTGCGCCCGACCAGCAGATGGATGCCGAACGGCGTGTGGCCGGGCGCCGGATCGATCACCCGCATCACCTCGATCAGCGAGGAGCGGAACGGGCGCGTCACGCCCGTCACCATGACGTCGGCCTCGCCCAGCGCGACCAGCAGCGCGCCGAACACGTTGCGATCGCGGTTGACCAT
>Ga0105240_10009241_pt1 | contig 13987 bp, 9 predicted proteins | sample KBSC54metaG_FD_80426 | JGI IMG/M metagenome (GOLD analysis project Ga0105240, IMG submission 80426) | Corn rhizosphere microbial communities from Kellogg Biological Station, Michigan, USA - KBS C5-4 metaG | ecosystem: Host-associated > Plants > Roots > Rhizosphere > Soil | place: Michigan, USA... | reverse complement strand
TGTAGGGTCGAGTGACCTCGAAATAGAAACCGTCCCCTTCATTCAAAACGTGCCGGTCGTCACCGATCGTCACGGTCAGGGACCCTCGCTGGACGACGACATATTTTTCGGTAGGCGTGGTGTAGACGGGAAGTATCCCGGAGGTCTTACCGGGCGGGATATTGTGCTGAAGCAGCTCGACGCCATTGTCGACATGGTTGGGCGACAGCAGTTCACGACCGAAGCCGCTGACCGGATCCTTGAAAACCAGGCGCTGGTCCTTGCGGACAAGGACCATCTTGGACACATCCGGCTTCGCGCCGATCAACGTGGACAAGGCGATGTCGAGGCCTTGCGCAATCCGGCTCATGACCGACAGGGTCGGGCTTTTCTCCGCGCGTTCGACCTTGGACAGCATGGCCCGGGAAACGCCCGAGCGCTCCGCCAGCTGTTGCAAAGTCAAATTATTGGCTTGCCTCAGTGCTGCGATCCGCAGGCCAAGCTCGCTTCCCGCCGAATCGGCTGCATCATGCCGGGTGATCGAGGCGCGAACTTTACTGCGCGCCCGCGTGCGGGTTGCGGCCACCGGAGACGCAGTCGCGGGGGGTGCGGCTTCGCCCAGTTCTTGGCCCAATGACTTAATCATGTCCACCTTGTGTATCTTGGTCGACCGGAACGGTTGAACCAAAGATGTCTTCTCTCGGTTCAGTTTAGGCAACAAATTCGCGCGCTCACGCCGAAGTTGAGGTGCTGAGACGTTCGATTTCGGCCGGTGACAGCTTCAGCCGCCCGCCAAGGATCTCGCGATTATGCGCACCGAGCGGCGGACCGGCCCAACGGATCGATCCCGGGGAATCCGACAATTTCGGCACGACGCCCTGCATGGTGACCGCGCCCAAACCCAGCGCATCGACGCTGACGATCATTTCCCGCGCCCGAAAATGGAGATCGGCGCAGACGGCCGCCGCATCGTTGACCGGACCGGCGGGCACGCCCGCCTTCTCCATCAGCCCCAAAATCTCGTCGGCGGACTGCATCTCGGTCCAAGCCGCGATGATACGGTCCAGTTCAGCCTGATGCTGGCCGCGCGCGGCATGCGTGCCGAAGCGCGGATCGTCCGCTAGCCGCGGCATACCCATCGCCGCGGCCAGCCGCAGAAACAGGCCATCGGCATTCGCCGCAATGAGGACCAGTTTTCCATTCGCGGTCGGATAGAGATTGGACGGCGCGATACCCGGCAGGATGCTTCCGGTTCTGTCGCGCGACAGCCCGGTTTCCATATATTCTGAGAAGACGCTCTCCATCACCGCCAGCACGCTCTCGGCAATGGACACATCGATGATCTGGCCGCGATCCATGGATCGTGACCGGTGAACCAGAGCCGCGAGGATGCCGATCGCTGAAAACAGCCCGGCCAGAGAGTCGCCGATAGATATTCCGACGCGAGGCGGAGGCAGGTCGGGAAACCCAGTGAGATGGCGAAGCCCCGCGGCCGCCTCGGCAACCGAACCGAAACCGCCGCGGTGACTATACGGTCCGGTCTGTCCGAAGGCAGAGACGCGCGAGATGATCAGCGACGGCTTTGCGCGCTGCAGATCGGCAGGCGCCAATCCCCAGTTTTCAAGCGTCCCGGGCCTGAAATTCTCGATCAGCACATCCGCGTCCAGAATGAGACGCCGGGCAGCCTCACGAGCCTCCTTCCGCCTAAGGTCGAGCGTCACGCTGAGTTTGTTGCGGGCGATCACCGGCCACCAGAGCGACAGGCCCTCTTTTGATTTCTGAGCCCCCCATCGGCGCATGGCATCGCCCGCCCCCGGCGGCTCCACCTTTATGACCTCGGCGCCCAGGTCGGCCAGCAGCTGCCCGCAAAAAGGGCCGGCGATAAAGGAGCCGAGTTCGACGATCTTGATGTGCGAGAGCGCACCGGCGGCAGGGGTTCTGTTCATTCCATTCGATCCGCGTAAGCAACGCCGCACCAGCGACTCCCTGACAACAGCAGGGCAGCGCACGTTCTAGAAGAATTTTCTTCTATAGAAGATCAGTCACCTCAGGGCGATTGCACGGTTTCCGCACAATGATCTACTATAGAAGAATGAACTTCGGACCCGGTGCCTGGGAGAAGCAGGAGATCGCCGATGCCGGAGCCACCTGGAAAGACGGGAGAGCGGTCCATGGAAATCGAGAAACCGGCGGACGTTGACGGCTCCGTCCAGGCTTTTCCGATGCATATCGGCGGAGCCGCCTGCGAGTCGGATTCCGGCCAATGGATCGAGTCCAAGAACCCCTATACGGGCCAGGCATGGGCACGAATTCCCCGCGGCACAGCCGCCGACGCGGCGAGAGCGGTGAAAGCGGCGCGCCGCGCGTTCGAAGCCGGCCCCTGGCCCAGCCTGACCGCAAGCGATCGCGGCCTGCTGATGCATCGCCTGGCCGACCTGATCGCCGAGAATGCAGAACGGCTCGCGGCGATGGAGGTCAGGGACAATGGCAAGCTGATGACGGAAATGCTGGCGCAGATGCGATATCTGCCCCGCTGGTTCCAATACTACGGCGGTCTCTGCGATAAGGTCGAAGGCATGGTCACGCCGATCGATAAACCCGGCATGTTTCACTACGTCCAGTATCAGCCGGTCGGCGTAGTGGTGGCCATCACGCCCTGGAACTCGCCGCTGCTGCTCGCGGCCTGGAAGCTCGCGCCGGCATTGGCCGCCGGCAACACGATCGTCGTGAAACCCTCCGAACATGCGTCGACCTCGATGCTAGCGCTCGCCCGGCTGTTCGCGGAAGCCGGCTTTCCGCCGGGCGTGGTCAATGTCGTTACCGGCTATGGTCCCGAGATCGGCGACGTGCTGGTGACCCATCCTGACGTCGCACGTGTGGCCTTTACCGGCGGCGACCCGGCGGGCCGCACGATCTATGAGGCGGCCGCGCGCGGGCTGAAGCCGGTTTCGCTGGAGCTCGGGGGAAAGTCGCCGAACATCCTGTTCGAGGACGCCGATATCGATGAGGCCGTGAAAGGCATTGTCTCCGGAATCTTCGCAGCCAGCGGCCAGAGCTGCATGGCCGGCTCCAGGCTTCTGGTTCACGAGGCGATCCATGATGAGGTCGTGGATCGCCTGATCTCTTTCATGGCCGACGTGACCCTCGGCGACCCAGCGTCGCCGGACACTCAGATGGGTCCGATCGCAACCGAGGCCCAACTGGAGAAAGTGCTGTACTACATCGACGTCGCGAAGGCGGGAGGCGCACATTGCGCACTCGGAGGACGCCGCGCGCAGGGTGGGGAATGCGGCAGCGGGTGGTTCGTCGAACCGACGATCTTCACCGGCGTGTCCAACGAAATGCGGATCGCGCAGGAAGAGATATTCGGCCCGGTCCTGGTAGTCATCAAGTTCAGGGATGACGACGAGGCCGTAGCGCTGGCCAACGGTACCGTCTACGGCCTTGCCGCCGGTGTGTGGACCCGTAGCCTGGAGCGCGCGATGACGATCCCCAAAAGGCTGAATGCGGGAACGGTCTGGGTCAACGCCTATCGGGTCGTGAGCTATCTCGCCCCATTCGGCGGCATGAAAGCTTCCGGAATCGGCCGCGAAAACGGCGCCGACGCGATCTATGACTATCTCGAGCCCAAGAGCGTCTTCATCAATACGGGCGCGCGAACGGCGAACCCCTTCTCTCTGAGGTAAGGGGGGCGGTTCGGTCGTACGGAACCGCCCCGCCCTTTCACGGCCTAGAATTTGTAGCGGATCTGGCCGGAGATGTTGATCGGCTCGTACTTGTTGCCGTACTGGCTGCCGAACCCGTTCGGCAGCGTGTCCGCGATCCCCTGCTTCTCCAGAATGGTCAGATCGCTCAGATTCTTCCCGATCAGGTCGACCGCCCAATGGCCATCCGGCGATTCGACCGAGACACGGGCGTCGAGCCGGACATAGCTGCCCGTCCAGCGGTCGAGGATGTCCTGACGATAGTCGGACGTGAAGTAGGGGCTGAGCTCCATCGTCAGCCACCAGTCCTGAGGCAGGGCGAAGCCGTACGATGCCGAAAAGCTCCCGGTCCATCTGGGCGTTATACGGTACCCCGCGAGGTTCGCGGCGGCGGAGCCGGTCTGCAGCTGCTGCAGCTGGGACGCGGGGCCGTCCGGAAATTGGACATAGTGGGCGTCGATATAGGCGGCATTGATCTTGAAGCGGAAATGCTCGTCCGGCACCCAGTTGACTTCGGCTTCCACGCCCTGACTGATCGACGAGGCGGCATTCTGCACGACCGTCGTCGTCACCGGTCCCACGACATGGAAGGAGGCGACCTGCAGATTGCTGTACTCGCTGCGGAACAGATCCGCGTTCAGGAGCAGGGTGTTGTTAAACCACTTGCTCTTGATCCCCACTTCGTAGGCCGTCACATCCTCGGGCGCGAACGGCAGATTGGCTTCGATGCCGGTCGAATCCGTTCCGTTGAAACCGCCCGACTTGAAACCGCGATCCCAGCGCGCATAGGCCATGGCCTGATCCGAGAATTGGTACTGGATCTTGGCCGACGGCAACCAGTCATGATCGGACCGCGACAGATGGAACGAGCACGCCGGCGTTCCGAACGCCTTGCCGAGCGCGGCCTGGAGCCCTGTCGCCGCCGATGTCGTCGTGCACAGCGCGCCCGGGTAGGCGGCCGTGACGGTGTCGAAGAGGTTTGCCGTAGGGCCGTAGTAAACGTTGTAGTCGAAATCCTTGTCGACCCAGGTTCCACGAAGGGCGAAGGACAGCTTCAGAGCCTCGGTTGCGTTCCAGCTCAGTGAGCCGAATGCCGCATAGGAATTTTCATGCTGGTGATCGCTGTACTGTTGCGCCGGCGAAGGACCGGTCGGCCCAGGCCCGGCCACGAAGAAGTCGATGGCCTGCTTGAAGTGGAGCGAGTCCGTCTGGACATAGACGCCCGCCAGATATTCGAAGAGGCCGCCGGTCGGCGAGGCGACACGAAATTCCTGGCTGTACTGGTCGTAGCGCTCGGGCAGTTCGGCGGTCACCAGCGGCAGGCCGGAGCTCGACGAGTCGAAATTGTTGTTCGAGTCATAGCCGCTGTGGCCGGTGACCGAGGTCAGCGTGTGATCTCCCACATGATAATTGAGGGTGAGCACGGCTTCGTTGCTGGTCAGGCTCCAACCTGTTCCAGGCAGCGCGCCTGCCTCGTTGATGTCGAGCCCGATCGGTCTGTGATTGGCGAGAGCCAAGGCGCAGAAGGGACCAGGCGCGCCGAACGGCGGAATTGGCGGGCAGACGATGATCTGGTTCGGCGTGTCGAAGTTCGCGCCTGACGTTTTCGTGTGCCCGCCTTCGATCTTCAACGTCGCGTCGAAGTCGTCGGTGGGATGATAGAGCAGTGTCACACGACCGACCTGATTGTCGTTGACCGGGATCTTCTTGTTGGTGACGACGTTGTCGATCCAGCCACCGTTACCGTTCACCGTGCCGGCGATGCGAAAAGCAAACTGATCACTGACCGGGCCGCCGGCCGCGCCCTCGACCGCATAGGTGTCATAGCTGCCGTAAAGAACACGCGCCCATCCTTCCCATTCGTTCACGTTGGGCTTTCGCGAAACGACGTTCAAAGCGCCGGCGATGGCGTTGTTGCCGAAGAACGTACTCTGCGGCCCTTTCAGCACTTCGAGATGATCGACGTCCAGAAAGGCCGCCTGACTCATACGGGAACGGCCGTGAAAAATATCGTCCTCGAAAATGGCTGCGGACTGATCGAAGCTCGCGCTCGCCTCCGAGCCGATGCCGCGAATGAAAATCTCGTTGCCGGGCCCGAGCGTCTGGATATACACCCCGGGCACCGTCTGGCTCAGCGTCCTGAGCGAGTTTTCGTTTGTCTCCGAGAGGACTTGCCCACTCACGACCTGCACCGCGATCGGAACGAGTTGCAGGTTCTCGGTACGCTTTTGCGCCGTCACCGTAATTTCTTCGATGCCCTGCTCCGGCTTGTCGGGATCAGCGGCCAAAGCCGCGGACGCAATCAAAGACAAGGCAGACCCAATAAACAACATGTTGCGGCGCAAAGTCATTTTTACCTCCCTCTTTCCCTATTATGCTTCGGCGAAATCGTTCTCGCCTGGAGCCTCAATCAAATTCCGGCCCCGATCTAATCATCGGGCATTTAATTACATTTAAGCCAGACGCGTCGGCCATTCGAAGCTTCGCAGGACTCTCTGGCAATAAATCATGGATTGAAGGACAACCGGTCGGAGCATGCGCGGATCATGCCAGCGCCATGTTCACGACGTGGGCCTGCGTGAATTCGGCAAGCCCCTCCTCACCGCCCAATTCCATGCCGATGCCCGACTGCTTGGACCCGCCATACGGCATGGCATAGTCGATATCGAGGTGCTGATTGATCCAGATGAGTCCCGCCTCCATGCGAGCGGCGATGGCGCTTGCGCGGCCGAGATCGCTGGACCAGACGGATCCGCCAAGACCGTAAGCCGTGGCGTTGGCGCGCCGCAGGGCATCTTCGGGATCCGAATATCTGATCACCGGCAGGATCGGGCCGAACTGCTCCTCGTCGACCAGGCGCGAGCCTTCGGCGATATCGCGCACGATGGTGGGACGCACGAAATAGCCCGGCTCGTCGGGTATTTCCCCGCCTGCGGCGATGACGCCCCGCTCCTTGGCCTCGGCGACGAGGGCGGAGACCCGCTCGAACTGCATGCGGTTCTGCAGCGGCCCGAACTCTACGCCCGGTTCCAACCCGCTGCCCACGACAGCCGCATCGGCGAGCCGGCTGAGTTCACGGCACATGGCATCGTAAATCGAGTCGTGCACATAGAGCCGCTTGATCGCGATGCAGGCCTGGCCGTTATTGGCGAAAGCCGCGCGGAAGATCGCCGGAGCAATGGCGGCCGGATCGGCGTCCTCCAGAACGATGGCGGCATCATTCCCGCCCAGCTCCAAGGTCAGACGCTTTACGGTTTCGGCGGCCCGCGCAAAGACCCGCTTTCCGGTCCGCGTTGAACCGGTGAATGTGATCTTGGCGATATCTGGATGCCCGGTCAGCGCATCGCCAAGATCGTTGGCATCGGCGATGACGTTGACCACGCCCGGCGGCAGCAGGTCGGCGACGAGCGCGCCAAATTTGAGGGACGACAGCGGAGTCGTAGGCGCCGGCTTCAGCACGACGGTGTTGCCGGCCAGCAGCGCCGGCACGAGCTTCACGCCGATCGACGAGAACGGGAAATTCCACGGAATGATCGCGCCGACGACACCGAGCGGGCGCCGCTGGATTTCGATGTGCCGGCGCTCGGAATCGACCAGCACTTTCGTCTTGAGATCAACCTCGCAAAGCGCCCGGATGAGCCCGACCGAATGCTCTTCGACTTCGAACCGCGCAGCGGAGAGCGGCTTTCCGGCCTCAAGCGTCACGAGGCGAATGATATCTTCGAGATTGTCTTCGATCCGATCTGCGATCGCCCGCAGTGCACGCCGACGCTCGGCTGTCGGCAATCGCGACCAGGCTGGAAATGCGGCCTTGCCGGCGGCGACCGCCTCATCCAGCTGCGCCGCCGACGCGACCGGGTATGTGGCAAACACAGCTTCGGTCGCCGGATTGATGACCGGCGCGCGCCGCACACCCTCGACCAGGCGCCCGTTGATCAGAAGCCGATACTCTTCCATGCCGCACCTTGATTGCCGTCGTTCGTGTTTGTCCGATGCCTCGCCTGCGTCACAGCTTCTCGCCCAGCTTTTGCGCCCGTGCGTTACGCGTTGCCTGGTCGCGCGCCACGGTCGCGGTCGCGCCGATCAACGCGGCGGCGGCGGGAATGCTGATCGCCAGTCCCCACAGCATGCCCTGGCGCAAGGCCGCGCCGCCCTGCGCACCGGACGCGGTAAAGATGTCGCTGACATAGCCGATGGCGTATGGACCCAGCGCCATCCCCAGAAGCGTTATGACGAGCATGTAAAAGGCCGAGGAAATGCCGCGCATGCGCGGCATGACGAGGGAATTGACCATTGCCGGGCCGACGCCGTACCAGGCCGCCGAGGCCAGGAAGAACAGCCCGATGAAGAGATAGGCTTCCCGCGCGCTCTGCGCGTAGAGCATCAGCACCACCGACGGAACCGTCAGCGTCAGCGAGCCCAGCAATACGTAGAGCCGTGCCCTCGGCGTGCGGCGCTCCAGCATGTCGGCAAGCGCTCCGCCCGCCAGGTTGCCAAGGAAGCCGCAAATCGCCAGCAGCGTCCCCACCATCGCGCCGACGTCCCGCGGGCTGACGCCGTGGACACGTATCATGAAGGGCGCGATCCAGGCGCCGACGCCGAAAACGACAAAGACGAAGCAGGCCAGGCCGACATCCACGAACAGCAGGGTCGGGCATTTCAGGATCATCGCGAACGCAGCCGGATCACGTATCTTCAGGGTCTGCGCCCAGCCCGCGACACAATAGAGACCGATCCCGATCGCGGCCCATTGCATCGTGCTGCCGGTCAGGACCACCAAGACCGTCGATGCAGCGGCAAGCGTCAGGCCAGCGGCGATATTCCAGGCGATGGCCCTCGCGCCCCCGCCCAGCCGCACGATCCGAAGCAGGCAGACCAAAGGAAGGACGGATTGAAGCTCGTCCCATATCTGGCGCCACGGGCTAAACTGCGCGCTCAGCTGCGGCGCGCTGGCTAAGCCCTCGCTCTGCCCGCGAACGGGCTCCCTCAAGCTCCAGAGCCAAACGGCCAACAGCGGTCCAGGCAGCGCGATCGCGAAGAACGCCACCTGCCACGCCTTGAGGCCGAAGGGAGCGGCGCCGACGGGATAGGCCGTGCTCCAGGCGTCGAGGATAAATCCTCCCAGGAAAAGGCCCAGCCCCTGACCTACCGGGGAACCGCTGGTGAACACCGACATCGCCGAATTGCGCAGGCGCGGCGGAAAATAGTCGGAGATCATCGAAAAGGCGGGGGGCGAGGCGCCGCCCTCGCCCACGCCGACACCGGCCCGGAACAGCGCGAACGACAGAGCGCTGCCGGCGGTGCCGGTCAGAAAGATCATGGCGCTCCATGCGGAAACGCACACGGCGAGCATGTTCTTCCGCGTCAGGACATCCGCGCAACGGCCGAGCGGGATGCTGAAAATGGCAAAGAACACCGAAAGGGCGGTGCTGTAGACGAACCCGACCTGTGCATCGGTCAGGCGAAGATCGGCTTTGATATCCTCCGCCAGGATGGACAGGATCTGGCGGTCCATCAGGACAAAGACATTCACAAAAACGAAGACGCAAAGCGCGTAAAGCGGGTACCGGATGCCCGGTGCCGGGGCACAGCCGGACTTCGACTGCGGAAGTCGTTCCGCGCATTCGCTGACGTTCGCCCTTGAAATACGAATTATGGCGCCCTCATCCCCGTTCGCGCGTTTTCCCAACCGCCATAATGCGATCGTTCTATGATCGACGCGCAGGCCCTATTGATAGGCCTTCCCGATGGAAGCCGGTTGTGCCGGGCTTCAGTAGAAATTGCACAGAAGTATGGGAAGTCTCAGGCGCCTGGGATCGCAGGCCCGATATCGCGGACGCCGCTCAAACGTCCGCATGCCGATCCAAGGCGCTCAGCAGCGTTGCGTGACGTTCGATCATCGCCTGGCGATATTCCGGATGCGTGCAGATATACAGCGCGTTCCGCTCGATTGCGTCGGCCACCTGCTCTCCAACCGCCCGCGGTTCGATGACTTCGCTCGGGTTCAGCGTCCGTATCGCCTCGGCCCCGCTCGCGGATGGGGGCATGGCCGGGGCGCCCCGGTTGCTGAGCACGGCCGGCCGGTTGCGCTCGGCAGCCAGGAGCTCGGTGGCGACCAGGCCGGGACAGAGCACCGAGACTCCGATCCGATGAGGGGCGAGATCCAGGCGAAGGGATTCCGACAGGCCGACGACCGCGAATTTGCTGGCCGCATAGACCCCCCAACTCTCCATGCCGATGAGCCCGACCATCGACGCCGTGTTGACGATATGGCCGCCGCCCCGTGCCTTCAGGCGCGGAACGAAGGTCATGACGCCATTGATGACGCCCCCCAGATTCACGCCGAGGATCCAGTCCCAGTCCTGGTAGGTCACCGCATCCAGCGCGCCGCATGAAACGACGCCGGCATTGTTGCAGACGAGATCGACGCCGCCGAACATGCCTTCCACCGCGCTTGCGGCATCTTCCATCGCCGCACGGTCGGTGACATCCACCGCCACGGCGGCAACGGTCGCGCCCGCCTGCTCCAAACGGCCGGTTGCCTTGGCGAGAGCGGCTTTCTCGATGTCGGCAAGCGCGACCTTCATGCCGCGCGCCACGAAAGCCTCCGCCATGGCAAAGCCGATTCCACTCGCCGCACCGGTAACGAAAGCAACCTTGCCCGCCAGGTCCATGGCTCAGTCCTCCAATGCGATCCGCGTCGCAAGATACGATAGGCTGGAAGAGCGGCTCCAAGTGCCGGTGAAAAGACGCGTTTCGCGTAGCGGGCAAGTTTTTCAATATTCGCGGGCAACTCCCCCCGGTTTGCCCCGCCTACAATTTGGCGAGTGCAGGAACCATCCGTGCTATCGGAGGCGAAATTGGAGCCGGCGGCGTATCTATCCGAACCCATCAAAGTATTCGCGCTGCTCAAGCGGCGGGCTGATCTCGACATGGCCGCGTTCTCACGGCACTGGCGCACACGACACGCCGAAGCGGCGCTGAAACTTACGATGTTCTTCGAACGGTATGTACAGAACCACCTGGCCGAGGAACCGCTGCCGGGCTTCGGTCGCGCCTATGACGGCGCCGCCGAGCTCTGGTATGCGAACTGGGCGCGCTGTACGGCCTTGGCGGAAAGCGAGGAATATCGGAGCGATGCCTATCTGGACAATTTCGCATTCCTGGATGTCGATGCCGGCGGCATGCTGGTGACGCGGCCGATCGCGAGCCCGGTGCCCCGTATCCCGCGCGCATCCGCCTGCGCCACGAAAGCCATTGTCTTCTGGCGCCGTCGTGCCGGCCTCCCGGCCGCGGAATTCACCGCGATGTTCCAGGAGCGCGTGTCGCCCCTGCTGGCGCCTGAAGGCCGCTGCGCCGGAGCAGAGCGCTGTATCGCGGTGCCGGCGCCGGGTGAGCATGCACCGGCTTTCGATGCGGTCGAGCAGGTCTGGTGGGCGACCGAAGGCGACTTCGCCGAAGACATGGAAGCGTTGGCGCGGACCGGCCCGGATCATGCGCTTGTCGACCGCGGCAGCAGCACCGCGGCCCGGGTCGCCGAGCTGTATGTCCATTGGCAGGATGGCCGCCGCTAGGCCGCGCCATAGCCGCCGTCGACGGACAGCGCGTGGCCGGTGACGAAGCCGGCGCGGCTGGAGCAGAGCCAGAGAACCGCCTGCGCGACGTCCTCCGACTCGGCAATCCGCCCCATCGGATGCATCGCCGCGATTTCGCCCCTGCGCGCCGGGGAGCCTCGCAGGCTTTCCTCGTACATCGCGGTGCGTACGACGCCGGGGCAAACCGCGTTCACGCGTATATTATCCTTCGCATAATCCATGGCGGCGACGCGGGTCAGCCCGATGACGGCGTGCTTGCTCGCGATATAGGCGGTCGAGGCAGAATCCCCGTACCGCTCGAAACTCATGCCGCTGAAGCTGCCGATCGAGCCGGAATTGACGATCGCCCCGCCGCCTTGCGCGAGCATCTGGCGCAGCTCGTGCTTCATGCAGAGCCAGACGCCCTTGACGTTGACCGCCATGACGCGGTCGAAGAGGTCTTCCTGAAGATCCGCCAGACGACCCGCCCCCAACGCGATCCCGGCATTGTTGAACGCGTAGTCCAAACGCCCGAAGCGAGCGACGGCGGCCCGGACCATCGCCTCGACCGAGGCCTCAAGGCTGACATCGACGGCGACGAAATGCGCCGTTCCGCCCGCGGCCTCGATCAGGCGCACCGTCTCAGCGCCTGCGATCTCGTCCCTGTCCGCCACCACGACCTTGGCGCCTTCCCGGGCGAAGGCCTGCGCTGTCGTCCGGCCGATGCCGCCGGCTCCGCCCGTCACGATAACCGAGGCGCCCGTGAACCCATCCGTCATCCGCCGATCCCCCATCGTTCCCATCCCGTCATGCTCGCCCGGAAAATGTTCGACAATCAATCCAATAGCGCGGACCAAGAACTGTTGGGCGCTTGAGCAAATGCCGGAACTGCCTTTCCTATATGATCCCTCCCGAGGGATCGGCGGGACCGGGGCCAAACGTAAGGGGAAGAGAATGGGCGACAATGCGGGGATATCGATGGCGGGCGTGCCCGATCACGTGCCGGCCGATCTCGTGAGGCCGTGGACCTATGACGAGGCTCCAGGCGCCCAGCAGGACATCCATCTCGCCAACACCGCCCTGCTGCAGGGGCCGGAGATCTTCTATTCGACGACCACGGTCGCCGCGACAGCCTTCAGCGCCTGGATGGTCACCCGCAGCGATCTGATGCGCGAAATCCTCCGCGATCCCGAAACATTCTCGAGCCGCCATCTCACCGGCTGGGCGGAATTGCTCGGCGAGACCTGGGAATTGATTCCGCTGGAGACCGACGGACGGACCCACCGGGCCTACCGCATGCTGATGAACCCGTTGTTCTCACCGAAGAACATCACGGCCTTGGAGGACCGGATCCGCCAGTCAGCCGGCGGCTTCATCGACGCCGCCCTGAAGAACGGCGGCTGCGACTTCCAGCTGGACTTCGGCCATCCTTTTCCGGTGAGCGTGTTCCTTCACCTGATGGGCCTTCCGGTGGAGCAGATGGAGCAGTTCCTCGCCTGGGAAACCGGACTGCTGCCCGGCGAAACCACCGAGGACCGCCGCGCCGCCGCCCAGGCGATCAAGGATTACCTCGTGGCGATGATCGCGGAACGGCGGCAAAAGCCGACCGGCGATCTCATCAGCTTTGCCGTCACCAGCAGGATCGACGACCGGTTCCTGACCGAGGATGAGATGCTGGGCATGGTCTTCGTGCTGTTCGCCGCCGGGCTCGACACGGTGGCGAGCATGCTGGGCTTCATATTCAAATACCTGGCTGAGAACCCCGAGCAGCAGCGGTTGCTGCGGCGCGAGCCGGAGCTCATCGGCAATGCGATGGAAGAGATGATCCGTGCGCTGGCTCCGGTCACGACGACCCGCGTGGTGACCAGGGATATCGATTTCCACGGGGTGAGGCTGAAGAAGGATGACCGGATCAACCTGCCTCTCCCGGTCGCCGCCCGGGACGAGCGCGAATGCGAGCGGCCCAACGAAATCGATTTCCGGCGGGAGCGCTTCCGCCATATCACCTTCGGCGACGGCCCGCATGTCTGCATCGGTGCGCATCTGGCGCGCCGGGAGATCAAGATCGCGCTGGAGGAATGGCTGACGCGGGTACCGGAGTTCCGCATCGCCGATGGCCAGCAGCCGAAAGTCCACGCCCACGGCGTCTGGGGCCTGTCGTCGCTGCCGCTGACCTGGTGAGCCGTCCCGAGCGACGCCAACCGACGAGGAGGAAACCGTGCCCCGGCTGACCGTCAGAGGATGCTCCTTCCACTATGAGCTGGACGACTTCACGCCGCCCTGGCAGCCGGCGGAGACGATCTGGATCCAGCACGGCTATGGCCGCAGCTCCCGCTTCTGGCGTCATTGGGTGACGCCGTTCGCCGGCCAATATCGCGTCCTGCGGCTGGACCTGCGCGGCCATGGACAGTCCGACGATCCCGGCCCGGACTTTGCCTGGACGGTCGATGGGCTGCTCGCCGACATGCTGGGGGTCATGGATGGGCTGGGCCTGGAGAAGGTCCATTATTTCGGCGAGTCCCTGGGCGGCGTCCTCGGGCTGGCATTCGCGTCGCGATGGCCGGAGCGGCTGAAAAGCCTCGCCACCTGCTCCTCGCCGATCGCCATACCGGCGGCAAGCACTCAGGCGGCGACCGGGCTCGCCAGCCAGGCGACTGCCTTCGCCACGCTTTCGATCGCCGAATGGACGCGCTCGACGATCCGGAATCGCGGCGTGACCGTGCTGAGCCC
>Ga0105240_10009240_pt1 | contig 13987 bp, 14 predicted proteins | sample KBSC54metaG_FD_80426 | JGI IMG/M metagenome (GOLD analysis project Ga0105240, IMG submission 80426) | Corn rhizosphere microbial communities from Kellogg Biological Station, Michigan, USA - KBS C5-4 metaG | ecosystem: Host-associated > Plants > Roots > Rhizosphere > Soil | place: Michigan, USA... | reverse complement strand
TAAATCCAAGTGCTGGATTTTCATCAGGTCCACATTCATGTGGATACGACCCTTCACCCCCAAACCCAATATATGGGCAGTCCTTCCCTTTGCATTATTCTGCTGGAAAAGAGATACTAGGTTCATCTACTAGCCAATGAATAATTTTTTTTGGATTCATAAAATTGGTATTTTTATTGCTTCTTTTGTAGTTATATTAGTAACGCTACTCTTATTTATTTTTTTAATTAACATAAAACAACCCCCTAATGGAGGCGTGGTGTTACCCACAGGAGTTAAAAAAACCTCCCAAGCCACAGAACAAATTATTTCTCTTCAGAAAACAAAAATAGGGATTACCAAAGAAGATGAAGTAGTTAAACTTCCGGGTTTTATCAAAAAAGAGACGCTTCCTGGAGAACAAACAAGATACAGCTTTGAATCAACACTGAATGCTCGTCCAAATGAAATTATTACCGATAACCATATTGTGGTATATGAAAAAGATCTCATACCAGAAAGCCCTAGTACTCCTGGTTATACAACTATCTCTGATATTGAAAGTAGGTATGGAAATCCTGAAAGAATAGTAAATGGCTCAAAGTTTTATGGCTATTTTATTGATTATTATATTTACGCATCCTTAGGTTTTGCGTTTGCGGGAAATAAACACACAAATGAGGTATATGAGTTCCAGTTTTTTAAACCTATGTCTATTCAGGAATATTTAAATTTTTATGGGTCGGATGTCTCGTTCACCTCTTCTCCCCCAAAAGAATAAACTATTTCATGATTTATTCCTGAACTCTGACTGGCATTATTACGTGAGTAAAATTCACATCTTCCTCTGTTTTAAAAACAGCCGGCTCTACTCCTGATAATAATTCCATGATGACAGTTTTTCCGGAAATATTTTTTAATGCGTCTGTTAAGAATTTCACGTTGAATGCTATCTCATTACTATCTCCTTCTATCTCTGCGTCAATAATTTCTTCTCCCTCTCCTACACTTGCGGCACTTGATAAAATTTTAAGCTTCTCCTCTTCAACAACTATGCGGACAATATTTGCTGCTTCTTTTGCAAAAACAGAAGATATACGTAAACTCCTTAAGAACTCTTCCCTATCAACAACAACCTTGGTTTTACTGCTTTTAGGAATTACTCTTTTGTAATTTGGAAAGTCCCCGTTTATTATTCGTCCAACAATAATCACATCTTCCATTTCAAAAATAATTTGGTTGGCTTTCTTATAAATATACATTGTAACCTTGCCGCTGTTTTTATAAGATAAGACCTCATTTATTACGCGTGCAGGAAATATCATGGAAATTTCTTCTTTAAATATTTTCTTCCCTTGTATTGTTTCAAGCGACAATCTAAATCCGTCTGTTGCTACAAAATCTGTGCCGGTTGCGTTTTCTGAAACTAAAACTCCTGTGAGTTCCGGCCTTGATTCATCTGTTGAAACTGCAAATATGAGTTTTGGGAAAATGCTCTGTAGTTCACTTGCTTCAAATTTATAAACTTCATCACCCCTTTCTTCAAAAAGTGTTGGGAATTCTTCCTTGGCAATGGTTTGAAAGGCCACCTTACCGTTTCTTGAAGAAAGGGTCAGTTTCTCTTTATCAAGGCTCATGCTAATTTTATCTTTCGGAAAAGAAGAGAGCGCTTCTATAAATTGTCTTCCCGGAACTGTTGTTGCTCCTTCCTCGCTCACCTTTGCTTGAATCATAACTCTTATCCCTATTTCTAAGTTTGTTGTTGAGATATATAAACCTGTATTTGTTGCTTCTATTAATAAGTTAGACAGTATTTGGATTTGGGAATGTATTGGAAGAATTTTTCCAAGAAGAGGTAAAAAATTTTCTATATTTTCTAATAAAAACTCTGCCTTCATAATATATTTCTATTAGTAACAGTAGTAGTATAGGTGGAAAAGTGTAAAAAAGCAAAAAGCCATGCCTCTAAAAATGTGGAAAACAGGTTGAAAACTTTGTGAATTGTATGTGTATTCATTTTTTTAAACTATTTATAAAGAGAATTCCTCTTTTATTTTGCGTTTTATAAACAAGATTTCCTCACGGGTTTTATCTGATTTTGAGAGCATTTCCCTGATCTTTTCAACAGCGTGCATAACCGTTGTATGGTCTCGTCCTCCCATTAAATTTCCTATCTCGACAAGTGTAAGGCCTGCCTCTTCTTTTAAAAGGAACATACATATATGTCTTGGCCCAACAAGATATGAATCCCGCTTGGCTCCTTTAATTTGTGTTGACTTCAGATTGTAATAAGAACAAATGGCTGAAATTATAGAGTCAGGCCTAGTAATGGTGCTTGCTTGCTTCCCTCGTCCAAGAATTGGTAGTACAGTGTCCACATCCGCCTCGGCGTTATTTATTCCAATGGACGATGAAAGTCTCAATAGAAAACCTTCAAGAGCACGTGTGTCTTCTACCTTTTCAGCAATAAGTTTTGCTGCATCAAGTGTTAGATTAATTCCATATTTCCTGCTTTTAATAAGAAGGATAGCTGTTCTAAGTTCAAAATCCGGAGGTTCTATATCAACTGACAGCCCTCCTTCAAATCTTGATGCAAGTCTTGCTTCAATCTTTTTAATCTCAGATGGCGGTCTGTCCGAAGAAAATACAATTTGTCTTCCTTTATCTATTAAGCTATTGAATGTGTGGAAGAGCTCTTCTTGGACCTTGTCTTTACCAGCAAGAAACTGTATATCATCCAAAAGCAAAAGGTCAACGTTCCTGAATTTTTTCCTAAGCTGGGTGGTTGCCTTTTCCATGATCGCCTCTACCACCTCATTTGTAAATTCTTCAGTAGTCATGTATAAAATCTTAAAATTATCATTTTCATCAAACGCCTTGTTTGCTATAGCATTCATTAAATGGGTTTTCCCAACTCCTACCGAGCCGTAAAGAAATAAAGGATTGTATCTTGATCCCAAGTCTCCAGAAACTGAAAGCGCAGCGGTATACGCAAGTTGATTGCTTCCTGAAACCGCAAGAGTATCAAATGTGAAGTCTGCTCTAATTCTTGACGGGCGGCTTTTGGCGGCTTTTGCAATGTCTTTGACAAACAAAGGTCCGCTTCCAGATGTTGGAGCTTTCCTAAGCGCAGTACCTTCTGATGTAAAAACGATACTCGTATTTAATCCAGACTTCTTATCCAGTGCTCTTTTAAGTAACGAATAATATCTTTTTTCAATATATTGCGCGGTCATGTGGGTAGGGGTATCAATTGTTGCCACGGAATTTTCTATAGATACAAGCCTTGAGGTTTTAAAAAAAGTTAAAAAAATAGGTTTTGAAACCTCTATTTCAATTTCGGCTAAAACTTGTTTCCAAAGGTCATCCATGTTTGGGGTTGTGAGCAGTTTTTTTAAACTCGAGAGTTAAAAAAGTAATCAAGTATACGAATGTGGATAACTTTTTGTCAAGTGCTGTTTTTTGCGCTATACTTTTTGTATGGAAAGCTTTGAAGAATTGAGCGATGACACGAGAAGCGCGCTCGACATGCCTCTTCAGAATTGTCCTTCCTGCGGTTATATAATTGGTGCCTTTTCAGGAGGCCGTGATGCTGTGTGCAAGAACTGTGGCTATAAAGATCCGTGCTGCGAATAAATTAGGCATAGACTATAATTAATTTATGAGAATAGGTTTTTTTACGGACGGATTTCTCCCTCAGTTGAATGGTGTCGCAACTTCAGTAGCAGAAACTGCAAAAGAACTTGAACGGCGCGGACACGAAGTTTATATCATTGCTCCAAAATACCCGGGTCATAAAGGAGATGGACCAAAAGTTATAAGGCTCGCCTCTTTTAGTATTCATGCTCCAACTAAGACCCGTTTTGCGCTGAGCCTCCCAGACCAGGCGATGAGAAAAATATTGTCGCTCGATTTTGACATTATTCATGGACACTCGGGTGGCTCTGTCACGCTCCTTGGGTGGGAAATATCAAGAGCCAAGAAAATCCCATTTGTAGCAACCTATCACACTCTTTGGAATAGGTATACCCATTATTTTCTGAAAGGAAAAGTAGTAACTCCCAAGATGATGGAGCGCGCAACAAAAATATTTGGAAACCGGGTTGATTATTTAATAGCACCTACTACTCGGGTTGAGAAAGAACTTAAATCTTACGGTGTTAGGCGTCCAATTAGGGTTGTGCCCTCGGGAATAGATATTGAAAAATTCAAGAACGCAAAGCCCGGGTTCTTGAGGACAAAGCTAAACTTAAGTAAAGATGAAAAAATTTTGCTTTACGTTGGAAGACTTGGAAAAGAAAAGTCCGTAGACTTTTTGATTAGAAGTTTTAAGTTAATTTTAGGCTCATACCCCAAAGCACACCTTGTGATTGTAGGAGACGGAGTTGAAAGAAAAAGACTTGAGGCTCTCGCAAAAAGAATGGGCGTACAGAAAAATACCCATTTTTTAGGAGATGTTAAAAGTCAAAATATTCAAGATGTTTATCGCGACGCGTCAGTTTTTGTTTTCGCCTCAAGTACTGAGACCCAAGGATTGGTTTTACCCGAAGCTTTAGCTTCAGGCGTCCCATCTGTTGTTGTGGATGACCCAGCGTTTGAATGTATAGAAGATGGGAAAAACGGTTTCAGAGTACATAAAAATGAAAATGAATTTGCAAAAAAAACTCTTTCAATTATTGAGGATTCAAAGCTTGCATCTCAAATGTCTGAATATGCATGCACAAGCGCACAAGAGCTTTCTGTTGCGCGAACGGTTGATAGTCTTGAAGAGATTTACTTTTCTTTGTTTGAGAAGAATAACAGAGAAAGTGTTGGGAGAATTATGGAAACAAATGCCAGAAACGAAGCGATATTTGGTGTCTCAGCCGTTTTTTGGGCAAGTGTTGTACTGGTAAGACTCTTTACTCTTTTAAGCCACACGGATGCTTATCCTAAGTTCATTTTTTTTGGTCAGTCTTTTTATCAAAGCGCAGCAGGTCTAGTTCTCTTGCTTTTGTTCGTCGCGCTTTTTATCAGGAAAAGAGCTATTGGATTTTTATCAATGCTCGTCTTAGGTGTAGGTCTTGGTTTTTTGGCAAATGATGCGTTGTCCGCGTTGTTCACGCATGAAGCGTATTTTAACTATTGGAATACAATAAATCTTATTCCGGTTCTCTTGGTTGGTATAATTCCTGTTCTCATATTTCATGATAAGCAGGGTGAGTCACACGTAAAGTTTTATATCGGGACAAGAGAGCTCAAGCATAAAAACCCTGAAAACCCAAAAGTTACGGTTGTTGTTCCGGCATATAACGAGTCTGAATTTATAATCCCTACTCTAAAAAGTCTCATCAATCAGACGTACAATGAATTTGAGTTAATAGTTGTAGATAATAATTCGGATGATGATACGGCAGAGGTTGCAAAAAGATATGGCGCCCGAGTGATACTTGAAAAGAAAAAAGGCGTTGCAGCAGCACGACAGGCTGGTTTCATGGCAGCACGTGGAGAAATTATTTTATCAACGGACGCAGACTCTGTGATTCCAGAAAATTGGATTGAAAGAATTGTTTTGCGGTATGACAAAAACAAAAAGCTCGTAGGGTTTGGAGGTTTAAGTCTTCTATATTCAGGTGCTGTAACGGCGCGTGCTGCCGGGCGCTATCTTTTCCCGCTTTTTTGGCGCATTGATAAAATCCTCTCGGGCGGTTGGAATATGGCTGGGTTTAATATGTCTGTCAGAAAAAAAGCGTTTGAGGAAATAGGTGGGTTTGATATAAGTCTTAAGATGGGAGAAGATATTGATTTATCACAAAAGCTCAGAACCGTAGGAGATGTAGAAATAGATACAAATCTTGTTGCGTATGCCTCGGGCCGTCGATTTGCAAACGGTTTAACTTCGGGCCTTATGATATATGGGCCGTGGTGGGTATCAAAGGTTATACTAAGACGCGAGAAGCCGTTTGAATTTCCGGCAGTCAGATCTGAAAAAGCAACTGGGGTTAATCCCGGCCTCTTGCCAGCCTCTCTTTTTGTTCTTATTCTCTCGCTTCTTTATTATCTAGCTAACGCTTTTTAGGACTTATTCGAGGTTTTTGTAAATTACAACAAGGAATGAAATGAATGGGATTGCAAGAAGCGCCCCTGGAATTCCAAGAAGTCTTCCACCCGTGATGATTGCAACTATTATAACAATTGGATTTAAACCAACTGCGCGCTGCATGACGCGCGGAACAACAATATGATTTTCAGTGAGCTGAATAAGCATGTATGCAATTCCAACCGCAATAGCCATTGTAAGCGAGATATTGAATGCCACAATTAGAGCGGGAATTGCTGAAATTATTGGACCAATGGTTGGTACGAGTTCAAGTATCCCTGCGATAACTGCCAGAGGAAGGGCAAATTGTATTCCTAGAATGGTTAATGCAACCCAGGTTAAAATACCTATAGCAAGCGAAAGTACAATTTGTCCGCGCAGCCAACTTCCTAATTTGTCTTCAATTTGAACTGTAGTTAGTCTTACTTTCTCCGCACTTTTTTTAGGAAAAATATTCACAAAACTTTTTCTTACGGTCTCGCGGTACAAGAGAAGATAAAAAGATATAGCAAAAACGGTAACTGTAGAGAAAATACTGCCAAAAATTTTACTTGTTACGGACAATGCACCACTTCCTATGTTGCTTATCTCAGATGCTGCAAAACTGCCTATTTGCCCGCCGTCAATTTTAATCCCAAGAAGTTGCATCTCGCGATAAAGGTATGAGGGAAAAGATGAGATGAGCAGCTGAATTTGCGAGATCATAAAGGGCATGAGCGAAAGAATCACAATAAATATCAATGCAACGCTTATCAGATACGGAATCATTGCCGCAAGCGCACGCGGAACACCCCTTTTCTCAAGAAAGTTTGAGTATGGTTCAATTGCCGCCATGAGAATATATGCAACAAAGAGCGCAAGCAAAACTTCACGGATTTCAAGTACAAGCCAGGCTAGTGCAAGAAATAGAACCGCAACGATAATTTGGTTTTGAGATAAGTATTTTAGAATTGATTTCTTCATTTGCTGAGATTATAGCATTATAGGACGTTTTGAGCAATTACGGACTTGAATTTTACTCGAGGTGTATAATGAATTGGTGGACAAGATTTTAATTCTTGACATAGACGGAACACTTTTCAACTCAAACCGTTTTGGAGAGCAAATCCGTGCCGAATTTATCAAAATTCTAGGAGTTGAAGAAGATGATTTGGTTAGAACTATAGCCGATTACTACTCAGCGCTTGAACACTACTCCGATTTTAATCCAAGGGAAATTGCAGATTTTGTTGCAAATAGGTATAGCATTGACAGGACTTTGCTCGATGAAGTTTTTTGGGGTGAGGATGTGATTTATAAAGAATCTCTTTATCCAGAAACAATAGAGGTTTTGAAAAAACTTTCAGAGAATCACGTTCTTGGAATTTTCTCTCAAGGTAACCAAGAGCTTCAAGAAAGAAAATTGACAGCAGCAGGGATTATAAAATTTTTTGACCCCGGTTATGTATTTGTCCACTCGCGAAAGCTGTCTGATGAGGCAATTGCTGTTTTGCCGCGCGACGCAACAATTGTTGATGATAACCATGATGTGGCCGTAACCATAGTATCGTTTGTGAATTCGATCTGGATTAACAGAAGGACTCAGGACCGCGACCCGCAGCTCAAAACAATTCACACCCTCTCAGAGCTTTTAGGGTAATTATTTTTTCCCGACAACAATCCACATCGCACGTCCTTCTATGGTTTGTTCTATCTCAAGACCGGCTTTTCTGAATTCGCTTTCAGCTTCGCCTTCCGCAAACCTGTGAGAAGTAAAAAGTCGCTTTCCATTTATATGAATTGCGAGATCATGGTTTTCTTTATCGTACCAGAACTGGGGTAATTGATTATATTTATCTAACACGGCGTCCCATAAAAAGCTGTACCCACCGTATTCGATTATCTCGGCTAAAATTGGCCTATCTTCTTCATTTACGGTTATGTACTGTCTATTTTTGATCTGCTTCTCGAGCTTTGCGTGCTGACTTCTTTTATAAACTGCAATAATTATACGATCCGGCGATTTCATCAGCTCACAGACATTTTTAAGAGTCAATATTCTTTGGTCTTTAGAAAAATTTCCAAACGTGTTTATAAGAGAAAAATAGATAGTAGGACCGGAATTTTCTGAAGCAATTTTTTTAAAGTATTTTGGTTTGAATAAGTCGTCCGTATATAATTCAACTTGATGTTTGCATTCCTGCGCAACTTTTTGACAGAATCTTATCATTGCCGGAGAATAATCTACCCCAATTATCTTAGAGACTCCCTTTAAATTGTCTAACCAGGGTAGTTCGCGTCCTGTACCTATGCCTAAGTCCACCAGCACTTTTTCTTGGGAAGGGATATATGTTTTAATATACTCTGCAATTATTTTTTCATCCACAACACCAGAAGCTCCGCTATTTATTTCATTATGATAGCCCTGAGGCATCTTTGAGTGGAACCAAAACGCTTTATGATTATTCATTGGAGTCCTGTATCGCTGAAGTGTTGTTTTCAATTATTACATTAGGATTGGGAGCTGCAATTGGGTCGAAGATCCATTCTTCTCTCCATTCAAGCGGAGTAAAAGACCAAACCTTTGATACCCATCCCTGTTTTGAAACTCGAGTGAAAAAGTCTGCTAACTGATTCTGAGATTTAGCGGAAACAACAAGCATTATGTCCCATTCTATACCCTGTAGAATATAGGCATGGCGAACTATATCTATTTTCATCTCTTTTTCTATTTGTCTTAAGCCATTTAAATAATCTTTTGTTACCCATCCTACAGGAAATTTTGTTTCCATGCCTATTACGGGTGGTTGAATAGCAGCTTTAACTAAAACAATATAGTATCCATCCCAAACCTTAACTTGATTCAAAATTGAAACACGGTCTTTGAGGAGAATTTTCTTGTCCCGTAGTTTTTTTATGCGTTTTTTAGCATCTTCCGTTTCTATTCCAACTTTCTTCGCAAGATCGGTATATTCTTCTTCTGAAAACTCCTTTTCTTTTGCGAGTTCCCACATTATTTCAATATCTTTCTTGTCAACACCCGCTTCTGTCAACTTCCTGTAAATACTTGCCATGATTTGGATTATATCACCGAGGCTAATAGTAATCAAAAACGCTTTGTTATAATGGTTGCATGGTGATTTTGGGGATAGACCCGGGGATTGGAAGGACTGGTTGGGGAGTAATTAGTAAGGATGGAAATAAGACAAAATCAGTGGGTTATGGATGTATTGAAACTGAAGCGGGTCTTCCTATTGAAAGACGTCTTCAGATAATCGCGGAAGAATTGGTTCTGATTATCAAAAAATACAAACCTCAGGCTATGGGTATTGAGGATTTATTTTTTAATACGAATGCCAAGACTGCATTGATTGTTGGACAAGCGCGAGGCGCGATGATTGTGACCGCTGTTGGACAAGGACTTGAGATATTTTCCTATACCCCACTTCAGGTGAAAACTGCGCTCACGGGATATGGCAGAGCCGAGAAAGCCCAGATGGGAAGAATGGTTAAAATACTATTGAACTTGCCTGAGATTCCAAAACCGGATGATACGTGTGATGCCCTTGCCTGTGCTCTCGCCTGCGCATTTTCAAGGAGGAGCAGTTAGGGATTATTAAGAGTAGGTATTAAATTTGAATCGAGCGATCCAAGACCAAGGGCAACGGTTACTACATTAGTAGCAACGAAAAACGCAAAAACTGCAAAAATACTTATAACTCCAAAAATAAGTTTCTGTTTTGCGTTTCTCTGTTTCAATTTGTCACCTTTCGAGAAAATCAATTGAAAAATCCCCATAAGAACAAGAGTTATAGATGCGCAAGCACCGGCAAGTATAACGAGGCTAAAAAATAGAGTAATAATCCTGCTAAGTATGAAATCACTATCGGGTCGAATTGTTAGTTCGTTTGGATGAATCGGTTGCTCTATAATGACGTCTGCAAGTCTACCTGCTAGGTTACTATTCATTAAAAACATTTAAACACGTTAAAAATCTTAATGTCAATTTGCTGTGGCGTGATCGAGCAGAAAATGCGAGGTTAGTTTGTGCTTAGTTAAATTCCTTAAGTGTTGGAATGCAAAGAGTTGTAGGGGCTGCTACTATTGCCGAAATTAGAATATTTGCTATGACAATAGTTAAAATGATTGTTAATACCAGCGTAATTACACCGGTCAATATATGTTTCCTGGCCTCTCCCAGTTTATTTTTATCGTTTTTAAATTTAATCCAAATGAATACGCCTCCCAAAATAAATAACAAAGCAGATACGCAAATAGAGATTATGGTGAGCACCGTTATTACGACGAAAATTTGATCGATAGGATGAGGGATACACGGCGGAACGAAAGGTGGAGGCTTTGGGTTAACAATAAGCGTTATCAAAAAAGGTATAAAAGGGAGTACTGGAAGTAATTTAGGTTTTTTCCAAAAGAAAAATGTAATAACTCCAGTTAGTAAGATTACCAAACAGAACACCTGGAATAGCGTTAAGTCCACACTTTAGATTATCACGTATCAATATTTTTAATCAATAGTGCTGTGGTATAATCGAGACATTCATGATAGCCTCACTTAATGGCACCGTAATAATTCGCGAAGACCCTTATTTAATAATTGATGTTAATGGCGTTGGTTATAAAGTTCTTGCAACTCAGGATGTGCTCTCTTCAATCTCTGTGGGTTCGAATCTTAAATTATTTACTTACACTCATGTCCGTGAAGATGAACTCGCGCTCTATGGTTTTTCAAAATATCCGGACCTTAAGTTATTTGAAAATCTGATAAATGTCTCAGGCATTGGTCCTAAAACGGCTATTGGAATTTTTGCAGTAGGAACTGCAGAGCAAATTGTCAAAGCAATATCCGCAGGAGACACCTCATTTTTCTCAGGCGTTCCGCGTTTAGGAACAAAGAATGCTCAAAAAATAATCATAGAGTTAAAAAATAAAGTTGGTGGCGGAGAGCTAGATTTATCTGGCAACGGTGCAAATCGAGGTGAAGTCTCCTCTGCTCTTAAAACTTTTGGGTTTACCGCAAATGAAATAAACGACGCGCTAAGAAATATTGATAGTATGGCAAGTGCCGAGGAACAAATAAAATTGGCGCTTAAGTATTTGGGAAAATGATTAACGATTCAAGATTAATGATTTATGAATAAAGTAAAAGACGATAAGCTCAGGGCAAAAGTAGCGGATGAGACAACGCCTGAAGAGGAGGTTATTTTTACTTCGCTCCGAGTTTCTGATTGGGCGGATTTTGTGGGACAAGAACAGGTTAAAAAGTCTATTCAAATAGGAATTTCAGCAGCTAAAAAAAGAAAAGAGCCACTTGAACATGTTCTTTTGTATGGGCCGCCTGGACTTGGAAAAACAACACTCTCACATTTAATAGCAAAAGAGATGGGTGCAAACATCAGAATAACTTCAGGTCCCGCAATTGAACGCGCAGGAGACTTGGCTTCGATTCTCACAAATCTTGAAGCAGGGGACGTTTTATTTATTGATGAAATTCATCGCTTGAATAAAGTTGTTGAGGAGACTCTCTATCCTGCAATGGAAGATTATGCACTTGATATAGTTATTGGAAAAGGGCCATCTGCTCGTACGGTCCGCCTTGATTTGCCGCATTTCACAATAGTTGGTGCGACAACTCGCGCCGGAATGCTCTCAGGTCCTTTGCGCGATCGCTTTGGTGTAGTACATCGTATGGTTTTTTATGGTCCGACGGATCTCGAGACTATTATTGGAAAAGCCGCAAAAAAACTAAAAGTAAAAATTGATAACAAATCAATTGCCGAAATTGCAAAAAGAGCTCGAGGTACTCCTCGTATAGCGCTCCGGCTTTTAAAACGCGCGCGGGATTATGCAGAGGTGCATGGAGACGGGTCTATAACATTTGAGATTACGGAAAAAGCGCTTGGTCTTATGGAAGTGGATTCGGCAGGGCTTGATAACTTAGACTACAGATATCTTAAGTCAATCATAGAAAAATATGACGGCGGACCGGTGGGGCTTGAGACAATTGCGGCATCACTTTCAGAAGACACAGGCACTATTGAGGAAATGGTAGAGCCGTATCTCATGCAAATAGGATTTCTCAAAAGAACAAAAGGCGGCCGTGTTGCAACCGCTGAAGCTTATAAACATCTAAGAATTAATCTCCCAAAAAATTTAACCCAGGAGAGCCTCTTGTAGTTAGTAATAAATAGTAATTTTCCCTAGGTCTCCAAGTGGACATTCAAAAGGTGTTTGAGAACATTCCACTTCATATTTTTTTGTGACGTTTTTATAATCCTCGGGACACGCGCCTTTTAAAACATACGCCTCGTTATCATTGATACCTTTAGAGTCAGCGTATTGTATTTGGCTCCCGGGTGTTAAGTATAATTGCTGTTCAAGTATTGCAGGATTATTAAAGTAATACTTTTGATTTGCAGGAGAAACGTAAAAACAAATGGAGCCCGCCCATTCCTTGGGTGTTTGCTGCAATAAGTAAAGCGCGTGCATAGAAAGATAATCTTTAACTTCAATTTTCTTATTTGCGGGTTGATTGATAAAAAACATAGATGTTTGATAGGCAAGATAAATTAAAAGCAGAAAAAATGCAATTTTTTTAAATCTCCCCGGTTTTATGAGTTCTGTTACGGCGTAGATGCCAATTCCAGCAAATATAGCAACTATTGCAAAAAGCGGGCTTATTCTATGGTCTGCATTTACATAGTCAGTAATTGCGCTGTTAAAGAACGGAAGGATGAACAGAAGAGAAAGAAGAATAATTAAGTATTTTTTCCTGAAGCGCAATGCGTAGTAAATTCCGGCAAGAAAGAAAACGGCTAAAACAGGAGATAATATTGGATTTCTGTCCTGATAGAAAAATTGTGTTGGCTCGATAAAGTAAACCCCAAGCGAATATACATAATTGCTTACTATGTTTTGCGCGTCATTTATGGTGAGTGAAGCTCCGGTATTCAGGTTTTTTTCAAGGACAAATCTGCTTGTATGGAAAAAGTCCCTAGGTGTAGTGAAAAGAAGACGCGGACCAAAACCCACAAGCGCAAACAAAGACAGGAGGAATATGTTTTGGAAGAATTTTTTGACTCTTTCAGGATTAAATTTAATAAGGTGCTTTGCTGAAACAAAAAGTGCGATTATAAAGACTATTACTGCAAGTGCGCGTACGGCCGCATGAAAACCTGAGGTAAATCCAATAAGCGTGCCTAAAAATACATAATCAATACTTCTCTGTCTTCGCGCAAGAACCAGCAAGGAAAGAAGGATTGCAGCAGTCCAAAAGAAGTTAAATGCAACTACTATTTGTGTCCGCGCAAAGAACAAATGCAAAGGCAAAGTTGCAAGAATTAACGCGCTCCAAAAGGCAGCTTTCTTATTGAGATAAAGACGAATTGTTAAATATGTCAAGAAAACATCCGCTGTTGAGAGCAAAGCTGCAGGAACCCTATAGGTTAAGACACTTGGCCCAAAAAATTTGTAAAAAAGCGCTGCGAAAGTAGGAATAATTAATCCGTGTGCATCATACGCGCCGTAACCAAAAATGTTTCTTATACTGCCGTCAGCTATTCTCATAGCATACAAACCCCCATCACGCAGTTCGTCTGCAAGCGAAACGAAAGGATAGGTTTTAATGAAAATTAAATTCAGAATTTCGCTTGCAATTAGAATCAAAATAAGAGGATTAATCTCTGCTGGTTTTTTAATTTTTTTAGCAATATGCTTAATGTCAAAGCTCCTTATATAAAGGAAAGCGATAATTGCAACGCTTGCGATATGAAGCCAAAAAGTTTCCCAGCGGAATATAAAAAAAATATCTATTTTGGCAAGGCCAAGTGAAACAAAATAAAGGATAACGCTTGCATAAAACCAATTTTTTGAGTTCTTGAGCATAATAAATCATATACATAACCTTAAGATATTTAAAAGAGCAAGAGAAAT
>Ga0105240_10009238_pt1 | contig 13988 bp, 11 predicted proteins | sample KBSC54metaG_FD_80426 | JGI IMG/M metagenome (GOLD analysis project Ga0105240, IMG submission 80426) | Corn rhizosphere microbial communities from Kellogg Biological Station, Michigan, USA - KBS C5-4 metaG | ecosystem: Host-associated > Plants > Roots > Rhizosphere > Soil | place: Michigan, USA... | reverse complement strand
TTCGTCCACTTCGTTGAAATGCGGCAGAGGCGCGCCCGGATAGAGCAGCTTGCCGGCGCGATCCTTCACCGGCGGGCGATCCGAATTGTTGAGAATGCCTTCCGCCAGATCGGACGCCGCGGTGAGATCCTTCAGGCCCTGTTGATACTGGATGCCAACCGCATCGCAGCCGAAAGCATCGGAGATGCGCAAGGTGGCGATATACATTTTGCACTGTTCCAGCACTTGCGCTTCGGTGAGGTCGGTTTCCGGCACGGGCCCGAATTTGAAGGTCATGCCCTTGGCCAGCAGCCAGTCATAGACGGCGCGCGCTTCGGTATCCGGCGTCTCCCGCATCTCGGCATAGAGGGCCGATTGGCTGAGCCGTTCCTTGAACACACCCATTGGCGCCAGGAGTTCGTCCGGGATGATGGCGTTGTACATGCCCATGCAGCCTTCGTCGAACACACCCAGGATGGCTTTGTCACGGCGGAGCTTGTCCGCCAGGTCCCTGCCCAACTTCTGTGCTTCGGTGGACACTTCCGGCATCGGACGGACATGGGAGCGGTCATGGCGGATGCGCTCACCTTTCAGCCAGGCGGTCAATCCATCGAGAAAGAAGCGATCCTTGAAATCCACGCTCCACAGCGTGTCGAAATCCTTGCCGGCCTTGCGCAGCGAGGCATTGAGATTGAGCAGGCCGACCAGGCCGGGCCAGGTGCCACTCCAATTCGCCACCGTCAGGATGGGGCCTTTGTGATGCAGCAGCCCCGCCATCAAATGCTGGCTGTATTGCCAGACCGCTTCCACCACCACCAGCGGCGCATCCTCCGGAATGGCGCGGAAGACTTCGATGCCGCGCTTCTGGCTATCGATAAAGCCGTGCTTCTTGACCGGATCATAGTCGTGACCGCGGCGTACCTCATGGCCCCGCGCGTTGATGGCGGTGATTACCGCCGCTTCCACATCGGCTTGCACCGGCCAGCATTTCTGATTGGCCGAGGGGCGCAGATCGCCATTGGCGACCAGATAAATGGTTTTGGACATGAAGGCTTTCCTCTCGGCTATTTGCCAGTTTGAGTCTGATCGGTCGCCACCGTCAGCTTTTCATAAAGATCCTTGGCATTGTCCGGCGTCACCATGGTGGAACTGAGCGTGATTTCCTTCTCAGGCCGGTAATTGGGTTCGCGCATGATCCTCTCGGCCACATCCACAGCCTCTTTCACACCCAGGGGATAGACGAATGTGGCGGCCAGCACGCCATCCATCACTTTCTTGATGCCGCCGGACGGACCGCCCAGGCCATCCACGCCGATGAAGATGATGTCCTTCTCGCGGCCCAGGTCCTTGGCCGCCAAATAAGCGCCGATCGCCATGGGATCGTTATGGCCATAGACCACGTCGATCTGGGGCTGAACCCGCAGCACTTCCGTCATGCGATCTTTGGCCTGGGCCTGGATCCAGTCCGCTACCGGATCGGCAACGATGTGGATGTCGGGATATTTGCTCAAAACCTCGCGCGCACCACCATCGCGATTGATCTCCGCCTCCACGCCGAGGAGACCACGGATCATCACCACATTGCCCTTGGGAGCGCCGTATTTCTTGGTGAGCTGATCGACGATGAACTGGCCCGCCAGCCGGCCGATGGCGCGATTGTCCATCTTGATATAAGTGGTGTAGTTGGGCTCCAGAATGTCCCGTTCCAGACAGATGACGGGAATGCCCGCTTCGATGGCGCGGCCCATCACGGCGGTGAGCGCGGCGCGTTCGTTGGGCGCCACAATCAGCACCGACGGCTTCTGGCGGATGAAAGTCTCGATCTGCGCGATCTGCTTGCTGTTGTCCTGTTGCGCGTCCGACGCCACCAGCTTGATGCCCGGCGTTTGCGCGAATAGCTTCTCCATCAACGCTTTTTGGGTGGCGCGATAAGGCTCAGCATTGTTGGCCTGGGAGAAGGCCACCATCTTCGCTTGAGGCTTCTGTTCGCCGCAGCCGGCCAGCATCAATGCCACTACCATGCAGGCTATTTTGATCGCCGTCCGTTTCATGATTTCCGACTCCGCTGTACCGCCACCGCGAGCACGATGATCACGGCCTTGATCATCATCTCTACATTGCTGTCGATATTGTTCAGGCGCAGGATGTTGGTCAGCACGCCCATGATGAGCGTGCCGATGATGGTGCCGGCGATGGTGCCTTGCCCCCCGGAGAGCTTGGTGCCGCCGATCACCACCGCCGCGATGGCGTCGAGCTCATAAGCGACGCCGGCATTGGGATTGCCTTGATTGTTCTCGGCGGCATAGAGCACACCTGCAAAACCGGCCAGCAGCCCCGTGAGCGCATAGACCCACAATTGCGTCTTGAGAATGGGAAGCCCGGCATAGACCGAGGCGATAGGATTGTCGCCGATGGCGCGGACATGGCGGCCGAATACGGTCTTGGACAACAACATCCAGAACAGGACGGCGAGCACGATATAAAATCCGATGACGACGGATTTCTCACGAAAGAGATCCGCAAATTGCGCGGCAACGTCCCGGCCGAACCCGATATCGATATTCTCATTGCCCGTGAACCATTTGGCGAAGCCACGGACGCCGATCATCGCCGCCAGGGTGACGATGAAGGGCTGCACCTTGAGACGGGCGATGGCGAGCCCGTTCAAGGCGCCCACCGCGGCCGAGGCCAGCACCGCGATGGCGATGGCGGCCGCGATCTGCAGCAGCGGCGGTCCGCCCGTCCAGCCATGCACCAAAGCCGTCGCCACCAGGGCGGTCGAAAGCGCCAGCACGCTGCCCACGCTGAGATCGATCCCGCCGGTCAGGATGACCAGTGTCATGCCCAGGGAAATGATTCCGATCAGCGAGACTTGCCTAAGGATGTCGGTGAGATTGCCGAGCTGGAAAAAGATGCGCGAGCCGTCGGACGCCGCGGGGCTCACGATAGCGGCCAGCACGATGAGGACCACAAGCGCGACCAGGCTGGGAACCCGGAAGAGCCCGCCGCCACGCTCTATCGTCAGCGCCCCTAGGGACCGCATTCCCACCCTGTTTTTTACTTTATCGATATAGGATTCATCCGCCTGAGCGGCTTGTCAATCGCGGCGCGCCGCCTGTCAGGCCTTTGAAGGATAGCGCCGGCTGGAAGCGCGGACAATCAGCCGCGGCGGCAGCAGGATTTGCCGAGGCGGTGGCGGTTTCCCGGCCGTCATGCCGGCAAGCAGGAGACGCGCCACCTCTTCACCGATGACGGCCGTCCCCTGATCCACGGTTGAAAGCGGCACGCGGAACATATCACCATAATGCATGTTGCCGGCGCCAATCACCGCGATGTCCTTCGGGACGGAGAGGCCCGCTTCCAGAATGGCGCGCATGGCCCCAGCCGCGACCGGATCGTTGAAACAGAAGACACCGTCGGGGCGGCGCTTTTTCGCCAACAGCTTTTTCATCGCCAGATAACCGCTGGCATCGTCGTGACCGGCCTGCTCTACCAGTTCTTCCGGCGCAGAAAGTTCGCTTTTTTGCAGAGCCCGGCGATACCCGCGCAGCCGGCCAAGCGCGGTGGAAAGCGCCGGCCCCTTCAGATGCGCGATCCACTTGCAGCCTTGCTCCGCCAGATGCTGCGTGGCGGCAAAGCCGATATCTTCATTCCTGGTGCCGACATAATTGGCCTTGAGTCCGGCCACCTGGCGGTCGATCAAGGCATAGGGGGTCTTCAAAGACTTGAAGGCGCTGGCGTTGCGCTGGGCGGACGCAATGATCAATCCATCCACTTTGCGAGCGACCAGAAGATCGATATTGGCGGCCTCGTCCTCTGCATTTTCGCCGCTGTTGGACATCAGCAGATGATAGCCAGCGGGCGCCAGCGCTGCGGTGAGCGCGGTGGCGATTTCCGCGAAGAAAGACTGCATCAGATCGGGCACCACCAGCCCCACCAGATAGGTGCGGCCCGTCACCATGCTGCGGGCCACCCAATCCATCTTGTAGTTCAGTTCGGCGGCACGTTTGCGCACGCGCGCCTTGGTTTCCTCGCCAATATCCTTGTGATTGCGCAACGCCTTGGACACAGCCATGGGCGAGATGCCCAGATCGCGTGCGATGTCTTTCATCCGGATCGGCATTGGCTTAACCGGCTTTGGCGAGAGGCGCCGCGCCGTCATGCGTGGCGGCGGCCATAATGATTTCCTGGGTCACGTCCTTGGCGGCGAAGATACCGGCGGCCCGGCCATTGTTCAGCACCAGAATCCGGTCGCAGCAGCGCATCAATTCGGTCAATTCGGAGCTGGCCAAGAGAACGCTGCGCCCGCTCCCGGCAAGTTCGTGAATCAGGCTATAAATATCTTCCTTGGCGGCAACATCGATACCGCGCGCCGGATCGTCTAGAAACAGGATGTCGGGGTCGGCGAATAGCCAGCGCGCCAGAAGCGCTTTCTGCTGATTGCCGCCGCTCAAACTTCCCACCGCCGCTTCGGGAGAAGCGCATTTGAGGCGCAGCCGTGCCGCCATGGGTTGGAACAGGCCGCGCTCCTCGACGAACCGCAGGAGGCCAAGGCGGCTCAACCGCGGCAGAATGGAGAGGGTGCTGTTTTCCCGCACGCCCATCTGCAGCATCAGGCCCTGAACCTTGCGGTCCTCGGGCACCAGGCCCAGCCCCGCTGCTTGCGCCTCGGCAGGCGCCTTGGGTGCATAGGATCGCCCCTTCACGTGCAAGCTGCCGCCCAGAATAGGATCCAGGCCGAACAGGGCCGCACCCAGTTCGCTGCGCCCGGCGCCCACCAGCCCGGCCACGCCCAGAACTTCGCCCTGGCGCAGGTCGAAAGAAATACCGCGCAGCTTGCGCGTGGTGAGACCCGACGCCGACAACACCACCGGACCAAACCCCGTGCGCGTCGAACGGGATGAGGTATCGACGTCGCGGCCCACCATCATGCGAATCAAATCCGCCCGGCTGGTGCCGGCAACCTCGCGCGTTCCGATGGTGGCGCCGTCGCGCAATACCGTGACGCGATCGCAGAGCCGGAAAATCTCATCCATCTTGTGCGAGACATAGCCGATCGCGACGCCTTGAGCTTTCAATTGCGCAATAACCCCGAACAGGCGTTCCGCCGCATCCTCGGACAAGGCGCTGGTCGGCTCGTCCATGAACAGGATGCGGCAATCCATGCTCAGCGCGCGGGCGATCACCAGCAATTGCTGCTGCGCGATGGTGAGCGCTGAGACCAGCATCTCCGTTCCGATAGTGAGCCCCACCCGATCCAGAAAAGGCCGTGCGAAGGCGTGCATCGCAGTCCGGTCCACCAGCACCCCCTCCGGAAAGCGAAGATTGCCGATGACAAGATTCTCGCCCACTGTCAGATGCGGAAAGAGATCCAGTTCTTGATAGACGATGCCGATCCCCAGCCGCTGGGCGTCGCGCGGATCGCCAAGTGCAACAGGCTCGCCCGCCAGCAGAATGTCGCCGCTGTCGGCGCGATGAGAACCGGCACAGATGCGGGCAAGCGTGCTTTTGCCGGCACCATTCTCGCCCATCAGCGCATGCACTTCGCCGGCCGCAAGCTCGAAGCGCGCCGACGTCAGCGCGGCGATGCCGCCGAAATGCTTGCTGATATTACGGGCCTCGAGGAGCGGTGCCATGCGGCGACGCTACGCCAGCCCTGCTGCAACCGGCAAGTGCACAGGATGCCGCCCGGATAGGCGAAAGTTGACGCAGGCCCGGTGCTTACTGAGTCTGGGACGCCCTGGGCACGACCTTGAAGCGTGCAATCTCCTGCGCGGCCGGCCGGTAGCCCGGCTTGATCCTCAGCGCCTGGCGATAATCGCGATAGGCCTGCGCGTAGCGGCCGGCATCATCTTCGATCACGCCACGGGCATAATACGCGATCTGAAGATTGGCTGCGCCCAGCGCAATGCCCTGATTGATGGCCGCCAAAGCCTCCGGCCCGCGCTTCTGCGCCACCAGCACCAGCGCCTGATTTAAATAGGCATCGCCCAGCGACGGATTATAGTCGAGCGCATTGTTGAAATCATTGAGGGCGCCGTCGAGATCGCCCATGTCGTAGCGAATGATGCCGCGATTGACCACGGTCTGGGCGCGATAGATGGTGAGCGGATTGCGCATCGCGGTGTTGCAATGCTCAAGCCCGAATTTCAGATTCAACCCCTCCTGCGCGGCGCGAAAACATTGCTCCGCCGGGTTGGTGTTGTAGATCATGATCACATTGTTGGCGGGACGGTCGGGGATGGCCAATCCGGCGACGGGCTCGGCATAGGCGTGCATTGTCGCCGTCGAGATCAATAAGGCGGAAAGCAACGCGAGACGTTTCATCGCAACCTCCCAGATATTTGGGCAGGCAGCGCCTGCCTCTTGGGGAGATTATAGCCCCGGCCCTGTCGCGCCGCCACGCCGCACGCCGCATGGCGAGCCACGCTTTTTTGGCATGTTCACCTGTGGGAAGCCTCGCAATCCCCCGCTTTTGCCGGGCGGCGGCTCTGGACTTTACGGCGATACGGGGCACAGTTTATCGATAAAGTACCCATGAGACAGGGCGGCCTTCGGCGGCGCCTCGATAGAAATCGGCAAAGGGAGGGATTAGGCATGAAGAGCATGATAACGGCCTTGGCTCTGACCACGGGCGTGGTTCTGGCGACGGGCAGCACGGCGCAAGAGACGAGTTGGCAGCCGGACCCGACGCGGCAGCAGACCTATATACCGCACCGCGTTTCCAGCACCGATCCCACGGGCGCCAACGCCGATTCGCGCAAGGTCGCGCCAGGCGCCACCTTCACGGTGATGGATGTCGATGGCCCGGGCACGATTTCGCACATCTGGTTCACCATTGCCGACAACGAGCCCTATCACCTCAAAAAGATCGTGCTGCGCATCTATTGGGACGGCGAAGCGACACCCAGTGTGGAAGCGCCGATTGGCGATTTCTTCGGATTGGGGCTTGGCGCCTATCACAGTTGGCAGTCGCAGCCGCTGTCGGTGGGCAGCGTCAAAGCTTTGAACAGCTATTTCCCCATGCCTTTCGGCAAGCATGCCCGCATCACCGTCACCAACGAGGGCGCCATGCCCATCGGCGATCTCTATTACAATATCGACTATCACAGCCAGGCGAAGCCGTTGGCGGCCGGGACGCTTTATTTCCATGCCCAGTATCGTCAATCGCAGCCCAATCATGGCTGGACCACCAACTGGCTGCGCAACGGCGATCCGCTGGTGGACAACAAGACCAATCTCGCCGGTGACGACAATTATGTCTGGATGGAAGTCCAGGGCCATGGCCAGTTCGTCGGCGTCACCATGTCGGTGCTGCAGAACCAGGACAATTGGTGGGGCGAAGGCGACGATATGTTCTTCATCGATGGCGAGAAGACACCGTCCATCGTGGGCACAGGCACGGAAGATTATTTCCTGGGCGCCTGGGATTTCGGCGGTGAGCCCTTCTCCTATCAGCTTTATGGCGCACCCGTGGTGGGCGAAGAACTGGCGGGCAGCCGTTCCAGCGTCTATCGCTTCCATCTGGACCAGCCCATTCCCTTCAGCAAATCCTTCAAAGCCACCATCGAGCATGGCAGCGCCAATCACCGCTCTGACAATTTCTACTCCGTCGCCTATTGGTATCAGGCCGAACCGCATGCGCCCTTCCCGGCGCTGCCTCTGGTCGCGGATCGCCTCCCCAAGCTTGAACCCACCGGCGGTCCTGGCAATGCGGGCGCGGGTCAGAAATAATCCGGAGGCATGACGGCAGATCTGGTTGCTGATCTAGTTCCTGGGCGCGAATGTGGTGACTGCACGGTCTGCTGCACCGTGCCCACCATCGATCAGCCCGGGATCCAGAAGCCGGCGGGTGCGACTTGCCGCCATTGCGACCATGGCTGCCGCATTCATGCGACACGCCCGGAAGTTTGCCGCCAATATTTCTGCGCCTGGCGCCGGATGGACATCTTCAGCGAGGACTGGCGGCCGGATCGGTGTGGTGTGTTTTCCGAACTGGAAACCGATGTGCCTGACTATTTGATGTCGTCGGTCGGCATCAGTCTCACTTTGACCGGCAATCCGCTCAAGACCGTTCGCCAACCCTGGTTCATCGAATTTATCGCCACCGGCATCCGCGGCGGCGTAGCGCTGTTTCTCGCCCTGCCTGGACCTGTCGGCTTCAAAGGCGCCAAGGTCCCCTTGAACACGCCGGAGATGTCACGGGCGGCATCCGTTTCGCGCGCCGACGTGAAAGCGCTGCTGGAAAAGGCGCTGGCGGTGCTCAAGGACTACGACTTCAAGCCATACGTGATGCGACACAGCGGCAATGACATGAGCCACGATCCTGCCTGACCTCAGGTCTTGCTCGACAAGCGCCCGATCAGAAGTTCGAAGAAGCGCGGCGAATTCACATCGATGGCGACTTGCGCATTGGGCACGAACTTGTCGCGGAGCATCGCAGAGGTGCTGAGGCTTGCCAGGGTGGGCGGCGAGCCACGCAAGCCCGCTTCGTTGGGCAGATAGCCCAAGGTCTCGCCTGCCGTGAGTTCGCCCATGGTCTCGACATCCACATAATAAGGCTTCCAGGTCACCACACTGGGATCGATGAAGGCGGCCATCGCCAGCGGATCATGCATGTTGGGGCCGCGCGTCGAACCCTGCCGCTTTTCCTGGGCGATGATGTTGCGGGCGATGGTGGCGGCAGCACGGCTGACTGCCGTTCCCGCCGCTTCCAGCCGTTGCACATGCACTTCGGTGAGTTCGGTGCGTCGCGTCACGTCCAGGCCCACCATGTTCACCGGTATGCCGGATTGGAAGACAATGCGCGCGGCTTCGGGATCGACATAGACGTTGAACTCGGCGGCGGGTGTGACATTGCCGCCCGAGAGCGAGCCACCCATCATGGTGATGCCCTTGATCATGGGCGCCAGATCTTTGTCTTCGTTGAGCGCGGTCGCCACATTGGTGAGCGGCCCCAGCGTCACCAAAGTCACTTCGCCGGGATATTTGCGCACGATCTGGCGGATGAAGACCGGTGCAGGATCGGCGATGGGCTTGAGCTTTGGCTCGGGAAATACCGCGCCACCCAGGCCGTTCTCGCCATGGGCATAAGTTGCCGTCACCAGGCGGCGCATCAGGGGCGCCTTGGCACCCGTCGCCACGGGTATATCGGTGCGCCCCGCGATCTCCAGCATGCGCAGCGCATTGGGCAAGGTGAAATCCAGCGGCACGTTGCCCGCCACCGGCGTCAAGCCTTCGATCTTGAGTTCGGGCGAGCGCAGCGCCAGCAGCAATGCGAAGGCATCATCCACGCCCGGGTCGGTGTCGATGATCACGCGGCGCTGCCCAGCCGGCCGGGTCTGCGCGACGGCGCCTGACGTCTGAGCCGCCAGTGCGGCTGCGGAAGCCGCGACAAAAGCCCGGCGCGTCATCCTTACGAATTCCATGGCGATCCCTCCAAGCCCGCGCTTCTTTCTGCCCCGAGAAGTGCCGCTCGATCAACCGTCTCTATTCGTCTCGCACTTGCGGAATGCGCGCCCGTTGAAGGCCCCTGGGATGTGTGAGAGCCTCCAGCCGAACGGGATTGGGGGGATTATGTTTCAACCTGACGGCTATGCCATCGCGCTGGCCATGATGCTGGTCACCATGATCTGTTGGGGATCATGGGCCAATATGATGAAGCTGGCGCCCGGCTTTCCTTTCCAGCTTTTTTATTGGGACTATGTGATCGGCGTGATGCTGGTGAGTCTGGCGCTGGGATTGACCATGGGCTCGCTGGGCGGGCCTGGGGCCATGACCGCCAATCTCCGGCAAGCCGATACCGTGAGTCTGCTCTATGCGCTGGCGGGCGGGGCCGTGTTCAACGTCGCCAATCTCTTGCTGGTGGCGGCGATCTCCATTGCGGGGCTGGCGGTGGCCTTCCCGGTCGGCATCGGCTTGGCGCTGGTGGTGGGCGTGCTTCTGAACTACGCCATCGCGCCAGCGGGCAATCCCCTGCTGCTGTTCGGCGGCGTGGTTCTGGTGCTGGCCGCGATTGTGGTGGACGCGTTGGCCTATCGCGCCCGCGGCAGCGACGGCAGCCACGACACCGGGCGCGGACTTAAGCTTGCCGTGGCTTGCGGCATTCTGATGGGCATCTTTTATCCGCTGGTGACCAAGGCCTCCGCCTCGCCCACCGGGCTTGGCCCCTATTCGGTCTCGTTTATCTTTTCAGTGGGCGTGGCGCTGTCAGCCCTGCTGTTCAACACCTATCTGATGCGCCGGCCCATCACCGCCGATCCACCTTGCAATTTCAGCACCTATTTTGCGGCGTCGGGCCGCATCCATGTGGTGGGCATCATCGGCGGCGCCATCTGGGGTCTGGGCATGACCTTCTCGCTGGTGGCGGCGACCACGCATTTCGTGGGTCCCGCCGTGTCCTATGCCATCGGCCAAGGCGCTACCATGGTGTCGGCGGCCTGGGGTGTCTTTGTGTGGCGGGAATTCGCGGGCGCGCCCGCCTCATCGCGCAACTTGCTGGGCTTCATGTTCCTGCTATTTCTGGTGGGGCTGGGCATGGTCGCGGTGGCGCCGCTTTATGTATGAGCGCGCTCGACATCCTGATCGTCGGCAGTGCCAATATGGATCTGGTGGTCTTCACCGATCGCCTCCCCGCGCCGGGTGAGACCTTGCTGGGCGGCGCCTTCCAGAGCTTTTCCGGCGGCAAAGGCGCCAATCAGGCGGTGGCAGCGGCGCGCGCCGGTGGAAAGACCGCGTTCCTGGGCCGCATCGGCATGGATCTTTTCGGCGCCAGGCTGCGCCAGGGCCTGCAGGATAATGGCGTGGACACACGCCTGTTGGGCGACGTGGAAGGTGCCTCCGGCACGGCGCTGATCATCAGCGGCGGCGGCAACAACATGATCGTGGTCGCGCCCGGCGCAAATGACGCCGTGACGGCGGATGCGATTCAGGAAAGCGATCTGGCTGGCATCCGTTTCGTGCTGGCGCAGCTGGAGACACCGCTCGATGGTGTTCTCAAGGCGGCAAAGCTGGCGCGCGCAGCCGGTGCCGTCTTCATTCTCGATCCCGCGCCCGCGCGCGCGCTGCCGCCGGAACTGCTCAGTCTGGTGGACTGGCTGACGCCCAACGAAAGCGAAGCCTGTACACTTTTGGGACTGAAGAGTTTGGGCACACCCACCGACATGGCGCGCAGCTTGAAAGCGCTTGGACCGCGCGGCGTGATTCTCAAGCTGGGCGGCGAAGGCGCAATGCTGCTAGGCCCGGACGATGTGCCGGTCCTGATTCCGGCACACAAGGTGAAAGTGGCCGACACGGTGGCGGCGGGCGATGCCTTCAATGGCGCTTTTGCCGTTGCGCTGTCGGAAGGAAAATCACCGCCGGACGCGGCGCGTTTCGCCGTCGCTGCCGCCGCGATCTCCGTCACCCGCCATGGTGCGCAACCGGCCATGGCCTCGCGCATCGAAATCGACGCGCTGCTGAGCGCCAAAGTTTGAACCCCGTCCCATTGGGAGCCTTCGTCATGAACCGCCTCACCCGTTCGTGCAGCTTCGCCATCCTCCTTGCCAGTTCGGCGTTCACCTCCATCGCGCTGGCGCCCACTGCGTCGGCACAAGATTCCAGCTATCGGCCCAATGGTCAGCAGATCGCGCCACCGGCCTGCTACACCCAGATGGAAAGCTTCGAGGATCTGCGCGCCGGGACCGTGCCGGCGCCCTGCACGGCGCAGTCGCACCAGGCATGGCTGAGCGATGTGCGGCACTGGCGGACGGAGCGGCTTATCCGCACCGGCTATAACGATGCCCGCTATCGCGATCCGGCATTGGCTTGGGCGCAATCGAGTTTCATTCAACCCCAGACCATGGTGCAGGACCGCTACCTCTACGATCCGGTGACGCACAAATACACGGTCGACCGTTATCTTGACGATCTCGAGAAACGTTATGGCGGCGTCGATTCTGTCCTGATCTGGTCGACCTATCCCAATATGGGCATCGACGACCGCAACCAACTGGATCTGGTGCGATCCATGCCCGGCGGCGTGGACGGCGTGAAAGCCATGGTGGCGGATTTCCATCGCCGCGGCGTGCGCGTGATGTTCCCCATGATGATGTGGGACCAGGGCACCCGCGATCCCGGCAAACCCTGGCCCGATGAGGTGGCGGGACTGATGAAGGAATTCAATGCCGACGGCGTCAATGGCGACACCCAGGAAGGCGTGCCGCTGGCTTACTCGCTGGCGGCAGAAAAGATCGGCCATCCCATGGCCTTCGAACCGGAACTGACCATGGACGACGAGGCGCTGGCGTGGGACGTGATGCATTGGGGCCAATATCGCTATCAGTTCGTACCCACGCTGGACAAATTCCGCTGGCAGGAGCCGCGCCACCAGACCCATATCCAAGGCCGCTGGGATCAGGACAAGACCAACGCCCTGCAATTCGCTTTCTTCAACGGCGAAGGCTGGGAAAGCTGGGAGAATGTCTGGGGCATCTGGAACGGCGTGACGCCGCGCGACGGCGAAGCCACCCGCCGCGTCGCCACCCTCGAGCGCGCCATGGCGCCGTTCTTCGCCAGCAAGGACTGGGAGCCCTTCTATCCTATGCAAGCCTATGGCGTGTTCGCCAGCCGCTGGCCACTCGGCGATAAGACAGGCGATGAGACGCTTTGGACCATCGTCAACCGCAATGCCTATGATCTGGACCGGCCGCAGATGGTGGTGCCGTTTGCGGAAGGCGTGCGCTATTTCGATCTTTATCACGGTGTCGAACTTACTCCGCGGCGTGATGGCGCCAATGCGGTTCTGTCATTCCCGCTGGAGGATCACGGCTTCGGCGCGGTGTTGGCCGTTCGCGGCAATCCCGATGCCAAAGTGACTCAGCTGATGGCGAAGATGAAGACGATGACCGCCAAGCCCCTCTCAAGCTATGCGGCGCAATGGAAATACCTGCCGCAGCAGCTGGTCGAGATCAAAGCCACCCAGCCCGCCACATCCGCACCCCAGGACATGATCCGGATCGCGGGCGGCGATTATGATTTCAAGGTCGAAGGCATTGAAGTCGAAGGCCACAACGATATCGGCGTGGATGTGCAATATCCGTGGGAAAGCAATGCCCGCCGCTTCCATGAACACCGTATGACCGTGAAGCCTTTCTTCATCGACAAATATCCCGTCACCAACGTCGAATTCAAAAAATTCCTGGACACGACGTACTACCGGCCCGCTGACGGTCTTAACTTCCTGAAGGACTGGAAAGACGGAACCTATCCGCAAGGCTGGGACAAAAAGCCGGTCACCTGGGTGTCGCAGGAAGACGCGCGCGCTTACGCCCAATGGGCGGGAAAACGGCTGCCCCATGAATGGGAATGGCAGTTGGCATCCGAAGGCGGCAGCCACCGTCTTTATCCTTGGGGCGATCAATGGGACGCGTCCGCCGTGCCGGTGCCCGGCCATGCCCGCACGCTCAATCCGCCCGACGATGTCGATGCCCATCCGAAAGGCGCCAGCGAAGCAGGCGTGATGGATCTGGTCGGCAACGTCTGGCAAATGACCGACGAATATGTCGACGATCACACCCGCGCCGCCATCCTGCGCGGCGGCAATCACTATCAGCCGTCCGGCTCGATCTGGTATTTTCCGCAAGCCTATCGTAACGACCAGCACGGCAAGCTGCTGCTGATGGCGCCGGCTTACGACCGCTCGGGCACGGTGGGCTTTCGCTGCGTAAAGGACGCCGGTTAAGGCGTCATAAGATTATTCGTGGTGCTGCAAGCTGCGATTGATCAGCTGGAAGAACACCGGCACGAAGAAGATCGCCAGCACCGTGGCCGTGAGCATGCCGCCGATCACGCCGGTACCGATATCGTTCTGGCTGCCCGCGCTCGCGCCCGTCGCCACCGCCAGCGGGAAGACGCCGGCAATGAAGGCGATGGACGTCATCAGGATGGGGCGCAAGCGCAGCCGCGCCGCTTCCAGCGCCGCCTGCCGTGCTGTCATGCCTTGCCGCTCCGCCTCCACTGCGAATTCCACG
>Ga0105240_10009236_pt1 | contig 13988 bp, 15 predicted proteins | sample KBSC54metaG_FD_80426 | JGI IMG/M metagenome (GOLD analysis project Ga0105240, IMG submission 80426) | Corn rhizosphere microbial communities from Kellogg Biological Station, Michigan, USA - KBS C5-4 metaG | ecosystem: Host-associated > Plants > Roots > Rhizosphere > Soil | place: Michigan, USA... | reverse complement strand
TGTCTTTGGCGATAGCGAGCACCTGCGGGTCAATGTTGCTGGTAAGCAGCGTATGAGCATATTCACGCGCTCCTTCACCGGCGGCAAGCGCAATAGCAAGCGTGAATGCCCCGACACCTATAGCAAGGCTCGTAAGAATTGTTCGCGCTTTGGCATGTTTCAAACTTCGTGATGCACGGCGAATAATATCAATTGTTCTCATTATTTTTTACCCTCTACAATCTTGTTGATCTTACCGTCTTTGACATAGATTTTGATGTCGCATTTCTTTGCAAGGTCTTCGTCATGGGTCACAATCACAAGTGTACTTCCACCTTGTTTGTTTAGTCCAAAGAGAAGCTTTTCAATTGTTGTTCCCGTCGCTGTATCAAGGTTACCGGTTGGTTCGTCTGCAAAGATAATTCGTGGCTGATTAACAATAGCGCGAGCAATAGCAAGGCGCTGCTTTTGCCCCCCAGAAAGATTGCGTGCTTTTTGTTTTTCTTTGTCACTGAGTCCCACAACGCGAAGGGCTGCTCTGACGCGCTTTTTGCGATTACCCGATGACATGTTGGCAATTTCAAGAGGTAGCGCTACATTTTCAAATGATGACTCATTTGCTTGAACAAAAAAAGATTGGAAAATAAACCCAATCTTTTCTGACCTAAACCTATCGACTGCTTTTTGTTTGAGTTTTAATATATCAACCCCGTCAATAATAACCTCACCTGCCTCTGGACGATCAAGTCCACTCATGGCATGCATCAACGTCGATTTACCCGATCCACTTTTACCAACGATAGCGACGCTTGCCCCATCAGGGATTATAAAATTGATGTCATCGAGCGCCTTAAATGCGTTTTGTTTTTTGCCATATGTTTTAGTCACCGCGCGCAGTTCAATCATTGAAAGCCCCTCCAGTTGGACGCATGTTTTCTCGCATTTACTACTCCTATCTTACCACTAGCAAGTTGTAAATTACATACGGTATATTAGAAAATAACGAGCGGACTCTCAAGCTGCTCGTTATTTTTCTCTAATTGTACTAGTTCGATGCGTTAACATGCGCGACTAGTGCGTTAATGTACTTTTTCAAGTGTTCACGAGCTGTTTCTACTACTACCCCGTCATCATCAAAAACCATGTGTGCTCCTGTAAGATATACTTCTGGTTGACCCATAAGTTTTACGTTGAGATAAATAAGGATTGTTTTAAGGTGGGCTTGGGCAAGCGCAGTACCGAGTGGACTCATTGAAGCACCCACAATGCCCGTCGGCTTACTGTCAAAAGCGTTTTCGGTCGTGGGACGTGAAGCCCAGTCGATTGCGTTTTTTAATACGCCAGGAACTGATCGATTATATTCTGGCGTTACAACTAATACACCGTCGGCGCCTAGTATAACGTCCTTAAGCTTTTGAGCAGCCACGGGATACTCACCTTCTATTTCTTGACTGTAGAGAGGAAGCGTTGAGATATCCGTATAAATAAACTCAGTACCTTCAGGAGCAAGAGCCTCTAAGTTACGTGCAAGTTTCTTATTGAAAGAATCGGCACGAAGACTCCCCACAATAACAGCAATTTTAGTCATAATAAATAGTTCTCCTTAAGAGTTTACATGTTTGATACTATATTAAGTATAGTATAGATTACTATACTTATGCAAGTTTTATATCAGGATAAATGTCACGGGTTGTATTGTCATATTCCATACGGAGTTGCGGGAATGGTACGCCTTCACGCGCCGTTACCCCTTCAAATATCCAGAAAACGCGTTCACTGTAACCCCAACCACATGCTGGCGGCATACCGTATTCAAGCATCTCGATATAGTCAATATCGAGCATCATAGCCTCTGCATCGCCCGCCTCACGCATAGCTTCTTGCTCACGAAAGCGATTCAGTTGATCGATCGGGTCATTCAGTTCCGAGAAGCCGTTGCCAAGCTCGCTACCAGCAATCACTGGCTGGAATCGCTGCACAGTACTGGCGTCGTCAGGATTCGTTTTAGCGAGTGGGCTAATAAACGTCGGCGTATTAATTAGCCAGACAGGTCCAACGACGTCTTTACGAATGTTCTTCCAGAGCTTATCAATGCCACGAGCACGGTTTTCGGTCTGCTCAACTTCGAGTTTATTTTCTACCAGAGCTTTTTTGACGTCATCGAGTGACGAATTATGAACATCGATACCATAACGGTCTTTAATGACTGTGGCGTAATCCCATACTTCCCACTCTTTGCCCATATCAACATGTTTGCCGTCTAGATCAAATTCGAGCGTGCCGAACGTTTTTTGTAAAACATCTTTATACATCTCACTCATAAACGCCATGCCGTCCTGCCAGTTGGCGTAGGCCCAGTACCACTCCATAGCAATGTGTTCAGGTAGATGTTCGTCGCTGTAGTTTTCATTTCTAAAACGCACGCCAATATCATAGACTTTTTCGTAGCCCGCTCCGAGGAGGCGCTTAAGGGGTAATTCGTGGCTAATACGGAGATAAAAATCCTGATCAAGAGCATCCATATGCGTCACAAACGGATTAGCATCAGCCCCGCCTGTCGTGTGTTCAAGAACTGGCACATTAATTTCGATAAAATCATGGGCATTTAGAAAGTCGCGTGTTGCCTGCCAGAATTTGCTTCGGCGAACAAACCGATCGCGAACTTCCCTATTCACGTTCATGTCGACATAACGCCTGCGCATGCGCTCTTCTTTATTCGTAAAGCCTTCCTGCGCGCTTGGTGTTGGTCGAAGTGATTTAGTCAGAAGTCGCAGCGACTTTACACCAATTGAAATTTCACCAGTCTTGCTTTTGATAATTTCACCTGTTGCTTCGATAAAATCACCCGTATCAAGCAGGGGCAAATCTTCGATTCCTAATTGGCTTTTAGCTGCATCACGTGGTTCAACCGTGCCATCATGTAAAAATAGCTGAATCTCGCCGCTGAAATCCTTTAGAACAATAAATGCCAGTTTACCGAATTTGCGAATACCAGTGATTCGCCCCGTAACAGTCGCAGTCTGACCTTGAAGCTCCTCAAATCGCGTGACAATATCGCCAGCATTGTGTGTTCGGTGGCTTTCCGCAGGATACGGATTAATGCCTAGTTCGCGTAGTTCTTCGAGCTTTCGGAGTCGCTCATCACGGAAATCTTTTAGTGTCGCCATATCCGTTACAGTATAGCATATTGCAAAAACTAAGGATGCAGCTGTTTAATCGTATTTGCAAGTAGAAAACCGAGTTTTGGATGTGATTCCTCGCTAAAGTGGATTCCATCAATTCCAGACTCAGATACAGTACTTGCATCAACAAAGGTACATTCATCCTCGCGTGCGATGTCTTCAAGTTGAGTTGCTAACTTTCGTGACTTTGACCCAGACTCTCCATCGTAAATGCCGGTGTAGAATTCTTTGAACTTAGGTGCATGACTATTGATATATATCGGACTGACAATAATGATTCTCGGAATCTTTTTTTCTTTAGTCAGCGCATTGACCTTAACATCCCCTACCAAGCCATGAATAGCATGCGCAACTTCTTCGACGCTACGTTTAAATTCTGTTTTTAAATCGTTTGTACCAAGCATAATTACGACAATGTCCAGGGGGTTATGACTTGCAATACACGGAACAAGGTACGTTTTACCATTTCGACCTGGCTTACGATATTCCAAATCCGTCGTTCGACTACTGAGCCCCTCTTCGATAATGTAGTACCCGTCGCCGAGCTTTTCTTGCAGAACTCCTGTCCAGCGAATATCAGCATTATAGCGCCCCGTTTTGTCTGGTTTTTGTCCCCATGTATTGGAGTCACCGTAACAAAGTACTGTAATTGCGTCCGGTTTTGTATTCATACTTAAATCATAGCAAATTAGTTGCCGTACGACCTAAAGATGAGATAAGGATTCTAGCCAATACTGACGATCTTGTAGGTAACGGCGCCTTTTGGCGTGGTGATAACGGCGCTATCGCCAACTTTTTTGCCGAACACAGCGAGTCCAATAGGAGATTCGTTGCTAATTTTGCCTTCGATTGGATCAGCTTCAACCGGACCAACAACTGCATACGTGACAGTTTTGTTACCGGTTTTGAGTTCTACTTTGCTTCCGAGGCCAACTTTGGTCTTGCTACCACCTTTGATGAGGTCAGCGTTTAGGATGATATCCTCAATTTCGGCAATTCGGCTTTCAACTAATCCCTGTTCTTCGCGAGCGGCGTCATATTCAGCGTTTTCAGATAGATCGCCAAAATCACGCGCATTGGAAATTTTCTCAGCAATCGAACCTCGACGACCCTTAAGAGAAACGAGCTCTGCTTCAAGTTCTTTCTTGCCTTGGGTAGTAATTTGGTACATTTTTTTCATAACGGTAATTCCTTAATTCATCATATAAGGTGCTCTTGCGGGCACCTCCGACGCTATATGTAGTGTTTTGTGCTAAAAAGCACCTACAGTTAGCTTAGTTTATCAAGCAGTTCGTCGCGTGTCAATAACTTTGTTTCACCACTTGTGCGTTCGGTGTATTCGTACTCCCCGCTCTCGAGAACGCGGTCGCTTACTGTGACGCGATACGGGATACCGATTAGCTCGCTATCCGCAAATTTTTCACCTGGTCGTACGTCACGATCGTCGTAGATAACGCTGATACCTTTTTGTTTCAGCTCTTCGTACAGTTCATCCGCATGTGCCGTCGCCGCTTCAGTTCCAATCAGCACAAGGTAGACCTTCGCAGGCGCAACATTGACTGGCCACACGAGTCCTTTGTCATCAGCAAAATGTTCAGCGATAAGGCCCATTAATCGGCTTGGCCCGATCCCGTAGCTGCCCATGACGACCTTTTTACTTGTGCCGTCTTCATCTGTAAATGTCAGATCAAGCGCATCGCTATATTTTGTCCCGAGCGTAAAGATATTCCCGACTTCAACGGCGGTCTTTTGTACTAGCTCATCGCGAGTAATACCTAAGTTTTCGAGGACTTCATCGTTAAATACTTCCTCGTTAATAGCGATCTTTTTGCCCTCATGCACGTAAATAGTGTCTTCGCCTACAGGGCTAATTGTTTGAAATTCGTGGCTGTATTTTGAAAAGCTTCCGCCGCTTGCAAACGTCTTGTAGGTTGATTCCCCGAGGCCCAGACGATCATAAATACGCAGATATACATCGCTTATTTTTTCATAGAAAGCATCATGCTCTTCCTGAGTCCGACTAAAACTATAGAGGTCTTTCATCCAAAACTCGCGGCCGCGCATTAAGCCCGACTTCGAACGCAGCTCGTTACGAAACTTGATTTGGAACTGATACGGATAGGCTGGCAGGTCTTTGTAACTACTAATGAAGTTTTTCATAAGTTTTGTAAGTGGTTCTTCGTGCGTCGGCGCGAGGCCCAGTTCGCTGCCGCTCGCAAGTTTCGTCTTAAACCACACATCAATTACCTCATCACTCCACCGCCCTGAAGCTTCCCAAGGGTCTTTTTGCTGCAATGCCGTCATACTAATCTCGTTGCCACCAATACTGTCCATTTCTTCGCGGATAATTTGAATAATATTGCCGAGGACCAACTTACCAAGTGGCAAATAGTCGTAGACTCCTGCCATTTCCTTGTTGATGAATCCAGCGCGGATTAAAAGCTGAGCATTCTTGGAAACCTCATCGGCAGGCGCTGATTTACTGGTTTTGGTAAAAAGTTGAGTGAGTCGCATATTATCCTCCTAGTGTATGTAAAAGTAGCGGATTAATAAAGAGGAGATAAAAGGCAATCCCGTTTTTGAGCATATGAAGCAGCACTGACGCCCAGATACTGCCGGTCTTAAGACGCAGTAGACATAGCACGATACTAAGTGCAAATGTATCAATTCCAAGGTTCCACGCCCCGTGAATAAAGCCAAACAGTGCGCTGGTAATAAGTATCGCGACCCAGACAGGTACGAGTTTCCGTAGTTTTCCAAAGAGGTATCCACGAAATAAAGTTTCTTCTGCAATTGGCGCAATGATAACGAGGCTCACGAAGGCCAACACGTACTCATAGCCTTGTGTTAAACCGTCAAATCCCGTGTCTTGAGGCTGACTGCCATTAAATAACGGAAAAAATGTGACAGCTACAAACGTTAAAACCGAAGAAAGTACAAAGTAAAGAACAAGACCAACTGGACCTGCGATCAGATCAGTCCATGTAGGCAAACGGCTGAGTCCTAGGTCTTCTCTACTCGTACGCCAACGGAATATAAGCGCAGGCACACCAATAACAATCAGCAGGCTAATCAAGTACACCAGAATCGACAGTACGGTGTTTGCGATTGTTTGATTTAAAAGCTGCAAAGGAACATGAAGTATGTTTAGCAGCTTCAACAGAGCAAAAAGAATTACTTGAGCTAACTCAAAACTGACATAGAGCCAAAGTGGCAAGACAATAGCGAGCCACCACTTTTTATGTGGTATCGCTACGGGCGTCTCGTCTTTAGAAGAGTTTTGTGACATCGCCGATCGTGATGAGGACCACGAGGCCCATTAAAATGACAAAGCCGGTTGCTTGGATCCGTTCTTCACGCTCTTTGGTAAGTGGCTTTTTAAACAAACGGAACAGCACAGTGACGAACCAGCGGCCACCATCGAGCGCTGGAATTGGTAGCACATTCATAACAGCAAGCGTGAGCGAAATAATCGCTGTCAAAAATACCAGTTGTGTCAGACCAGCCTTTTCCGCAGCGGGGAAAATCGTCCCCAAAATACCCACTGGCCCCGCCACGCTGCTGCTAACCGCCGCAAGGTTTTGACTTGCCTGCGCGCGTGTCGCTTGGTCAGGACTAAGCTGCAAGACGAGGCCGCTCACCAGATTACCGACGAGGCCTCCCAGGCCCTGTAGCGTCGCCCAGGTGAATTGACCGGTCGTAACTACTCCGACGATTGGCGCTGACCATGTCGAGTGAGTGAATTGCTGCTCCCCGAGGCCCGCTCCAAAAATACTCCCGGTCTTGTCATTGCGAAGCGATACCTGAACAGTGTGGCGCACACCGTCTCGCTCATAAACAACGGGCACCGTTTTGCCTTTATCAAGCACTGTTTGATCAATCAAAGCTTGCGACGTTGTAACGGGTTGCCCATCAAAACTAATGATCTTGTCACCACTTTTGAGCCCCACAGCTTCTGCTGGAAAGTGCGGCGTCAATGAAGTAATCTCTACAGGTTGCTGAATAAATGAAGTGTCGGATGGAATACTAAATTGGTTAGGCAAAATCTTTGGCAGGCCAGTTACCGCCAAGATACTCAATAAAACTACTGCGAGTAACCAGTTGATAAGGACGCCGGCTAATAGGATCTTTGTTTTTTGCCAAAGCGTGGCGGCACCATAATCGCCTTTTGCGCTGGCTGCATCATTTTCACCCTGAAGTTTCACAAATCCGCCCAGCGGCAACCAGTTCAGGCTGAATAGCACACCATTTTTGAGTTTTTTACCCCAGGCTCGTGGCGGAAATCCAATACCAAACTCTTCAACGACAACGCCGTTACGTTTCGCGACAATCGCATGCCCCAGCTCGTGAACGACCACGAGAAGGACCAAGATTAAAAGCCCCCCAATAATTTCTAAAATCAGCACTTTTTATCCTCCAAAACGACGATTGCGCCGCGCGTATTCATCTATTATATCGGTCACGTCGCCTTTTGTCATATCAGGCCAGTACTTATCCATAAACAGCAGTTCACTATAAGGGGAACGCCATAACATGAAATTACTGAGACGTTTTTCTCCCGACGTACGAACGATCATATCGACTGGGGGTACTTCTGGCTGATAGAGATTCTCGGCAATTGCGTCTATTGTTATATCCTTCGAATCAACTTTTTGTTCAACTAACCGCTTCACTGCCTCAACAATCTCTTGTTGACCTCCGTAGTTAAAACAGACCGCGATAGTCGCTTTCTTGCAGTGAGCAGTTTGTGCCTGCACGCTATCAATCGCGTCGCTCATCTTTTGCGGGAGCTTATCCCGTGTGCCCAGTACCAACATTCGTAGGTCATTATCGAGTAGCAGCTTTACATCCGTTTTGAATAGACGCATCATAAGTCCCATAAGGTTACTTACTTCTTCCTTGGCTCGATCCCAGTTCTCGGTCGAAAATGTATAAAGGGAAATATACTCGACACCCGCATCAGCGGCCGCAATCACGACGTCTTTCAACGCATTGTAACCTGCTAAATGACCTTCGTAGGCTGGCACGCCGTGCTTTTTGGCCCATCGCCTGTTACCATCAACAATAAATCCCAAATGGCGTGGTACTTGAGAATTCTCAGTCATCAGATTGTCAGTATATCTTTCTCTTTTGCCCTAAAGATTTCGTCGATCTTGACGTTGTAGCTCGCAATATCGTCGTCGATTCCCTTTTCGATTCGCTTTACGTCGTCTTCAGATAAGGTTTTATCTTCTTTGAGGCGCTTCGCTTCCTTGAGGGCATCTTGGCGAATATTTCGAAGCGTAATTCGAGCATCTTCTACCTTTTCGCCCGCTTGTTTCACCAACTGTTTGCGGCGGTCTTCGGTAAGAGCTGGCACTGGGACGCGAATAATACGGCCGTCATCACTTGGGTTAAATCCGAGCGACTGGTCGGCGCGAATTGCTGCGCTAATCGCTTGAATATTACCTGGGTCGAAAGGAGTAATCTGGAGGAGTTGTGCCTCTGGAGCGGTAATATTAGCCGCCTGATTAAGTGGCATTAACGTGCCGTACACTTCAACTTTAATTCCCTCTAATTGTCCCGGGTGAGCTCGTCCAGTACGAACCTTCTTTAGTTCGTCTTCAAAATGCATCACTGCAAGTTCAAATTTTTCCTCATAAGGCTTGGTGTCAAACATATTCCTCTTTTCTTCTTATATCAGTATACCAAAAATCGCCCCGAACTGGGGCGATTTTCAGTAATTGGCTATTTTATTCGTTAACGCCGAGTTCAATTCGTTTGAACTGACGAATGACGATATTTTCGCCGAGGATTGCGATGTTTTCCTTTAGGAAATCATTCACTGTTTGCTTTTCGTTCTTGATGTAAGTCTGACTCAAGAGTACTTTGTCTGCAAAGTGCTTTTTGACCTGGCCATCAACGATTTTATCTAACATATCAGCTGGTTTGCCACTCTCTTTGGCTTTTTCAGTCGCCTCTTCTCGAACTCGTTTTAGTTCAGCCGCTGGAATGTCAGCATCAGATACATATTCTGGTGACATAGACGCAACCTGAAGCGCAATTTCGTGGGCAAACGCCTTGAATCCATCGAGACGCGCAACGAAGTCAGTTTCGCAGTTTACTTCCACGAGTACACCGATACGTCCACCATGAACATAGCTATCGATGATGCCTTCGCGGGCTTCACGATCGCTCTTTTTGTCAGCCTTCGTCAGGCCTTTTTTGCGTAGAGCCGTCAGGGCTTTGTCGAAATCACCCTTGGCTTCAACAAGCGCAACCTTAGCATCGGTCAGACCGATGCCAGTTAGTTCCTTTAGTTTTTTGATGTCATCAATTGATACGCTCATGTTATTTCTCCTCTGTGGCTGGTGCGGCTTTCTGGGCGCCCAAACCTTCTTTAACTGCACTTGCTACGTAGTCGAGTAGCAATTGAATGCCTTTGATTGCATCGTCGTTACCCGGAATGACGTAATCGACGAGACTTGGATCGGCATTAGTATCAACCACTGCAACAACCGGTACACCAAGCGTTTTGGCTTCTTTGATCGCGTTAATATCACCAATAACGTCGATAACGAAGAGCGCACCTGGCTTGCCATTTAGGTCTTTGATACCGCTGTACTTACTGTTTAGTTCGTCAATTTCTTCTTGGAATCGTTGAACTTCAAGTTTATTGTAGCGTTTTTCGAGGTCACCTGAGGCCATGCGACTTTCAAGGTCTTTGAGTTTCTTGATTTGCTGCGTAACGGTCGCAACGTTAGTCAGGATTCCGCCAAGCCATCGTTCAGTCACGTATGGTTGCTTCAAACTTTCAGCTGTCGCCTTTACGATTTCTTTGGTGTGCTTTTTTGTACCAACAAACAAAACTTGCTTGCCGCCCGCAACAACCTTAGTAATGAATGGCAATGCCACTTCAAGACCTTCAACAGTCTTGGTCAGGTCAATAATGTGGCTGTCCTGACGTTTACTGTGAATGTATGGCGCCATTTTAGGGTGCCAACGACTCGTTTTGTGTCCAAAATGAACACCAGCTTCGAGCAAAGCTTTAATATCGACATCTACTGCCATAATTGTTACTCCTTGTTTCCTCACCAACACCTTTTATCAGGATGATCCGTGTTGGTTGTGTCGTTAATAAATTGTTACCCTCTGATTATACCTTTTTATAGAGATAACTTCAAGACGATTGGCTGTGTTCGTGAATCGTAATCAGTGCACGCTCAAGGGCGATGAACATATCCCGTGCTTTGTTAACGTCAGCGCCCTTTTCTGAATCTACCTGTCCTTGATGGTAGACGAGTGGCGCTTCGGCGCCATCTCGCCCCTGTGAGCGAAAGAATAAGGTCTCATGATCGGGCGATTCGATAGCAACGACTGATTTGTCAGGATCACCGAGTTGTACGCCGTCTATGGCAACCGTGGCTTCGTCACTTGTTGCTGCAAGAGCCTTTCGAAACGCGTATAGATCGATCGCAATTCGTTCTGATAATACATCGAGTTCGTTACCCGCCACTTCATCAATCTGATCAATAACAATATCAAATAGATCTGTTTCGCCTTCTGTCATATCGATGCCTCAGCTATCTTTCTGCGAATTGGTATTGTTTTTATACTTCTTCGCTTCACTATTAAATCACCGCTACTTCCTCGAATATTACGCTGAAGCCTGTCAAAAAAGCTGCTCGACGGCTTTTCCAGACGAAGTTCTCTCGTAATATTTTCTGGGTTAGGCTCTTTTTTACCCTCTTTAGTTTTCACGAACGATACGCCATCTTCTGTAGCCCGCATACTTTCTACACCTGCAGCCGCATACACGATCGTGTCTTCTCGATTAATCTGTTTTAAGATGGATTCACCCGTTGAAACGACACCGGCCTCGTAAGCGACATCGCCACTACAAGAATGGATGATGATTTGGCGGTGACCAATCAACTCATCCGAGCTATCGATACCCCTGTTCGATTGCATAAATTCATCACTCACTAATCGATCAAGACGAGCTTGATTAAGGGACACTGCCGTCTTGTAACCATTGCCCGTTCCGACGTCGCTCGTTCCAATAAGGCCAAAGTAACTGTTTTGCCCAAAGGCGATTTCATTAGGCGCTCCGTGGGCCGCGACGACTAAAGTGCTCGGCTTAATGCCTCGCTGTTTTAAAAATATCATACGTCGATAAAAATCACTTGCAGCCTCAACTTCAAAGATTAGCGTCCGTCCTGATTCCTTTCTATATGCATGGTACGTACTACTTAGCGCTCCGTTATAATCACCCATCGAATCAACAAATACGGCTGTCACGTCGCCAGCCTGAAGTTGCTCAATAAACTCTGGGTCGTTATCAAGAAGCTTGCTGAGATTGGCTAAGTCACCCGAACTAAACTTGTCGATGTTCACTAAGCCTAAGCCGAGCTCATTTCCTAGATGTTCGATAATATCTGGACCGACTGCTTCAACATTGTCCTTAATTCGTGTTAAGCTTTTAGTCACACTTTCACTGTCAAAATGTTGTGGCTCGCCTTTTTTTGCTTCAGTCATAAGCCGCTCTAAGGCTGCAAATTCGAATCGAGCAACCATTGCTGGATCTAGACCTACTTCATTTAGTACGTCGTGAATCCGTGATCGCACCGCCTCGTCGTAAATAGCGATACTTTCCATCGAAAAGTCAGTTGGTTTCTCTGGAATAGCGAGGATAGACAGTTCGGCTGGGCTAATATGTGTCCGGAGCTTGTCCAAAACAAGATCTTGACCTTCGGGAACATGATCAACCCCGCCATCCGTCCGATACACTTTTGCAAGAATCTCCGCGTCATAAAGTGCAGCATTTTTTGTATCTGGTGAAAACTGCAATATTTTACGTAAAGCTGATGGCCCAATATTTGGTTGTAGTGTATATAGATCTTTTAGTACCTGATCAGGAAGCTGCGTATGTACCACATCAATTACTTCAGGAAGATATATCCTTGCATAGAAGTTAACTGTTTGATAAAAATTAGTTCGTTCTGTCTGAATATTCATCATAGTATTAAGGAGTAAGTTAGCGTGTTCAGAGGATAGATTATCCCATTTCAGTGCTTGGGTAAGCTTTTGGTATTTTTCTTCAGCCTTAGCCACTTCTTTCCATTCATAATCGGCGCCTTCGTGCAAATTATCTTTTTTTGCTGAAAGCAAGATAAGGCTCTCGCGCATTTTTTCAACCGCATCCATCACTGCAAGTAGTTGCGGTTCGTATCGCTCGGCAGATTCTGGAGAATACTCAACTCCTTGAGGAGTGCCTCCCATGACCGGATGGTCAGCAAGCTCATTCGTGGCATGGAGTATCACTTCATGTGCAATAGGCTCCTCACCATGTGTCGTCTGCAAATCATCAAGTAACTGTCCTATTTGTTCATCTAAGCCACCTACTTGAGGAGTATCAGTATGGGATTCTAATAAAAGTTCTTCTGCCATGTTTATTTCGGTTGTGTTTTCACTTTATAGCGTAGCACTCACCCCTAGACAAATCAATCAAAAACAGATACAATAATTCAGATATGAAAACCAATTTACACCCAACCGATTACCGTCCCGTCGTATTTAGCGATGACGTGGCTGGATTTGCGTTTTTGACTCAGTCAACAGCGCCAACAACTGACACCATTAAATGGGAAGATGGCAATGAGTACCCACTCGTCAAAGTCCACATTTCTAGTGCATCCCACCCGTTCTTTACTGGTGAAGAGAAGATTATCGACACCGAAGGTCGTGTCGATCGTTACAAGGCGCGTTTTGCCGCTGCCGAAGCCCGCAAAACCCAACTAGCTAGCAAGGCCAAGAAAGCCGCTGCAACCAAAGCTAAAAAAGCTGCGGAGTAGCTGAGGCAACCAAAGGGACTACGGATGTGTAGTCCCTTTTTAAGTCAACCAGGAGTGTTATGGTAAAAATAAGTCTCAACACCACTGAACTACAAGCCGAGAAACAAGCACTCGGTGAGTTTTTGGCGCGCCCAGACGCCTATGCTGATGAGGACTATACCGCCAAAAACAAGCGGTTTACAGAACTCGACGCTATCCTCGCTAAGGCCACGCTGCGTGAAACGCTTGAGGCACAGTTAATCGAAGCCAAAGACCTAATTGGTGGCGGTGATGAGCTCGCTGAGATGGCCAAGACAGAGGTAACGAGCATCGAAGAGCAACTTGAAAGCCTAGAGAACGAATTATTCATTATGTTAGCGCCGCGTGATCCTAACGACGAAAAGAATGTGATTATTGAAATCCGTGCTGGTGCGGGTGGCGACGAAGCGAGTCTCTTTGCAGCCGAGCTGTACCGCATGTACCTGCGTTACTGTGAAGCTCATAATCTACGAACTGAGCTTATCAGTGAAAGCGCCAATGATACCGGTGGCTACAAGGAAGTTATTTTTAGTGTCAAAGGCGATTCGCCCTATGCTCAGCTTAAATTTGAGTCCGGTGTCCACCGCGTCCAACGCGTGCCATCAACTGAATCTCAAGGCCGAATTCATACCAGTACCGTGACCGTTGCGGTCCTACCCGAGGCCGCTGAAACGGATGTTGAAATCCTACCTGGGGACCTGAAAATTGATATTTACCGCGCCAGCGGCCACGGTGGACAATCCGTTAATACGACCGATAGTGCCGTACGCATCACTCACCTGCCGAGTGGTCTGGTTGTCACAAACCAGGACGAAAAGTCACAACTCAAGAACAAAGAAAAGGCTATGTCGGTGCTTCGTAGTCGCCTGCTTCAGATCAAACTCGATGAAGAACGCTCAAAACTTGATGCCGAGCGCCGAAGTCTCATTGGTAGCGGCGACCGTAGCGAGAAAATTCGTACCTATAATTTCCCTCA
>Ga0105240_10009235_pt1 | contig 13989 bp, 13 predicted proteins | sample KBSC54metaG_FD_80426 | JGI IMG/M metagenome (GOLD analysis project Ga0105240, IMG submission 80426) | Corn rhizosphere microbial communities from Kellogg Biological Station, Michigan, USA - KBS C5-4 metaG | ecosystem: Host-associated > Plants > Roots > Rhizosphere > Soil | place: Michigan, USA... | reverse complement strand
GTTGCACGTAGTACTCCGCCTGCAATTCGGTAGGAACATGGTCACCAGATTGTGCTCGCATGCGGGTGAGCGGCGCCATGACGATCCTATTGGGAAGATCCAAGTCGCCCATCCGCAGCGGCTCAAGAATTGGTTGTATAGACATGACAAACTCCTATCCGACGAAGGAATGCTTGACGTTGTCCAGAGCGGTCCGCTGAGAGCCTGGAACAGCGTTTTGGGGACATCTTCGGCAAAACCAAATTACGGGTGCCTCGCGAGGAACCGGGCTAGATTGAGAGCAGAGTCTGAGACGCTTCGGCCATGTCTATCTCGCTTGGAAGGGAAAGACTATCGTGATCGGAGCGTTAACCACTGCGACGAACTCGCGCTAGAGCTTTCCGTTGAGGTATTGTGCCTCCCCATTGCCAAAGCTCCAGTCGGCCGGTGTGTTCGACACGATAGAGACTATGATGTCGGACGGAGCAATGCCACAGGTAGATTGCAACTCGCGCACAAGTTCCTGGTAGAGTTCGGTCTTCTTTTCCTGGCTGCGGGGACGGGTTGTTACCGAGATCACGAGCAGGTTGCTTCTACGCTTGATGCCAAGGCCCGTATCCTCTATCACCAAATGTCCAGCAGGATGTTCCTGATAAATTTGGTAGCGATCTGATTGCGGCACTCCGAGGGCAGAGACAATGGCACGGTGCGCTGCCTCAAGCAGCGTGCTGATCTCCTCTTGGGCGCGTCCCGCCACGGCATCAATCCTGATCAACGGCATTTGTCTCTCCTATGGTGTGTGCAGAATTTTTGAGAGTACTGTGGTTTCTACGCGCTCAATGCCCTATCTTGGATAACTGACAATTGGCGACGTACTCTAGGGAACGCTAATTACGGCATCGAAGAAGGTTACTTTGCGAGGCGAGCGCAGCAGTTCCGGAAGCCGAGCTTCGTAAAGGTCGCGATAAGGGCGGCAAAGTTCAACTGTAGTGAAGTTTTCCCGGTCAAGCCAGATCTCGTACAGCATGATTAGATCTGGGTCGTCCGCACTGCGAAGAGCCGTGGCATGGACAAATGTTTTTTCTACCTTCATAGCGGCGAAAACATCGCGAGCGAGAGCCAGAAATTCTTCAGCCTTGCCCTTCTTGAGGGGAATATCTACGAGGATGGTGAAAGCTTCGTCGGTCATGTTGCCTCCTGGCGAGAGTCGTTCTTAGATTGAAGTGCGTTATACAGACCGCTGTCCTCTGCGGACCGTTGTCTCCTAGTTGTTGGACGATTCAGATCCTGCTACCCAGGTGATTCAGACAAGCCTTGCTTCCTTAGCTGGCTTCGCCGTAGAACGGGTAATCTGTATACCCTCGTTCGTCGCCACCGTAGAAAGTGCTCCGGTCATACGGAGTGAGCGGCAAATGCTCGCGAAACCTCTTTGCCAAATCAGGGTTGGCGATGAAGAATCGACCGAAAACCACAAAGTCTGCATCGCCTTTCTCCAAGATCGCCTCTGCACTCTGGGCGTCAAAACCACCTGCGGCCAAGATCTTTCCCTTAAAAAGGGCTCTAATCTGTGCCGCGGCAACAGGTGCAAGACAGTCCGCCACTTCAGCATTACCGTTAATGCGGGGCTCAATGACGTGGAGGTAAGCCAGGCTATATTTATTGCTTTGATCTGCAACATAATCGAAGAGCAACCGCGGATTGCTGTCCGACATCCCATTGAACTGCGTGTTCGGGGAAAGTCGGATCCCCACCCGATCGCTGCTCCATACAGTGAGTACCTCCTCGACGACCTGGAAGAGAAGCCGGGCCCGATTTTCAGGGGTTCCTCCGTACTCATCTGTACGATGGTTGCTGCCGTTCTGGAGAAATTGGTCGAGCAGATAGCCGTTGCCGGCGTGAAGCTCAACTCCGTCGAAGCCGGCGTCCTTCGCGTTTTGAGCTGCTTGGCGATAGTCAGCCAGTAATGCCGGGATATCTTCAGTCTTGAGAGATCGGTTTGGAGAAACGGGGACCCAACCATTCTTGGTGAAAGCAACTCCCTCATATGGAACTCCCTCAGATGGTCCTATGGGGGATGCTCCACCGGTCATATCAACGTGGCTCGTTCTTCCGACATGCCATAGCTGTAAGAGAATCTTGCCGCCTTTTGCGTGAATGGCATCCGTAATGCGACGCCAGCCCGCCACCTGCGCGGCAGTGTAGATGCCAGGAGCACCGAGATACCCACGGCCCGTCACAGAAATGGCCGTTGCTTCACTGATGATCAACTGGCCCTGAGACGCTCGCTGAGTGTAGTACTTCAGCATCAGTTCGTTCGGTACATCCCCGGGGATATCCGCGCGCATGCGAGTCAACGGCGCCATAACAATCCGGTTCTCCAATGCAATGGCACCCAGCATTCCTGCGCTGAATAGATTAGCTTCTTGGGTCAGGCTCATATCGTTCTCCTCTTTTTACTCCTTGAACAGCAGTCATCTTGAGTAACGTCTCAATCAGCGAAGATCGTCACGGGGTCGTTCGTCGGATCTGTTAATCAGGCGTTAGTTCCGCCATCAACACCTATATTGGTCCCGGTCATGTAGGAGGACTCTGGGCCAGCCACGAACGCCACCACTGCTGCGATTTCGTCAACATTTCCGTAGCGATTCAACGCGGTAGTTGCCGTTTGGGGTATCGCCCAATCTCCTGAGGCAGGATTCAAATCGGTATCGATCGGACCAGGCTGTACGTTGTTGACAGTGATCCCTCGGACGCCGACCTCTCGTGACAGCCCTTGCGTGAACATCTTGACGGCGCCTTTCGTTGCGGAATAGGCGACCAGCCCAGGCGTGAGCACCCGTTCTCCAACACTCGAACCGATCATGATGATGCGGCTACCTGCTTTCATGTGCTTGAGTGCGCTCTGAGTGGCAGCAAGTGTGCCGCGAAGATTGATATTAATCATCCGGTCCATCTCGTCTAGCGTTGTCTCTTCAAAGGTCTTGGGAATGGCAGTACCCGCATTGTTGACCAGAATGTCAATTCCACCCAGTACTGCGACCGTCTGCTCCACAGCCGAGGAGACAGCCACATGGTCCGCCGCGTCTGCCTGGATCGCAAGACCCTTGACGCCTGAGCGCTCTATTACTGCGATCACATCGGAAGCGGAGCGGGCATCCTTGGCGTAGGTAATGGCAACGGCGGCTCCATCAGACGCCAATCGTTTTGCGATGGCCGCCCCAATTCCCCGTGAACCACCGGTCACAAGTGCTACTTTACCTTTGAGTTTTGCATGATCCATCCTTTGCTGTTCAACATTTGGGACTAGGACGTTCTGTTCGTCCTAGTCGCACTCCTCACCAAGAGAAGGAGCGTTCTAATCTTTCACTGCCTTCTATAGCAATACGGTGATTGCCAAGAGAGGCTCATAACCCTAAGCACAACTCCATGTCGATTAGGCAGTTTAAGCCCCCGAGAAGAGAGCCACCATGTGATCGTTTAGATCGTTCACCAAATCGTGCTCCCCAGGACCCGGGTTGGCACGCAGGGGCTTTGCGCCCTCAACGAGGATCTCGTCGGCGTCCGTTCCCAACACCTGCATCGTTTCGGAGATAAATGCGTCAAGCGGGATGGCCTCAGCCGCTTCTCGGCTGTTCATAAGGTCCGTGCGCACCCAAGGCGGAGCGATCTCGAGAACGCGCACTCCGCTCTGCTTCAGCAAAAAGCGCTGTGATAACGCATAGGAGTGCAAGGCCGCTTTGGTTGCGGAATATACGGCTGTCAGAGAAAGCGGCACGAAAGCGAGAACGGAGGTGTTATAGATCACCGTACCCCTCGTCTTCTTGAGCTGATCGATCAAGGCCGAGGTCAAACGCACCGGACCAAGTAGGTTGGTCGTTACGGTCGAGATGAGCAACTCCTCGTCGATTACCCCTGCCGCCTGATCCGGAAGCATGATGCCGGCATTATTGATGAGAACGTTCAGATCTGGGTACATCGAGATGAGCTTCGATACCGTCGCCTGAATGCTCTTGATGTCAGTGATATCAAGCTCAACCGCTTCCATCCCGGGATTCGCTGCAACGACCTCATCAAGATGGCCTTTACGGCGACCTGAAATGATGACTTTGTTGCCAAGCTTATGGAATTGTTCAGCTAAGGAGCGGCCGATGCCGGAGCCTCCGCCAGTGATGAAAATTGTATTTCCAGTAAGTTTCATTGTCATTCCTCTCTCTTCTGTGTGTTTGGTCCAGTGGTAATGCGGTCGAGGGTTCAGCGCATATCGAAGACTTCGCGCCACGTATGGTTGCGCCCAGCCAACGGTTCGGCTTAGGTTGTAAAACGATCTCCAAACATTGGAAGGCCACTCAAGGAATCAGCTCGCGTTGCCTCGTCTTGCAAGACGTCCCAGTGCTCCTTGAGCAGGCCGTCCTCAAACCGAATGACATCCGCCGCGACCCAGGCCGCAAGCCGTCCGTTTCCGCTGAAACGACCATGCGCAATTACGTAGTCACCTTCAGCAACGATCAGCTGGTTTTCATACCGCAACGTGCTCGGCGCAGACCGGATCAGACTGAAGAGGCCATCACGGCCCGGCGCGATGTGTGCACTGTGCTGTATGTATTCAGGCGACCAAAAGCGTGCTGCGCCCTCATAGTCCCGCTTGTTAAAAAGGGTGTCAAATGCTTCTAGTACGAGCGCCTTATTTTGTTCTGGTGTAGTTCTTGGCATATCACTTCTCCTTTTGTGCTGTATGGATGTGCTCATACCGTCCGAATTGCCAACCAGGATCTTTTCGCCGTGAGCTGTCTTGTAGAGCGCACTCACAGAACTGCCGGACGCGGGCCGGAATCTGGGACTCTTGCTAAATACTGGCGACCGACAATTCTGTAACGTGAAGGTCTTGTGGCGGCGACGGATTAGAGCTTCGAACCGCCGTCGACCCTCACAGTGTCTCCCGTGATCCAGCGAGCCTCATCAGAGACAAGAAATGCGATCACTCCGGCAATGTCCTCGGGATCAGCCACGCGCTTAAGCGCTTGCATGTTCATTGCGTAGTCACGCCCTTGCTCGGTCTTTGCGAACTCGGACATGTCCGTTGCAACGATTCCCGGAGCGACTGCATTTACGCGAATACCCCGAGGTCCGAGTTCATACGCGAAATGCTTGACCATCGTGTCCAAGGCTCCTTTGGTCATGGAATAAGCGGAGAGTCCATCGACAGCGGCATGCGCCGCGAGCGAGGAGGTGACGACGATGCTGCTGCCCTTCGTCAAAAGCGGCAGAAGCTGTTGCACCAGGAAGAACGGTGCCCGGACGTTTACCGCGAAGAGTTCGTCGAACTCTTGAATCGTAGTCTTGTCAATCGTGCCGGGTCTGGAGATGCCGGTGTTGGCAACGAGGATGTCGAGACGGTCACCGAAGATGCCGCGGACTTCGGTGGCAAGAAGACTTGGCCCCTCGGGAAGAGTCATGTCGCCAGCGACAGCCTGAGCGCGGCCTCCGTCTGCTGTGATCTGAGCAACGACGGCTTCAGCCTCTTTTGCACCTCGCCCGTAGTGGACGAGCACGTGCGCGCCCGCCTTGGCGATGGCCAGGGCGACCGCACGTCCAATTCCGCGAGAAGCCCCAGTAACAAGTGCGGTTTTTCCAGATAGATCGTTCATCGCGAATCTCCTTTGCGTTGTTTCGAGCAGTTTCGGAAAGACGGCTCCAGCCGGAAGACTGGAGCGGCCAAGCTTTAGCGAGGAACCAAGCTGGTCTGCCCAATGTGGTAGGACAGGTGGTTGGTTCGGGTGAGGAGGATCGAAAGCTTGTTGCGGAGAGGATCCTTGGCGAAGTCTTCATCTTTCACCGCAGTGTGCTTCTCTAACCACTGGGCTGGCGAGAGGCCGGCAATCCCAGCATTCAACTGATCGCTTACGAGTTTCCAAGCCTTGCGCACCTCCGCCACCGGCGGCAATTCGCTTGCTCCATCAGCAGAGGTCAGAAAGGCATCATCGAATCTTGGAATCAGTCGTTCACCTACACCGAGGAGAACGCTCATCCGATCGTGCATCGCGGTGAGGTGGCCCCAAAGGTAGATCAAGCGGTTCCGATCGGGTGCGACGTGCTTCTGCAATTCTTCATCGGTCAGACCGTTGAAGAACTTGTCAGCTCTTTCAAAAGCGCCCTTCCAGACACCTACCGTGTTTGCTACAAATACCTCTTCTGTTGACATGATGCGAAATCCTTTCCTAAAGCCGGGTGGGCTCTAACCGAGTGAAGCAAGCTGTAAGCCAGCTAAACGCGTGTTGTTGTGCCGACGCGATAGCGCCTTTATGCGGCGGTCTTGCCGCCGTCTACCGCAAAGGTAGCGCCGGTGATGAATGAGGCCTGGTCTGAAGAGAGAAACACAATCGTGTCCGCGATCTCTTCGGGGTGACCCACGCGCTTGAGTGGCACGGTGGCAGCCAGTCCAGCTTTGATCTCTTCCGTACCCGTGAACCGGTTCAACATGCCGGTCTCGATTGGTCCCGGTGCCACGATGTTCACGCGGATGCCAGATCCGGCAACTTCGAGGGCGGCTGATTTGGTCAAGCCTTCGACAGCGTGCTTACTGGCCGAATATACCGATGCGTAAGCCGCGCCAGTCTTTCCGTAACTGGACAAGATGTTGACGATGCTGCCTTTTCCCTGGGCTTGCATCACTCGGATCTCATGCTTCATGCTCAGCAGGGTCCCGAGCACATTCGTCTCGAAGGTCGCATTCAACGTTTCTGCGGTTTGGTCAACGATCAAGCCGGGCTGGCCTTCTGTGCCAGCATTGTTGACCGCGATGTCGAGGCGGCCGAATCGTTCAACACTCTTATCGACGAGGTTGCGAACGTCATCTTCATGCCGGACGTCTGACTTGATGTATTCAGCTTCTGCTCCGAGGGCGCGAAGCTCTGTAACGAGCTGGTTTCCCGCTTCGTCACGACGACCCGAAACAATAAGTTTTGCGCCCTGTTTGGCGAAGGCAATTGCTGTGGCACGTCCAATACCTGTAAGTGCGCCCGTTATTAGAACTACTTTTTTCGACATGACTTCTCCTGGTGATCCATGAAACGCGTTAATAGCTACTACTTCCGAACGATACGAGATGTATCGTATCCTGTCTACATAACATCTGATACGCCATGTATCGTTTAAGATTCATAGAAACGCGGGAGGGCAAAGATAGTGGGCAGCGACATCGAAGAAAAGCGGGGTCCTTCTCCAAAGGGAGGACGTCCGAGGAGCGAAAAGCTCCATCAGGCGATCCTGAGGGCGGCCGTGGATCTCGTCTTGTCCAGCGGCTTCCGGAACTTGAGCATCGACGCGATTGCTGCGAAGGCGGCTGTGGGCAGGATGACAATTTACCGCCGGTGGCCAAATAAAGCGGCCATTATCATGGACGCTTTCGTCGCACGAGTCGATCCGGGAACCCTTTTCGCTCCGTCTGTTTCCTTCACAGAGAGTATCCGCCTCCAGATGCGGACCATGGCGAAGGCATTCCGCGGAAAGGATGGAGCACTTATCCGGGTACTGCTTGCGGAAGCCCAGTTTGATCCCGAATTGGCGAAAGCTCTCCACGAACGCTGGACAATGCCTCGACGGAGAATGGCTGTTGAGTATTTTCGACAAGGTGTGAAACAGGGTTTCCTCCGAGCCGATATCGACCCGGACGCTATGATCGACCTGCTTTACGCGCCCCTTTACTACAGATTGCAGATGGGAACGGGTTCCCTCTCCGACACTTACATCGATGAGATTTTTGAGCACGGGATGAAAGGCCTCCTTCCTGGTCGGAAATGATGCAGCGCACAGCTGGGCTGAGAACAGTGCTCGGATTTCTCGGCGTGATAGCTCACCGATTCGACTTGTTGCGATTGATCCCAATTGATTCGATGTTGGACCGAGATCGCTTTGTGGACAAACCCCGTCAGAGGGCATGGCCTACACTTCAATCTAGGTGAAGCGGGCCCCCCTCTTTTGAGGGATCCAGGAGCACCTAACGGTCGCGGAAGCCAATTCGCTTCCGTCCAAACAAAAGTGAGTCAATAGAGAGGACGCCTGGGCCGAGCATCGCCAGAGCCGCGCCCAGGCTTGTCAAGACGACGAAGTCCCGAAGCGAGCCTGCTGTTGAAATGGCGATCCCTAGTTCGACGCCGACAATGAGTATCCCCGCCAAGGGGGTCCATAAACCGACGAGTATCAGTATTCCGGCCGCGACTCCTGTCAGGTGGAATATGATCCCTGCCAACAGAGATTCGTTCTGGAGGGCGAAGACCGTATCGTGTATCAGGAGGATTCCTGTAATCGCGCGCAGAAGCAAAAGGGCAATCCCCGGCCACCCGTTAGGAAACATGGAGAATAGTCGTTGCAGAAAGGACCCCAGCCATCAGACTAGGAACTGGCGGCAATCGTCGAAACCCCAAAATCGGGCGCAAAGGAGCACCTCTTTCGAGGGGCTATAACTCGATGATGCCGCGCTTCAAGCCGATCGTTACGGCGTGCGTGCGATCATTGGCTCCCAGTTTGGAGAGGATATTTTTGACATGCCCCTTTACGGTTTCCTCGGTGATCGATAACTGGCCCGCGATGATCTTATTTGCGTTGCCCGCGCCGATCAACCGCAAGACTTCAATTTCTCTGGCAGAAAGCAAGTCATCAGCCAGGTGGATGGCCAACTGTGTAGCTAGATCCGATGGAATACGCTTCTGTCCGGCGTGGACCGCTCGGATCGTGTCGAGGAGTTCTTTGCGCAACAGGCTTTTCAGCAGATAGGCGCGCGCGCCGGCCTTCAGCGCGCGCGAGACTTGCACGTCGCCGGAATACGTCGTGAGTATGATGACGCGAGCATTGGGAAACTCTGCAAGGAGGGCGGTCATTGCGTCGGTGCCATTCATGTCCGGCATCTGCAGATCCATCAGCGTGACGTCGGGATGATGCAGTCGAAACTGCTCAATTGCTTCACGTCCGGTGGATGCCTCCGCCACGACACTCATGTCCGTTTGATCCGCAATGAGTGCGGCAATCCCTTCGCGAAGGAGAGCGTGATCGTCTACTGTCAGAATGCGAATCTGCCTACGATCAGTGTTCATGGATTGCGCTCCGCCTTCGTGCGGAATAGTCGAAAGGTGTTGTGAGCGGAAGATGCTTCATATGCGATCGCTCCGGGAATAGTCAGCTCAATCTCAGTCCCCGCATTGTCTTCACTCCATACATCCAGTCGGCCGCCAATGCGTTTGGCCCGCTCGCGCATTCCAATCAGACCCCAGTGACCGAGGCGTTCCTGGGCGAGGATTTCGCGGTCGATGCCATCGCCATCATCCCGGACTCGTACTCGGAAGAGTTTCTCGCCGTACGCGATTTCCGTTTCAATATGCTGCCCCTTTGAATGAGTAAACGCGTTTCGCAAGGCTTCACGCACGATGCGATAAACTTCATCTCTCAAGGCTGGGGCCAGAGGCCTTGCCGCGCCTTCCACAACGACATTGAGCACTGCCCCGCCTTCCGTTCCATCGTTGGGAACGAGTTCTTCCCCCAGAGCCCTGAGCGCATTCACCAGGTCGCTTTGAATAGGATCGGAAGAGCGAATATCGTGAATTGCATTACGACTTTCAACGATTGCAGCCTCGGCGCGCTCCAGAGCCGTATCGAGGCGTTTGGCAGCGTCGGCAGGGTTATTCGGAAGCAGATTGCGCGCTCTTTGGAAGTGAAGTATCAATCCCTGGACGCTTTGCAAAAGAGTATCGTGGAGCTCGCCAGCGATTCTTGTTCGCTCGGAAAGGCGTTCCTGGAACTGAATGTCTAAGACTTCGGTCATCCGCAACAGTCGATAACGATAGATGATCCAGATAAAGAAAGCGGCCGCCGCCGCGCAGAACACGGAGAACCACGCGGTCTGGTAAAACGCGGGCAGGATATTAAAGTCCAACGTCTTCCCGGTTTCATTCCAAACTCCATCGTTATTGCAAGCAATGACTTGGAAACGATGAGGCCCTGGAGCTAGATTTGTATAGAACGCCTCTCGCCGATCTCCAGGATCTTGCCAATCCCGGTCGACTCGGTCGAGTTTGTATCGGAAACGAACGCGCTCGGGAATCGACAAGCTCAAGGCCGTGTAGTCAATTCTTATATTTGTGGAGTTGACTGGAAGTTCCAGCGGATTGTTCAGAAATTCTTTGCCGTTCGCGCTGAGCGATTTGATGTAAACGGGGGGAGGCAGTGTGTTTTTCAAAGAGCGTGTTGGATCGATCCAGACAACGCCATTTCCCACCGAAAACCAAATCTTTCCGTCGGTGGTCTCAACTGCCGTTGGCCGAGCCCGTAGTAACGCACTCGTCCCCAATAAGCCATCCAAGTGGTCAAATAGCCGGAATGTCGCCTGATAGTCCGGATCTTGGAGTGCGTGTTGAATCTCTGACGCCGGAACATGTAGGATTCCGTTTGCTCCATTGAGCCACAAATCCCCGCTAGCCAATTCGACTATTCCAGAAATGCCAACAAACCTGGCCCCGCCGGCCATTTCAATTTTGCGAAATCGCCCAATCTCGAAAACTTCGAGTCCGTAAGCTCCTCCAAGCCAGAGGTGGCCGCGCTGATCGGAAACGGTCATAACATCCCCGATCGATATTCCGTCACTTTCGGCGTATGTTCGAAATCTCTCACCTTGCAACAATGCGACTCGACCGTGAAGATAGGCGACCCACAGCCGCCCCTTTGAGTCGGTGTACATATTGGAGGGAATTCCGTCGGGCAGACCTTGTTGCTTATCAAAGTGCTCCCAGGTGCCTCCGGAGAGCCGGTCGACACCATCTCGTAGAAAAGACGCCCAGACGGCTCCGTGTTCGCCGCCTGCCATTGCCGTAACCCACGTTCTCCGAATTGCCGGGGGGGCTGACACCGTCAACACTACGCCATTCACAAGATGTCCAACTCCTGCCGGTCCTCCCAGCCACAACGTGCCATCCTTATCACGGTAACCACAGGTATTTGCCCAACCGTTTTCCTGTTTCTGCAGTTTGAAGGATCCTCCCTCGATGTGGGTGACCGCCCTGTTTAGCGATCCGGTCCACAAATCTCCATGGTCGCCGGGAATTAAGATCATGTCGTTCGAGCCGGGAGGAAGGCCACTGGGAACAAGGAGCGTCTCCCGAAAGCGGTCCAATCCCGTATCTGTTCCCACCCAAATGTTTCCCTCGCGGTCTTGCAACAATGCCGATGTATCGTCTGCAGAAAGGCCGTCCCTTTCGGCGAACCTTTCTACCTTACCTCCACGTCGGAATTCAATTGCCTTTCGCCCTTCGAGTTGTTTGGCAAAGCGTAAGCGGCCAACACCATCTCCCACCGTACCAATCCACAGACTGCCCGAATCATCGAACAGAATTGCGTCGGATCCTACTGTGATTTCCGGCTGCCGGTGAATGGCATCGCGATCATGAACGATGATTTTCCGGACCGAGTGAGTCGTCTCGGCCATCCAGACCTTGCCATCCGGCCCCTGCGCGATCTGGTCAACTTCAACAATGTGTTCGCCGGTGAGAAGGAACCTAGTTTGTCCACGCGGTAAGAAAACGATCGTATCATCCCCTGCTACCCATAACGTGCCGCTGCGATCTACGAATGCAGCTTGTGCGCGCGGGGAAGCGAACCCCCAATCCTTGCCAATTCGCAGCCAACGCTCCTTTTCGAGTCTAAAAAGGCCATTTGAGGTTGCCGCCCACACAGTGCCGTCCTGAGCGAGTGCTAATTTCCGTACGGTAGCCTGCGCCATTTCCGGAGGTTCGGCGTAGGTCGTGACGTGCTCACTTTTGAGCAAAGCAGCCCCAGCGTTCCGGAAACCAACAAAAAGCCCCCCGTCAGGCATCGCCAAAAGAGATTCAACGATATGCCCAGGAAATCTCGCACCCGATGTAGGTTCAATTGGCTCGAACTTGACCCCATCGAATCTGCACAAACCGTTCGCAGTTCCAACCCAGAGATATCCATCGTTGGTCTGAGCAAGCGCCTCGATCGAGCCCGGAACCCCCTCCCTCGCAGTCCAGCTTGTGTGTTGCAGCTCGGAGAGCGAGCGGTCACTACTCGGAGCGAGACTCGAGCTTGCATGCGTCTCACTTGATAGGCAGACAAGTAGGAGGGGAAGAGCGAGAGCTCTTCCGGCGCGACTCAAAGGATATAGGCGGACCATCATTGTCAAAATGGGTGTAGGGCTCTTCCATAGTCAATCACAACTCAGATTTGCTCATTCTCAAGAGGATCAATGCCCCTGTATACCACGTCGGCCACTCCTGCTCTCTCAATCTTAGAGACTTAAGTTTGATTGCGCGTCACAATCAGATCGCCATTCGGATGAGAAGATCAACCCCGCGCCGCATTGGCCCGATCCAGCCGGCGAAATACCGATGTCTGACCTGCACCTAGAGCCTCCCAAAGCTCCAGAGCCTTGAAGAAGGCTATGACATTCTTCGCAAGGCTGCAAAGTCATCGAATACCCGATATTGACGGGCTTGTTCCGCGCCCACTGGTCTGCCGAAGTCCACGAACAACGGAGACGCAACTTGCTTAGGAACCGACCCGACCTGACACGCTGGAAATTGGAGCACGCGCGTCAGCTAATGGAGAAGGCTTTGCCGGACTCGATGGTAGTCAAATATGAGCCGTTGATCACTTCGTTAGAGCTGCCGGATAGAGACGGCCGCCGTCGCGATACATTGCGGCGCAGATGTCATGGTGACCGCCAACCTATGCGATTGTCTTCGTCGCTCTAGCGCCTTACGATCTCAACCCCAACATCCCGATGATTCGTGATGACTCTTTAAGACAACTTCCCCAACGTAGCTTCTGGCGGGTTTGCTCTCGAGACTGTTGACCTCGCGTCGGGCCTGATGTCCGATGGTTCGCTACGGCCTCAGAAGTAGCTGCTGATTTCAACTTTGCCACGTTCATCTCCCCAATCCAGAAGTCAAGGCTCCGCCCGGGTGCGGACCACTCGGGGTGGGACTCACGCTAGGCAACAAGCTTCAGCAAACCGTCGGCGTTCCCGTGTGCTATTTTGGCAAGAGTTTCGACGTCTACTGGTAGTTGTTCAAGGAACGCGCGACCCCCTTCGAGAGAGCCGAAAGGATAATCCACGGAATAGAGGAGCCGATCCGGCCCAAAGGCATCGAGAGCCGCCATGAACGAAGGCAAGAAGAAGAAGCCGCTGGTGCTTACCCATACGTGCTTGCGCAGGATCTCGCTGGGTCTGCCCTCGAAGCCGGCGAACTTATGGAACTGCTGGTCAAGACGGGGCATCATCACCTGAAGGCCCTCTCCCAGATGGCCGATGATGATCTTCAGATTGGGGTGGCGCTGGAACGCGCCGGAGAGCAGGAGGCGCAGAGCGTGAACTGCCGTGTCGACGTGCCAACCCCAGCCAGATACCGACATCCAGAAGCTGAGATCATCCGGCAGCCCGCCATATAAGGCTTCGCGTGCAGGCCTGGGTGATGGTGCGGGATGAAGATAAATGGGTATATCCAGATGCTCTGCCCGAGCAAGGAGCGGCTCGAACGACGGATGATCCAGGTACCGCCCGTCTGTCGCGCCGCTGACCAGCGCACCCTTGAAGCCGAGCTGCGACACCGCTCGATCCAACTCGTCCGCCGAGGCTTCCGGACCGGTTAATGGTAAATGCGCTAAGCCCGCATAGCGGCTGGGATGGCCAGCGATCCGGCTCGCAATCCTATCATTCATGTCCTTCGACCACTGCAAAGCTTCACGCGGTGGCAGCAGATCGGCCCCTGCGCTTGGATAGGAAAGCACCTGCACCGTAAGGCCGGCTGCATCGAGAGCCTTCAGTCGATCTTCTGTCTCGCTCATCTTGTCTTCCAGACTCCACTTACCAAATGGCTTGTCGCGCGACAGATAGCCTCTCGCCATCACAGCCTCTTCCGGTAATCGACTGGTTAGTTCCGGAAAGACCACATGTTCTTCAACACCCACGATCCGGGACAAAGCGATTTCCTTATTGCTCATGAAGCG
>Ga0105240_10009233_pt1 | contig 13990 bp, 13 predicted proteins | sample KBSC54metaG_FD_80426 | JGI IMG/M metagenome (GOLD analysis project Ga0105240, IMG submission 80426) | Corn rhizosphere microbial communities from Kellogg Biological Station, Michigan, USA - KBS C5-4 metaG | ecosystem: Host-associated > Plants > Roots > Rhizosphere > Soil | place: Michigan, USA... | reverse complement strand
TCGACCGACGACACCTCCGCGCTCCTCGCCCGCATCGACGGCGCGCGCGTGATCAGCAACGCGAACAATCTCGGCTTCACCGTGGCCGTCAACGTCGGCGCCAGAGCCGCTCGCGGCGGAGGACTCCGCTCTCGTCACCAACAACGGCAACGGACCTCACCAAGACGCTCCCGAATCCGACGATGACGATGATGAGCGCGAGGATGTGGACGAAGGCCCCGTGCACCGGCCGCTGATTCGCGCATCGCTCCCGCGACAGGAAGGGCAGGCGCCGCCACCGCGTCCTGCGACTGACTTCACGATCCGCCAGCCAGGCGGCCGGCCGAATCGCTTCCGTCCGCGTCACCAGCGCGGAGGCCAGATGTTCCAGGGAAACCGGTCGGGCGGCAACATGGGCGGCGGCTCGCCGCGCGGCGCCGGCGGCGGCGGGATGCCGCGGCATGGCGGCAATCGTCCGCCGATGTCGAATCGCCGCGACGGCGGCGGCCGCAAGCGATCGAAGTAAACTCGTCGAGCTCATGCCTGATTCTGGTCTATCCGGCAAACACGGCCTGATTGTCGGCGTCGCCAACAAACGATCGATCTCCTGGGCGATTGCGCAGGCGGCAGCCGCCTCCGGCGCGCGCCTCGCGCTGACGTACCCGAGCGAGCGGCTGGAAGAGAACGTACGGGAGCTGGCCGAGAAGCTCGAGAACCCGCTGGTCCTGCCGTGCGACGTATCGAGCGATGAGCAGATCGAGAAGCTCGCCGCGGATGTTGACCGCGAGTTTGGCGGGCTCGATTTCTTCGTGCACGGCGCCGCATTTGCCCCGGCGGCGGATCTCAACAACCCGTTCGTGCAGACGTCGCGTGAAGGTTTCAGGATCGCGCTCGACGTCAGCGCCTACTCGCTCATCGCGCTGACGCGCGCCGTGGCGCCGCTCATGGAGAAGCGGGGCGGCGGCAGCATCCTGACGCTCACGTACATTGGCAGCCAGCGGGTGTTCACGAACTACAACGTGATGGGCGTCGCGAAGGCGGCCCTCGAGTCCTCGGTCCGGTATCTCGCGTCGGACCTGGGGCCGAAGAACATCCGGGTGAATGCGATTTCTGCCGGCGCGATCAAGACGCTGGCCGCCGCCGGCATCTCGGGTTTCTCGAGCATTCTCCAGGTGTACCGCGATCGCGCGCCCCTTCGACGCGGCGTCGATCAATCCGAGGTGGCGGACACTGCCGTGTTCCTGCTCGGGCCCGGCTCACGCGCGATTACCGGCGAAATCGTGATGGTCGACGCCGGATTTCATGCGATGGGGTTCTAGGTCTTCGATCCTTCACCAGTCCTCGATTCGGATCCTGTTCGGCGCGATTCCCAGCTCCTCGAGCAGCTTCCTCGTTCCGTCGACGAGCGCCGCGGGTCCACACACGAAACACAACGTCGCTGGATCGTGCACGAGCGGCGCCAGCTCGGGGCGTCCGATACGTCCACGGCCGCCCGTCCACTCGCCAGCCGCTTCGCGCGTGATCGTCAGACGAAGCTCGATGCGCCGCTCGCGTGCGAGCTCGACGAGCTCGTCGTGGTACGCGAATTCGTCGGGGCCGCGCGCGCTGTAGAGCACGCCGATCTCGCGGTGCGGAATCCGGAGCGCATGGCGCAGCATCGCCCGGAGCGGCGCGATTCCCGTCCCGCCGGCGATGAACACGAAGCGCTGCTCGGGTGGATCCGGCGGGAAGATGAAGCTGCCGAGCGGACCCTCGACGTCGACGAGCGCGCCCGGTTCGAGCGACAGATGCGATCCGGCGACGCCGTTCGCGTCGACGCCGATGAGCAGCTCGAGGCAGTCCTGGCGCATGGCATCTTCGGGCGCCGCAGCGATCGAGTACGGCTTGCGCGTCGGCGCGCCGTGCGTCGCGATCTGCACGGCTTGACCCGCCGCGTAGGGGAATCGATGGTGTCCCAGATCGATCCGCACGATCCGCGCACGCGGAGTCGCGCGCACGACTTCACGGATCGGCCGCGTCAACATCGCGGGATAATGCTATCGCATGGCCTTGTTGCGCCGCGCTCGGGGCGTGGTTTTGCGGCTGGCGCGCAACCGCGGCCTCTCGGCGCTCGTCGGAGCCGCGTTTGCGGCACCCGCGGCATGGATGGAATTCGGTAGCTCCCGGTTGCTTGCGGGCGCGTGGTGGGCAGACGGTGTGGCGCTCATCCTCGGCGCGACCGGGATTGCGCTGCTATGGACCGCGCTGACCGGCCTGTCGCCCGATTGGGTCGACGACCAGGACCCGAATAGTTGAGAGCGCTCATCACGAAGGCACGAAGAGCCACGAAGAAACACGAAATCTGAATTCTTTGTGCCCTTTGTGGTTGAAAGAAGAGCGTTCTTCGTGATTCGTGCCTTCGTGATGAAGGGTGTGGTTAGAGAATCCCGATCGACGATCGCTTCAGGTCCACGTCCGAGACGTTGGGCGGCTCGGGCGGCGGCGCGGCGTCGCCGTTCTGGCGCTTCCGGCGCGTCTTGTCGCGGTACATCCGGCTGTCTGCGGTGGCGAGCAGCGTCTCGTAGAGGTCGCCGTCGTGCGGGAAGACCGCTGCGCCGATGCTGATGGACAGCGGCAGCATTTTCCCTGGACGCGGTTCGAATTTCAGACCGTCGACCGCCGCCTGCAGTTCCAGACGTTTCCGCTCGGCTTCGTCGGCGCCGCACCCGGACAACACAACGATGAACTCGTCGCCCGCGTAGCGGACGCAGATGTCGTAGGGGCGGATCGCGGCGCGGAGCACGGCCGCGACGTCGCGCAGCGCGCGATCTCCGACGTGGTGTCCGAACGTGTCGTTGATTTCCTTGAAGTTGTCGAGGTCCATGACGAGGAGCGAGATCTCGGTCTTCAGGCGATCGGCGCGTGCGAGCTCGCGCGTGAGGTGCATGAACATGAACCGCGTATTGGGCAGACCGGTCAGCGGATCAGTCAGCGAATCTTCCTGCGTCTGCTCGAAGATCATCGAGTTGTAGATCACGGCCGCGGCTTGCTCCGAGATTCGATCCAGAAGCCGCCGGTGGTCGTCGCTGTACGCGGCCGCGTTCGTGTGATACACGGAAATCGTGCCGATGAACCGCTCGTTGAACACGAGCGGACAGACGAGCGCGGAGAGGAGCTGCGTCTGCTCGCCGGCGCGCCCGGCGGCCTCGAGGTCGGCGCTCGGCCGCGCGTTCACCAGGGGACGGCGATTGCGCGCGACCCACCCAATCAGGCCGTGGCCGCTCTTGATGACGAGCTGCTGAATCTGCTCGGCTTCGAGCCCCGACGCGTACCGGCAGCGCAGCGTTTCCGTCTCGTCGCTGTAGAGAAAGAGCGCACAGCACGAGAAGGGCACGATGTTGCTCAACTTGGAAGAGATGAGCGCCATGGTGTCCGATACGCCGAGGCTGCTGCCCATCGCCTGCGCGATCTCGTACAGCGCGTAGATCTCGCGATGGGCGAGGGCGATGTCCTGGAACACCGTCGAGCGCCCCGCCGCACCCGCCGCCTCGGTAACGAGACCCGCGCCCGGCATTGCCGCAGGCGCCGGGGACGCGACGCGCGTGAGCTGGCGCGTCGGCTGCGTGGCGTCGGCCTCCGCCGACAACGCGGGATACATCTCGATGAACGTGCGAACGAATTTGGGGTCGAGCGCCTTGCCGCTCTCCTGCCCGAGCAATCCGATCGCGGCGTCGAAGCTCATCGCCTTGTGATAGGGTCGTTCGGAGAGCAGCGCATCGAAGTAGTCGACGACCGACAGAATGCGCGCGCCGAGCGGAATCTCCTCGCCCTTGAGCCCGATCGGATAACCCTTCCCGTCCCACCGCTCGTGATGGCTGAGGATCAGCGGCGCGACCGGATACGGAAACGGCACGCCGCTGATGATCTCGGCGCCGACCTGCGGATGAATGCGGATCTTCTGGAATTCCTCCTGCGTCAGCGGCCCTGGCTTCGAGAGGATGTGCTCCGGAACGGCCAGCTTCCCGATGTCGTGCAGGAGCGCGGCGGTCTTCACGCCCTGGATTTCGTTCTCCGACATGCCGAGCGCGCGCGCGATGCCGGCGGCGTACACCTGCACGCGGCGAATGTGGCTCTGCGCCGTCTGATCCTTCGCGTCGATGGCGAGCGCGAGCGCTTCGATGGTCGCGAGGTGAAGATCGGACACTTCCTGGACGTGCCGCTCCTGATCCTGCACGCGCCCCATGTAGACGCGGTAGGTGCGATAGGTGAGGTAGAGCGGCGCGGCGAGCAGCAGCGCCATCCAGTAGCCGCCGCGATCGATCACCCACGTCGCGATGGCGGCGGCGCCCGCGCCGACGAAGTAGCTTGGCGCGCTCCACAGGAAGTTCTCGTTCCAGACGCGGCCGAACGGCTGGCGCGTCGAGAGCGCGATCGCGGTCGCGATCAACGCCGTGTTGCACAGGAAGTAGGTCGTGGCCGCGCCGACGAGCGGCTTGGGCAGCGCAGACGGGTCGAACGCGACGCTCGTTGTTGGACCGCCGAGCCACAGATAGACGAGCCCGGCCGCCTTCACCGTGAGCAGGAGCGAGGCCATCGAGAACAGCGTCCGGTACACTTCGGCGCGCGCCTTCGTGCGGAACGTGCACTGGCTCCAGGCGCTCAGCGCGGCGACGAACAGCGTCGGGTCGGCGCCGAGGAGCAGCAGCGATGCGAAATCCACCGCGTACGACACCGACATCGTGGAGCCGGCGCCCGCAAGCGGCAGATTCACTTTGAGCGCGGATGCGACGGACGAGCAGACGAGGAGGATCGCGAACAGCAGCGGATTCGCAAAGGAGTGCGGCGCGAAGACGGCGAGCACGACCACGCCGCCGGCGAGCACTGCACCGACGTAGAGCCGGGCCGCGAGCGGCAGTTCCTTCATCATTGTCGCAGGACGCGCGGCGGGCGGATGAGCGACGCTCCTCTACGCCTTGTCGTCGCGCACTGCTGCACGGCGACCTCCACCCGCACGCGTTTCCGGTTCGAGCTGAAATTCGACGATCTTCCTATACAGCGTGCCGCGGCTGATGTCGAGCACGCGCGAGGCTTCCTTCTTGTTCCAGTCGGTCGATTCCAGCACACGCACGATGTGCGCGCGTTCAGCCTCCGCAAGCGAGGGCATCCGATCGCCGGACGCCTGCGGGACCGAGTTGCTCGCGTGGAGGAACTCGATATCCGAGGCGCGGATCGATCGGCCGGGCGCCGACAGAGCGGCGCGGGACACCGTGCTTTCCAGCTCGCGGATGTTGCCGGGCCACTGGTACGCAATCAGACGATCGAGCGCCTCGCGGGAAAACGATTTGCTCTCGAGCGGCAGCCCCTGCGCCGCGCAGTAGCGCGCGAGGAACCGCTGCGCGAGCACCGGGATGTCGACCTGGCGCTCGCGCAGCGACGGCAGCCGGATCGCGAACGCGTTCACGCGGTAATACAGATCTTCGCGGAAGCGGCCGTCGCGGACGAACTGCTCGAGCGGGCGGTTCGTCGCAGAGATCAGCCGGAAGTCGACCGAGATCGACTTGTTGCCGCCGAGCCGCTCGAAGCGCCGCTCCTCGAGGACCCGTAGCAGCTTTGCCTGCGCGATGAGCGACATGTCCCCGATTTCGTCCAGGAACAGCGTGCCTTCGTTCGCGAGCTCGAGGCGCCCCGGCTTGCGGTCGTGGGCGCCGGTGAAGGCGCCTTTCTCGTAGCCGAAGATCTCCGACTCGAACAGCGTGTCGGGCAGCGCCGCGGTGTTCACCGCCTGAAACTTCGCCGTGCTCCGGCGACTCAGCTCGTGAATCATCCGCGCGACGACTTCCTTGCCTGAACCGGTCGGCCCGAGGATCAGCACGGAAATATCGGACTTAGCGGCCGTGCGGATCCACTCGAAGACGACGAGCATCTTCTCGTCGCGGCCGATCATCTCGCGGAAGCGCTGGACCGACGGCGACTGGTCTTCGGTCGACACCGCCGCGCGGCGTTCCAGAAAATGATCGAGGAGGTCGACAACCGCATCGCTGACAGCGCGTTCTGCGATGTAGCGCGGCGGGTTGCCGGGAATTTGCGTCGCTACCCCGAAGTCGGCGAGCTCCCGTACACAATTCTCGACGTCGAGCTTCAGCCGCCCGAATGTCTGCATCAGCGATTCGACGTCGAAGCTCTCGTCGGGCCTTGCGCTGAGATACCGGAGGATGCCGGCGCGGAGCGGCGATTGGACCAGAGAGCGGAACCGCGTCTCCAGATCGCCAGGCTCAGCCGTTTTGACCGCGGCTCCGGCGGTCGCGCGCCGCGCGCTAAAGGTCAGATCGTCCATATGTGGCGTGTTGCTTATCGGCGGCTGGGGCCGGGCGGAACAGGGCTGGCGGGGGCTGGGGCGCCCCCTCCCCGGTAGTAGTCGGTCTGGTAGCGCTCGATCAGGTTTTTCATCCGGGTCGCGTCGCCTTTGCGGTGCCCGTGACACCTTATCGGATCGGCGCCGCCGCTGGTCTCGATGATTACGTCCGAAAGCAGCATCCCCGTATCGATCGAGACCGAGGAAATGTGCGCCATGTGGATGGTCTCCTCATGGCGGCCAAACCACCGCGGGGTGTACTGGACGACGCTCGACGAGGTAATCAGAACCTGGGTGGGAAACAGATGGTTCCCGCGGCTGAAGCGGCTCGCGCGGAACACGTCGCCAGGCGAAAACGGACGCCCTTTTCGCCAGATCCACAGCCACAGCAGGAAGAGTACGGCGACCGCACCGGCCGCCACCCACCAACGCCAGTCCGATTCACCGGCCATAAGTCGTGATGTTAAGCTATTTCCAAAAAGGAGCACACATTTGCCGTATCGCGCACCCGGCTCGCCCGGGCACTCCCGGCAGCAGTTTCTGTCCGGTAAACCTATTCGGTACTACCGTCCGCAGGGAAGCCCCGACATCCGGCACCTGATAGACGAAGGGTTCCAGGCATTCAATGCCGGCCGGCTCTCGGAAGCGTGCGCGATTTTCGCGGACAAGATGCTCGCGGCCGACAACAACGTCACCATTGGGCTGACTGTGGCCGGCGCGATGACGCCTGCGGGCATCGGCGGATGCATCATCGAGCTGATGGACCGCGGCCTCGTCGATTTCATCATCTCCACCGGGGCGAACCTTTATCACGACCTTCACTACGCACTGAACTTCACGCTTCGGCGCGGCTCGCCATTTGTCGACGACCGGGAACTGTACGAAGACGGCATCATCCGGATCTACGACGTGCTCTTCCCGGCCGATGTCCTTCTGCAGACCGACGCGTACATCCGCGATTTCATCGTGCGGTCGGGCTTGAACGAAGCGATCTCGACGTCCGAATTCCACTACCGTCTCGGGCAGGATCTTCGCCAGAAATTCCCCGGCTGCGAAGAGCACTCGGTCGTGGCGCGCGCGGCGCAGGACGGCGTGCCCATCTACACTTCATCCCCCGGAGACAGCTCGATCGGCATGAATATCGCGTATCACGAGCTGATGAACGGCAGCCGATTCATGATCGACCCGAACAAGGACGTCAACGAGGTGTGCGCCATTGTCCTCGCGGGCCAGCAGAACGGCTGCGTCATTCTCGGCGGCGGATCGCCGAAGAACTTTTATCTGCAGGCTCAGCCGACGCTTTGGGAGGTGTACGGCATCCCGAAAGGCGGCAACGACTACTTCATCCAGATCACGACCGATTCAGTGGTCTGGGGCGGCCTCTCGGGCGCCACGCCGGCCGAGGCGGTCAGCTGGGGAAAAGTCAATCCCGGCGTGTTGCCCGACACGGTCGTCGCCTACGTCGACTCGACGATCGCCTTTCCGCTGTTTTGCGAGTACGCGGTCGGCTCGAAGAATGGCCGCCGTGCCCGAAAGGAACTCGTGCACAAGCGCGACGCGCTCGTCGCCGACCTCACGGCACAAGCGAAAGCGGCGCACGAGAAACGGCTCGCAGGGCAAACCTAACATTCGCATTCGCGCCGGCGGCGCAAGAGGACGCGCTTGGGGACACTGGCAAGCGAGCTCGGAATCCACGCGGCACGTCTCTCGCCGCGCCCGCGGATATATGTCGACGCGAACGTCCCGGCGCCGCTCGTGGCCCACATGCGGCAGCATCTCGACTGGGATGTCCTGTGGGTGATTGAAGAAGACGAGTTGCGCCGCGCCTCCGACGTGCGGCATTACAGGCTTGCGCAGCAGCTTCGGCGGACGCTGGTGACGATGGACCGCGACTATCTCGACGACCGGCGATTTCCGCCTGCCGAAGGGAGCGGCGTTCTCGTCATTCAGGCGCCAAACGAACGCGAGCTCTTTGCTCTCGTCGACCGCATCGATCGTACGTTGTTTCAGTCAATCGGCGATGTCGATCCGGCGGACGCGGCTGACAGCGAGCCGCCGGCGCTTCCGCTCGCAGGAAAGAAGCTGCACGTCCATACGGATTGGGGACGGTGACATCTGATGCTTGGAGTTGAGCTGCGCGATTCGTCCGTGCTGGCTGTCATGGTCGCTGAAGACGGCGCCGTTCGTGCCCGCGCGGAGGTTGCGCTTGGCGGCCAAACGTTGGCGGACGCGGCGTTGGACGCGATTCAACGGGTCGGCAATCCGTCTGGCGCTTCCGGGCCGCTTGGCGTGGCGTCGCATGCGCCGCAATCGGCGGCGTGTCAGGCGGCGGTGCACGTGCTTGCCGGCCGCTTCGTCGGACCATTCATACAGACAGGCGCGGATGCTGCGGGCACGGCGGCCGCGGTTGCGGAATCGTGGGTCGGCGCCGCGCGCGGGGTGGAAGACGCGGTGTTCCTTTCGGTCTCCGATCACGCGGACGGAGGAGTCATTCGCCGCGGGGAGCCGGCCACCGGTTCGCGTCGGCGTGCGCCGGCCATCGCGTGGCTGGCCCTCAATCCGGTGGAACGCGAGGATTATCGGAAGATTGGCTGCCTCGAGGCGGAAGTGGCGACCGCCGGGATCGTGCGGCGTCTGGTGTGGCGTATCAAGGCGGGCGACCGTTCGTCCGCCCAGGACGCGGCGAACGGAGATCTCTCGAAAATCCGCGCGGAGCATGTGTTTGCCGCTGCGCGCGGCGGCGACGGTGTTGCGATTTCCGTGATGCGCGACACCGCTAAGTACCTGGGCATGGCCGGCGCAAACCTCGTGCTCCTCATCGATCCTCAGGTGCTCGTCCTCGGAGGCATCATGGCATCGGCCGCTGATCTCCTGATGGATTCAATCCGCAGCGAGATCGCGCGGCGGCTGCCCTCGCCGATGATGGACGGGCTCGCGATCGTCCCGGCCGCACTCGGCGATGATGCGGCCGCGATTGGGGCCGCACGGCTCGCGCTCGCGGCGCGCACATGATCGTGCTGTCGGGCGCGCAGCTGGTCCTCCCGGACCGCGTGTTGTCGCCCGGCACCCTCGCGATCGACCGCGGACGCATCGCGGAGATTCGATCCGATGCGGCTTCCGGTCATCTCGGCACGCTGCAGAACCACTACATCGTTCCCGGGTTCATCGACGTTCACGTGCACGGCATCGAAGGATTCGATTCGCTCGACGGCGGCGACGCGCTCGCGGCGATCGCGGCGCGGCTTCCGCGGTATGGAGTCACCGCGTTTTGTCCGACGACCGTCGCGTGCGATCCGGCGAAGCTGCGAAGCGTCCTCGACCAGGTTCGGCACGCGCGCGAAACGCCGACCGGCGCCGGCGCGCGGATTCTCCCGGCGCATCTCGAGAGCAACTTCATCAACGCGGAATACGCCGGTGCGCAGCCGCGGGGCTGTCTGCGGGTGCCGGCCGATGCCTTCCGGCCTCAGGCCGCCGCCACGATGGACGGCGGGTTCACGGCGGCCGACGTGCTCGCCGAAATCACGCGCGCGATGCCCGACGTCGGCATCGTGACGCTCGCGCCCGAGCTCGAGGGCGGCCTCGACCTCGTGGCGTGGCTCGCCGCGCGCGGACGCCGCGTGTCGTTGGGCCATTCGGCGGCGACGTATGAACAGGCGCTCGCCGCCATTGCCGCCGGCGCCTTGCACGCGACGCATTTGTTCAACCGCATGCCCGCGCTGCATCACCGTGCGCCGGGGCTCGTCGGAGCCGTGCTGGAGGCAGACGAAGTCGCCGCAGAGTTGATTTGCGACGGTGTCCACGTGCATCCCGCCGTCGTTCGCGCCGCGATCGCGGCGAAACGCCCGTCCCGTATTTTTGCGATCACCGACGGCACTGCGGCGGCCGGGCTTCGACCGGGCGCACACGCATCGCTCGGCGGCCAGCGAATCACGGCGGCCGGGTCCGCGGCGCACCTGGACGACGGAACGCTGGCGGGCAGCGTCATGACGATGGATCGGGCGTTCAAGATGCTCGTCGACAGCGTCGGCGTGTCGCTCGTCGATGCCGCGACGATGTGCTCCACAACGGCGGCTCGCGAGCTGCAGCTGATCGGCTATGGCATGCTGAAGGAGGATGCCGTGGCCGATCTGGTTGTCCTCGGCCCTGATCTCGAGGTCGTGCAGACGTATATCGCCGGTCAGCTGGTCTACACTCGAAACACCACGGCCGCTCACTCCGTCTAACCCCCACGGAGGTCTTTGTGAATTCGATGATTTTTCGCGGTCGCTTCCTCCTGACGGCTGTCGCGGCGGCCACGGCGCTGGCCGGATCGGCCTGCGTCGACATCGTCGGTTCGGACCTCGGCAAGTACGTGGAGCGCGACGAGAAGCGCTTCACCGTCTCGGGCAAGCCGGACGTTGACCTGTCGACGTTCGACGGCTCGATCGAGGTCCGTCCCTGGGACAAGAGCGATGTGCTCGTGGTCATCGAGAAGCGCGGGCGCGACAAGTCCGACGTCGCGACGATCGACGTGCACGCGGAGCAGGCAGGCAACCGCGTCACCGTGGAGGTACGCGAGCCGAAGAGCGCGCGGCATTTCACCCTCGGCTGGAACAACTCGCGATCGGCGAAGCTGATTGTGTCCGTCCCTGCGAGCTCGAACATCTCCGCGAAGAGCGGCGACGGTTCGATCGATATCGAGCGTCTGTCGGGCACTCTTGATCTGCGTTCGGGCGACGGCAGCATTCACGCGCGCGACATCACGGGCGATCTGAAAGTGCACACGGGCGATGGCTCGATAAAGCTGGAAGGGCTGAACGGCGCTCTGGACGCGGACACCGGCGACGGGGGAATCTCCGCGAGTGGAAAGTTCACCGGCGTCAAGACACGATCAGGCGACGGGAGCGTGATGATTCACGCGGCGCCCGGCAGCGCTGCGAGCGCCGACTGGGACGTGGTCACCGGCGACGGTTCGGTGGTCGTCGAGCTGCCGGACGGATTCGGCGCCGAGCTCGATGCGCACACCGGCGACGGCAGCGTCAAGCTCCAGGACGTCACGCTGTCGAACGTGAGTGGCCGGCTCGATCGGAATACCGTCAAAGGCACACTCGGGTCCGGAGGCCGCACGCTTCGCGTGCGCACGGGCGACGGCTCAATTACGCTGCGTCGATTCTGAGATCTTCTTGCCTTCGGTGTCGTAGGTTTCGACCGGTCCAAGCTTCTTCAACACGTCGGCGACTCGCACCGGGTCGCCGACCGCCACCACCTGCAGACGGTCAGCGGCGAGATATTTTCTCGCCATCGCCTGAACCTGCTCCTTCGTCACGGCATTGATGCGATCGGCATAGCGATCGTAGTAATCGGTGGGAAGTTTGTAGCGCCACCGGTTCACCGACAAGCCGAGCAGCTGCAACGGCGACTCGAGCTCGAGCGCGTACTGCGCGGTCAGCGAGCGTTTCGCGTCGGCGAGCTCCTCGTCGGAGACCGGCACCTCGCGAATCTGACGTATCTCGTCCAGCAGATCGTGCAGGGCGGGCTCGGTGACCTCGGTTCTCACGTTGGTCGATGCCTGCCATTCTCCGCGATAGAGCGGCGCGACGAGCCCGCTGCTGGCGCCGTACGTGTACCCCTTTTCCTCGCGGAGGTGAATGAAGAGGCGCCCGGTCGGTCCGCCGCCGATGATCTTGTTCATCACCACGAGCGCGTCGTAATCGGGATTCGTGCGCTCAATCGCTTGTGTGCCCACGAGAAGATTCGTCTGCACGGCGTTCGGGCGCGCGATGAAGAAGATCTTCGGTCCCGCGATGGGCGCCGGTTCCGTAACGCCTTGCGTCACGAAGGTCGGCGGATTCTTCCAGACCGCGAGTTTGCCTTCGAGTACGGTTCGCGCCTGCAGCATCGACACGTCGCCGGATATCGCCAGCACGGAGCGATTCGGGATGTAGCGCGTCCGGTGGAATTCGACCAGGTCGTCGCGCGTGATCTTGTTGAGCGCCTCCGGCGTGAGGCCCATGCGCGCCGCCGGGTGCGTGCCATAGACCGCGCGCGAGAACATCTCTGCCGCGAGGAACCCCGGGTTCGAGCGCTGTTGCGTCAGCTGTGCGCGCATGCGCTGCTTGTAGCGTCCGAGCTCCTCTTCGGAAAACGCCGGGTGCATCAGCACGTCGACCGCGAGATCGAGCAGCTTGGTCGCCTGGTCGGTGAGAGACGATCCGCCGATCGTGGCTTCCGGCGACGATGTGCCGGCGCCGATGTTCAAGCTCGCCGCCATCACTTCGAGCTGCTGCGAGATTTCACTGGAGGTCCTCGTCGCCGTTCCTTCGCGCATCAGCGCCGCAGTGACCCCCGCGAGCCCCGATTGCCCCTCCGGATCGTAATAACCGCCGGCTCCTGGAATGATCAGCTGGAACTGCACCTGCGGCGCTCGATGGTCCTCGAGCACCATGATGTGGACGCCGTTGGAGAGATCGGCTTCCGCAGCCCTTGGCAGCTTGATCTTGAGTATCTCGTTCGAGATCGGCACCTTCCCCTTCTTGACGACGCCCTTGGTAGACGGCGTGTCACCCTGAACGGGTGGCTGCTGCGCAGAGACGGTCGCGAACCCCGCGACAACGGCGAAGGCGGCGGTGAAGACGAGACGCCGGCGGGTGGCAATCATCGCTGACCGTCCTTCGGCGCGGCAGCCTTCGGCGTCGTGATGACGACGACGCGATTCTCTGGAGTGAGATACTGCTTTGCGACCCGCAGGACGTCGTTCGCGTTCAGCTTGGCCGCCCTGTCGTACACAGTGTTGAGCTCTCCAGGATCGCCGTAGATGCGAGCGGCCTCCGCGAGCATCGATGCGCGCGACAGCGAGCTGTTGAGCGATCCGACGAACTGGCGTCGCGTGCCGTTTCGCGATTTCTCGATCTCCCAGTCCGCAATCGGTCCCGCCTTCAACCGCTCGATTTCAGCGTAGATGCCCGCTTCGACTTCGTCCGATGTTTTTCCAGGCGGAACCGTCGCGACGATGCGGAAGAGGCGCGGGCCGCGGCTGTTCTCGGCAAAGGCGCCGACGGCGAGCGCGAGCTGCTTCTGGCGGACGAGCACCTCGAACAGCCTGGAGGATCGCCCCGTCGCGAGAATCTCCGCCAGGAGATCGATCGTGTCATCGTCCGGCGAAAGGCTCGATGGAATGTGATAGGCGATGTCGACTCTGGCGACGCGCGCCAGCGGATCTTCGAGCGTGCGGCGGCGCTCGGCCGTCTGCGGCGGCTCGGAGATGTCGACCGCCGGAGGGTCGGGCTGCGAGGGAATGGCTTCGAAATACTTCCGCACGCGTTCGATCGCGGTCGCGCCGTTCACGTCGCCGGAAATCGTCAGGATGGCGTTGTTCGGTGCGTAGTACGTCTTGAAGAAGGCCGCAACGTCGTCGACGGAGGCGGCGGTGAGATCGGCCATTGAGCCGATCACCGAATGCCGGTACGCCGGGTTCTCGTACGCCAGTTCGTCCATCGCTTCGAACGTACGTCCGTACGGCTGATTGTCGACGCTCTGCCGGCGTTCCTCCTGCACCGCCTGCCGCTGATTATCGAGATTGGCCTGCTCGATCGACAGCGATCGCATGCGGTCCGCCTCGAGGAACAGCGCCATGTCGAGCTGATTGGCCGGCAGCTCCTCGTAATAGAGCGTCCGTTCCTTGTTCGTCGTGCCGTTCATGGA
>Ga0105240_10009230_pt1 | contig 13993 bp, 14 predicted proteins | sample KBSC54metaG_FD_80426 | JGI IMG/M metagenome (GOLD analysis project Ga0105240, IMG submission 80426) | Corn rhizosphere microbial communities from Kellogg Biological Station, Michigan, USA - KBS C5-4 metaG | ecosystem: Host-associated > Plants > Roots > Rhizosphere > Soil | place: Michigan, USA... | reverse complement strand
GAACTTCACGAACAACGGACCCAGTTCTTGCAGTGCGAGGCGGAGGCGTTCCCCGCGCGGCAATTTCGCGGCATCGCCGCGCACCGGCACGAATGGACGCAGCAATTTCAACCACCGCGCGAGCCGCGTATCGTCGAGCAACGTGTCGAGGCGATAGCGCAGCAGGACGCGCAGGATCTGCAGTATGCGCAGCATGCCGCTCACGTTTTCGATCCGCTGCGATCGACCGCAGCTGCGTCGGCGGCGGGCGCGGCGACATCCGGCAACTTGCGCTGCAGGTTGTGCATGCGCGCTGCAAGGCGTTCGACGCGATCGCGCAAGGCATCGACATCGTCGAGGTGCGCGTCGAGTTCGGCGCGACCGATTGCGTCGCGCGATTCCTCGGTGAGGAATTCCGCGCCGTGCCGCGCGAGTTGCGTCGCGCCATCGCGACCGACGCGCAACGCAGCGCGCACGCCATTCGCGATCTGCACGCCGAGCACGTCGCCGAACAATTCGGTGAACGGCAGGTTCCAATCGGGATCGTAACGCTCGGCCAATCGTTGCAATTGCCGCGCGAGTTCGGCATCGCCGGCGATCTTCATCTTGCCGACGCCGGCTCCCGTGTTCGGTCGCAAGAACGGAAGTTGCGCAAGCAATCCACCAAGCGTGCTGCGCACTGCGAGATCGGGCTCGGTTGCTGCATTGGCTGGCCCGACCACGAGGCGTCCATCGCGTACGGTCAATTCCAGCGCCAGCGGCGGCGCTTCCATCGTCAGCTGGATGCGCTGGCCTTCGAGTGCGGACAGTGCGGTGCGCGTGTCCGGATCGAGCGCGAGCAGGCGATTGAGCGCGGCTTCAAGAGCGCGGCCCGCGATGGGTTTGAATGCATCGAGGAAGGAAGGATTCGCAACGGCCATGCGCCATTGTAACTGGCCCGCCGATATCCGACGGGCCAGCTGGCGCGTTCGTTCGTCAGGCCGCTTTCTTGAGGAAGCTCAGAACCGCAAGAATCAGGAACACGACGAACAGGACTTTCGCGATCATGGCGGCGGTGCCGGCGATGACGCCGAAACCCAACACGGCGGCGATGATTGCGACGATGAAGAAGACTACGGCGTAGTGCAGCATGTCATGCTCCCTATGATTTCATTAGCCGTCATTGGCGTGTGCACTATCCGCCCTTTAAGCTGAACAGCGTGCGTTCCATGCCCCTGCAAGCCGACGCAAGCCTTCATCGAAACTCACGCGCGGTTCATAACCGAAATCGCGTCGCGCGGCGGAGATGTCGTACCAGTGCGTCGTCGCGAGTTGTTCGGCGAGGAAGCGCGTCATCGGCGGCTCGCCTTTCAATGGGAATACTTTCCACAGTCCTTCCATGACGGCGCCTGCGGCATAGGCAATGCCGAATGGAATCGTGCCCTGTACCTGCGGCGCGCCGACCGCACCGAGCAGCGCATTGACGGTTTCGCGCGCGCTGCGCGGATCGCCGTTGGAAATGAAATACGGCTTGCCCGCGCAGGCAGCGCCGATTGTCAGGTGATCGAACGCATCGACATGCGCCTGCGCGGCGTTGTCGATGAAGGTACTGTCGATCAGGTTGTTGCCGTCGCCGACAAAACGCAGCCGGCCCGCGCGCGCGCGTTCGACCAGGCGCGGCAGCAACTGGTTGTCGCCCGGTCCCCAGATCAAACGCGGGCGCAATGCGACCGTTGCGAGCGTTGCACCGTTTGCGGCGAGCACGGCTTTCTCGGCGATCGTCTTGGTGATCGGATATGCGGCCTTGAAATGTTCGCCGTACGGCGTGTCGATTTCGTTGCCGCCGGCGACCGGATGGTTCGCGCGATGGGTGACGCTCGGCGTCGATGTGTAAACGAGCTTGCCGATGCCGTGCGCGCGACATGCAGCGATCACATTGTCGGTGCCGACGACGTTTGCCAATCGATAACTCTCAAAACTGCCCCACGCGCCGGCCTTGGCGGCGTTGTGGAAGAGCGCATCCATGCCGAGCGCGGCATCGCGGATCGCATCGGCATCGGCGAGATCGCCGCGGATCTGGCGCACGCCGAGCGCATCGAGCTCGGCATACAGGCCGCGGTTGAAACTCGCCACTTCGTAGCCGCGCGTGACCAGCAAGCGGCAGATTGCCTGGCCGAGGAAACCGCCGCCGCCCGTCACCAGGATTCTCATGTGCGCTTCCCGAGTTCCCGGGCAGCCCAAACTGCAAGTTTTTCGCGACCGATCTTCGCGTTGTGGCGGATATCGACCGGAAATTTTGGGTGGAATACGAATCGTTCGACCTTCGCCGTATTCACGAAGCCGTTGCCGATGTGGCGCAATTCCTCGACGATGCGTTCGTGCTGTTCCTTGCCTATACCGGCGCGCAATTCGACGCACAACACCGGCACCTGCATGCCGCGTTCGCCGATGCCGACCAGCGCGGTACGGCGCACATCGGGATGCGTGTTGAACACCGGTTCGATCTGCTCGGTGCACAAGACGGTGTCGGCGGTCACCACGCGTTGCGACTTGCGGCCGCAGAACCACAACCGGCCCGTGTGATCGAAGAAACCCAAATCGCCCATGCGGTGGACGATGCGCTCAGAACCATCGGGCAATATCTCGCGAATCTTCGCCAGCCGCGTTGCTTCGGGTCGATTGAAATAGCTGTCGGTCGCAGTCGGTCCGGTGACGGTGATCTCGCCGATCAATCCGCCAGCGGCGAGCAGATCGTCCGACCATGTCTCGATCGCGCCATCGTCGACGCGGATGATGCGCACGAGGTTCGGCGCAACCGGCCAACCAACGCAGGTGCCGGCGCCGCGTTCGGTGAGCTCGCGCGTGGACTGCAGCTCGCGCCCTTCGATCACCGCGACCGGCAGGCATTCGGTCGCGCCGTACGGCGTCCACAGCTGCGCATCGTCGGGCAGCAGCGCGCGCATCTTGTCGACGACGTCCGGCGGCACCGGCGCGCCTGCGGATGTCACCCGGCGGATCGTCGGCAGCTTCGCGCCGAAACACGCGAGCACGTCGACGAGCGCGGGAGAGCCAAACAACTGCGTCACGCCGAAGCGCGCGATCGCATCGTGCAATTTTTTCGGATCGGCGCGCGCAGGCCGCGTCGGATCCATGTCGGGAATGATCGAGGTCAGGCCAAGCGCCGGATCGAACAACGCGAACGGCGGAAATGTCGGCAAGTCGACGCCGCCGGGTTCGATGCCGAATGCATCGCGCAGCATCGCGATCTGCGCGACGAAATGCCGATGCCGATACACCACGCCTTTCGGCACGCCGGTCGATCCCGACGTGAACAGGATCGCGGCGACATCATCGGGCTGCGTATCCGCAAGTTGCGCCGTTGCATTCGTGCCAAGCGCTTCGACCTGCGCCAGCGTCGCGCCGCCCCAGAACCAGCGCGCACCGACGGTGACGCGGATGCGCGCGGACTTCGTCCAACCCAATGCGATCCGCGCTGCGTGCGCGAGCGGGATACCGATGAACGCGTCGGGTTTTGCTTCGTCGAGGCATTGCTTCAGCGCGCGCTTGTCGATGCCCGGATCGACCAGCACCGGCACCGCGCCGAGCTTGAACAGCGCGAACATCAGCAGGAAGAATTCCGGCGATGGCCGCACCATCAACACGGCGCGCACGCCGCGCACGATACCGATGCGCGCGAGACCGGCGGCGATCGCATCGCTGCGACGGTCGAGTTTTGCGTAGGTCAGCGCGATGTCGTAGCGCGCAAATCCATTCATGCCGCGCGATCCAGGGCAGCGCATCGCGACCTGGTCGCCGCGTTCGGCGGCCATTCGCGGCAAGGTTGCGGCGATGTTGCATGTTTCGGTCATGCGCCGATTGTAACGGTGCCGGTTGTAGCGGTCGCGATTCCGGCGCGCGCAGACAAGATCGATCAGCGCAACGGATGCGAATCAAGGAACGCGCGGATCGCCGGCACCAGCACCGCGTGCTTGTCCTCGAGGACGTAATGCCCTGCGTCCTCGAACGCATTCACTTCGGCCTTCGGCAACGCGTTGGTGAAGCCATCGAGGAAATGTTTGTCGAAGACGAAATCGCGCAAGCCCCAGCCGATGAAGGCCGGGCGATCGGCGTATTCGTGCAAGCGCTTGCCCGCTTCCTCGACTAGCAGCCATGCGCGATCGCCGGATGCGAGCGGAATGTCCTGCACGAAGCGCAAGGTCGCGATGCGGTTGGCCCACGAATCGTACGGGGCGAGATAGGCACGACGCACGTCGGCGGGCATCGACGTTTCCACGCCCTGCTTCGCGGCACCCGCAGCGAATGCGTTGAAACCGCGGATCAGGCCGGCGCCGAGCAGCGAATCGCGCCCGAGTTTCAACTGCCACGGCATCGCTTTCGCATTCGGCAACGGGAATGCCGCGGTGTTGGTGATGATCAATCGCTTGACGCGCGCTGCATGCTTCAGCGCCCAGCCGAAGCCGATGATGCCGCCCCAATCGTGCACCGCGAGGGTGATGTTGTCGCCAACATCGAGATGCGCAAGCAGCGCGTCGAGATCGTCCACGCGCGATTGCAACGTGTAGGCGTAACGGTTATCCGCAGGCTTGTCCGACAAGCCCATGCCGATGTGATCCGGCACGATGCACCGGTATGCCTTGCCAAAAGCCGGATCGCGCAAACCCAGCACCAGATGCCGCCAGTAATAGCTCCACGACGGATTGCCGTGCAGCATGACGACCACTTCGTCGTCTGCCGCACCTTCGTCGAGATAGCTCTGCGTCAAGCCGTTCGCGTGCACGAACGCCTTCGGCGCGAACGGATAGTCGGGGAACGGGCCTTTGGCGAGGATGCGCGCCTGTTCGGCGCTGGGCGCCGTCGGCATCGTCACGCCGGTTACCAGACGACTTCGGCCATCGAGCAATTCAGGCCCGAGCCGATGCCGAGCAGGGCGACGCGGTCGCCTTTCTTGAGTCGTCCAAGGTCGCGCAGCTTGCTCAGCACGATCGGCACCGACGCCGGGCCGATGTTGCCGTGCTCGGCGAAGATCGTCAGCACTTTTTCCGGATCGATGCCGAAGGCCTTGATGAAGGCCTGCGTGTGCACTTGCGAAACCTGGTGGATCACGAATTCGTCGAGTTCGTCGACCACCCAGCCGAGTGCGAGCTTGGCCGCAACGAAGGTTTTCTGCGCGAGTTTCAGGCCTTCGATCAGCAAGGTCTTGGTGTCGGTGACCATGCGATCGAGGTTGCCGCGGCACAGCTTGTTCCACTCGGTCGCCGCGCGGGTGACGCCGCCCTTGTAGCGCGGCGCGTTGGGCGTGAGCTCGCTGCGCGAGAGCACCATCGCGGCGGCGCCGCAACCGAGCGTGAGCGAGGCGAGTTCGTTGCGGAACTGCTCCTCGGTCACGTCGGGCGCGCACATGCGATTGAGGGTGTTTTCATAGATGAGGTTCGCGGTTTCGCCATCGACGACCAACGCGTATTCGATCTCGCCGCGTTCGATCATGCGGCTGGCGATGTCCATGCCATTGAGGAAGGCGAGGCAGGCATTGGCGACGTCGAAGTTCTGGCAATTCTCGCCCAGCTTCAGGTTGCCGCAGACGATGCTGGCGGTCGAGGGCTCGAGGTAATCGCGACTGACCGAGGTATTGACCAGCACGCCGATCTTTTCGCGCGGCACGTTGGCGTCGAGCAAGGCTTTTTCGGCAGCGAGCGTGGCTGCGTCCGATGCCTCGATCCCGACACCCCACATGCGCCGCGCATGGATGCCGGCAATGTCGCGCAGCACGTCGGTCTTGATGCCGAGACGTTGCATGGTTGGCTGCAGGCGAAGGTTGATCGAGTCCGAACTGAGGCGCTCGGGCGGATCGATATGAGCCAGACCGGCGATGGAGACATGTTCAAAAAGCATGGGCAGGGCCTGCGAGCGTAACCGGGCAACGCTACTAGGTTCGGGCGGTCGCCGCAACTTTCAACCCGTTGCGACCTTCAGCGGCCGCCCTGGCAGCGGTAGGCCAGCCAGCGCTGCTCGCCATCAGCGGGCTCCGCTTTGGGCAGGATGGTGTCGGCATGCAAGGTCAAGGCTTCGTTGCGGGCCAGGGTTTCGAGCTCGTCGCGAACCGCGACGGAGTTGCGCTGGTAGGGACCGACGCGATCCTGGATCGAGACCGACAATTCGCCGAGTCGCTGGCAGGATTCCACCGATTGCCCGATCTGCAGCACTCGCACCTGCGCCGCGCCGGGTTCCATCCGGACGATTTCGCAGCCCGTGCCGAGCGCGGCGAGTCCGATCAACAGGCTGGTTTGGAAAATATATCGTCGCATGCGCTCTCTCCGTGCTTGCGCAGAGCATAGCCGCTCGGCGTGAACCGGCAAGCAACGCCCCACCTGCCATGGAGACGATGCGTGCCTGTACTTACTTCTTCGCTGGCTGCGCGACGGGCTTGGTGGTGACGGGCCTGCCATCGGCATCGACCACGCTGACCTCGCCGATGTTGAGCGCGCGCACCGGCGCTTCGATCTTCGACAGGTCGCCGACCACCACCCAGGTCATGCCGCTTGGTTTGAGATCGCGTGTTGCGGCGTGCACCGCTTCGGCAGGCATGTTTTCTATCTGTCGCTTATGCCGCTGCACGTAATCGTCGGAACGGCCGTAACGGACGATGCCGCCGATCGCGCCGAGCACCGCGCCCGCAGTTTCGTAGGCGCCGGGCATGCTGCGCACGGTGGTGGCCTTGATCTTGGCGATTTCGGCGTCGGTGGCCGGCGCCTTGCCGTTGGCGTATTCGTTCAGTTCGCGCTGCATTTCCTTTAGCGCATCAGCGGTCTTGTCGATCTGCACCGGCGCGAACGCGATCCATGGCCGCTGGCCTTTCGCGCCCGGCGTGAAGCTATACGCGCCGTAGGCCCAGTGCTTGTCCTCGCGCAGGTTGGCGTTCAAGCGCGACGAAAATTCGCCGCCGAGCACGCCGTTGGCGATATCGAAAGCGACCGCGCCTGGATCCATTGTCGAAGACACGAGCTGGCCGACCAGGATGTTCGCCTGGTTCGAACCCGGCTGATCCACCAGCACGACGCGCGGTTTGCCCGGCAATGCGACGGTCGGGATCGCCAGTGCAGGCAGCGGCGTCGCACCGGCTTTCCAGTCGCCGAAATGCTTCTCGAGCAACGGGGTGATTTCCTTCAATGTCGTGTCGCCGACCACGATCAGGGTGGCGTTGTCCGGACGCATCCATTGCTGGTGGAATGCGACGAGGTCTTCGCGTGCGAGCGATGCAATCGATGCCTCATTGCCGCTGCCGGAGAATGGAATCCCGTACGGATGCGCGTTGCCGTACATCAGCGGTGGCAACAGCCGCAGCGCGACGCCGGTGGGCTGGGTTTTTTCCTGCTTGATGCCGGCCAGCCAGGTCTGGCGCACGCGCTCGATTTCGCTCGCTGCGAAAGTCGGCCGGCGGATCACATCGGCATACAGCGCCAGCGAATCATCGAGGTGATCCTTCAACGCAGACAAACTGGCGCTATCGCCGTCAAGGCTCGCTCCGGTGCCGATGCTCGCACCCAGCGATTCCTCGCGATCGCCGATCGCCAGCGCGTCGTACGGGCCGGCGCCTTCGTCGAGCATGCCCATCGTGAAACTTGCGGTACCGAGTTTGTGGCCCTGGTCGGCCGAATAACCGCCGCCGAACTGCATGTTCATCTGCACGACCGGGATTTCGTGGCGCTCGGCCAGCACGATCTTCATGCCGTTGGACAGGGTCGCGCGCTGCAACGAGGGAAATTTCAGGTCCGGAAAACTGGTGACGACAGGCACGCCCTTGCTGCGATCGACATCGGATTTCGTCACCGAAAATTTTGCGTCGATCGCGGGAATCCTGCGATCTTTCGTCGCGTACGGCTCGTTCGCGGTCGACGCATCGGCGACCGTCGGCGGGATTTCGCCCGGCGATACGACGAGCGTGTAGTCGCCCTTGGCCAGCCAGCGATTTCCGGCCGCTTTCAGGTCGGCTGGCGTCGCCATGTCGAGAATTTTGAGGCTGTCGCGGAAGCAGGCCGGATTGCCGGTAAAGACTGCGCATTCGGCCAGCGTGTCGGCCTTGCCGCCGAAACCGCCGATGCGTTCGATGCCGCGGATGAACGCCGCCTTGAACACGGTGCGCGCGCGTTCGGTTTCGTCCGCGCTCGGGCCATCCTTCAACAGGCGCTGCAATTCCTCGTCGATGATCGCCTCGACCTTCGCCGGAGCCACGCCTTGCTTGACGTCGGCGGTGATGTAGAACGAGCCGCCGAGTTCGCTTGAGGAAACGTACGCACTGACGTGATCGGCGAGCTTGTCGTGGTGCACGAGGCGCGTGTCGAGCCGCGAAGAACGGCTGCCGCCCAGTACCTGCGCGAACAACTGCAGGCGATCCAGATCGGGATTGCCGAATTCGGGCACGTTCCATTCGCGGTAGATACGCACTTGCGCGACGCGATCGCTCATCGCGCCGCGCGTGGATGCGTCGCGCGGCGCGACCCACGCCGTCGGCATCGGATTGGTCGGCGACGCAGGGATGTCGCCGAAATAGCGCGCGACTTTGGCCTTCGCGGTGGCCGCGTCGATGTCGCCAGCCAGCACCAGCACGGCATTGTTCGGTCCGTACCAGGTGCGGAACCAGGTTTTCACGTCGTCGAGCGACGCGTTGCTGAGGTCGACCATCGAGCCGAGCGTGGTGTGGTGGTACGGATGCGCGAGCGGATACATCGCCGCCTGCATCGCGTCGTCGACACGCCCGTAGGGCTGGTTCTCGTCGCCGCGCTTCTCGTTCTGCACCACGCCGCGCTGCTGGTCGAGCGTGGCCTGGTCGACGCCACCGAGTAAATGACCCATGCGATCGGATTCCATCCACAGCGCCATGTCGAGCGCGGTGGTCGGCACGTTCTCGAAGAAATTGGTGCGGTCTTCGTTGGTGGTGCCGTTCTGGTCGGTCGCACCGACTTTCTCGAACGGATCGAAATACTTGCCCTTGTGGTTTTCCGAGCCCTCGAACATCAGGTGTTCGTAAAGATGGGCGAAGCCGGTCTTGCCGGGCTTCTCGTCCTTTGAGCCGACGTGGTACCACAGGTTGACCGCTACGATCGGCGCCTTGTGGTCCTCGTGCACGATCACGCGCAGGCCGTTCGGCAGCGTAAATTCCGAATACGCGATGTCCACGTTCGCGGCATGCGCCGGCTGCGCGAACGGAATCGGCGCAAGCGCAGCGAACAGACTGAAGGCAAGCAAGCCGATGCGCAGCCGATGGGCGGGAGATGTCATGGAATGCCCCTGTGAATCGAAGATGGCGATGAAGCTGCGTCGCGTCGTGCGCGTACGGCGCATGTTACCGCCGCGGCCGTGCCCTAGACTAGGAAGCCAGCCATGGAGCAACGCATGCGTCGTGTCATCGTCACCGGGGCCAATCGCGGGCTTGGGCTCGAATTCGTCCGCCAACTGATCGCGCGCGGCGATTGCGTGATCGCGGCCTGTCGCGACCCGCAACGCGCCGAGGCACTGCAGGCGCTTGTGCACATGCAGCCGGATCGCTTGCATGTGCGCACGCTCGATGTCGCCGATCCGGAGTCGATCGCGGCGTTCGCGGAAAATGTCGCGCTCACGTTCGACGGCCTCGATCTGCTCGTCAACAACGCCGGCAAGAACGTGCGTGGCGAGCGTTTCGGCGAAGTCGCGGGCGATGCATTGGATTCCTGTTTCCAGACGAACGCGGTCGCGCCCTTCCTGCTGGCGCAGGCATTCGCGCCGCTGCTGCACAAGGGCGATGCGCCGGTGGTGGCCAATTTGTCTTCGCGGCTCGGCTCGATCGCGCTCACCAAGGATTTCTACACGCCCAGTTACGCGATCAGCAAGGCCGCACTGAACATGGCCACTGTGCTGCTCGCGCAGGCGCTCAAAGGCGATGGCGTACGCGTGATCGCGCTGACTCCCGGTTGGGTGAAGACCGACATGGGCGGCGATGCCGCGCCTGTGCTGCCCGCTGCATCGGTGTCCGGGATGCTTGCCGTGATCGACGCCACGACAATGCAGGGCAGCGGTGCGTTCGCGGATTACCTGGGCGAACCGGTTCCGTGGTGAAGCCAAAACAATCGCCATGCACGTAATTCTCTATCAGCCCGAAATCCCGCCGAACACGGGCAACGTGATCAGGCTTTGCGCGAACACCGGCGCAACCTTGCACCTGATCGAACCGCTCGGTTTCGCGCTAGACGACGCGCGCCTGCGCCGTGCCGGGCTCGACTACCACGAGTTCGCCGACATGCAGGTGCATCCCCACCTGAACGCGTGCCTCGCAACAATCCCCGATGCCCGACTGTTTGCATTGTCCACGCGCGGAACGGTGCGTTACGACGCGCCGCGTTACCTGAACGAAGATGCCTTCTTGTTCGGTCCGGAGACGCGCGGACTACCGGCCGATGTGCTCGCACAAGTTCCCGAAACGCAACGGCTGCGATTGCCGATGCGTCCGTTAAACCGCAGCCTGAATTTGTCGAACGCCGTTGCAGTCACGGTTTTCGAGGCATGGCGGCAGATCGGCTTTAGTTGAAAGTCCGGCCACGGATGGCCGGTTTGGCTATTTCGGATGGATCCGCATATCAGGGGACTGTCAACGCAGTTTCACGCGACTGCGGATAAGTTCCTTCAGGTACGACTCTGGTTTAAGGCCCACTAAGTAGCGACCGCTTAGCGTGGGCCAGCCGCAGCAAGCGGTGCAAGACATAACCAGAGGTATCAACATGAAACGCTTCCTTCTGGCCGCATTGGCCACTGCCATTCTCCCCCTCGTCGCACAGGCCGGCGACCTGAGCTACAACTACCTGCAAGCCGGGTACGACTACACCAACAGCAATTCCGCCCCCAACGCGCATGGCTGGAGCGGGACGGGTTCGGTCGCCATCGGACAGAACTTCCAGATCATCGGCGGCGGCAGCCACACCAACCGCGACACTACCGGCACGACCGTCAACGGCTGGAATCTCGGCGGCGGCTTCCACACCCCGATCAGCGACAGGACCGATTTCGTCGCGGATGCCAGCTACCACCAGGCGAACGTCGATGGCGTGAGCGGCGGTATCAAGACCTATACCGGTGAAGCCGGTGTCCGCAGCGCACTGGCGCCGCGATTCGAGGGCTGGGCGATGGCCGGCTACTCGGATAGCCACAACAATACCGGCGACATCGACCGCAGCGGCAATGGCAGGTTTTTTGCGAAGCTTGGCGGTCAGTACAAGCTCAACAAGAACTGGGGCCTGGTCGGGGAAACCCGATTCGCGCAACACGACCAAGGCTATTTCGTCGGCCCGCGCTTCAGCTTCTAACTAAAGCGACCAGCTTCTGGTGAACTTCACCGGCTGCAGATCGCCCGCTCTCCCGCAAAACAAAAGCCCGGCTCAGGCCGGGCTTTTGTTATTCTTTTCAATTCAACTCATTCAAGTCAGATCGCCGCTGTACTCCGGCTTCTGCTGGCGCGCGAGCAACAGGCGCAAGCTGTCGGCAGGCGTGATTTCCTCGTGCAACACGCGTTGCACCATTTCCGAAATCGGCAGCTCGACACCGAGCCGATGCGCGAGGCGCATCACTTCATCGGCGGTATCCACCGATTCGACGACTTGCCCGATCTCGGCGACCGCGTCCTTGATCGATTGCCCGCGGCCTAGCGCCAAGCCAAACCGACGGTTGCGGGACAGGTCGCCGGTGCAAGTCAGCACCAGATCCCCGAGCCCGGCGAGACCCATCAATGTTTCCGGACGGCCGCCGAGCGCGGCGTTGAGCCGCAACATTTCATTGAGTCCGCGCGTGATCAAGCCGGCGCGCGCGTTCAGCCCGAGGTTCATGCCGTCGGCAACGCCGGTCGCGACCGCGAGCACGTTCTTCATCGCGCCGCCGAGTTCGGCGCCTTGCACGTCGTTGCCGGTGTAGGCGCGGAACGTCGGGCCGTGCAGGGTTTCGGCGACAAGCTGCGCGAACGCGGGACGTTCGGAATGCACGGTGACGGCCGTCGGCAAGCCTTGCGCGACTTCGCGCGCGAACGATGGGCCGGTGACGATCGCCAACGGCACGTCGGCGCCGAGCACTTCGCCGGCGACTTCGTGCAGGAAGCGCCCGGAGCCCGGCTCGAAACCCTTCGTCGCCCACGCGACGCCCGCTTGCGCCGGTCGATGCGGCGCGAGCGCGTGCAGGGTTTCGGTGAATGCGTGGCTCGGCACGACGACAAGGACAAGATCGGCGTCGGCGAGCGCAACGCGCAGGTCGGCCGTCGCGCGCAATTGCTCCGGCAATGCGACGCCCGGCAGATAGCGCGGATTGCGATGCTCGCGGTCGATCGTCGCGGCCTGATCCGCATCGCGTCCCCACAGCGTGGTGGAAACGCGATTGCGCACCGCGAGCGCGGCCAGAGCCGTTCCCCACGAACCCGCACCGATGACGGCCAGCCGTGGCGGCGCGGCTGTCATCGCGGCTTAAGCGTTGCCGACCGCAGGTTGCTGCGCGGAAGCGCCCTCTTCCATGCGACGACGGATCTGATCCGCGTAGATCGCATCGAAATTCAGCGGCTGCAACAGGAACGGCGGGAAACCGCCGTGCGCGATCAGGTCGCCAAGCGCCTGGCGTGCGTACGGGAACAACACGTTCGGGCAATGCGTGCCGAGCATCATGTCGGTGCCCGCAGCGTCGAACCCGACGAGACCGAATACGCCGGCCTGATCGACTTCGGCCAGGTAGGCGGTCTTTTCGTTGATCGTGCAGGTCAGCGTGATCGTGAGCACGACTTCGTACACGTCGTCCTCGAAGCGCGCGACCTTCTGGTTGAGGTTGAGCTGCAGCTGCGGCTGCGACTGCTCCTGGAACACCGCCGGCGCGTTGGGCGCCTCGAAGGAGACGTTCTTCAGGTAGATCTTCTGCACGTTGAACTGCGCGGGCGCTGCGGCTTCGGCGCCAGCGGCGCCGTTGGTGGCTTCATCGGCCATGGAATTCGGACTCCGGAAATAAGGAATGCAGCGGTTGATCGTGGATTATCCCACGAGGGGAAGATGCGGCCAAATGCGGCTAACGCAATATCAGGACTTGCCGCGCGCCACCGGCAAATCCGCCGACTGCCACGCCGCGACGCCGCCATCGAGCCAATACACCTGCTTGAAACCGGCCTTGGCCAGCCTCTTGGCGGCAAGCGCCGAGGTCGTGCCGTTGCGGCAGACCAGCGCGACCGGAAGTTCGCGGACTTTCGCCAGATCCTTGTTCTCCGGATCGAACTGGCTCATCACCACGTTGCGCGATCCGACCACGTGGCCTTTCTCGAAATCGACCGGCCCGCTCACGTCCACGACCAGCGCGTTCTCGCGATTGATCAGGTGGGTGAGTTGTGCAGGGCCGATCGCGCGATAGCCGCGGGTGAAGCGCGAGAGCTCGTTGCCGATCAGCGCGATGGTGACGCCCACGATGCCGAGGCACAGCAGCATATGGTTGCCGAAGAAGGATTGCAGCTGGTCGATGGGTGGCACGGGCGCGATGCTCACAAGAGCCGGGGGTAGGCGGCGGGGCCGCAATTATAGACACGCGCGCAAACGCCACGTCGTGACGATCTTCGCCGGCCCTCGCATCAGTCCTGCGGCGCGATGTCCGGCAATCCGCTCACCAGCCACCATTTTTTCAGCGTCGTATCCCAACGCCAGTGCTCGCGATAGAGGATGTTGCGCGGCACCTGGGTGTTGCGATTGATCACTCCGAGCTGGACTTGCTGATCGACCGTGCCCTCGCCGTCCACCCGCGAGACCACGTCGTAAGCGGAGACCTCGACCTGCTTGAAACGCGAGCGCTCAAGGTCGGTGAGCGGATGCTCGGTCTTGGTCTTCGGATCGACGAAGGAATAGGCCGCTTCGAAATCGCTCCAGCGCATGTCACTGGAAAACTCATAGAACGCCATGTCCAGCGCGTGCGCCGGACTCGGTTTGAGCGAGTCCATTCCGCAACCGGCGAGTAATGTCGTAGCAATGCATGCAAGCAGGACGCG
>Ga0105240_10009228_pt1 | contig 13994 bp, 14 predicted proteins | sample KBSC54metaG_FD_80426 | JGI IMG/M metagenome (GOLD analysis project Ga0105240, IMG submission 80426) | Corn rhizosphere microbial communities from Kellogg Biological Station, Michigan, USA - KBS C5-4 metaG | ecosystem: Host-associated > Plants > Roots > Rhizosphere > Soil | place: Michigan, USA... | reverse complement strand
CGCCGGCACAAGCCTTGCCGATTATGCGCATAAGGGCGCTTATCCCCTAATCGCGACCGCGCTGCTTGCCGGATTGCTCGTCCTGACCATGTTGCGCCCCGGTAGCCCGTCCGGATCCGATCGCTGGGCGCGGCGGCTGGTCGTTTTGTGGGTTGCGCAGAATATCTTCCTGGTCGCGTCGAGCGCGTTGCGCACGATCGATTATGTCGAGGCCTACGACCTGACCGCGTGGCGTATCGCGGCCTTGCTGTGGATGGGGCTGGTCGCGGTCGGGCTGGCGCTGATCTGCTGGCGGATCTGGTTTGCGAGGAGCGCGCGCTGGCTCATCAACGCCAATGCGACGGTGGCGGCCTTGGTGCTGATCCCCTGCTGCTTCGTCGATCTCGGCTCGATCGCGGCCTATTGGAACGTGCGCCACGCGCGCGAGGTGGGCGGCGGCGGATCGGAGATCGATCTTGGCTATCTGCGCCGGATCGCCGCGTCCGCCCTGTTGCCGCTGATCGAACTGGAGAAACGCCCGCTTCCGCCCGAGTTGGCCGACCGGGTGCATTTCGTGCGCGGGCTCGCTCTCACGCGGCTGACGGACCGGCAGGCGCATTGGTGGAGCTGGACCCCGCGCGGCGCGATGCGGCTGGCGCAGGCGCAGGCGCTGCTCGGCCCCAACCCGCCCGCGGCGGCGGTGGGGACCGCGCGCACCTATGACGGTACGCCTATGCATCCGGAGACACCGGCCTTGACCGGCACCCCCGCGCAATGATCCAGTGCCCCATGCCTCGCACGATCCTGGTCGCGGACGACGATCCGCATATCCGCCAGCTGATCGTGTTCGCGCTCGCCAAGGCCGGGCTCGATGCGATCGAGGCGGAGGATGGCGAGGCCGCGCTCGCGGCGGTCGAGGCGCATCGTCCCGATCTTCTGATCCTCGACATCAACATGCCGCGCATGGACGGGATCGAGGTCTGCCGCCGGTTGCGCGCGGTGGGGACATTGCCGATCCTGTTCCTGTCGTCGCGCGACGACGAGATCGATCGCGTGCTGGGGATCGAGCTGGGCGCGGACGATTATGTGACCAAGCCTTTTTCCCCGCGCGAGGTGGTGGCGCGGGTGATGGCGATCCTGCGCCGCGTCGCCGCGCATCCGCCCGCGGCCGAACAAGCCACCGGCACGCTTCGCCACGGCCGGCTTTCGCTCGACACGGATGGCTGGCGCGCGTGCTGGGACGAGGCCGAGATCCTGCTGACCGTGACCGAATTCGGCATATTGCGCACGCTGGCGGCGATGCCGTCCAAGATCTTCAGCCGCGACGCGATCATCGACCGGCTGCACGGCCCGGGCTTTGCGATCACCGACCGTACGATCGACAGCCATGTCCGCAATCTGCGCGCCAAGTTCGCCGAGGTCGGCGCCGCCGACGTGATCGAGACACGCGCGGGCGTAGGCTATCGCATCGGGGCCTGCGCGGGGACATGATCGCGCCGATCAAGGCGTTCGCCAAACGGCATTGGCCAAGGCTGGGGCTGCGCGCGATCCTGCTCAGCACCTTCATTCTGGTTGCGACTCTGCCCGGCTTCGGCGCCTTGTTCCTGCGCATCTACGAGAACACGCTCGTGCGGCAGACCGAGAGCGAGCTGATCGCCGAAAGCGCTGCGCTGGCGGCGGCGACGGCGGCCGATTGGCCGGGATTCGTGCCGTCGCGCCCCGAATCGCGCATCCGGCCCGAGCCGCCCACGATCGATCTGCGCGGATCCCCCATCCTGCCCGACCGGCCCGCGCCGGCAGCGGGCGGCCCGGTCGATCCCGCCGCTGAGGTCGCCGCAGCGCGGATCGCACCGGTGGTCGAGCAAACCGGCCGCACAACGCTCGCCTCGGTGCTGCTGCTGGACATACACGGGCGAATCGTCGGCGGCGCTTATGCGGGGCGGTCTTACGCCGGGCTGCCCGAGGTCGCCGAGGCGCTGCGCGGCATACCCACAACCACGCTTCGTCGCGATGCCGCTTATCACCGCACGTTCCCGGTCGAATGGCTGAGCCGATCGGCGGATCTGCGCCTGCACCATGCCCAGCCAATCGTGGTGAACGACCGCGTGGTCGGCGCGCTGCTGCTCGCGCGTGCACCGCCCGCGCTCTACATGGGCCTCTATGCCGATGCGGGGAAGATCGCGCTTGGCTTCGCGATCATCCTGGGCGTGGTGATCCTGCTCTCGGGCGTGCTGTCGCGGGGCATCGTCCGCCCGATCGAACGGCTGGGCGCGGCAACCCGCGACCTCGCGCGCGGCGGCAACACCGACGTGCCCGCCGTGCCCGAAATGGCAGCGGTGGAGATCCAGGCGCTCTATGCCGATTTCGCCGCGATGGCGGCCGCGATCGAGCGGCGATCGCGCTATCTGCGCGATTTCGCGCATGCGGTGAGCCATGAATTCAAGACCCCGCTCGCGAGCATCCGCGGCGCGATCGAGCTGTTGCAGGATCACCATGCGACCATGTCCGATGCCGAGCGTCGCCGCTTCCTCGGCAATGCGGCGGTCGATGCGGAGCGGCTGGCCTTGCTGGTCACGCGCCTGTTGGAGCTGGCGCGCGCGGACATGGCGCCCGCAGGCACCGAGGCATGCGCGCTGGCGCCAATATTGCGGCGGCTGGCCGATGCTTATGCAGTGCCGGGCTTTGCGATCATGCTGGAGCTCGCGCCCGATCTGCCGCCCGTTGCGGCCCCTGCTGCGACCGTAGAAGCAGTGATCGGCGGCCTGATCGACAACAGCCGGCGCGCGGGCGCGCGGAACTGCAGGATCACGGCAGACAGACAGGATGGCGAAATTCTCATCCACGTCAGCGACGACGGCCCCGGCATTGCCCCCGCCGATCGGGCGCGGCTGTTCGAGCCCTTCTTCACCACCCGCCGCGCCGAAGGCGGTACCGGTCTTGGCCTGCCGATTGCGCGATCGCTACTCGATGCGTGCGGGGGTTCGATCCGGCTGGAGGAGAGCGAGGTCGGCGCGCGATTCGCGATCGGGCTGCGGTGGCCTGATCCGCATGCCTGATGCGCTTCATGCGCTGGTGCGACGCGGGGGTGGGAACGGATCGTCGCTGTAGCATTCGAAACATATTTCCGTGCGGTACACGTTATAAGCGCTGAGCGTGCGGGTGTGCCATCGCCCCATCAACACGGACAACCCGCTGGCGATGACATCCGCGTATGAACCGACCGATTCGATCGACCCACGCGGAGCCGTTATTTGAAATTTTAGAGGAAGTACGACTTTCCCGAGATGTCGCTTTTGAAATGTTATAACTAGTTCACATCAGATGAGTATGGACTTGGCTGATGCCTGCGCGGGGACCTTAGGCCGTAAGGCATTTACAACATTGCCTAATTGTAAGGTCCCGGTAATTGGTAGTGCGGGTTGGCGACGGAGCGCTGGCTTGTTCTGCCAAAGCTTTGCAGAGATGAACTCGTAAGGATCGGGCCGCATAAGGCTCGAAGCGTGGAACTCATCTAGGATCCGGACTCGTTAGAGCCACCAGATGACGGTGGCGGCGATGGCGATGGTGGCCATGAAGGTTTTGATATTGCGGTCGAAATGCATGGCGACGCGTCGCCAGTCCTTGAGGCGGCAGAACATGCGTTCGATGATATTGCGCTGCCTGTAGATTGCCGGATCGTGGGAGATCTGGACTTTGCGATTGCATTTGGAGGGGATGACGGCCTAGGTGCCGCGCTCAGCGAGCTAGGCGTGCAGTTCGTTGCCGCAATAGCATCGTACTGCTGGCGGGGCGAAAGGGGGGCCTTGCCAATGGTATCGGCCAGACACGCGGCGGCCGCAACACCAAGGTCCACGCTCTATGCGACACCAAAGGCCGCCCGCATGTGCTGATGATAACCCCTGGCAACGTGCACGATATGCGCGTCGCCAAGGACTGCATCGCCGCCATGCCGCCTTCCGCCGAACTGGTCGGAGATAAAGGGGCCTTGATGCAGGTGCTGTCGATGAACAGCCGATCCAGCACCCCTTCAGCACCGGCAAGCGCGTTGAAGATGCCCTCCCACACGCCGCGTTCGGCCCAGCGCACGAAGCGGTTGTAGAGCGCCTTCTTCGGACCATAGACATGCTCGGGGCAATCGCCCCAGCGCCCTCCGCTCTGCAAGGCTTGGACAATCCCCGAGAGCACCCGTCGATCATCCACCCGTGCCATCCCGCGCGTCAGCCAAAAACGAGGAGCCAAGCACAGCTGAGCAGTGATCGGCCGACGCCACGCCAGCGATACCGTCCTAGAATCTGTCTTGGTCGTGCTGAATTAATTTGGGATTCCCGAGGGCGAGAGGATGTGATTCAAGCTGCCGGCTGGGCAGCAGGCCGGCAGCGATGGCCCGGCCCTATTTGGACGATTTACGGCAGCGTGTGGCGTCGGCGGCATTGTCGGGCCGTTCGGTGCGGGAGGTGGCGTCGATCCTTGGCGTGAGTGCGGCGAGCGCGGCGAAGTGGTCGCAGCGACGGCGTGAGACGGGCAGCGCCGGATCGCGGCCGATGGGCGGCCACAAGCGACTTGTACTGGCAGGCGAGCAGGAGTGGGTGCTGCTTCGGCTTGAGGAATGTCCGCATCTGACGGCGCGAGGCCTGGCGGTGGAGCTGGAGGAGCGCGGCAAAGGTGAGTCGCATCGATGCGCCCTGCGTGCTCGACGGGCCAATCAACGGCCAACTCTTCACAGCTTACGTCGAGCAGTCTCTCGTTCCCACCCTGTCGCCCGGTGACATCGTCGTCATGGACAACCTCGGCAGTCACAAACGTCGTGCCATGCGAAACGCCATTCGGGCAGCAGGCGCGAAGCTACTCTATTTTCCGCCCCACAGTCTCGATATCAACCCGATCTAGCAGGTGTTCGCCAAGCTCAAACTGCACCTGCGAAAAGCCGCGGAAGGCACCGTCGAAGCCACACGGCAGCGCATCGGGCAACTCCTCGATGCCTTCCCACCGCGCGAACGCGCCGCTTACCTCAGAAACTCCGGATATGCCTCAATTTAATCAGGACAGACTCTAAAGAATGGCCTCAACGGACTGGCAAGTCTGCTCCCTGCCGAACATCTTGCGAATCCATTAATAGGATGACAGCGGCCTAGGCCGCAGCAGAGCCACTGTCCTCGATGCTGGTTAGGTAATAGATTGGTGACTCTAGACGCGCTAGCAACCGAGGCGGTACCTAGCAGGGGTGACGGCAATCATGCATACACCCCATCCACTCAGATTGCAGCTTTGGGTCTAGCAGCGAGCCGGTGGGTTCTTTCCGGGAAGGGGTTCCGACCGATGGAATTTGACGAGCGGCGTCGAGTGTCCAAGCGAACTTTCGCGAGTACGCCATTTCGCGTTTATTGCGTCTTTCTTGTAATCGTCGCTCTTTCGGGCGGGTCGTCGAAAATTGATGCTGGCGGCCAGATGCTTGTTCGGATTGCCTCAATCGCGGTCATCGCGTTTGTCTGCTTTGCTAGCGCTCCAATTTCTTTCCGTGTTTATCGCCCACTGTTCCTACTCCTGACCGGTGCGACCCTCCTCGTGTTGATTCAACTGGTTCCACTGCCTCCCGCGGCTTGGCTCGACCTTCCGGGGCGGCAGATGTACGCTGAGGCAGTGGATGCCGCTGGGTTCTCCCAACCATGGCGGCCATTGAATCTGGTGCCCGAGCGGGGGTGGAACGCGCTCTACTCTCTTCTTCCCCCAGCGGCGGCGCTGATCCTGATCTCGACCCTCGATCGGGAGTCCATACGGAACACGATCCACGTGTGGGCGCTCGTTGCCCTGGCTAGCGCCATAGCGGGGCTCATCCAAATCGTCGCGGGTCCACAGAACAATTTTCACTTATATTCGGGACCAGATGAGCAGTCCGCGGTTGGCTTGTTCGCAAACCGGAACCATCAAGCTCTGCTCCTATGTTGTGGCATTACCATGCTGTCAGCTTGGCCATCCGTCGGAAAGGATGCCTACTCGCAACGGCTAACGCTTGTATTGGCAACACTGGGGATAGTGTTCATGATTCTGATGGTATCTGCCACTGGATCTCGTGCCGGATTGATTATCGAGGCCTTCGCTCTGGTTACTGGAGCCCTGTTAGCAGCACCAGCAGTCCTGTCGTTCCTAAATGTGCTCAATAGTTGGAAAAAAGGGATCGTAGCAGGCGTCGCCACGGCTAAGCTCGCAACACGCAACGAGAGAATTCAGCGGGGCAGCAATACTTGGCCATCCGCGAACGATCACCATCAAGCGTGCATGTGCGGATGCAGATGGGAGGAGGATGTCAGGATCGGCGCAAGGACTGCGATCTAGTCGAAGGCAGGGCATCTTTAGCGTCTGCCTACCGGACGAAAATACCAAGCTCCGTCCAGTGGTGTTGCGAAAGTCACAACGATCCCTTCTGTTAGCGTGGGGCATTGCGGCTATGATCGTCCAACGCCGCCTTCAACGCTGTGTCGATCGCCTTTTGTGGTTCAAGCGGGTCGAGGCGCGTGTCGAGCCGAGTTTCCAGACGACCCTCCATCCGAGTGTCCAAGCGTTGATTTTGGCGACCCGGTGCCATCTTGTCTGCGAGGGCAGCCTTGTCCCAGACCCAGCCACCCAGGCGTCTCGCATTGGTCGATGCAGACGAGCCCGCGGAATTGGCCGCCGCGGCGGCGAAGAGCGCAAGGATTGCAATCGACATAAATTTCATGAGCTCAACTCGTGATTGGCCGGAGCTGGAGAATCACCTCGCCCTCAATACTCTGCATTTTATCATCCTGGTCGAGGTTGAGCGCGAGCCATTGTCCCGAGCATCCTGTATTAATCTTGAAGTTACCCGAGAACGAACGCCGACCAGGCCGATCCGGCGCTAGCGGAATCCTTGCGATCTCAGTATCGTCGCAAGCACTGATGAGCTCTAATGCCGCCGAGCCTCCTTGCGGCTGACGCTGCACCATCCCATCGATTGCGAAGCGCCCCGGAGGAAGCACCAGGAGCCGGCGAACTGCAGAACCGCTGCCCCCGCCCGTCGCCGAAAAAGATAGATTGACTCCGCCTTCTGCAGAGATGATTGCGACACTTCCTGCCACCTGAGAAGAACGCACCCAATCGAACGGAGTGGCATTCTCGCCGAGCTGGTCTGCGACACCACTCTGTAGGGCTACTCGCTGCGCGTCGTTTCTGACCGATGCAAAGATCTGCCACGCTCGTTCGAACCGTCGGTCATTGACGAGCCGACCTATGGTCGTGGCTACGGCCTCGGACTCTGCCTGATCCCGCGGTCGGAGCGCAGCCATCGCCAAGCTGGATGACGTCGTCATACTTCGCACCGTCAACAACCAGCGCTGGGCGGGTCTCTACAATCTCGCCGCCATTCGTCGGGGTATATACGAGGACCCCCCAATCTATGCGAACGACATGATCATCGTCGGAGATTCGCCGGTTCGGCGCCTCTTCAAGGATTTCATTGCCGTTACGCCGCTTCTCTCGGCTCCTCTCATCGCGCTGCTGCAGCATCGGTAAGCATTGGCATGAACAACCCCACTCCGATCAAGCTTGTTTCCGGGCAGCCCGTTCCGAACGTCGATCGTTCGGTCGGCGATCCGGTGCAGATCCCGCTGTTCCGACAATATCTCAGAATTGCAATCCGGTGGCGGCTTGTCCTTGCAGGATGCCTCTTCGGCTGTATCGCGCTCGCGCTGATTATCACCCTGTTGATGGCGCCGAAATATACAGCGACATCCACTCTGGAGATTTCTCGCGATTCCAATCGGATAGTAAATATCCAGGGAGTTCAGCAGGATGCGAGCATCGAAGACCAGGAGTTTTATCAGACCCAATACGGCTTGCTGCGGGCTCGCTCCCTATCGGAGCGGGTGGTGGTCCAACTGAACCTAGCGGACGACCCCGCCTTTTTCGCGATGTTCCATGAGCGGCTTCCGAATGCAATCGCGCCGCTCATGTCAAATGGCCGCGCTTATCTCAGCAGTGGCCACGCGGAGCGAGTTCGACGCGCGGGCGAGGTTCTGCTCAAACATGTCGGCGTATCGCCGATGCGCATGTCACGTTTGACGGACATCAGTTTCACCAGCCCTGATGCCGAATTCTCGGCCCGCCTTGTCAACGCATGGCCAACCGAGTGCCGCGGGTGGTGATCACGACTGACCTTTACGGACAACCCGTGGACGTGATCCAGATGCGGCGATTGACCGACCAATACGGGTTCGTGTGGATTAGCGACAGTGCCGAAGCGCTCGGAGCGGCGATACATGGGCGTCATGCAGGCCATGGCGCTGACTTCGTTGTGATGTCCTTCAATGGCAATAAGATTATCACAACGTCTGGCGGCGGGGCGCTCGCATCGAACAACGAACTGGCCATCAAACGGGCACGCTTTCTCGCAACTCAAGCGCGGGAACCCGCACCCCACTATGAGCATCGAGTAATCGGGTACAATTACCGGCTTAGTAATATATGCGCGGCGTTAGGGGTAGGTCAGCTTACCTATCTTGCCGCGCGCGTGAAATCGCGGCGTCAAATCTTTGAGCACTATCGTAGCTTGCTGGCAGAACTTGACGGCATCCACTTCCACGAGGAGGCAACCGGGAGTTTTTCAAACCGATGGCTGACAACCCTGGAGATCGACCCCGCGCGCGCCGGGTTCGACGGGGAACAAGCGCGGCTTGCTCTCGAGGCAGCGGATATCGAGAGCAGACCGCTCTGGAAGCCGATGCATCTTCAGCCAGCCTATCACGGGTGTCGGGTTCTTGGCGGTTCCGTTGCGACTTGCGCTTTCGAACGGGGGCTCTGTCTGCCTTCCGGATCAGCCATGGACGATGCGAGCGTAGAACGTGTCGCCGACATCATTTTACGTCTGGCTAAATGATGCTCGCAAAGCGCGTAGTAGACGTTGTCGGGGCAACGATAGCTTTGCTAGTGCTCTGGCCGATCATCTTGCTCGTGGCGATCTTAGTCTGGCTTAGAATAGAACGGCCTGTATTATTCCAGCAGCAGCGTCCCGGTCTGAATGGCCGACTGTTCACAATCCTGAAATTCAGGACAATGACCGATCAACGCGATGCAAATGGCGCGCTTTTGCCTGATGGTGAGCGATTGACGAAGGTTGGACGGATGTTGCGGGAACTGAGTATGGACGAGCTCCCGGAACTTTGGAACGTATTGCGGGGCGACATGAGTTTGGTCGGGCCGCGCCCGCTTCTGGCTTGCTATCTGGATCGTTATTCTCCCGAGCAAGCGCGTCGGCATGAGCTCCGTCCCGGCTTGACCGGACTGGCGCAGGTCTCTGGACGAAATGCGCTCCAATGGGAGCAGAAGTTCGAGCTTGATGTCTGGTATGTTGACCATCGCAATATGCTGCTTGATCTTCGCATTCTGGCGCTGACATTTTGGCGCGTAGTCAAGCGGCAGGGAGTGAATGCGGCAGGAGAGGCCACAATGAGTGAATTTCTGGGCTCCCTCAACGAGAAGGATGACCTGGTAGCAGCAAGCGCGACAATCAATGCCGATGAACCGATCCAGATGGCAAAAGACTGACGTGAAGATGGTGCTTCCGTCGCTACGGCAGACATCTTGGTCAACAATGTTTCGGTCACGGTCTATCGTATGATCCGGCCGGTGGACACCGACTTCGGGGTATAATCCGATATCCCTATATCTTCCGGACTGAGGAAAGCCTCGATCCCGCTCTATGCGGAATCCCTGCAGGCCTGGGCCGCCAATCTGGCACCTGCCTATGCCGGTTCTCAGGCCTGGACCAGCGTCCACGTGCTGGATAGCAAAGGTGTTAACCGATTGCCCAGGAAGCCCGGATTATGCGTTCTGCGGAAGCAGGTCGGAGACGCGAGATCGCGATGATACCGTGTCTAATGTTTCGGCCTTGCGGGGCAACCAACCACAGTCACACCCGGCGCCACGTCACCGGTCACGATGGCGCCCATCCCGACTACTGCACCAGTTCCGATTACGATTGGCTTATCCGGAGTACCGTTGCGAATGACCGCGCCAGACCCGATAAATACATCATCCTCAATGTGGACATTACCGTTGCAGCTTACGCGAGGTGAGAAGGTCACATAATCGCCGATCACGCAATCATGGGACACGTAGGAATAGCGATTGCACTGGAACTGCTTTCCAATCTTCAGGGAAACGGTCGCCATCGTGTGGTGGCAGAAAACCGCTCCTTCGCCGATAGCCACGTCGTACTCCCTGATAAAACTAGGCGCGAACAGCGATGCCGCGACTAGACCGTATGACGCGCACTTGGCATCCAACAGCCGGCGAATACGTCCGTTGCCCATGGACAGGATATAAAGATCGCCAGCGGTAAGATCAGAGAAGCGGATGACCGGGACTCCGAAGATTGACGATCCGTGTTCCATATCCTCCACGAATACAATTTCAAGCTCCGGATATTGCTGCCTGGCGATGAAAAGAAGCTCACGCCCCATTCCGCCGCAGCCATAGATTCCAAGCTTTGTCATTTGATCCTGTCTTTGGCAATCAATCGCCCGAGATCGCCTCGAACGCTGCGATGACTAAGGGCCTGATCAAACGAAGTCCCGTTTCGCCTCAACGCCAGCGGACTTCCGATCCCGGCCCGAGAACCCGCTTGAGTTTCTCAAGCTCGGAGATGAGTACGTCCAACACTTCGCGCTTGAAAACCAGCGGCAGCTCGGCCCCGCCCTGAAACGACATGAAAAGTATCGGCTCGTCCTGCTCGGTCTTACCGGTCTGCATCCCTGTCGGCCGGACAAGCTGCTGTACCTTGTCCCGCCCTTCGAGCTTTTGGACCTCGACCGCCAGCGCACCGACGAGAACCCCGGCACAATCCGCGCTCACTTCGAAGCGGTGGACCTCCTGATCCTCGCCAAGCATTTCCAGCTGGACGCTGCCGCCCTTCGCCGACCACTGAACAAGCTGAATATATTTCAAGGCGGCTTCCCCTTCGTTGATCGATACGCACGCCAGCGGCGCGAGGCCGCAAACGCCGGTCCTTATTCCTTCGGGAAGAACAGCTTCGCGGGCCGCCGCTCGCGCGCCGTTTTGAAGAGCGAATAGGTCTGCCCCACCACCTCGCTGACGCCGGTAATGGAGGAAATATAGCTTTCCAGTTCCGGCGTCTTCCTGGCCTCGATCAGCCGCGTCGGCGCGGCCGGATCCGGCCCCTCGAATCGAACGTAGAAAAGCGGCTCGCCGCGCCGGAGGATGAGATCCTTCGTCGTGTCGTGCCACTCGAACGCCCACATCAACGCGCGCGGCCAGATATCGATCGGGAAGCGGCCGCTGATCTGAATCCCTGGCCGCGTGTCCCCCCAATAATGGAGGATCGGGGGAAGCTGGTTGATGTAGAGCGGATCGTCCGAGACGAAAACGTAGGAGGTCAGCATCTGCAGCACGGGCCGCTGCGGATGGCGCCATTCGTGCCGCGGCTGGAAAACGATCCATTTTTGGAGCGCTTCCGAACGGATCGGGCTTTTTTCCGCGAGCAGGTTCGTGACCTCCATATCGCCGCCCGTCAGCTTCAGGCGGAGGTGCACGTCGATCGGGCAATTGATCACGAAATGCCGGCGATCGAAATCGAGGACCGAGGGACATTGCCCGACGGACCTGGGATCGCTGCTCTGGGACTCGATCCGCACCGGCCTGGGGGAATCCCAGATGATGCTCGTCAAATCGGTGTTGAGCAGCCAGCCGGCGGTAAAAGTGCGGGATTCAGGCGATCCGGATCCGCCGGAACCGGGCTCGGTCGCGGGGGCGGCCTTCGAAAACAAATTTCTCAGCATGCGCGGATTTGGAGCCTTTCTGTCGCCTCGGCTGGGGGACCGGATTTTTCGGGCACCCGCGCATAACATGGCGGTTTGTGGGGGGCCAGCCGGTCAACATCTCAAAGGCCTCGATCAGTGGCATCATCACCTCTCGCTCCAGAGGCAAAGCGTGATCCGCTCCGCGCGCTGGCACTCGCGAGCAGCAATGCCGAGCAGCCGACGATCCAGGTGATGAGAAATGCGGTAAGGGGAAACCGGAAACCGGGAGGGCTTCCCTGGAACTTTGGAACCGCCGCAAACCAGGTGTCCGGCCCCCAGACGAGAAACGCGAACAAGGCGCACATGAACGCTTCGGCAAGAGCGGCGACGCGCGGCATGAAACCGAACAGAAGCGCTACTCCACAGGCCATTTGAGCGACACCGGTTAGGTAGGCGAGCCCCAGCCGAAACGGCAGCCAGGACGGGACCATAGCGGCGGTGATGCCGCTATAAACAAGATGCGCAAGCCCGATCGGAAAGACCGAAAGCCCGAACATGATTTGCGCCGCCCGGACGCCCTGCTGGCCGGTGAGCCGGGCAAAAAATGTCGATCCTTCAGGCCGTGCGCGTTGGGCAAACAGCACCAATCCGCCCGCGAAGACCGTTCCGATCTCGCCGAAATTCAACCAAACGCCTTCTATTTGCGGTGCGAAGATCAGGGCCGGAACCTTGAGCGCGAGCCACGCCAGCAGGAACGGAAGCATGAGGCGAGCGGCGATCGACGCCGTGCTTCTGAAAAGCAGGGCCGCACTGCAGACGACCATGAACAGTCCACACAGGCCAGCAACGATTTCCCGCCCTGGAAATGCCGGTACGGGCTGCCAGTCATAGGCGAATTCCCGGGAGAAGACCGTGAGGATGCCCAGTGCGATCATCCCGAACGAGAATAGGGAAAGCGCAATCTGCTTCTCGCTGGTCTGCGGGACGTTCGTCGCTGCCGCCTGAATCGTCGCCATGACTTCTTTCTCCAATTAGAGACCTGTTTCTTCCAACGCCCGTACCGCTGGTCCACGGCGGGCTCCCCCTTGCTGGCGCCGAAATGCCTGAAAGGCGCAAAGCCAGTTTGGCGCCAAATGCGGGTCTCGTCATGGACCAGTCGCCTGGATTTCGGTTGGTCCAACCCCGAATGGAACGCGGGATTCACATGAAGCCGAGCAGTCTCCGATGGGCGGCTGCCACACCACTTCGCGCATTGGGCCGTCAGCGTTGCGCCCACTATATCCGTATATTTACACTCAAAGTGTCTTTTTATATATGGAAACCCTGCAGCTTCTGCGCGCGATGTGCAGGCCTATGGACGGCCGGCGTCGTCCGGGAGGCCTGCAAATCGGGCCTGTGTGCCGATCAGGATAAAATAATTCGCGGGGGTTAAAGGACGTGCCTGACCATTATTGCCGCCGCTCCTGCTCTTCCGCGCTCGCGGCATTTGCCGGTCTCGCGTGCTTTCTCTCCTGAGCGCCCTTTCGAAGGCGAGACAACCGGGCGTCCCCTCAAGGCCGAAGGCTTTTGGGACGACGCAACAGACAGTCCGACACTCCAGCAAGCGGTGCAAAATGGTGAAGCCCAAATTCCTTCTCGGCCTGATCGGGGCTGCTCTTCTCACCCCGTTCGGTGCCGCCGCCGCGCCCGCTGCCGACGATGGCAAAGCCCATTTCGGCTGGCTGGATTACAAAGGGCATGATACCGCCTTCGATCGGCCGCTCGGCAAGGGCGAATATCGCAACCCGATCCTCACCGGCTTCTATCCGGACCCGAGCATCGTGCGCGCCGGCGAGGATTATTACCTGATCAACTCCACCTTCGCTTTCTATCCCGGCATCCCGATCTTCCACAGCCGCGACCTGGTGAACTGGAAGCAGATCGGCAACGTCATCGACCGGCCCGACATGATGCCGTTCGACGGCAATTGGCTGGGCAATAACGGCGTCTATGCGCCGCAGATTTCCCATCACGACGGCACATTCTACGTGATCAACACCTGCGTCGGATGCGGCGGGAATTTCATCGTCACGGCGAAGAATCCAGCGGGGCCTTGGTCCAAGCCGATCTGGCTGCCGCACATCCACGGCATCGACCCGTCGCTGTTCTTCGACGATGACGGCAAGGTCTATATCATCCACCAGGGCGATCCGCCCAACAAGCGCTATCCCGCGCACACCGCGATCTGGCTGATGGAGGTCGATCCGG
>Ga0105240_10009227_pt1 | contig 13994 bp, 7 predicted proteins | sample KBSC54metaG_FD_80426 | JGI IMG/M metagenome (GOLD analysis project Ga0105240, IMG submission 80426) | Corn rhizosphere microbial communities from Kellogg Biological Station, Michigan, USA - KBS C5-4 metaG | ecosystem: Host-associated > Plants > Roots > Rhizosphere > Soil | place: Michigan, USA... | reverse complement strand
CAATAATCGGCAGTGAAATCCTCTAAAGTACTAGGCGGCCCCGCCATCATTCGAAGGGGAAAAGCAACGTGAAAATACACGTCGCAGAGCGTAACCAAGTCGCTGGCGAGTCGGCTGTCCAATTCGTTTGACCTATACGTGGGGCTTGAGGTCAACTGCGTCACGATACTGTCCGCCAGGCTCGGGCTGATGCCCTCGTCACTCAATGCCGACTCGATGGGCAAAGCGAAGGGCACCCGTTCGAGCACATAGCCGAGCAGGCCTGTTTTCCCGTTGGCTGAGTTTCCCTGCGCGGAAGAATCCACCGTGACGCCTGTGGCCATGTGCCGGAACACATCTGCAAGCGACACCGTAGCGAGCCAGGTCATCAGATCGAAGCGGCGCAGGTTCGACTCGGTTGGCGCAAGCGCCGTCGGAATATAGTCCTCCAGATCAATGGGCTCGTTCAGATACATGGCGTTTCTGATCTCGGAATCCCCGACGTCGAAGGCGTAGACCAAACCGGTTTTCGGGTCGCCGAGCGCATTCAGGTCCAGCGAGCCGTCTCCGAATAGATTCCAGACATAGTGCGTGTTCGTGGTGTTGCCCGTTGCGTTCATGACCAGGCAACCCCTCTTTCCCTCGTAGTTGTGGAGCAGATTCGAGATGAGATCCGCATCCCCCTGGCTGAGGGTCTTCGTAACACCGCTCAGAGTCATCGGTCCGTACAGAAAAGCGTCGCGGGGAACCCGGGCGTGACCCGAAGAAAACATGTCCGTCAGGAAGTGCAGCGCGAAGGCTTCATTGGCCAGGGCGGTCGTCAGAAACTGATCCGCCTGGCTCTGTGACGGGGCGCTGGCGCACCGCGTGGCGTCATTGACGGCCAGCAGATGGTAGGAAAGATAGAAGAGCAGATTGTGGCCGGCGAAATGCGAATAGTTTTTCTTGGCCAAGCCAATGTAGTGCGAGTACGGGTCACAACGATTGACGAGGATGTTGGCTACTTCATCTGACTGGAAGTTGTTGCGGGTAATTTCCCGTTGGAAGTTGCCGACCCAACCTACGAAACTGGGATCCTTGCCGCCCTGCATTGCGGCAAGCAAATCACCCGGCGTGCCATAGACATCCGCGGCCAGCCCAACCAGGTATCCGTAGGGAATGACCGCCGGATTGAGCAGCCCCGACTGGCCTGTGGAGAGACTCGGATAACCTGTTATTTGGGGGATCATGAGATCAACCGGAACGGTGAGCCGGGCGGCGCCAGGATCCGAGAAGAATCTCGCGATGCTGGTGGCTGTGATCGACGAAAAGCTGGGAAGAGCCCCCGCAGAGTTGTAATTGGCAAACAGAGGCCCGAAAAATGCCGCTTGCGCAGTCTCAGCCTGCGTGGATTGGGCGGCCTTGATGTAGACCAACTGCAACATGCTCGCCGCCGTCATCCCTATAAAGGAGTGTTCACCCCCGTTGTAGCGCCGCTCGCGCCAGTGTCGCTGCTGCGCATCAGGACCTGCACGGCGCTTGGGAGAGCTCTCCGCGTGGACTGCCCGGATCCTGGCGGGTGCCAGACTTTGCGCTGCTCGCACCGCCGCATACGCATCAATTACCCGTAACCGTGGCGACATGGCACCTTGCGAGGCTCGTTCGAGGGCGCCCGTGTTCTTGACTAGCCCATAGACCTGGTCTTGAGACAAATTCGGATTGGCTGACAAGACGAGTGCCGCAGTGCCTGCAACCAGGGCGGCTGCGCCACTGGTGCCCAGGAGAGTGCGGGTCTCCCCGGTGACACATCGAAAGCTATCAACCGGTGCGGCGATTTCGATCTTCTCGCCGCGATCCAGGGTGGCGATGCGAGTCCCGCATCGGGTGACGGCTGCGACTATCCTCGAGTTGGGGTGGCTCGCGTATTCATCGAGACCGATGTTCGCGCCGTCTGTGCCGCAGGCGAAGAACACTACTGCGCCAAGTCCGCCCCGACTGCGTGTTGCCAGTCGGGTCAGCGCTGCCGAGGCGGAGTCGGACATGCGCCGCACGACGCTGTGACCGCGATAGGCTGGTCCCCATGCGCAGCAGACGACGGCGGCGTCATGAGCCAGCGCCAGATCGAATGCAAGCGCCTCTTCCGCGCCGGTACAGTATGCGGGCAACCTGATGAGCAGGAGAGTGCAATCCGGAACAACGCCGGGATAGCCCTCCCGGCTCCCAACAATCAGCTCGGCGAGTCGAGTGCCGTGCTCACGGGACGCACCGATCGAGGGCAACACGTAGTCCGACGTATCGACGAGATCAACGTGTGCCCTGACGGGCAGTTTCTGCAAATCGAAGTGATCGTCGATGATCGCAACCGTGACGTCGGGAGATCCCCGGGTGATGCCCCAGGCGGCTTCCGCCCGGATCGAGACGTTGGATGTTGAGGCTAGCTCCCAGGGAACCGGTGAATGAGCGTCACTGCAGGCCGGATATGGGGTCATGTTGCGTCCTGGGGACTTCGCCGCCGTCGCGCTAAGGTCCCGGAAGTGCTCGAACCTCTGATCGTTTTGGGCGTTGTTTCTTGATCCGGCACTGGCGGGTAGCAAAACGTGTCGGTCCGTTGGGGAGCCTTCGTTATACCCCGAGAGTGTGAAGTTCTTGTATCGCTCTTGCAGCCGGCCGGGACGAAGTAACATACTCTTCACGCGATGGGTCGGACAACCGCGGCGTGTGCCGCCTCGGAGGCTGTCGCCAGTTGGTGAAGTCGATCGGTGATTGTTATCGCGAATCGCTCCGGTGGCTCGCGACAGTAAGGCTGCGTGATCCACCACCCGGCCTTGATGAAGAAGGCGGTGGTTCCGCTTCGGCTGGGCATGGGCGCAACCGATTTAATCGGTTGAAACGCTAGACTTGGAGCGTAGGGTCGGTCGAGGGTTCTGTCAGCGCTGATTGGTGTCTGCACGATACGCTCAAAGTACTGCGCGGCTCCCGCGGTCAAATGGCACGCGTCAAAGCCCGACAACCATCGTAACGAGGTTCCGGCGCCGCCTGGCAACACTGCATGCGCCGGACCTGGCCAGGTTTGGGATGACCGTTGGATCAGCTCACCGCCACCAACTCGATGTACTACCCGCAGACCGCGCGGTGGGCCGAGGCCATTCATCAGACGCAACCCAAGGTCGATGGGCTGGAGTGGACCTCGTATCGCGCCGACCCGACAAGGCCTGGATGCTCTTCGGCGACCGCGTCGCCCCGAGTGACCTGCAACCGGCCGGAAACGAAGTCGTGATCCGACACGAGGCTTCCCTTTACAAGCTCGTCGTTGAATGCGGGCACCGTGTCGGCGTCAGGGTGAGTCGGCCGAGACTGCCGTAAAGAAACGGTGCTCTCCGTCACCGGTGCGGTGCTCACTGTGAAGTGGGTCTGCCCGGATTATGCAGCCGATCTCGTTGCCGATGACGGGATGTGAGTATTTTCGACGCCGACTCGCCGACTGTTGGCAAGCTCGAAGGCCCCTGTCATCCGCACGCGCCCATTGTGTGTTTATCCACGATCCGCGCGTTGGACGAGCAGGGGCAGTACCGATGCCGCGGAAACTTCGTGTGCAAGTGATGATCCCGCCATGATCGACACTGCAGCTCCCTAACTCATTGTTTTCACATCCGTTTCCGGTGTCTGCGGCTCGAGGGTAAAAATACCCGGGCGAGCTGTGTCCCTTAGCCCTTCAGAAACGCTCTAAAGACAAGGCGGAATGTTTTTCCGAGACAGCCTTGGCGACTGAACCCGATTCCAAGCACGCGTTCCTGACGAGCATCGAGAAGACGCACGGTCGGCAACTGCGGCGTTATCTGGCGGCTCGCCTGCGCAATGCGGCTGCCGATGTACCGGACCTGACCCAGGAGGTCTACCTGCGCCTGCTGCGCATCGACAACCACGAGACGATCCGCAATACCCAGGCTTACCTCTTCACCGTGGCCAGTCACGTACTGCATCAGCACGGATTGCGTCACGCAACGCGCCCAGAGTCGGTCGAGATCCTGGATGTCGTCTCGGAACTGCAGAGCCTCGCTGATACCGATCCCGCGGCCCAGGTGGAAGTCGAACAGCGGTTCGAGAAGCTCGGCCAGCGCCTCTTCCAACACTCACCCCGCGCTTATGCCACCTTGGTGCTCCATCGCTGTGACGGGGTTCCACTACAGGAGATTGCTGATCAGCTGGGCGTCTCCTATACGATGGTCAAGCGATATCTCTCAAAAGCACTGACGTACTGTCAGCAGTGCCTCCAGGAAGGAGAGTAGGAACATGTCCGCGTCCTTGCCCAAGCTCAATCCCCAGATCCTGGAAGAGGCCTCCGACTGGTTTGTGGACTTCAAGGACGGCGACGTGGATCGCGCGACCCGCGAGCGCTTCGATACCTGGCTGCGTCGCTCGCCCGAGCACGTCGAGGCGTATCTCAAGATCGCAGCCTTGTGGGAAGATGCGACTGTGTTGGAAAGGAGTCGGCTATACGCAGCTGACGAGCTCGTCGTACGCGCGCGCGCCGAGTCCAACGTCGTTCCTCTCGGCTCATCCGTCACCGAGGCAGTGGGAAACGGCTCGTTCCCTGGGCATAGACCAACAGCCCTGACCGAGCCGAATAATATGGCGCCGCGGCGGGTAAGTCGGCTCCGAGGGTTAGCCATTGCGGCTTGCGCGTTGGTTGCACTCACCGGCGCATGGCTTTACTTCGAGCGCGGATCTTACTCCACCGCCATCGGCGAGCAACGCTCACTGCGCCTGGAGGATGGATCCAACGTGGACTTGAACTCACGATCCAAGGTGCGCGTACGTTATAGCGACCATGAGCGCCACGTCGAGCTGCTCGAGGGACAAGCACTTTTTCGCGTCACCAAAGACCCCTCGCGCCCCTTTGTCGTCGCTACGGACAATACCCACGTGCGGGCAGTCGGTACCCAGTTTGACGTGTACCGCAAATCCAGCGGTACTGTAGTTACGGTCCTGGAGGGGCGCGTGGCGGTGCTGTCGGAGGTGCATACACGCGACACGGTCGCGGGGCCCACGAGGCAATCTGCGCCGGCGGACACTGCGCTGCGACCCATCCACGGCGTGAGGACAGAGCCCACAGGCCAGTCCGGGACCGCACTTCCGACCTCGAATTCCATAGCGCAGATCGATGAGATTCTTCTTGTCGCTGGAGAGCAGCTCACCGTCACAGGCCAGGCGGTTTCACCGCTGCGGTCTGCCGACCTCGCATTGGCCACAGCATGGACCCAACACAAGATCGTCTTCCAAGCTGCATCGCTGAGCGACGTCGTTGAAGAGTTCAATCGCTACAACGCCCGCCAGCTCGTCATTGTCGATCCAGACCTCGAGGGCACGAAGATCAGCGGCGTCTTTTCCTCCACAGACCCCGATTCCCTGCTGCGTTTCCTGCGGGAGCTGCCCCACGTCGACATTCAGGAGGCCGGCAGGGAAATACGCATCGCGCGAAAGTGAGCGTCTCCCCATCGCCATCCGTTTACCCAGATCTGCAAAATATTTTCCACGGCACGGTTGCCATTATCGCGCCCCAAATGCTCTTACGTCGCATGAGTCCGTCGCGCCATCAGACGACGGCCATATCAAGCCTCTTGCGAGGCGGGGGAGCACTCATGCGTTTGAGCATCGCGTCAGCGATAGCCTGCTTGTCTTTTGTGGGTATGGTGGCGGCCGACGACGCTACAGCGTCAATCAGGAAGCCCACGAACATACCGGCCGAAAATCTCGGCTCAGCCCTCCAGAGCCTCGCTCAGGAGCGCGGTTTTCAAGTCGTCTATCTGTCCGAAACCGTCGACAAGCTGAAGACCCCGGGTGCTGTTGGCGTATTCACGGCCGACGAAGCGCTGAAGCAACTGCTCAAAGGAACAGGACTTTCCTTCCACTATCTCGACGAGAAGACGATCACCGTCGTCCCAACCCCATTGGCGCCTCGCGTACCCAAGGACGAGTCCGCCCTCGGCAGCCAGTCATTCTGGAATCGATTTCGGTTAGCCCAGGCCGAAACCAACTCCCCGGCTTCATTCGGCGCGCCCTCCGAAGCGGCGCCGGCGGCTGCAGAGCCAATGAGACTCGAGGAAGTTGTCGTCACCGCTCAGAAGCGTGAACAGCGCTTGCAAGACGTGCCGGTCCCCGTAACGGTTCTCGGCGGTGAGGCGCTCACGCAGTCGAATCAGGTCCGCCTCGAGGACTACTATGGCAAAGTACCCGGTCTGAACTTCACGCTCGGCGGAGACTCTCCCACGCCACTCCTGGCAATCCGGGGAATCAGCAACGGTAATCAATACGCCCCCCCAACAGTTGGAGTTGTCGTTGACGATATACCTTATGGCTCCACAACCGGATTGGGTGGGCGCGGGCAACCGGACATCGATCCGGGTGACCTCGCGCGGGTTGAAGTGTTACGAGGACCACAAGGGACGCTGTACGGCGCGAACAGTATGGGCGGCCTGCTCAAGTTCGTGACCACCGATCCTTCCGTGAGCGCCCTGAGCGGCCATATCCAGGCAGGCACCAGCACTCTCTTCAATGGCGTCGGTCCCGGTTACAACTTCCGCGGATCCATCAATGTCCCTGTCACCAATACCACGGCCTTGCGAGCCAGCGCGTTTCGAAATGTAGACGGTGGCTACATTGACAACATTCAAACGGGAGAGCAGGGAGTCAATCGCCGGACCAGCGATGGTGGTCGCCTGTCCGTGCTATGGAAGCCCTCGGATGTCATATCGTTGAAACTGAGCGCACTGGTCCAAGACTCCAGAATGGACGGGCCTTCTCAAGCGGTGACCGGACCCATCGCCCCCGTCCCCGGTGTTCCCAGCTACCCGCAAGTATCCAGCGACCTGCAAGTGGTTGCACTGCCGAACACCTGGACGAACGATGAGAAAACTCAAGTCTACAGCGCCACTGTGAAGGCGAGCCTCGGCGCTGCCGAGCTGATCTCACTGACCGGCTACAACATCGACACGATGCATTTTGTGAGTGACTTCACTCCAGCCTATGGAGGCTTCTGGAGTGGTCTGTCCCAGCAATATACCCCAACGCATGAGTCGGGCGCCTTGGAGCTGGGCTGGGCCGAGACTCGAAGAGTTTCCCAGGAATTGCGCTTGTCGGTACCCATCGGCGCTCGCCTGACGTGGCTGATCGGGGGCTTCTATACAAACGAGAAGAATGCGATCCGCAGTGATGAAAGCGCAGTGGATGCGGTGACCGGCGCCGACGCGACCTCCTGGCTCGATATTGCGAATCATCTCGACTATGTGGAGTACGCGGCGTTTACCAATATCACGTATGAATTGACGAAGGCATTCAACATTCAGATGGGTGGGCGAGCCAGCACGTATAGGGAGACTTTCGATAGCCTCCGATCCGGGCCTGCCGCGGGTCCATTCTTCGGCACTCTGGAGGTGCCGGACCTACACTCCAAGGACACGGCGCTTACGTATCTGGTTACGCCCCAGTACAGGATATCTCCCGACCTCATGGTCTACGCGCGAGTCGCCTCGGGCTATCGCCCGGGAGGCCCCAACGTTGCCTGTGGAGTGGACATCCCGTGTCAGTACGACGCGGAGAAGACTCAAAATTATGAGCTTGGAGTCAAAGGCGACTTTCTGGACCACGTCATTTCCATCGATGCCTCGTTGTATCACATCGACTGGAAAGGGATTGTCGAGAGCTTGCCTGCCCATGGAGTGACCTACTATGCGAATCTGGGTCGCGCCAGAAGTCAGGGTATCGAATTCTCCGTCGACCTGAGGCCGGTACGGGGACTCAGTCTGTCAGCCTGGATCGCTTACGATGCTGCGGAATATGCCGACAATTTGCCCGATCAAGGCATTGCCGCCGGACAGCGTTTACCCTACAGCACGCGCGTCTCCGGCAATTTCGCCCTCGACGATGAATTTTCAGTAAGCGGTGCGCTCTCTGCCTTCGTGGGGGGATCACTCAGCTACGTGGGAGCGCGGACGAGTGCGGTGGGAAACCTGTTTCCTGCCTACCCCAGAACGGATTTACGCGCGGGTTTTAAATATGACACCTGGACTCTTTCGGCCTTCATCAACAATGTGGCCGATAGACGCGGCATTCTCGGGGGTGGCGGAGATTATACTCACAATTACCCCAATGCCACCACGTATCTGTATATCCAACCTAGAACTTTCGGTGTGAACGTGTCCAGGGCCTTCTGACGCGCAGCGGCTTGCGAAGACGGTGGAATGCCATCATACCAGGCGTTCGTATACGCCCGGAGAGCTACGCATGTCCTCACGAAGGACGTTTTTGAGAACGGGCGTCGGGGTCATCACCAGCGTGGGAATGGCTACCCGGTTCCCCAACGTGCCACCCCCGCACCCCCCCATCACTCCCGACCGCTTACGCAAGCCCGAGCAAGGCATGCTCACCCTGTTGGGCAATCCGACCGAAGCGGCCGGCGTCGATCGGGTCGATCAGGCCAGAGCGTGGCAGAAGACCGTTGGCAATTTTGCCACCGAGGCCATCCACCTGTTCTTCCCCCATATTCCCGTGACAGGCTGTTGGATTGGCGAGAGCCGCTACGACTTCTCGCCAATGGACACGGTGATTCGAAACACGCTCAAAAGCGACCCAACGGCCAGTCTGATCCTGCGACTGCGGATTGACATGCCGGACTGGTGGATCAACGGCCACCCAGACCAGGTCCTCCTTTACGAGGACGGTACCGATTCCGTCAAGACTTCTTGGGGAACGCAGGTCAAGGCCCCGTCCCTGGCTTCAGCGCTGTGGCGCCAGGATGTCGAGCACCTGCTGCGATCTCTCGTCAACCATGTGGGTCAGTCAGATTATGCGCGCCACGTAGTGGGCTATCACCCGGCGCTGTTCCACGGCGGCGAATGGTTCCAGGAAGGCAGCCAGTACGGAAAAAAGGCCGACTACTCCCCGTTGATGGAACGGGCCTTCCGCGTTTGGCTGCGCACAAAGTATCCCGACGAAGCTTCCCCCGAGCGTGTCATTCCGTTGGCTTCGCAGCGGGACGTGGGGGACATCGGACATCTGCGCGATCCGGAAAAATCTCGCAACGTTCTGGACTATTACGAGTTCTACCACCAACAGATTGCCGAACAGGCCATAGGCTATTGCCGCATCTTCAAGGAAGAAACCGCAGGCCGGGCGATCACCGGCCTCTATTACGGTTACTCGATCGTCTTGAGTATGTTGCCCGGGTGGCTCCAGCGCAGCGGGCACCTCGCATTGAAACGCGTGCTCGAGTCGCCGTATGTGGACTACATCGGCTCGATGCTGGACAACGAATATCTCGAGCGAGAGGGCTTTGGCTGGTCCTTTGGCCCCCTCGCGGATTCTGCGCGCCTGCATGGCAAGGTTTTTGTCGCCGAGGATGAAGCGCGCACCTGGCTGAATCGGCGCTATGAGCAGTATCTCTCATACATCCCCTGGAGTCGTACGGCGGAAGAGGAGGTCAACTATCTGAAACGTAACTTCTCCTGCGCGATGACCCACTGCGAGCACGAAGAGCTCGCCGACCTGGAGGGAGGCTGGTATGACGATCAACGAATCATGGACTGTGTTGGCCGCCTGGCGCGGATAGCCGGCGATCCCTCCTGGAGTCGCAGCCCGGTCACCCAGATCGCGCTCTTTATTGACGAGACGGCCTATTTCTACCAGGACGAGGCCCATGACGCCGCTCTCAATTCCCCCTTGATGATCGACTCGATGCCGGAATACTTCCACATCGGCGCACCGCTGGACATGTACCTCTTCTCCGATCTCACTGACGGCCGCGTCCCGCTGGAGCGCTACAAGCTCATCGTCCTGCTCAACCCCTGGCATATCACAGACAGGCAACGCGATTTCATCAAGACGCGCGTGCAGAGCGATGGCCGCTGGATACTCACCTACTACGCACCGGGATTTATCGGTCGAGGTACACCAGCGTGTGAATCCATTCGCGATTTGATCGGCATCCAGGTTGCAATGGATGCGAAGCCCGGCCTCCTACAGATCAAGAGCAAGGGCAAAACATACGGCACCAGGAATCCAGTGGCACCGATCTTCTATGCCCAAGACGCGCACGCCGAGGTCCTCGCACGCCAGTCCAATGCCGATCGACCGGCGGTGTCCCTCAAGCGCTTCGACAAATGGACGTCGGTGTATTCTGCGGTTCCGGCTCTACCGGCCGGGTTGTTGCGGCGGCTGGCCAAAGATGCGGGCGTACATCTCTATGTTGAAACCGACGATCTCATCTACGCTACAGACGGTTTTCTCGCCATCCATGCAGGCGTAGCGGGAGCGAAAGACCTGCGCTTGCCGAAGATCTGCAATCTGTACGATCCGTACGATAGACGACTCGATGCCAGGAGGACCCAGGGCTTCTCTTTGACCATGAAGAAGGGCGACACGAGATTGTGGATGCTCGGCGAGATGAACTGCACGAAACGGCAGCAGTGAGCAGGCGCAACTCAGCTGCTCTGTACGCCGGCCTCCTCGCATGTCTATGGGCAACCGCGGGAATGGATGTTCAGGGCGCATCCGATCCACTCAGGGAGGGGTTTGAACACCCGCCGCCCACCGCACAACCGCGACTCTGGTTTCATTGGATGGATGGAAACGTCACGGAGGAGGGCATCCGGCGGGACCTGGAATGGATGCACCGCATCGGCATAGGTGGGTTGCAAGCTTTCGACCTCGCTTTTTCAACATCTCCGCGTGTTCGTCGTCTGCGCTACATGAGCCCCGAATGGCAACAGGCCTTCCGCACAGCGGCTGAGCGGGCGACCCAATTGGGCCTGGAGCTCTCAGTCGCCGGATCGCCAGGTTTCAGTGAATCCGGGGCGCCTTGGGTAAAACCCGAGCGGGCCATGAAAAAGCTGGTGTGGAGTACGAGCTCCATCGACGGCGGAAAACGCTTCTTGCAGAGAATTCCAGCGCCGCCCGCCACCATCGGTCCATTCCAGAACGTCCCGATTGATCACACGGACTGGTTGAGCGGCGGCCGGCCCAAACAGCATTCACATGAAGTTTACTCAGACGTCGCTGTGGTGGCCTATCGTGTGCCATCCCTCGCGCATTCGATGGCTGACTCGAGACCCACGGTCACCAGTAGCGCAGGCCCGATCGACGGCGCCTCACTCCGGGATGGCGACTTGAGCCGCGCGCTGTCAATCCCCTTCGCGCGCAACGGAGCAGCCTGGATTCAAATCTCGTTCACGACCGCACAGAAGATCTACGCCATCTCGCTCGCACGACCCGACTATGCATCCTCCGGGACAGCCACACTCTTTTGCAGTCGCGACGGATATCGCTTCAGCAAGGTTATCGAGTTACCCAGGCCCAGCAATGTACAGCAGACCGTCGCCTTCCCTGCGGTGAGTGCCCGATACTTTCGCTTGCGGTTAGTCACCCCCGCGCCCGTTGATCCTGGAGCGGAAGGTGAATTTATCCACAGCAACCCATTGACCGCGCATCGAATCGCCGAGCTCATACTACATGCAACGCCCCGAGTGGATCGTGCGGAGGAAAAGGCGGGCTTCTTTCAGGGGTTTTACACGGGGCCGGACCTTGAAGAGGTCCCTACACCCACCGTTTCCAGCGATGCAGTTCTACACAAGAAGGATCTTCTGAATCTCACCGACCACATGCGCCCGGACGGAACCCTGGACTGGACTCCTCCCCCTGGCCGTTGGGAGGTGATGCGGTTCGGGTATTCACTCCTCGGGACCACAAATCACCCGGCCTCTCCCGAAGGCACAGGCCTGGAAGTCGACAAACTCAATCGCGCTCACGTCGAGAATTACGTCCGCCAGTACCTTGACCGGTTTGCTCAGTTTCTCGGCCCCGACCTGATAGGCCAGCATGGGCTTCATGGCATGGTGAACGACAGCGCAGAGGTTGGCGCGCAGAATTGGACGGAGACCTTACCCGAGGAGTTCGCGAGGCGTCGCGGTTACGAGCTCATTCCATGGTTGCCCGCCTTGACCGGGCGGGTCATTGACAGTTCCGAGACAACCGAGCGCTTCTTATGGGACTTCCGCAAAACGCTCGCGGAATTACTGGCCGAAAACCACTACGGTGTGATCGCCGAAGAGCTGCACCAGCACGGCATGATTCATTACGCGGAGGCGCATGAGGTGTTCCGGGCGTTCAACGGCGACGGAATGGCCACCAAGCGTTTCGCTGACATCCCCATGGGCGCTATGTGGGCCGGAGGCTCTTTCGGCCCCGGGACCGGTGATGCCGATATTCGTGAATCGGCGTCGGTCGCGCACCTATACGGCCAGAACCTGGTGGCAGCCGAGTCGATGACGACCTCCGAAAAGGCGTATGCCTACACGCCTGAGACACTCAAACCCATTGCTGACCGGGAACTGCTTCAAGGCGTGAATCGTTTCGTGATTCATGCATCCGTCCACCAGCCATCGAACGAACCCGGTCCCGGACTTTCGCTCGGCCCGTTCGGGCAGTGGTTCACACGACACGAGACCTGGGCCGAGCAAGCTCGGCCCTGGATGACTTACCTTTCCCGATGCTCGTATCTTTTACAACAGGGGCACTTCGTCGCAGACGTGCTGTATTTCTATGGCGAAGATTCCAACATCACGGCCCTGTATGGTGCCGCATTACCCCCCATTCCAGAGGGTTTCAATTTCGATTTCACTAACGCGGAAGCGCTTGCACTCCTTTCGGTGGAGAACGGGCAACTGGTGACAAGGAGCGGCATGCGCTACGACATCCTCGCACTCGATCCACGAACGCGAGTCATGTCTTTGCCCGTATTGCTACGACTTCGCGAGCTTGTCGAAGCGGGAGCTACGGTGGTAGGGGCGAAGCCGCGCCAGACGCCGAGCCTCGCCGATGATGTGACCACTTTCCGCTCTACCGCGGATGCGCTTTGGGGCTCACATGCAATGTCGGGCGAACGAAGAGTAGGACGCGGCAGGGTCATTGGTCGCAAGCTCCCAGAGGCCCTGGCCCAATTACACCTGGAGCCGGATTTCGGGTACCGCAAACCTCGATCGGACTCCAGAATAGGGTTTACACACAGGCATTTGTCTGATGGCGAGCTGTACTTTGTGAACAACCGCCAGCCGCGTGCCGAGCGTATCGATGCGGATTTTCGCGTCAGCGGCAAAATTCCTGAGCTCTGGCATCCCGACACGGGCCGCATCGAGCAGGTGTCTTACCGAATCAACGGCAAGCAGACGCAAGTGCCATTGCAGCTGGATCCCACCGATAGTGTATTCGTCGTTTTTCGCAAGCCCGCTGTCGCACCCGAGGCCACCGTCACCCAACCACATAAAGCTGTAGTGGCGATCCTGTCAGGTCCGTGGACGGTGCATTTCTCGTCAGCTCAGGGGGCTCCGCAGGCGACACGCTTCCCACAGCTCCTTTCCTGGACAAAAAGTACCGAGCCGGGGATCAAGTATTACTCCGGGACAGCAACCTACGAGTACAGGCTGGGCATAGCCTCCCCGCCGTGCACCAGCGGTGGTCGTCTCGAGTTGAATCTCGGCACGGTCAAAGATCTCGCGCAGGTTCTGGTGAACGCAACTCCGCTTGGAGTTGCATGGAAGGCGCCTTTTAGACTCGATGCAACGGATGCGATCCACGTCGGACAAAACCGGTTGGAAGTGCAGGTCACCAACACCTGGGTCAATCGGCTCATCGGCGACAAGCAGCCTGGAGCCAAGCCGTATGCCTATGCCGCATTCGATCCGTACGAGGCCCATTCACCGCTTTTGGCATCGGGACTGCTTGGCCCGGTCACCCTGGAGTGTGTGTCCCCTCCGTGAGACCGGATATCGATTCCCTGCCACCGAAGTGTCGTGAAGTGATCTGGCTGTGGCGGGTGGACGACCTGTCACAGAAGGAGGTCACGCACCGGCTGGGCATCAGCGAGAAGTCGGTCGAAAAGCACGTCATGAAAGGCGCGCTTTTCATTCCGGTTGGGAGCGGCAGTGAATCGCCGCGAGCACGGCCCTGGTCCGATTGATGATTGAATATCGTAGAGGAAGGTTTAGGAT
>Ga0105240_10009225_pt1 | contig 13996 bp, 6 predicted proteins | sample KBSC54metaG_FD_80426 | JGI IMG/M metagenome (GOLD analysis project Ga0105240, IMG submission 80426) | Corn rhizosphere microbial communities from Kellogg Biological Station, Michigan, USA - KBS C5-4 metaG | ecosystem: Host-associated > Plants > Roots > Rhizosphere > Soil | place: Michigan, USA... | reverse complement strand
TACAACGAGAACTGGACGCAGACATTCAACGGCTCGGGCGATTTCGACGACGAGTCCGCCGCGGCGAATTTCGCGAAGGTGACGACGATGCCCACCGAGGACACGTTCGATCCGTTTCCCGAGCCGCGCGGCAACGATCGCAAGACACTGTTGACGTTCTATCCGAATCGCAACGGGATCGAGCTCAACATCTTCATGCCGTGGATGGTGTCGCTGAACGGCACCGGCGCCGAGATCCTGAACCATGTGGGGCGGCATGAAGTCGGCTCGCAATTCTTGCGCAGCTATACCAACGATGCGTACATCGTCGACTTCATGCCGCAGTTTGCGCCCTCGGCGACCAACGGAAACTACGCGATCCACAAGTTCTTCCAGGATTTCTTCGCGCCGAAGGAAGACCCGCTGAATCCCGGCGTGTTCTTCGGCGCCGACGGTCCCGACATGGGCACCCACGGCGCGGGTCGCATCTCGAAGATCCTCGGCGGCCAGGCCGGCGGCAACGCCGACAACATGACGGTCGCGTACCTGACTCCGTATGCGGTAGCGCCGCCGGTCAAGGGCGGGATGAACATTCCGCCGCTCGGCGTGCCGCCGTCGGCATTCGATCTCGACCTGTACCGCACGCCGGTGCCGCTCTCCGACGGCAACCTGATCGCCTCGCACGTCGCGGTGCGCCAGACCGACTACAACACGAACACGGTGGCGAATCCAGTGCCCGTGGCCGGCTATTACTTCAGGCTGATGTCGCTCGACCCGCCGGTGTCGCCCGGCATCTACTACACGAACGGCGCGACGCTCACCTCCGGCATCAACATCAACACCAGCTACTACGCGGGCGCGACGCTGGTCAGCTACAACGGCCCCGCATGGGAGCTCGATCCGGTCGAGGTCGTAACGCGCACCGAGCCGCCGGCGCCGGGCGCGCCGGCGATTCATCCGACCACCGCCGCGCAGTTCACCGCATCGGGCGTCGATGTCGCGACGTTCCAGAAATTCCTGACTGCAAATTCCGCGGCGCTCTCGGTCAGCTTCGACGTGACGAAGCGCGACTTTCATGATACGCAGCAGCCGTTCAACCTGCGTGTGTCGTGGTCGAATCACCAGACGACGAAGCCGGGAACGACCGGTCTCTACGATATCGCATGGATCCGCTTCTACCAGGCCGACCTGCGGCGCGGCTATGCGCTGGGGACGAACACGCCGCTGCCGGGACGGCGCGTCGTGCCCACGCCGCTGCACGACACGATGGCGCTCAACGTGCAGACCGCCGGCGCGCCGGCGGGCGCGGTGCGCATCGGCGACGACGGGTCCGTCGCCGCGATCGTTCCGGCGGGCAAGGCGATGACGTGGGAAATGCTCGCCAACGATGCGCCGAAGACGAGCCAGGTCAAGGAGCGCTTCTGGGTCACGTTCCAGAAAGGCGAGATCCGCACCTGCACCAACTGCCACGGGATCAACACGAAGGACCAGACCGGCACACTCGGCGCGCCGACCAACGCGCCGGCGGCGCTCGCGGCGCTGCTCGCGCAATGGAAGCTCGCGAATCCGCCGGGCGTCCTGCAGTTTGCGTCGTCTTCGTCGAGCACGCCGAAGAACGCCGGAACCGCTTCGATATCGGTGACACGCAGCGCGGGCAGCACGGGACCGGTCAGTGTCCAGTATGCGAGCGGCGGCGCAGGCGACACCGCGATCGCCGGCACCGACTACACCGCCGCATCCGGCACGCTGAACTGGGCCGACGGCGACACCGCGGCGAAGACCATCACCATTGCATTATTGAACGATCCGGTGTTCGGGCCGGCGAAGTCGCTGGCGGTGACGCTGTCGCCGCCGGTGTTCGGCTCGCTCGGATCGCCGTCGGTGCACACGCTGACCCTGACCGAGCCGGTTGCGCCGACGCATATCCTCGACGTCGACGGCAACGGCTCGTACGACGCATTGACCGATGGCGTGCTGATCGTCCGCTATCTGTCCGGAATGACCGGCAGCCAGCTCGTCAACGGCGCGCTGGGGCCGCTCGCATCGCGCAACACCGGCGCGCTCGTCAAGTCGTATCTCGATGCGGTCGTCGCGCAACTCGACGTCGACGGCGACGGCACGATCAGTCCCGCGACCGACGGATTGCTGATCATGCGCTACCTGTTCGGCCTGCGCGGATCTGCATTGACCGATTCGGCGCTCGGCATGAACCCGTCGCGATCGCCAAGCGACATCGAGCTCTACATCCAGGGATTGATGCCGTAAGCGTCGCCGGGACGCGGCGTGCTCGTCACTGCGGCGCGCACATCACCGTGCCTTCGCTGACCCATCCCTTCGCCACGACGTCCGCGATCGCCGCCGAATTGTTGGTGATCCGGTGGTTGCTGTCGACGTGGCGATTGAAGCCGTTGTTGTACGCGCGATAGACCGGCACTGTCTGCCCGGTGCAGCCGCCGTTCACCGCGGCAGTCGTCAGGAAATCGTTGCTCTCGAAATTCCACCGCGGCACCGACGCCGGCGTCGACGCCTGCAGCGCGATCAGCCCCGCGCACTCGGCGGCACTCGCCGTATAGAAGTGTGAATTCGGCCCGGGCGACAGGCTGCCGTAGAAGCGGCACACTGCGATCGGACCCGCCGAGAAGAATTCGTTCCCGGTGCGACTCCAGCCCGGCCCCGCGCTGCCGTTGTCGATCGCCACCTGCTCGGCCGGATCGGCGGTGATGAAGTAGTTGTCGAGTATCGAGTTGTAGAACTCGACGACGCGCCGGTAGGCAAGATACGCAATGACCGGCAAGCTCGCGCTGGTGGCGGCGCCGTCACCATCCTGTCCGTAACCGTCGCCGCCCCAGCACTTCGCGGCGCCGAACACGACGGCACAGCTGCTGAACGCGCCGCCGGCGATCGCCGTGACGCCGGCGCCGAGCCCGGCGACATCGACCGGCTTGCGCTGCGACACGGTCGTGCCGTCGCCGAGCTCGCCCTCGCGATTGTTGCCCCAGCATTTCGCCGCGCCGCTCACGATCGCGCAAACATGCGAGCGTCCGGACATCAGTGCGCTGACGCCGCTCGCGAGCCCCGCGACGGCCTGGGGCGTGCTGTGCTGCGAAGCGGTTCCGTCGCCGACCTGTCCCGCGCCATTCGATCCCCAGCACTTCACCGCTCCGCTCGCGAGCAGCGCGCAGGTGTGCTGATATCCGGCGGCCATCGCGACGACGCCGCTCCCGAGTCCGCTGACGTCGACGGGCGTCAGACGGTTCGTCGTCGTGCCATCGCCCAGCTGACCCGAGCTGTTCGAGCCCCAGCACTTCGCCGCGCCGGCCGCCGTCACGGCGCAAGAGTGATAGCCGCCAACGGCGATGGCGACGACGCCGCTGGTCAGGCCGGTGACGTCGACTGCGGTCGGTCGCTCGGTGGTCGTGCCGTCGCCCAGCGCGCCCGCATAGTTGTAGCCCCAGCACTTGACGCCGCCGTTGACGAGCGCGCAACCATGCGCGTCGCCGGCACCGATCGCCGTCGCGCCGCTGGCGATGCCGGTCACCGCAACCGGCGAATTCGCGGCGCCGATCCCGCCGACGCCGAGCTGGCTCGTGTTGTCGGAGCCCCAGCATTTCGCCGCGCCCGCAGTGGTCACCGCGCACACGAAGTAATACCCGGCGGAAATCGCCGCGACGCCGCTGTTCAGACCGGAAACCGCGACCGGCACGCTGGAGCTGATGCCGGTCCCGTCGCCGAGCTGCCCGGTGAAGTTGCCGCCCCAGCAGCGAACACCGCCGCCTGCGGTGAGCCCGCATGCGTGATTCGCGCCGACCGACATCGCGGCCATCCCCGAGCCGAGTCCCGACACATTTACCGCGGTCAGGCGCGGACGCGTCATGCCGTCGCCCAGTTGCTGGTCGGTGTTCAATCCCCAGCAGCGAACGCCGCCGCCGACTACCGCGCAGCTATGGCCGGAACCCGCGCCGATGCTCGTCGCTCCCGACGCAATTCCGCTGACCGCCACGGGGAGTGACGACTGGTTTGTCGTGCCGTTGCCCAGCTCGCCGTTGCTGTTGCTGCCCCAGCACTTGACGGCACCGCCCTGCAGGCGCACGCAGGTGTGCGCGCCGCCGGCCGCCACGCCGGCGACGATGCCGCCGATGCCGACTGCATCGACGGGGGTCGGCGCCCCGCTGGTGGTGCCGTTGCCGAGCTCGCCGGAGCCGTTGCGGCCCCAGCATTTCAGCGCGCCGGACTGCATCAGCGCGCAGCTGTGATCGCCGCCGACGGCGAGCGCAGCGGCGCCGCTCGCGAGCCCGGAGACCGGCACCGGCGCGTGACGCTCGGTGGTCGTGCCGTCGCCGAGCTGCCCCGATGCGTTGGCGCCCCAGCAGCGGACCGCGCCGCCGGCGAGCAGCGCGCACGTGTGCTGCTCGTTGGTGGCGACCGCGACGACACCGCTTTGCAGGCCGCTCACGTCGGTCGGCAGCGAATGGTCGTCGGTGGTGCCGTCGCCAAGCTCGCCATGGCCGTTGTATCCCCAGCACTTCAGCGCACCGCCGGCGAGCACGGCGCAGGTATGCGCGCCGCCGGCCGCGACCGCGACGACGCCGCTCGACATGCCGGTCACCGCGACCGCGGAGGTGTGGGTGCTGGTGTCGCCGGTACCCAGCTCGCCGTTGTCGTTCGCGCCCCAGCACTTGAGCGCGCCGGCGCCGGTGATCGCGCAGCCGTGATAGCCGCCCACTGCCAGCGCGGTGACGCCGCTGGTCAATCCGCTCACATCGGCCGCGTAGGCGCTGTCGACGTCGACACCGGTGCCGAGGCTGGCGAAGACGTTGCTGCCCCAGCACTTGACGCCGCCGTCGGTGGTGAGGATGCAGGTCAGCACGGTGCCGCCAGCGACTTGCGCAGCGTTCGAGATCGGCGTCTGCGCCGAAGCCGAAGTCCAGGCGAAAAGCGATGCGATCGCGATCGTTCGCGTGAGCCAGCGGTTGACAAGCGTCGTTGCTGCGATGGTTCGGCAGATCATCGAGTCCTCCCGGGACGGTGCGGAAACGATGCATGCGCTGGATGATCCGGCGCCTGCATCGGCAAATGCGGTTACTGTTGCGCCGGCTCAGGCGCAATCGATCAACGGCGTTCGAAGGTTCCCGGCGTGTGACGCCGGTTGTATTACGTCGAGTGGCGACCGGTCAGTGCCAGACTTCCCGGCAATTGGCGAGTTCGGCATCGGTCATCACCGGCTTGATCTGGCACGACATCTCACGCGCCAGTTGCGCGCGCTGCAGTTCGATCTTGCGCTCCTGCGCCGCTTTTTCGTCGGCTTCCTGCTGCTCGCGGCGGCGCTCGGCTGCGGACTTGGGTGGCGGCGCCTTTTCGCCGGACTTTTCGCGCGCGGCATCCTCGTCGAGCTTGCGCAGCCTCGCTTCGCGGGCAGCGATGGTGGGCGAGAGCCCTGAAGGTGGTGGCGCCATCGTGGGCGCCGGTTGCGCCGGGCCCGCAGGTGCAGCAGCAACCGGTGCGGTCGCGGTGTTGCCCGCCGTGGGGCCGGCAGCGCCGGCTCCGCCACACGAGCAGCAGAGGATCGCCGATATCAGGATTGCATTCGTGGTCGTGCGCATGTTCCTCTCCCAAGGAAGCAGCGATTCATGCCGCCGTCATGCACAGTATGCCATCGACCCGGGCGAGCCGGCAATTGGGCCGGTCACGGCTTACCCGTCTTACTGCGGCGCGCACATCACGACGCCTTCGTTGTTCCAGCCGCGATTGACCACTTCCTGGATCGCGCCCTGGTTGCTGGTGATCCGGTGGTTCGAATCGACGCCGCGGGCGAAGCCGTTGTTGTAGGCGCGGTAAACGGGGACCGTGCCGGGCGCGCAGTTGCCTGCCGACGCCGGCGTCGACGCGAAGTCGAGGCTCTCGAAGTTCCAGCGCGGCTGCGACGCGGGTGTCGCCGCCTGTATCGCCTTGAGATTCGCGCATTCCGCGGGATCGATCGTGTAGAAGTGCGAGTTCGGCCCCGGCGAAATGCTGCCGTAGAAGCGGCAGACCTGGGCGCCGCCGCCGGCCTTGAACGCATTGCCGGTGCGCCCCCATCCGGGACCGGCGCTTCCGCCATCGACGGCGAACACTTCGGCCGAATTCGCCGTGATGAAGAAATTGTCGAGCAGCGTGTTGTAGAACTCGATCACGCCGCCGGCCGGCGCGACCGACGCGACTGCCGCTGTCGCATCGAGCATGCCCGCGCCGCACGTCGTCGTGTTGCAGCGGCATTCGAGCTGGTCGGTGGTGTCGGGGATGTGGCAGGCCGGCAGCGTGCCGTCGACGGCGGCGCCGGTCGGGAATGGACGCGCCGACGCCTGCAACGCCGTCTTCACCTGCGCCGGCGTGAGTGCCGGATTGACCGAAAGCATCAGCGCGACGGTTCCCACGACGAGGGGCGACGAAAAGCTCGTGCCGACGCTGATGTTGAAGCTGTCGGTGTAGGTGGAGGCGACCGGTACCGTCGTGCCGGTGTTCGCTGCGGCGAGGATCGGGTAGAGGCACGGCAACCCATCCGCGGTGTTCACGCAATTTCCCGCCGGCGCGCTGATCGCGATCTGCGTGCCGAGATCGGAAAAGCCGACCTTCGTCCCCGCATGACGCAGCCCGGCGACGCCGATGGCGCCCGGACAATTCGCCGGCGAGCCGACGTCGTGTCCCGAGCTGTTGCCGGCCGACGCGACGACGACAGTCGGATTCTGCTTCGTCGTCACCGCGGTGATCGCATCCTGATAAGTCGGCGAGCAACCGCCATCGCCGCCGAGGCTCAGGTTGATCACGCGCGCCGGCGTCGTGTTCGTGGGGACGCCCGGAACCGGAAGACCCGATGCCCAGCGAATCCCGGCGGCGACGTCGGAGGCGAAGCCGCCGCACTTGCCGAGCACGCGCACCGGCAGCAGCCTGATGTTCCAGGCGATGCCGGCCATTCCGGTTCCGTCGTTGGTGGCGGCGCCGATCAGGCTGGCCGTCATGGTTCCGTGCCACGAGCTGTCCTCGGCGCCGCAATCGGCAAACGGTCCCGACTTGTCGTCGTTTTCGGCTTGCGTAACCCAATCGCCGGGATCGGACGGATCGGCATCGCGCGCGTCGCCGTCGTTCGCCGTGGCCACGTCGGTGATCATGTCGTATCCGGGAACGAGGCGCCCCGCAAGATCCGGATGCTCGGGCCGCACGCCGGTGTCGAGCACCGCGACGACGATGTTGGTGCCACCTCGGGTGACGTCCCATGCGCCGGGCGCGTTGATGCTCGACTGCACATCGCCCGACGGCGCGCGCAGGTACCACTGGCCCACCGCCGGTCCTCCGCTGGCCGTCTTGACGGCAGGCCCGGCCGAGTACAGCGGATCGTTCGGAACGGCGTGACGCCTGACGCGCCGGTCGACGATCGCATATTCGATATCGCTTTCCTGCGCGAGGCGGGCGGCGAGCTCCTCGCTGCCGATCTGCGTGGACGTGACGACCTGTGTGCGCTCGTCGATTCCGCGCCCTCCGGCCAGGTCGATGCCGATCCGCTGGCCCAGTGCCTTCGCCCGTGCGGACATCGTGGCCACGGCATCCGCGGTCGATGGCGCCGCCTTCAGGCGATTCGCCGCAAGGATCGTCGACGTTTCCTTGAACTTGACGATCACCCGCGCCTGGTTGAACGGCTCGGGCGAGCGCTTGTCGTATGCCGGATTGTATTCGGGCGGGGCAGCGACCGCGGCGGTAACGATACTCATCGCGGCGAGCAGCGTCGCAGTGATCGCGGAGCAAATCGACAGCAGGATGGAGGTTCGCATCAATTCGCTCCTTGCGCGGTTTCGGTTTGGCGGGGTGCGCGGGTGATCGTTCTGTTTGCGTTCACGGTCGCGAGCTCGCGCATTGCACCCGGCATGATCGGCCCGTCCGCAGCGCAGCGGACGCCGCAAGTTGACAGGCACTGTGATCGGCGAGTTCCCATGCGTAACGATTGCGGCCGCGAATTTGTTACTCTGGCATCCTGTGGCGCAAGAATCCGGTGTGGTCGCATATCGATGAAGCCGGCCTTGTGCGGGTTCGTGACGCATGAAACCAGTACAGGAAAGATACCTCAATATGAAATCATCCAGAAACTCGATACGCATCGCGACACTGTTGCTCTCCGGCTTCGCGTTCGCGGTCCCGCTGATCGCGGACGCCCAGGAAGTCGACCCCTCGGTTGCCGCCTGCCTGAAAGCCTGGGGAAAGCATCCGTTCGGAAAAAATCCGCATTTCAAGACGATGCAGACCTCGGTCAAGGTGTTCGGGATCGGCAAGAACAGTGGCGATAACGAGGTCACGAGCTCGCCATCGCTGATCCTCGTCAACCCGGGCGTCAACGTGATGGGCGGCAACACGATCGAATTGCTCAACCCGAATGGCTGGTATTGCCTGCGCACGAACGTCAACGTGATGGGCGGCGTCAACATCCGGGCGCATTGCAAGGCGCATCTGGCGTCGACCTCGGATGGAGCGACGGTGATGGGGAGCAACTCCGAGAACAAGGGCGTGACGGTGATGGGATCGACGCACGTCGAGCGGGTCGACTGCAACTAGTGGCGGACTGCATCGCCTCTGGCCAAGTGAATGGCTAGCACATCCCGAAACAGTCCCTGTCCCTGCGGCAGCGGCAAGCGATTCAAGTATTGCTGCGGCGCCGAAGGGCGCGAAGCGAGTGCTGCAGTCTCGCTGCGCGCCGTCATGACCGATGCGCTCGCATGCCAGAGAAGCGGCGACCTGCCGGGCGCGGAAGCGCTCTATCGCCAGGCGCTCGCGATGCAGCCCGACGAGCCGGACTGCCTGCACATGCTCGGCGTGATCTGTCATGAAACCGGCCGGAATCACGAAGCCTACGACCTCGTCTATCGGGCGCTGTCGCTCACCGACTGGCGCATCGAGTCGATGCGTCACAACATGGGGCTCGTGCTGGTCAAGATGCTCGCCGGCACCGGCACGGCGGCGATGCGCGCGATGCGGCGGCAGTATGTCGAGTTCTGCCGCCGGCGCGACGCGGCGAGCGTGGATTGCGAGCCACTGGTCAGCGTCGTCGTACCGTCGTACAACCATCGGCGCTGGATCGCAAACGCGCTGCAGTCGGTCTACCGGCAGACTTACCGGCGGCTCGAGCTGATCGTCATCGACGACGGGTCATCCGACGAATCGCCCACGATCATCCGCGAGAGCCTCTCGACGTGCCCCTTTCCGCACCGCTTCATCGCCCGCGACAACCGTGGCGCGCACGCGACGATCAACGAAGGCGTCGCGCTGGCCGCCGGCGAATTCGTCAATGTGCTGAATTCGGACGACCTGTTTCCGGCCGATCGAATCGAAGTGATGGTCGAGCACGTGGCGCGCCGCGATGCGGACTGGGGCTTCGGCGCCGTGTCGTTCGTCGACGACGCCGGCGACACGATCGATCCGGCGACGCACCGGCGCGCGTTCGACCTGGTGATGCAGCTCGCGCAGGTGTCGCAGTGGGAGACGCTCGGCGTCGCGCTGCTCAACGCCAATGTGTCGGTGACCACCGGAAACCTGTTCGTGCGCAAGGCGTTCTTCGACGCGCTCGGCGGCTTCCGTGACTTCCGCTACAACCATGACTGGGACTTCTGCCTGCGCGCCACGCTCGAGTCGGAGCCTGTCTTCGTATCGCGGCAGGTCTATGCGTACCGGATGCACCAGAGCAACACGATCACCGAGTCGCTCCATGCGCCGCTGGCGGAGGCCAACCGGATCTTCACCGAATATTTCGAGAATGCCGTCAGCGGCCCCGAGCCGAAAAACAGTTTCGCCCCGACCGCCCGCGCGTGGGGATCGCGCGTGCTGCTGTGGGCGGCAAAGAACGGACAGGCGTTCCTGATCGCGCCGAAAGCGTTTCGCGAGCTCGCCGACCTGGCAGGCGCATCCACGATGCGCGACGACGATGCGGCGTCGTTCGAAGAGCTGGAGCCATCCGGTTTCACCAAATCGGCCGGCCAGCTCCTCGATTACCTCGTCGACAAGCTGCCGCAGCGGCCGCTGATCTCGGTTCTTCTGCCGACCTACAACACGCCGGCCCGCTGGCTGCACAAATGCATCGGCTCGGTGCTGAACCAGATCTATCCCGACTGGGAGCTGTGCATCGCCGACGATGCATCGCCGCAGCCGCACGTGCGCCGGATCGTCGAGCATTATGCGCGGCAGGACCCGCGCATCAAGGTGTCGGTGCGGGAACGGAACGGGCATATCTCGGAGGCGACGAATTCCGCCCTTGCCCTGGCATCCGGAAGCCATTGCGCGCTGCTCGACCACGACGACGAATTGTCCGCCGATGCGCTGTACTGGATCGCGCGCGAGCTCAACGAGCATCCGGATGCCGCGATCGTCTATTCGGACGAAGACAAGATCGACGAGGCGGGCTTCTGCTCCGGGCCCTATCTGAAGCCCGACTGGAATCCGGATCTGCTGCGGTCGCAGAACTGCATCAGTCATCTCGGCGCTTTCCGGACCGAGCTCGTCCGCGCGCTCGGCGGCTTCCGCAAGGGATTCGAAGGGGCACAGGACTGGGATCTCGCATTGCGGATTTCCGAGCGGACGCAGCCGCGGCAGATCCGCCATGTCCCGCGCGTGCTGTACCACTGGCGCACGATCGAAGGCTCGACATCGCGCGCCACGCATGCGAAGGACTACGCGTCCGAGGCGCAGCGCCGGGTATTGCAGGAACACTACCAGCGCATCGGAGAATCCGTTTCGCTGCATCGGATCGGCGATTTCTGGAACACCGAATACGATTCGGCGACCGCGCAACATCCGCTCGTGTCGCTGATCGTCGATGCCCGCGGCCGCGCGCGGGACGAATGGGTCGAATGCCTTCCGCGGCTGCTGGCGACAACCGGTTATGCGAACCTCGAGTTCTGCGTGTGCCACGATGGCGAAAGTTTTCCGGCGCCGGCGGAGCGGCCGATTTCGCTGATACGCTGCGCGCCGGGCCGGCGCGCGGGCGAGGCGTACGGGCAGGCGCTACAGTCCTGTTCGGGCGAGATGATCGGCATCTTTTCTCACCCGTCGTGGCCGGTCGATGCGGATTGGCTCGACACGCAGGTCGGATATGCGCGGCGCGAAAGCAACGGCGCGGTCGCCCCGAAAATCCTGACGACCGATGGCCGCATCGGCTTTGCCGGCACTGTGCTCGGCGCCGGCAACGGCGTGGCTTTTCCGTACCTCGGCCAGCGACAGGACGTCGTCGGGCAGTCCGGTCGCGCGCGGATTGCGCAGAACTTCCAGTCGCTGGGCGGGGGATTTCTGCTAGTGCAACGATCGAAGTTGAGCCAGGCGGGCAGCTTTGCGCAGGAGTATGCCAGCGCATCGGCTGCGCAGATCGCGCTGTGCCTGAGCCTGCGCGAATCCGGCTACTGGAACGTCTGGGTGCCCAACAAGGCTCTGCTGACGGCGAGGCTCCCCGACTGCATGCCGGACCCGGCCGATCTGGCGAGGCTGAGGGAACGCTGGCCCGGCGCGTTCACAATGGATCCCGCGTACCACCCCGCGTTGTCGCGCGAGCGCCTGTTCGAGCCGGCATGAATTCTCCGGCGATCGCCCCATCTTCGATCCGCTGGTTTCCCGCTGACGCAAATGCGGTCGAGTCGCGTTGTCCGGTTTGCCGCGAGTTGCATCACAACGCGCCGGTGCTCGCGGTCGGGAGTCTTGCCGACGGATCCACGCTCACGATGTATCAGTGCTCGGCCTGCGACAGCAAATTCTTCGATCCGCCGGACATCCGCGATTTCAGCGAGATCATCGGCCGCGGCGATCACTTTCCGAAGAGCTACGTGGAAGTGGTGTGCGGGATCTGGGAGACGTTCTGGCCGGCCGGGTGCGCGAGCCGGAAAGCCCACGCCACGCTGCTCGACATCGGCTGCGGCTTCGGGTTCTCGGTAGACGCCTGGCGCAGGTTGCGCGGCGAAGCGATCGGCGTGGAAATGGCCGACTATGGCCGTGCCGGCGCGAAGGCGCTTGGCGTGCCCATCTATTCCGACTATCTGGAGAACATTCCGGAGCTCGAGAGCCGCTGCTTCGACGTGGTCTATGCGTCGGAAGTGATCGAGCACGTCCCGGATCCCCGCGCATTCGCAACGCTGCTCGCGCGCCACGTCGCCGGCGACGGTGTCCTTTGCCTGACGACGCCGAATGCCTCATTCATCCGCGAGCGCAATGTCAGCTCGACGCTTCTCGCGGCGCTCTCTCCGGGATTCCATGGTTTCCTGATCGGTCCCGTGGCGATGGAAGATATCCTTCGCGCCTGCGGCTTCGCCCATGTGAGCGTGCGCGAGTTCGGGGAGCGGCTGGTCGGCTGGGCAAGCCATCGCCCGCTCGACGTCGAGCCGCAATCGCCCGCCGTGCGCGCGCAGTATCTCGACTATCTCGAGAGCGTCCTCGCGAGCCGCGCCGAAAACGATTCGATAACCGACGGCATTGCCTACCGCCACTTCCGCGACACGGTGCTGGCGGGCCAATTCGATGCGGCCCGCAGAAGTCTTCAGCGACTCGAAACAAGCCTCGGCGAAAAGTATCGGGCCGACGTGTTGCATCCGGTTCGGGCGCGAGAGCTGGTGCAGTCGCTGGCGAGCGTCGACGAGTTCAGCGCGGCGTGCCCCTGGTTCCTTCCGAACTTTTATTTCCTGCGGGGCATGTATGCAAAGCTCGTCGAGCGCGACGAAGAAGGCGCCCGGCAGTGCTTCCGGACGAGCCGCGAAGTCACGACCTTTCTGTCGCGTTCGTGGGGCGATATGCTCGTGCTCGAGGCGCTCTCGTTCCTGCCCGAGGCGTGGCAACAGGAGGCGGTGAGCGCCGCCGGCCAGGGCGACAGCGCGGTGTGCGTCGAATGGATGGCGAGCATCGCGAATGGCGGGTCCGATATCGTCGCGGCGTTTGGCGGCAGCCGGCCTTCGGATCACCAGATCGAGCGCGCCTTCGTCGAAGGCTTGTCGCTTCTGGGATCGCTCAACCGCAGGGAAGCGTTGCGCAAGGCGCTGCACGACTGCCTCTCGTATCTGGACAACACGTACGGCGACTGGCTGCGCGCCGAGCCGACCGTGCGCGAGAAGCTTCCCGGCGCCGCGCTGCAACTCGAACAGCAGATGCTGCTCCATCTGAAAATTGCCGCGGCCTGCACGCAGGTTGGCTTGCGCACCGACCTGGTCCGGCCGTTGCTCGAGCGCGCGGCGCTCCTCGCGCAGCTGCAGGATCCGCAGTCCCCGATGACACGCTCTGTCGCGGCGGAAGCACGCGCGCGGCTCGCCGCGCCGTCGCCGGGCTTCAATCCCTGGGGAACGGCGAATCAGGGAATGAAAATCTCGTATTCGTTCCAGACCGGTTCCAAACCGCCTACTCGACCGTGACGCTCTTGGCCAGGTTGCGCGGCTTGTCGACATCGGTCCCGCGCTTGACTGCGGTGTGATACGCGAGCAGTTGCAGCGGCAGCGTATGCAGGATCGGCGATAGCGCGCCGTAGTTCTCCGGCATCCGGATCACGTTGACGCCGTCGCCCGATGCGACGTGCGAGCCCGCGTCGGCGAACACGTAGAGCTGCCCGCCGCGGGCGCGGACTTCCTGCATGTTCGACTTCAGCTTCTCGAGCAGCGCATCGTTGGGCGCGACGGTGACCACCGGCATCTCGCGATCGACCAGCGCCAGCGGCCCGTGCTTCAGCTCTCCGGCCGGATACGCCTCGGCATGGATGTACGAGATCTCCTTCAGCTTCAGCGCGCCTTCGAGCGCAACCGGATAGTGGAGGCCGCGGCCGAGGAAGAGCGCATTCTGCTTCTTGGCGAAAATGTCCGCCCACGCGATGATCTGCGGCTCGAGCGCGAGCACCGCCTGCAACGCGGCCGGCAGATGCCGCAGCTGCTTCAACGCCTGCCGCTCCTGCGCGGCGGTCAGCCGTCCGCGCAGCTTCGCGAACGTCAGCGTCAGGATGTAGAGCGCGACCAGTTGCGTCGAGAACGCCTTCGTCGATGCGACGCCG
>Ga0105240_10009224_pt1 | contig 13997 bp, 13 predicted proteins | sample KBSC54metaG_FD_80426 | JGI IMG/M metagenome (GOLD analysis project Ga0105240, IMG submission 80426) | Corn rhizosphere microbial communities from Kellogg Biological Station, Michigan, USA - KBS C5-4 metaG | ecosystem: Host-associated > Plants > Roots > Rhizosphere > Soil | place: Michigan, USA... | reverse complement strand
TTGGCCGGCTTGCGCTCCAGGTGCTCGGTCAGGTCGAGGATCTCGGCGGCCTCCTCGACGCGCTTGTTGATCTCCTCCTTCTCGAGCTTGTGCAGCTTGAGCGCGAAGCCCATGTTCTCCCGCACCGTCATGTGCGGGTAGAGCGCATAGTTCTGGAACACCATCGCGATGTCGCGATCACGCGGGGCGAGCTCGTTGACCCGCTGGCCGCCGATCAAGAGCTCGCCGTCGGTGATGTCCTCCAGTCCGGCGATCATCCGGAGCGCCGTCGACTTCCCGCAGCCCGACGGACCGACGAGAATCATGAACTCGCCGTCCTTGATGTCGAGATTCATCTGCTTGACGGCCTCCGTGCCGTCGCCGTACCGCTTGGTTACGTCCTTCAGCTGAATTTCGGCCACGGGGAAGTGTTACCCACTGTTGCTAATTCCTAGTGGCCTCGGCCAGCTCCTCGTGCTTGCCCTCGCAGAACTCCTCCACAAGCTTTGCGTTGAACGCCGGCAGGTCGTCCGGGTTGCGGCTCGTCACGAGGCCCTTGTCGACCACGACCTCCTCGTCGACCCAGTTGCCACCGGCGTTGCGGATGTCGGTCTGCAGGCTCGGCCATGAGGTGAGCTTGAGGCCGTCGACCACGCCTGCCTCCACGAGCGTCCACGGCCCGTGGCAGATCGATGCGACCGGCTTGCCCTTCTCGAAGAAGTCGCGCACGAAGCTCACGACCTTTTCGTTGGTTCGAAGGAAGTCCGGGTTGGCAACTCCGCCCGGCAGGACGACGTTGTCGTAGTCGTCCGGGCTGACCTCGTCGATCGTCTTGTCGACGTCGAACTTGTCGCCCTGGTCGAGGTGGTTGAAGCCCTGGATCTGGCCGCTCTCGACCGAGATCAACTCGGGCTGTCCACCCTCCTGCTCCACGGCCTTCCACGGCTCGGTGAGCTCGACCTGCTCTACGCCGTCTGCCGCGATGAAGGCGATTTTCTTGCCGTCCAGCTTGCCCATTTTCATCTCCTCGTTCTCGAAGTTCGTCCTCTCTTGGAATACCGCGATGTCGTTCGGGTAAACGCGGGGCCATGAGCGATATCCAGCATTGGTTCAGCGCCGCGCACGAGCAGTTCAAGCCCAGCGATCTGCTCCAGCAGGCCGTCGAGGCGGAACGCGCGGGCTTCGACGCCATCGCGTGCAGCGACCACTTCCAGCCCTGGTGGGAGCCGGGCGAGTCCGGCATGGCCTGGACCTGGCTGGGCTCCGTCGCGCAGGCCACCGAGCGCGCGCCCGTGGGCACCGCCGTGACCGCGCCGGTCCACCGTTACCACCCCGCCCTCGTCGCGCAGGCGTGGGCCACGCTGGAGGAGATGTACCCCGGCCGCACGTTCATCGGCATCGGCTCGGGCGAATCGCTCAACGAGTCGCCGCTCGGGATGGACTGGCCGGACGTGGGCGAGCAGATCCAGCGGATGGAGGAGGCGCTCGAGATCATCAACCGCCTGTTCGAGGGCGAGCGGCTCGACACGATTGGCCACTTTCCGATGAAGCAGGCCTACCTGCACACCAATCCCGGCCGGCGGCCGCCGATCTATGTGTCGGCCTTCGGCGAGCAGGCGGCCAAGGTGGCGGCGCGCCATGGCGACGGGCTCTGGACGCTGGCCGATCCCGAGACGGTTCCCGGCCTGATCGACGCCTACAAGTCCGAGTGCGAGAACGTGGGCAGGGAGCCCGGCAAGATCATCCTGCAGGGCGGCTTCTCATGGGCCGAGGACGACGACGCCGCCTTCGAGGGCGCGAAGCCGTTCAAGGCGACGATGCCCGACGAGTTCTACGTCGATGACTGGCACGACCCCGTCGCGATGTCGAAGCACGCGGACGAGAAGTACTCGGACGACGATTTCCGCGAGCAGTTCATCATCGGCTCGGATCCCGAGCAGCACGTGGAGCGAATCCGCGAGATCGAGCAGCTCGGTGCCGATGTGGTTGTGCTGATGAACAACTCGGGCGGCGCACCGCTTGAAGCGGTGCGGGTTTATGGCGCCGAGGTGCTTCCGGCGCTCAAGGGGACGCGGGTTTCTTAGTTCCCAGTTCCCAGTTCCCAGTTGCCAGGTCTTTGCAGTGTTCGCTGCAGAAGAAGAATGTGTGGCCGTCGTGTTCTGCGGTCAGCGCCTTTTCTCTGTCGACCTTCATGCCGCACACAGGATCTGTTGCGCCCCGGCTTTTCGTGAGCCAGATCAGGGCTACGAAGATCAGGGTGCCGACGATGTTCAGCGCCAGCTTATAGTCGACCTGAATGGAACCGAAGACGTCGCCCCGGCTCGGGCGCGGACCTGTGGGGATCAGGCCGAGGGCGCTGAAGAGGCCGTCGACCGCGAGCGCGGCCAGCACCATCGTCACGAACATCAGCGCCGTGATGCGGAGCGCGAACGACGTGCCGTAGTACTTGCGGTAGGCCAGCACGATCGGCAGCACGATCAGGTCCGCGAACAGGAACGCGAGCACGCCCGCAAACGAGATCCCGCCGGACCAGAGCACGGCGGCGAGCGGCACGTTGCCGACCGAGCACACGAACGACAGCACGGCGATCACCGGGCCGATCACCACGTTCTCGATCGTGGTCACGGCCGCGGGTGCGTTCTGCACGAACAGGCGGTTGAAGAAGTCGTCGCCGAGCTGCGCGATGAAGCCCGCGAGCAGGAAGCCGAGCGAGATCTCCTTCCAGAGCATCTGCCAGTCGCCGCGGAAGTTGTGGGCGACGTCGGACCAGGCGCTGACGGACGTGAATCGCTCGCGCCAGCTCAGCTCTTCGCCCGCGCTGTGATGCTGGTGGCCGCTGTCGGCCTCCTGCGCGTGCCTGCGCGCGCTCTCCTCGAGGCGCGGCGACACGAACAGACGCAGCATCAGCGCCATCAGCACGATCATCACGGCCCCACCGAGGTACTCGGCCGCGGTGAACTGCCAGCCGATCAGGATCCACAGCACCAGGCCGAGCTCCCACACCAGGTTGGTGGAGGCGAACTGGAACGCCAGCGCCGTGGCGGCGGACGCGCCCTTCTGGAAGAGCGACTTGGCGATGGCGATCGCGGCGTAGGAGCAGGACGAGGAGGCGGCGCCGAGCGCGCTGGCCAGCGTGATCGGCTTGGCTCCCGAGCCGGACAGCGACTTCTCGATCCGCTCGCGGGGCACCCACGCCTGCACGATCGCGGAGATGCCGAAGCCGAGCACGAGTGCCCACCACACCTCCCACGCCATGAGGAGGCTGTCCTTCAATCCGTTCCAGACCACGCTCACGATCCTGACGGTATATCACATACCCCTAGGGGGTATTTAGAAGACTGGTCCGTGATTCGCGCGGACCCGGCTGGTCAGTAGCTTGCAGCGATGGTCCTCGACGTCGTGCTCGTGGCGACGGTGGTCATCGGCATGGCCGTTCAGGCCAGCGTGGGCTTCGGATTCGGCTTCTTCGTCGCTCCCGCGGCGCTTGCCGCGTACCGCCCCGCGCAGGCGGTCACACTGCTGCTGTTCCTCGCCCTGTTGATCAACGCGCTGATCCTCTGGAGCGAGGGGCGCGAGCGCGAGATCGACCCCCGCGCGGCCGCGTGGCTGTGTCTCTGGGCGCTGCCCGGGATCGTGGCGGGCGCGCTCGTGGTCCGGCACATCGACGCGAGCGCGCTGCAGGTGGCGATAGGCATCGGCATCGTGCTGGCCGCGGTGTTCCAGGCGCGCGCGAGCGAGGAGCCGGGCGCGGCCCGCGGCGAGCGGCCCGCAGGCGTGATCGCGGGCGGCGGCTTCGTGTCCGGAGTGCTGACGAGCGCGACCAGCCTGAACGGACCCACGGTGGTGCTCACCTTCACGCGCGCCGGCCTGCGCGGGCACCTGCTGCGCGACACCGCCGCAGCCGTGTTCCTCGTGCTCGCCGTCACGGGCACCGCTGCGCTCGCGCTGATCGCACACGCCGGCCACCACCTGCCGAGCTGGGTGCTCATCGTGGTGCTGGTGCCCGCCGTGGTGGTCGGCCACCGCCTCGGCGCCGCGCTCTTCCACAGCCTCGACCCGGAGCGCCACCGCCGGCTCGTGCTGGCCGCGGCGGTGGTGGCGGGGACGGTGAGCATCGTCGCCGGACTCGTTTGACGCTACCCCGGTTTAGGGATCGCATCCGGAAGGGAATGAAGCGCTCGGGATGCGCCGGACCTTGATCGCGCTGATGCTGCTGGCGCTGCCGCTCGTCGCGGCGGCGCCCGCCGGCGCGGCTCCGCCGCCGATCAAGCACGTGTTCGTGATCGCGCTTGAGAACAAGGGCTTCGACGAGACATTCGGCCCCAGCTCGCCGGCGCCCTATCTCTCGCAGCAGCTCACCTCGCAGGGCGAGCTCCTTACGCAGTACTACGCGACCGGGCACGCCTCGCTCGACAACTACATCTCGATGGTCAGCGGGCAGGCGCCGGCGATCGTCACGCAGGCGGACTGTCCCTTCTACTTCGACCTCCTCCCCGGCACGATCGGACTCGACGGTCAGGCAATCGGGCAGGGCTGCGTCTACCCGGCCGCGGTCAAGACCGTGGCCGATCAGCTCGCGGCCAAGGGGCTCACATGGCGCGGCTACATGGAGGACATGACGTCGAATTGCCAGCGCCCCGCCCAGAACAGCTTCGACCAGACGCAGCAGGCCACGGCGGCCAGCCAGTACGCGGCGCGCCACAACCCGTTCGTGTACTTCCACTCGCTGATCGACTCGGGCGCGTGTGCGGCCAATGATGTGCCCCTCGGCCAGCTCGACGGCGACCTGGCCTCGGCGTCCACCACGCCCAACTTCGCCTTCATCACGCCCGACCTCTGCCACGACGGCCACGACTCCTCGTGTGCGGACGGCGGCCCCGGCGGGCTACCCGCGGCGGACAGCTTCCTCCAGACCTGGGTGCCCAAGATCACCGGCTCGCCCGCGTGGTCGGATGGCAGCCTGCTGATCGTGACCTTCGACGAGGCCGAGAGCGGCGACGCCTCCTCCTGCTGCGGCGAGCAGCCGGGACCGAACTCGCCCAACCCGGGCGGCACCACGCGTGGGAACGGCGGCGGGCGCATCGGCGCGGTGCTCCTGTCCCAGTTCGTTCAGCCGGGTTCGACGAACGCGACGCCGTACAACCACTACTCGCTGCTCCGCAGCGTCGAGGACATCTTCGGCCTCGACCACCTGGGCTACGCCGCCAAGCCGGATCTTCAGGCGTTCGGGTCCGACGTCTACAACGCCCCTTAGGCGGGGTGGCCGGGCTCGATCTCCTTCGCGTCCTGGAAGCCGAACTCGTGGACGTGCTCGCCATGCTGGGCCTCGACCGGGTCCAGCAGGAAGCCCACGTGATCGCCTAGGTCGAGCCGCTCGAGCACGCGCCCGATGAACACGTTGGGAATGTCGTCGAGCAGCGGCACGCCCTCGGGTCCCCCGTGCCAGGCGCAGTGCGCGAACTTGTCCGTCTTATCGCCCGTCTCTGAGCCGAACAGCTCGGCCAGCCGCTGCTCCGCCGGCTCCTCGCTCGGCACGTGCACGGCCAGCAGCGACGCCTTCTCCGCCACGGGCAGCGTGTGGTTCTTGACCGAGATGCAGACGAGAAACCGCTCCGGATGAATGCTCGTCTGCGTGCCGAACCCAACGAGACACCCAGCTCGCTCGCCGTCAGCGGCGGCGGTGACGATGTACATGGGGTAGTCGAGCTCCGCGACGAGCTCGGTGAAGTCGGACACGCGAGACAAGCTAGTCCACCGTCCACCGTCCACAGTCGACAGCTCTGTGGACTGTGGACCGTGGACTGTGGACTATGCGCAGTTAGGCCAAGCGCTCGGGCCCTGCGTAGCCATCAACTTCGCCGCCATCTGATCCTGCACCGCCTCGGGCGCCGACGCCGGGTCGCCCGTGCCGCCCAGCTCGCGCCAGGTCTCGCGGGAGAACTGGTACTTGCCGCGGTAGGTGCCGTCGGACGACACCGCGCTTGGGTTGCCCGAGGACTCGCACGAGGCGATCTTCTGAAGCTCTGACGACGTGCCCGTCGAGCCGCTGCCGGACGAGCCGCTCGAGTTGGGACTGCTGAGACCGAGCGCGCCGAGCGTCTGCGGGCCGACGATCCCGTCGACGATGAGTCCGTGGGCACGCTGGAATGAGATCACGGCACGGCGGGTGGCCGAGCCGTAGACGCCGTCGGCCGGGATGCCGAGTGCGCGCTGCACCTGAGCAATCGTCGACCCGCGGTCGCCGCGGTGAAGCAGCGTCTGGCCGCCACCGCTTGCTGCGAGCGCCGCGCCGCCACCTGCGGTCATTACGACGCTCATGAGAATGGCCACGCTCCGACCCCGGAAGCGACGACGGCGCAGGCGCGCGGCAGCCTGCCGGCGCTCACGCGAAGCTCGGAGCGAGCGCCGCCATGGGGTAGGCGAAGCGAGGTCCGCTTGGGTTGTGGACAACTGACCCTCCTTCTTTCTCTGCGCCTACGGGGTGAGCTGACGGGCTCGCGCGGAAAGAAGATCGCGCTACACCGCACTTAGACGGCGATTCGCCCCAGGGCCTTGGACGGCAGTGGCCCACTGGGTCCCCCGCTCCCGGGTGCATTGAGCAACCGAGACTCGGCTAGGTCGGTCCAACACCTAAGCACATCGAGCGGCGGAAGGACGCCAGGCCGCGCCACGTCTGAGAAAAGTGATGGAACCGAGCCCTCCAGCGGAGTACCCTGAGGGGGCCTATGGCCGCGCCAGGCGATTCCCCCGGGGCTGAACCCGGCCGTAGCTCCATCCCGTTGGCCGAGGAATGGCGGGCGCTCCGGCGCGCCGCGACGATCGTCGCCCTCCTGACGGCGCCTGCGTTCTTCCTGCTGCTCTGGGAGCGCAACGGCTGGGATCCGATCTGGGCGCTGCTCGTCACCATCGTCGCCGTCGTGATGTTCCGCGGGCTCGTGGACGTGATCGTCCGCCGGCTGATCCCGTGGCCGAATCTCTACAACGCGGACCAGCAGCTCCTCGAAGAGGACGTGATCGCTCGCCGGCGCGCGTGGTACTGGCGCAAGAAGTTCCGTCGCCTGACGATCTGGGGCACGCTCTTCCTACTGATCGTCGGGACCGTGGCGATCGTCAACGGCGAGAGCCTCGGCGACGCCCTCCACCGGATCATCGACGGCATCGGGCAGGTCCTGCCGATTCTGCTCGTGCTCGGGTTCCAGCTGCCGCTGTTCTTCCTCTTCAACTTCCTGATCTTCCTCGGGCCGATGCTCGTGATGGGGCTGCGGCAGATGAAGGGCTACGAACCCGGCGACGCGGATTGGGGCGTGAAGCTCGAGGACGTGCGCGGGCAGAAGGAGGCGAAGGAAGAGGTGCGGCGCGTGATCGCGCTGTGGCAGTCGGGCGAGGCATTCGAGAAGGCGGGCGGAAAGCGCGAGCGGGGCCTGCTCTTCCTCGGCGCGCCCGGCACGGGCAAGACCATGCTCTCAAAGGCGATCGCCACGGGGTTCAACTGCCCCTTTGTGACGATGCCCGGCTCCGGGTTCGCTCAGACGTTCATCGGGATCGATGTGGTCATCGTGATGATGCTCGTCCGCAAGGCGAAGAAGCTGGCGGCCAAGTGGGGCGGTCAGTGCATCGTGTTCATCGACGAGATCGACGCCGTGGGCATGCGCCGCAACGCGCTCGGAAGCTCGTTCACGGCCGCCGAGACGTACTCGACCGGCTCGGCGCACGACGACCTTTTCTTCGGGCCGATGGGCTCGCTCACGCCCACCGGCGACTGCGTGCTCGAGACTCGGGCCTGGCGCGAGCGGCTATTCGCCTCGCGTCATGAGTCGCACGCCCCGGCGATCCCCGCCTTCTACGCCAAGGTCGACTCGATCGTGCGCCAGGCGTTTCCGGGTGGCGGCATGTTCGGCGGCTTCGGGATGGCGCTCAACCAGCTGCTCGTGCAGATGGACGGAATCGACGAGCCGCCTGCCTTCCGCAAGTTCTTCACGAACCGGTTCAACACGTTCCTCGACGCGCTCTACATCGTTCCCCAGAAGATCGGCAGCATGAAGCTCCGCCTCCCGAAGCCGAAGCCGCGGAAGGAGGAGGTCTATTTCATCGGCGCCACCAACGTTCCGATCGAGGCGCTCGACCCCGCCCTCATTCGCCCGGGGCGCATGGGACGCCACATCTGGTTCCGCACGCCGACGAAGGGCGACCGCAAGGACATCTTCGACCTCTACCTGAAGAAGGTCGACCACGACCCCGAGCTCGACACGGACAAGCGCCGGGACGAGCTGGCACGCATGACCAACGGCTACTCCCCGGCCATGATCGAGCAGGTCTGCTCGATGGCGCTCACATATGCCCATTCCGACGGACGTCCCGTGTTCGAGCGCCACGACCTGGTGGAGGCGATGACCACCGTGGAGAGCGGCACTGCCGTGGGCGTCGAGTACATCCCCGAGGAGACGCGCGCGGTGGCGATCCACGAGGCGGGTCACGCGGTGGCGAGCCACGTGTACGCGAAGGATCACGAGTCCACGCGGCTGTCCGTGCGGATGCGCGCCGGGTCGCTGGGTCATCACCAGGCGATCCAGAAGGACGAGCGCTTCTCGGCATGGCGCCACGAGGAGGTCGCGCAGCTCATCTGGATCCTCGGCGCGATGGCGGCAGAGCGCGTGTTCTACGGCGAGAACTCGGTCGGCGTGGGCGGCGACGTGTACAGCGTGACCAGTCTGGCCGGCCGGATGGTCGGCATGTCCGCGATGGGACCCGAGCCCGTGCGGCTCGAGGGCCGCGTGCCCGACGAGTTCCGCGACGAGAAGGAAAAGGAGCTGATGGAACGCTTCGAGAAGATCGGTCTTCAGATCATGCGGCGCGGCGGTATGGGCGGCAACATGATGGCCCCGGATCCGATCACGAGCGTTTTGGGCGACCACCACAAGCGGACCGCCGCGGCACAGCTGCTTGGGCAGGCATACGTGACTGCCCACCACGTGATCGCGCACAACCGGGAAAAGGTCGAACAGATCGCGGAGGTGCTCATCGAGCGGCGCGAGCTGCATGGCGACGAGGTCGTGGAGCTGCTGGAGCGCGCGCGGCTCGAGGCGCCCGAGATCGATCTGCTGGACGAAGCGGCATGGCCGAAGGTGTGACACCCGACTCGAACGGCGGCGAGCTGGAGCGGCAGGGCGGCCGCGAGCTCGAGTCCCGCCAGTCGAAGGAGCTCGAGCGCTACACGCCGCGGGCCGAGCACGGCCACGAGAACAAGTTCCGTTTCGGCTTCGCGTTGCTTGCCGGCGCCGGTATGGCGGCCGTCGCCGTCGCCGTCATCCTCGCCGTGCAGGGCAAGCCTCCTCCGCCACCCCAGTGGTCGTCCTGGAAGCCGACCGCGAGCGGCGACGACGCGCTACCGCAGATCGCCAACCACGTGGCCGCGGGCTACGAGCTGCCCACCGGTCAGCAACTCGTGGCGATCGAGGGTGGGCCGGCCGAGGTTCAGGGACTGCCGGTGAAGATCGTGCTCCTGCGGACTCCCCAGAACTTCGCGCTCGCGGAGGGCAAGAGCGCGATCTTCAGCCTCGTTGGCCTCGGCAAGTTCGGCGCGATCAACAAGGGCAAGCCGTCCCACGAGCGCGAGCTGCTGCTTCAGCGCGAGGCTCTCGAGCTGGCGCTGTACACGTTCCGCTACGTGGGTGACGTGAATCAGGTGGTCGCGATCCTGCCTCCGCGCCGTGGCGAGAAGCCCTCTCACGCGATGTTCTTCACACGCGGCCAGGTGAAGGCCCATCTCGACGAGCCGCTGCGCGCCACGCTTTCCGCCAAGCCGCCGTCGATCGCGTCTCTGCGCAAGGGGCCGGCCAAGGAGTTCCTCGAGAAGGCCACCGGCAAGCTCATCTACAACTACGACCTGGCGCAGGCCGGGGACACGACCGTGCTGCTCGAGCTGGCGCGCTTCGACATCAAGAAGCTGAACGCGACCGGCGGTACGCCCTAGGTCAGGCGGGGAGGGCGCACCGGCACGTCGTCGCCGGCGGCCGCGCTGGAGACGAGATCCGGCTCGCCGGGTCCCGGAAGCGTCGGCACGCTGAGCCGGAAGCGCGACACGAGGTAGGGCACGAGGTAGCTGTCGGCGATCTTGGTCGGCGGCCACCACAGCGGCGAGTCCGCCAGGCGAGACTCGCCCGGGCGCGACTGGAGGTAACTCGGCTCCGCCCCCGTGAGGAGCATGCCGCGCAGCAACGGCTCGAACGGCTCCGGCACCACCGGCGCACCGGCGCGGGCGGCCAGGCACTCCGCCACCGCCTGCGCCTGCCGCACCGACACCCCACCCTGCTTGACAGGGAACGCGGTCACGTCGCCTGCCGCGTACACGTCGGGTGTGCCCTCCACCCGGCCGTGCTCGTCCACCGGGATGAACCCGCCCTCGACGCGGGGCAGGCCGTCGAGCGGCTCGGCCTCGAGCGCGGGCAGGGCAACGGCGGCGTCGGCGGGCACGGAGTCGCCGCCGGACAAGGCGAGGGCGCCGCCGGCGAAGCTCAGCGCCTCGGCTCCGCAGCGAAGCTCGACACCCGCACGCTCGAGCCGCTGCTCAATCGCCTCGCCGACCGCGCGGCCGAACAGGTCGAGCGGCATCTGCTCGGCGGTCACGATGATCACGCGTGCGCCCGGAGCGCGGACGGCCGTCATCAGGGCAAGCTCGTATAGCGGCAGCGGCCACGACAGCGCCGGCCGCGGCAGCGCGAAGGCGATCGTCGTGATCTCGCCGGCGGCGGCGCGCTCCACCAGCTCGCGCATCGGAGCGACCGCATCCGCTCCGGCGAAGGTGAGTGCGCCGGGCACGGCCTCGAACGGCCGGGCGCCGGTCGCGACAGCCAGCGCGTCGTAGCTCAGGCGCGCTCCGGAGGCGGTGAGCGCGGTATGGCCGGCGGTGTCCACGCCGGCGAGCCTGTCGGCCACGCGGGTGGCGCCCTGGTCGGCCAGGATCTCCGCGATCGGAAAGCGGTGCACGGCGCCCATTCCGAATGGCTCGGCCACGAGCAGAGGCCGGTAGGTCAGGTGCTCGCCGGCGCTCAGCAGCTCGATCTCCACGCGCGCGCCCGCCAGGCGCCGCAGCGCGATCACGAGCTCGGCAGCGGCGATGCCTCCGCCCGCGATCAGGACGCGCGCAGGTTGCGAGCGGAACGGATCCTCGCTCGGCATGCCCCTAGCGTAATGCCGCCGGCGGATCGCGGTGATTGCCAGCGAGCTTCACGGGTAGTTGCAGGACATGGATCAAAGACAGCTAGGAAATCAGGGACTCACCGTGTCCGAGCTCGGGCTCGGCTGCATGGGCATGTCCGAGTTCTACGGCGAGGGCGACGACTCCGAGTCGATCCGCGTGATCCAGCGCGCGCTCGAGCTGGGCGTGACGTTCCTCGACACGGCGGACATGTACGGCCCGTTCACGAACGAGAAGCTGGTTGGCCGCGCGATCGAGGGCCGGCGCGACGAGGTCGTGCTCGCCACCAAGTTCGGAAACGTGCGCGGCCCGAACGGCGAGCGCCTCGGCGTGCGCGGCGATCCGGACTACGTCCGCGAGGCCTGCGACGCGTCGCTCGAGCGGCTCGGCGTCGACCACATCGACCTCTACTACCAGCACCGCGTGGACCCGGACACGCCGATCGAGGAGACCGTGGGCGCGATGAAGGAGCTCGTGGAGGCCGGCAAGGTCCGCTACCTCGGGCTGTCCGAAGCCGCCCCGGCGACGATCCGGCGAGCGCACGAGGTGCACCCGATCAGCGCGCTTCAGACCGAATACTCGCTCTGGTCGCGCGACCCCGAGGACGAGATCCTGCCCTGCGTGCGCGAGCTGGGCATCGGCTTCGTGGCCTACAGCCCGCTCGGCCGCGGCTTCCTGTCGGGCGAGATCAAGTCGATCGAGGACCTCGAGGAGAACGACTTCCGCCGCTCGAACCCGCGCTTCCAGGGCGACAACTTCCAGCGCAACCTCGACCTGGTGGATCGCGTCAAGGAGATTGCCGCCGAGAAGGACGTGACGCCCTCGCAGCTCGCGCTCGCGTGGCTCCTGCACCGCGGCGAGGACATCGTGCCGATCCCAGGCACCAAGCGCATCAAGTACCTCGAGCAGAACGCGGCCGCCGCCGACATCGAGCTGACGGCCGACGACCTCGCCCGGATCGACGAGGCGGCCCCCGCCGGCGCCGCGTCCGGCGATCGCTATCCAGACATGTCCCCGGTGAACCTCTAGGGAGGCGCCTTACCAATGGAGAACCAGCCAGAGAGGATCCCCGCCGACGAGCAGCGCGTGCGGGCAGAGGAGAACGCAGCGGCCGCTGAGGCCGGCGACATCGGCGGCGAGGGCTCCGACGAGGAGTTCCCGCCTGAGGAGCGCCCCGTCCGCGAGGCCGGTGGCGGCGAGCAGGAGGGGTTCGAGGACGCCGAGCGGGAGCTGATCAACAACGCCGGCCACGGCGAGGGCAACCCGCTGCCCGATGAGTTCGAGGGCGAGCTGGAATCCGACCGCTCCGGCGCCGAGTACGCCGAGGCGGACACGGAACAGAAGCCGGATCAGTAGCGCCTCCCTAACGTAGGAAGGCGTTGCGACTGGTCACGGCCACAGCGCTCGTCAAGTCCTACGGCTCCGGTCGCGCCGCGCGGCGTGTGCTGGACGGCGCCGACATCCACATAGACGCCGGCGAGCTGGTCGCGCTGGTCGGCCCGTCGGGCTCCGGCAAGTCCACCCTGCTGCATCTGCTCGGCGGGCTGGACCGCCCCGACGAGGGTTCGATCGAGCTGGCGGGCCGGCGGCTCGAGCGCGAGAGCGAGCGCGGGTTGACCGAGCTGCGGCGCTCGCAGATCGGCTTCGTGTTCCAGTTCTTCCACCTGATCCCGGAGCTGACCGGAGAGGAGAACGTGCTGCTGCCGGCGCGGCTGCGCACCAACGGCGGGCGCGCGCCGGAACGGGCTCGCCGCCTGATCGCAGACCTGGGCCTCGGTGACGCCGCCCCGCGGCGGCCGGCGCAGCTCTCGGGCGGCGAGCAGCAGCGGCTCTCGATCGCGCGCGCTCTGGTGAACGACCCGCGGCTGCTGCTGGCCGACGAGCCCACGGGCAACCTCGACCAGGACTCGGGGCACCACGTGCTCGAGCTGCTTCGCTTCGTGGCCTCGGACGAGCGCGGCGTGCTGCTCGTGACCCACGACGCCGAGGCCGCGCAGATCGCCGACCGCGTGCTGCGGCTCGAGCAGGGGCGGCTGGTGGAGTGAGGCTGCCGGGCGGACCGCTCGCGTCGCTGCGGCGCCTGCGCGCCCGCCCGGGCAGGAGCCTGGTGGCCGCCCTGGGGGTTGCGGCCGCTGCGGCGATGCTGGGCACCGCGGTGACGGTGGGTTACGGCCTTCACACCGGCTTCGACCGCGCCGCGGATCGCGCCGACCTCCCCGATGTGATCGCGCGCTTCGACGATCAGCCGGTGGCGCATGTGGATGCGCGACTGCGGGCGCTTCCCAATCTGCGCGCGCGGGCCTACCGGCGCGAGTTCACGGGCGTGGTCCTGCAGTCGGGCCCGGACGTGACGGGCGACGGCATCGTGCAGGCGGTCGGCCCGGGCAGGCGCGGCTACGCGATCGCGCGTGGCACCGATGTGCGCGGCGGTGACGAGGTCGTGGTCGAACGCGGTCTCGCGCGCGAGTGGGGCGTGCGGGTGGGCAAGCGGCTCGACGTGGGTCAGGGCAGCCTGCGGGTGGTGGGCGTGGCGGTGTCGCCGGACAACGTGGCGTTCCCGCTGGCAAAGGGCCCGCGCGTGTACGTGGCGTGGGGCGCGCTCGGGCAGCGGTTCGCCAGCCGCCCGGACACCAACCTCGCGCTGATCTGGCTGAACGACCCGTCCCAGCTGGACGCCACGTTGACGCAGGCGCGGGCCGCGAGCTTCGGCCTGGGCGGACTGCGCTTCCTCACCCGCTCCGGTGTTCGCACCACCATCGACCAGGCCGCCGGCATCGTGGTCGCGCTGCTCGTGGCGTTCTCGGTGATCGCGCTCGCGTCAGCC
>Ga0105240_10009221_pt1 | contig 13997 bp, 20 predicted proteins | sample KBSC54metaG_FD_80426 | JGI IMG/M metagenome (GOLD analysis project Ga0105240, IMG submission 80426) | Corn rhizosphere microbial communities from Kellogg Biological Station, Michigan, USA - KBS C5-4 metaG | ecosystem: Host-associated > Plants > Roots > Rhizosphere > Soil | place: Michigan, USA... | reverse complement strand
GCGATCACGTCTGATATTTCCTGATCTTTCTCCAGACCAGAGAAGATCATCTTTGTGCCCGGTACGACTTTGGTTGGCGCGTGGAGATAGCCGGATAACGTCCGCTCGTCCCACACCAAACCCGAGTTCTTGTTCGCAGATGAGTAGCTATAGTTCGGATATTGGCCGGCCGGCCGGCCAACGACGCCGTTTAAGACGGGCGCAATTCCATTCTGAGCGTTCGGGCCTACTTGATGACAGGCCATGCATTTCTTAAAGACCACGGCTCCCGCTTCAGGGTGCCCCGCACTGATGGTATTCTGGCCTCGAGCTGAGCTGGCCGCGATAGACATCAGAGCGAGCACTAGCATCGAGATCGGGTTCAATTTCTTCTTCCTGATAGGCTCGCAGCTTACCGTTGCTGCGTTAGCTGCTGCATTGGTGATGAAGGCAGAGGTTTCTAAGAACAGTTACTGGCTTGCCAGCCTGAGCGTAGACCTGAGCACCAGGTTCTGTTCTCCTCGCGATGACCATAACCCTTTCATCAAACAACAAAGCAAACAAACGAATTTCATTGACATTTATCCGCATTGATTATGCTATGAACGCATGGACATCGAGCTTGCCAGGACTTTTATAGAGATCGTCTCTACCGGAAGCTTCATCAAAGCCGCCGACCGTTTGCATGTCGCACAAACGACGGTCAGCGCACGGGTGCGTCTCCTTGAGCAGCAGCTCGGGCGACCGCTTTTCATTCGGAACAAGGGCGGCGCGAGCCTCACCCCAGCGGGCGAGCAATTCCTTCGCTTCGCCCCGACTTTCGTACAACTGTGGCAACGCGCAAGACAGCAAGTGGCCGTACCGGAAGGGCATCGCGCAGTCTTGACAATCGGAAGCGAAGTCAGCCTGTGGCAACCGCTACTGGTCGAGTGGGTCAGGATGATGCGGCGTTCACATCCGGACATAGCGCTTCGTGTTCATGTCGACGTTCCCCAGGATCTAATTACACACGTAGCGGCCGGACTCGTGGACATCGCGATCATGTACGCGCCCCAGCATCGACCGGGGTTAGAGATCGACTTGCTGAAGGAGGAAGAGCTCGTACTGGTGACAACCGACCTCACGGCGTACCACGCAAATGATCCCCGATACGTTCACGTCGAATGGGGACCGGATTTTTCTCTTCATCATGCGGTGAGTTTTCCGGACACGACCCCCAACTTGGTCGCCAATCTTGGTCCGCTGGCTCTTAATTATATTCTGTTGGAGGGTGGTTCTGGTTACTTCCGATTGAATGCGATTCAGCCCCATCTAGCATCGGGAAAACTTCATCTGGTGCCCGACGCGCCCCGTTTCTCTTTTCCGGTCTATGCCACGCACTCAGCGAACATCGATGCTGCTACATTGGGTGCAGCGCTCACCGTGTTGCGAGCGGTCGCGAAGGTAGAAGTAAAATTAATCGACGGCGAGACTTGATATCCATCTCCGGTGGCATCATTTGCACGATCATTGCCGCAATCGAGAAGGACATCGTCATCTTGAACCCACGATGCGCCACCCTGTCTTGCATCATTATTTCTAATTCGGATCGAGCAACCTTGGAGGGCTCTGTCGAAGACGAAAAGAGGCCCTGGATGCGGCCGGGCGAAAACGTCAGGAGAATTTCTTAGCGAATTGTTTAGACAGGGCGTCCGCCGTCGCGTCTGCTATCTTGTAGACATGCGTCTTCATTTCGTCCCAAGTCTTGGCCTCGGCGTCATAGTTGCGATCTTTCAACTGCTGGATTTGTTGGATGTGATGGCCGCCATGCGCCAGAAGAAGCCCTTGCACTGCGTCTTTCGACAAATAAGGATTCGCTTGACTCAAGAAGGTCGCGATCTCATCGGCGTTTGATGTGAGGGCCTGAGTTGCCTTTGCCTGGGCAGAAACATCACCGGCTACGGCCGCTACCAGATAGGCTTTCACCGCACCATAATGGCCAGCGAGAAGCTTGAAAAACTTCTCTTTTGCTGCTGCACCATAAAAGGGTTCAATTGACGCGGCGATAGCTTGCGCGTTCGCAACTGCTTGCTTTTCCGCGGCTTTGATCGCCGAATCGTTCTTGTCGATCGCTGCGACCGAAACGTTCCGCACCCAGAAAATGTGACCGAGCCAAAGATCTCGAAGAGCCACCGCGGTTTGAAACGTCTTTTGATCACGGACAGCATCCCTCTGCTTGTCAGATCGCGCGTCAGTCACGCTCATTTTGTGATTGTGCCCGTCGTGCGCGAGAGCGCTTTCCGACATCGGAACGACCGCCGCGGCGGCAACCGCCAGCATGAGAAAACCCCGACGATTGGCGACGTTCGTTGGCACTAAGGTTTGTGACATCACGTTCTCCTATATGTGGCGCCGACTTCATGAGCGCGTCCGTGACGAGCGCCGCCGTTTTGGTATTTCATCCACGGCAACGCCGAGCAAACGAATTTAATTGTCGTTTGAGTACATGATTTCTGTTGGAAGTTGTTGATAACCGGGTCGCCGAAGTCAGCTTTCGGCGAGATAGGTTGTGCATGTTGAGCCGGCTGACGCGCTCTTATTGTTTTCGGTGCCGCACGATGCGGGCCTTGACGCCCAAGCACGCGCGCTAGCTGGATACCTACCGATTAGCGAAGCGGTACGCCGCGATGCCGAATAGATGATGAATCGCGGACAGCGACAAATCGGCGCGGTCGGCATCTAAGGCTTGATTTCGCGGGCGGTCTCGCCAACTATCGACTCATGACCGATATCGCGCTCGACCAAAAGTTGTTTTGTCGCGCGGGCCTCTTGCAAATTGGCAGGTAGCCCGGGCTGCCGGTGGTGGCTGTCCGGGGTCGAAGTTTTCCATGCAAATGAAGCTCTGTCTGATTGCGATGTCTCGGACTACATGGTCCGCGATTATTCGCACGTAGGCGTTAAACGCAGAGTTGCCGTCGCGAGACGGAAGTAAAACGCAATCAAAAGCCGAGATTGGAAGCCTGTCACCTGCACATGCTGATAGCGACGCAGCACGTCAGCTGCGAGTCGAGGGCACTGCCTTTGAAGGAATGAGTGATGATCGAGACAAGGGAAATGGGTCGGTTGTATATGCACGCTGCAAGCAACGTAGTCGTTACCATTGCTGACCATAATCTCAACAGCATGAAATTATCGATCGCCAACACACTGAGGTCGTTTGAATACGCGGCGCAGCTTGCTTGCGCGAAGACCGGAGCGGAAGTCATGGAGTTATCGAGCGCGCACTGTCTAAATCAGCTGAACATAATGCGTTGCTGCCGCGACAGTCTTGTCGATCTCCTCTGCAAGACGACGACGGATGCAGCAGAGCCGTTCAAGTCACATGCAGTAGTATCGAGCTGCGTCATTCTGTGAAGAAGAACGCGAAACCCGCGAACCCTCATTGGAGGACGATGAAATGACTGAAGCACTACCCCCGATCTTCATCGCTCGGCGAGATCATGTACGTCTCGAACGATTGGCCTCCGTTGCCCTGAGAGAACGCCATCCGGTGGGCGGGTTTTTGATATCGGAGATCCAGCGGGCCGTTGTGTGCGATGCCCACGACATGCCCCGCGGCGTGGCATGTCTCAACGGATGGGTGACTTACAGGGTTGACGGCAGCCGGCACACGGAAAGCAAGATCTTGGTTTGTCCAGATGAGTTCAGAAGCGCGCAGATAAATCTGTCAGTGCTCTCGCCTCTGGGCGCTTCGGTTCTCGGAATGAGCGTTGGGGATCGTATGAAATTCGTCAGCATCGAGGGGGGACTCCACTTCGTTATTGTAGAGGGCCTGAGTGCTCGGGTACGAGCTCCTTTGCTGTTTCCGGTCAACGGACGTCGAGGGTCCGTCAGGTTCCGATCGGGCCACTGGGGCCCGATGATGAAGGGCCCAGCGCTGCCTGACAATGCCTAAGAAGACGAATTTGGTTGGGAGAAACGACATGCAAACAGTACAGGATAATAGAATGAGACCGCCGATCGCAATTGATGCAAACCACTTCACCAGGCTCTCCGCGCTTTCGTCGCTGGCAAGCGGGCCAATGATGGAAGTATGCAAGTATCTTCGTGAGGAGCTGGATCGCGCGCACGTGTTGCCGGCGGAAAAGCTGCGTCCCGACATCGTCAATCTAGGCAGTCAGGTCGAATTTCGAGACGAAAAAACTGGAAAGGTTCAGGAATTCATCCTCGTTTATCCCTTTGATGCGGACATTGCGTGCCGGCGCGTGTCTGTCTTGACGCCAGTCGGCGCCGCGCTTCTCGGACTTTCGGTCAGCCAGACTATTTCGTTTCACACCAGGACCGGCGAACAGCGGGAGCTGACGGTGCTGAAGGTCATTCCCGCCGTCTAGCTGCTAAAGTAGAAGGATGAGCGCGGTGCGTACCCCCAGGTTAGCATCGCGCTCATGCCTCTGCTCCAGGCGGAAAAACGACAACAACCGTTAGTCTGTGATCCAGACCTGCATCATCGATCCAATCGATCGATTGTCCGGGACCAAGTCCCAGTAACGCACTGCCGAGCGGCGACAGGATTGAGATGGCATCACTTACCTGGACGTCGTCGGGAAGGGTCAATCGACCCTCCGAAATCTTGTGCGACTTGTGGTCGATGAACTGGAAACGGGTTCCGATAGCGACCAGTGACGACACCACTGCATCGGGGACAATCTCGGCCCGCTCGATTTCTTGAGTCAAGAATTCGGTGGTCGGTGAGGGCGCGCCGGGCGTCAATATGAGATTAGAAAGGCGATCTCGGTCCGAACGTGTAAGCACAATGGCGGGTCTGTTTTCGATTGTCGACATATCGGCCAGCCTATCTCCACACGTAAGGACGGTCGACGAACATAAACGCTGCGAGCATATTCAACTGTAGTCCGTCCGAAGGATGGAGCGAAACGTGCAAAGTCACAATCGGCTGCTGTCAGTGCGAAGACGAGGGCGTGGCGGTCGTGCGACGTGTTGCCCAAGGAGGATTGCTCTCAACACGACGGCGTCATTGTGAGATTCATCATGCGCTGCAAAAACGAGCGTAATCCGTCCTTTTTGAGCGAGGGTTCGTAGTTCGCTGAGCCGGTCGCGGTGCGTATGAATTTCTTCCGAGTAACGGCGTTGAAACTCATGCCAGCGAGCAGGATTGTGTCCGAACCACTGCCGCAGCGCGGTGCTCGGTGCAATGTCCTTGGCCCACAAATCGATCGCGGCATCTGTTTTCCTGACTCCACGGGGCCACAGACGGTCGATTAGTATTCGAGTGCCATCGCCCGAGACAGCGGGAACGTATGCTCGTTTTAACTTGATGTTTGCCGCAACAACTCTCTTGCTCATCGACCACCTCGTGCATCTCGTCCTAGTCTGTACCAATCCCGCGCGACGATCGTGTCACTTCTTGTTCATGTGCAGCCATGCTGACGCTATAATGCGAAGCGCTGGAGCTACTGGTCAATTTCTGCATCGTGCGTCCGGATATGGCGATTGACGCAAACAGCATCCCGGCGACCAGCCAGAATGCTAGCCCACCGTTGCTGTCGCCGGTCCTGAGGGGGCTGAAAAGGCGGGGGCTGCGTGAGGGCAGAAGCCCGATCAAGCGAACCGCCAATATGCCTGCCTCCGACGGGGACCACCGCTCGCTATCCGATTTCCATATCTTCGAAGCAAGGCTGTTTATCGCCTGTTCCCTGGAGAGCTGGGTCAAGCGAGCGGCCTCTTGCCAGGGATCGACGTCCTGACGCGCCAGTACCGACAAGACGCTTAGTCTCATCTCATCGGTCTCGCTAAGCGAAGCAAAAAGAAAGGCATCGTATTGAGACTCGAGACGAGAAAGCTCGGTCATTTCACACTCCCACTCTCCATGGGGAAGACGACATCTCGCGAACGTTGCGGCCATCCTTTATTTCCGGACATCCTGCCGTTTCTAAGCAGTATTTGACAAACGATAAATATTGCCGGTTCATATTTATAAAGCCGATAGGTTAGACCCTCCGCCCACCCGATCGCCGCCAAGCGGGCTCGCCGGGCCAGCCTGATCGGTTGCACCCACCAAAGCAGTCTTTGAGACGCGCCGTCAGTGTCGATCGCTCGCCACATCCAGCCGTGTCGCCGGCGGCAGGAGTTTCAGTTGTCGAAGCTTGCCGGCAACGCCGTCGAAAGCTTTTGCGTCCGCGGGCTCTGGGCGCTTGATCGCGATGTTCGGCCAGACAGAGGCGTATTCGGCATTCAGCGTCAGCCAGCTCTCCAGACCGGGTTGGGTATCAGGAAAGATAGCTTCGGCCGGGCATTCCGGCTCGCACACGCCGCAATCGATGCATTCGTCGGGGTTAATTACGAGCATGTTGTCGCCCTCGTAGAAGCAATCGACGGGACAAACCTCGACGCAGTCCATATATTTGCATTTGATGCAATTTTCTGTGACGACGAACGTCATTCCCCTGGCTCCAGTGGCCACCGACGGTCCGGCCGATAAAACAAAGCGAGCTTCAGGCTCTCCGCGATACGCACAGCTTTGGTGCGAAACTGTTCCCGCATTGTCTCATCGAACAACTCGCCGCAGGTCTCATCGAAAAGCGTCAACCAGCGCTCAAATAGATGCAGTCTGATATCCGGGATGACGAGATGCTTTACGACCGGATTGCCCTTGTAGCGTCCGGTGGTGAGCATTACCGACGACCAAAACGCGTACATCTTGGTCAAATGTGGTTGCCAGTCACCGGGAATGGCACGTGCGAAAATCGGCGCAAGCTCGGGGTCGAGGCGAACTTTGACGTAAAAGGCGTCGACGAGCCGACGAATGCTGTCTTCGGAAATGTGGTTGAGCTTCTCGGTGGATGAGGTCATGTCGCAAATATCACCACGAGGACACCGAGCGCACTCCACACAAGTGAGTTCACCAGCATGCGGACCAGATCGTTCTGCTTGCCAAGACCCAGGGCGCTGCAGACCAGATTACCGGGCAGGAGCAACGGCCATGCCACGGCTTGGCCGATTGAAACGGTCCTTTTCATCGGAGCCACTCTTCTAAAGATGTATTACGAATATATCTTATAAGCCTGCCCTTGTCGAAATGCAATACCTCCGATACATCTTTGACATGATCATGGGAGATGGCGAATGCGCTTGACTATCTACACGGATTACGCGTTGCGCGTGCTGACGTATCTTGCGCTAAAGGAAGACGAGTTGGCAACCATCTCGGAGATCTCGGCGAGCTATGGGATCTCCAAAAACCACCTGATGAAAGTAGTCCATCAACTTGGGGTCGCCGGATACGTCGAGACCCTCCGCGGCAGAGGTGGCGGCCTGCGCCTCGCAAGGAGGATCGAAACGATCGGGCTTGGCGAGGTGGTGCGCTTCACTGAACCGGATATGGCGATTGTGTCGTGCTTTAAGCCAGTTGACGCGCCTTGTGCCATTCGTCCCGCGTGTGTGCTAAGACAAGCACTACAAAAGTCCCGCGATGCATTCATGAGCGTTCTTGACGATTACACCTTGAGTGACCTCGTCCGGCCGCGCGGACGACTTGTTGGATTGTTGGCTATTTCTCCAAACAAGTCCTGACACCCCGATCGACAGCCCAACCACATCCCTCACACGTTCGTGGATTGGGCGAGCCGACGTTTCAGTTCACGGATTTCATCAAAGCGCTTTGTAACATCGCGGAGGATGGCCGCCGTTCCAACGAGCTTTTTCGCCTCGTCATGCAACAAGACAATCGTAAATTCGACGGAAACGCGCAGGCCATCCTTGGTCAAACCCGGCACCGACAACACGTCGCCCTGGCCATAATGACTTTCGCCGGTTGCCATTACCCGATGGTATCCCGTCCAATGGCGCGCTCTGAGATTTTCCGGAATGATCAAATCGAGGGAATTTCCGACCGCCTCCTTTGCCGTAAAGCCGAAAATTCGCACTGCTCCGGGATTCCAAAAGCTGATGAGGCCTCCGGCATCGGTGGCGATAATCGCATCCGAAGCCGTCCCGAGAACTGCCTCGGTAAGACCGCGCGGTATGCGCGTATTTTCTCTAGATTCCAAACCCACGGTGTATCCTCTGCAAAGCTCAGCATACTCACTACCGGTGCAAGTGTATCGAGATAGACCTCAGAGCCGCGCACGGTGTCTCGACCTCCTGCACGAGTACTCAGGCGTTATTCTCCCGAACAGCAAGTTTCTTCGGTGTTTTGTGCGCAACGCTACGGGATTTCGCGGAGCAGCGAGTAATCTTAAGCGGATCACTTGCCGGAAATGTACCCTCCAGTTCCTGATCCAGCTGAAGGTCAAGTTCTCTCTTTTCCCTTTGTGCGAAAGTTTCTCTTGCAGCCATTATGAGTCCTCCATCCATTTTCATGCATATTGCGCCGCTCGTTGTGCCTTGGATTGAGGCGATTGTGAGTTTCAACGCGCGGCGTGAAGGCACTTTCCCGGCAAGCCGACGAGCCCGCGCAGGAATTGGATGAAAATCATTTAGGCGCATCCGAGCCCTCAAGCTAGAAAGGTTTCAAGTTGCTCGACTTGTTTACGGTGCAGCAGCAGCAGGTACATTAACTTCGCATTCAGCTTTGAATCGAAGATGTTCAAGACCGCTTCCTCGATCATATCGGCCAGCCCGGCCTGATTGCTAATCGCGAATGAGGTCACTCGCTGGAGGTTGCATTTTACACCAGGAATTGCGGTTATATTTTTGGGACGAAGCGCGCAGCTTCCCTCTCTCGCAGCGATTTCCTTTTTGAGTAAGACGCAAATCGCGCCCTGGGCTAGTTCTGAGTCAAAAACTAGGTCGGCAGTATTGAGGTCGGCGGCACGTCCGATCTCCGCAAAAGCCCTAGCGCCGATGCGCTCGATCTCAAGAAGCTCCTTAAGAAATTGAAGTACCTCTTCCTTAGACCAATAGCCTAAGTAGACAGCACCGCCTGCATTGATTCCGCTCAGCGAGTCTGTGGGCTCTTGGATTGGATCGTCTAGGTTACGGGCTTTCTGCATGACTTCGTTTCCTGCGGGCACGAGGTGAGAAGCTGCAGTCCTTGAACGGGCGTCCGTTGCTTATGGGCTGCCGTTCGAGTTCTCGCCCATTGGTCGGAGTTTACAAGCGAGAAATATTGTCTGTTGTTATCAACAAATTTAATACGTCAAAGGGCGTCCACGTATTTGTGGCTGAACGACGAGACTTTCTGCTCCGCCGCGTGGGCTGTTTCGTAAGCTTGTTCTCGCTCCGCTCGAACGGATATATCCGACTGGCTTGCGCCGATGGAAGGGTCCACTCGAGATGACTGTCGGAAACGTCCGTTCCCGGCTCTGTTTCCATCAATCCTCATATCAGAAAAATCGATATCAAGCGGCGATACTTTTCGTTTGTCAAAATTGGTTGCGGGCATACGTTGATGATCAGTAGGTACCGGCGGCTTGGATGCAAATGGTGGGAGACTCAAAGGACAAAAATTTCGACTGAACGAGCAATTGTCTCTGCTCCGAACGTTAGGCCAGGTTATGAAGGTTCCTTCGGGCTTGGTTAGTTCTGAGGCTGCTGGTGGCGGGCGTCTGTCGCTTCCACGACTTGGGCCTGTTGATTAAGGATGCCTGCGGCCAGCGCTAATACCAATTCGCGACAGTCGTCGCGACGCTGACAGAGGTGTAACAGCCTGCATCAGGCGCACTTGCGACTGACGGCAGGTCCAAGAGTGAATGCGACTGAACGACGATAACCGTTTATCGTCGATGCGATGCGAAGCCTCAGGCCTCGCGCAGTAAAGCGTGGTGATCGCTGACTCAAATGTCCAATCTTGAAAAGGTGAGCTCGCATGTACCAAAATATTCTCCTGGCTTTCGACGGTTCGCCCGATGGCCGCGAAGCTCTGGCTCAGGCCGTGAATTTGGCATCAGTGTGTGGTGCTACGGTGCATCTTCTTGCCATCATTGATCCGTCCGAAAACATGCATATCGTTGAGGGGATGTCGTTCATCCCCGACAATCAAGCATTTGTAATCCAGTCCGTGCTTGACGAAGGCGCGAAGCGGTTACGGGGCGCTGGTTGCCCGGCAACCAACGAGCTCAAATACGGCAAGCCAGCGGAACAGATAGTTCTGTCCGCCGCAGAGATAAACGCGGATTTGATTGTCGTTGGTCATCGGCATCAAGGGGCCTTTGCGCGTTGGCTGAATGGCTCGGTGGGCGAGACAATCGTGCATCATCCGCCATGCAGTGTGCTCATTGCCGTAAAGTCGGGACAAAAAGTGAGTAATGTCATGCCGATACAAAAATTAAGAGCGCGGGGGAAGGGATGAATGCCATGTTGAAACGTTCCGGCCTGCCCCCCTCTTTCTGATGGCCGAAGCCTTTACGATGACGTGGGGTTTGGTCTCGGCAAAAGACATTGTCCTAGGAGCGTCCGTACAGTTGACAGGACCGGTCGCCGATACCGGCCGTTATTATCGCGACGTGGTTGGCCCTGCCGCAGTTGGTTGCATCGATCAGAAATAATGCATCTAGGTAACAATTAAATTCGTTTGCCCGGCGCATTCGCAGATGAGACACGGATAACGAACTCGCTGCGCGGACAAACGAGGTGCTGCGCAGACAATGGGGTCGAACCTGCGGCCGACACGGTTAAGCCGCTCATGGACGACGCGAAGATCTTGCGGAGCATTATCGACACTGATCGTCTCCACAGCAACTAGGGTGTTAAGGCGACTGGATCGCAGGAATATCCCTGCATGGGTGAGCCGGTTGATCGGGGCTAGTGATGCCGACGATGTCGAGAGTTAGCGAGGCGTACCAGGATGGTCACGAATATCCGACCGGCTGGCGACGCTATCTTTATTCAACCAACCACAAAGACATCGGAACGATGTACTTCGTGTTCGCGATCTGCGCGGGCCTGATCGGCGGGATCATTTCAGTCGTGATCCGGATGGAATTGCAGCAGCCAGGCCTGCAGATTTTCGCTAACACGCACACCTACAACGTATTCGTAACCAGCCACGGCCTGATCATGATCTTTTTCACGCTCATGCCGGCGATGATGGGTGGATTTGGCAACTGGATGGTGCCGCTGATGATCGGCGCGCCCGACATGGCGTTTCCGCGCATGAACAACATATCGTTTTGGCTGTTGCCAGCGTCGTTTGCGCTGCTTATCATCTCGATGTTCGTCGAAGGTGAGCCCGGCTCGAATGGCGCTGGTACCGGTTGGACGCTTTACGCGCCGCTGTCGACCTCGGGCCACCCGGGGCCGTCCGTCGATTTCGTGATCTTGTCGATGCATATTGCGGGTGCGTCTTCGATCCTCGGCTCGATCAACTTCATCACCACCATTTTCAATATGCGGGCGCCGGGCATGACCCTGCACAAAATGCCGCTATTCGCATGGTCGGTCCTCGTGACGGCTTTCCTGTTGTTGCTGTCGCTGCCTGTACTCGCTGGCGCCATTACCATGCTTCTCACCGATCGTAATTTCGGAACAACGTTTTTCGCGGCGGAAGGTGGCGGAGATCCGGTGTTGTATCAACATCTGTTCTGGTTTTTCGGTCACCCCGAGGTTTACATCATGATTCTGCCGGGCTTCGGCATCATCAGTCACGTCGTTTCCACATTCAGCCGCAAGCCGATCTTTGGTTATCTTGGAATGGTCTATGCCTTGCTTGCTATCGGATTTATCGGGTTTGTCGTCTGGGCCCATCATATGTACACCGTCGGGATGTCAAGCAGCGCTCAGGCTTATTTTGCGTTCGCCAGCATGGTGATTGCGGTACCGACCGGCATCAAAATCTTTTCGTGGATAGCCACCATGTGGGGCGGTTCTATCAGATTTAAGACACCAATGTTGTGGGCTATCGGGTTCATCTTTGTGTTCACGGTCGGAGGTGTAACTGGGGTCGTACTGGCTAATCCGGGCATCGACCGGACGCTACAAGACACCTATTACGTTGTTGCACATTTCCATTATGTGCTGTCCCTCGGAGCGGTATTCGCCATCTTCGCCGGCTGGTATTACTGGTTTCCGAAAATGACCGGGTACATGTATTCGGAATTCCTCGGCAAGCTGCACTTCTGGATGACCTTTGTGGGCGTCAACTTGGCGTTCTTTCCGATGCATTTCCTCGGGTTGGCGGGAATGCCACGACGTGTCGCCGATTATCCGGATGCGTTCGGAGGCTTGAACCACATTGCATCGATTGGATCCTATATTTCCGCGGCCGGTCTGATCGTATTCTTCGCGGGCATGGTCCACGCGTTCACCCGCAAGGAGAAGGCTGCGGGCAACCCGTGGGGGTCCGGCGCGACCACCCTCGAATGGACGCTGCCTTCGCCGCCGCCATTTCACCAGTTTGAAGTGCTGCCGAAAATTGAATAAACGAACTGAGAGTGCAGAATGGCTTCGCTAGCTTGATGAATTTGACACGGGCGGAAGGGTACCCCGGGTCTGTGGTAGGCGGCAATACAAGCGGAATGAATTCAACCGAAGGAGATCATAGATGACCGAAGAGTTGTATCCGTCCTCAACACGAGAGCTCGCGCAGAAGCGTCGTGAACTCGCGCCGGAAGCCGAAGCGGCGTTCCAAGCTTTCAGTCAGACAGTCTTCGCTGACGGAGCTCTTCCAGCAAAAATGAAGCAGATAGTCGCCGTCGCCGTCGCGCACGTCACGCAATGTCCCTATTGCATCAAGGGCCATACCAAGGCAGCGCTTCGGTACGGCGCCACCGAGCAAGAATTGATGGAGGCGATCTGGGTCGCTGCGGAAATGCGAGCGGGCGGAGCGTACGCGCATTCCGCCTTGGCTCTTAGCGAGATGAGCAAAGCGACGCAAACAGCCTAGCCCGTGAGGCGCGGATCGCCCGCGTCTTCGTTTAACGCGCAAGCCCGATGGTAACCAGAGAATGATCATCAGATCCTCGGATCAAGTCCCGCGCGCTACCCTGCTCAAACGGTTTCCGATACAATTTCGGTGTTGCGCGCGAATCGCGCATCGGGCGCGGGAAGACCTGGCCAGCGCCGAACCGCGCGACCCGCATGAGGACGTTCGAAAATCTATCGCTGCGATCTGGATTCCGGCGAAAATCCGCGCCTTGATGTTTTCAAAGTGGATCTCGATGATTGCGGGCCGATGGTCCTCGATGCGCTGATCTGGATCAAGAACAAGGTCGACTCAACGCTGACGTTCCGCCGCTCGTGCCGCGAGGGGGTTTGCGGCTCCTGCGCCATGAATATCGATGGCGCGAACTGACTGGCATGCACGCGGTTGATTTCTGATCTCGCCGCGCCGGCGACGATCTATCCGCTGGCGAACTTACGGATCATCAAGGATCTCGTCCCCGATCTCACGCATCTCTTCGCGCAGTATGCGGCGATCGAGCCTTGGCTCAAATCAAAGACCGCCCGTGCGCTCTTCGTGTACCGCAATCGCTTTTCCGAGCAAATCGACCCCATCAAAACTGCGACCTAATGCTCATCGGACCTGCAGAAGGTCGAAGCCGAAAATCAGCGTGTCCGCAAATTTCGTCAAGAGCCCGCTTGCCATGTTTAGTAAATCGTGATTTACTAAACAAATCGAGCCTTGCCGGATCTCAAGAATCCGGGGCGCGAGGAGACGCCGGTTCAACTCATCGGCCCGTCAAGGGACTTTGTCGCACTGCTCGAAGCCTTCGAGCGGGCAGGAACGCCGCGCCATGTCGATGGCCGGTTTACATGGAGGGAAATGCGCATGAAAAATACCGTGAAGGCGCTTTTTGCTGCAGGCGGGACTCTTGCCGCCGCGTTCGGCATGAGTGCGGCAACCACGCCCGCGCACGCGCAGGGCAAAACCATTACGCTGTGTTGGGCGGCGTGGGATCCCGCTAACGCCCTGGTCGAACTGTCGAAGGACTTCACCGCCAAGACCGGCATCGGCATGAAATTCGAATTCGTGCCATGGCCCAATTATGCCGACCGGTTCCTGAACGAACTCAATTCGCGGGGGTCGCTGTGCGATCTCATCATCGGGGATTTCCTGTAGATTGCGGGCGCCACCGAGAACG